>JAEEGI010008935.1_pt1 | contig 22050 bp, 17 predicted proteins | sample 8958751 | NCBI WGS metagenome assembly JAEEGI01 (sample SAMN16246545, study PRJNA631951) | gut metagenome | biome: gut microbiome; feature: rumen; material: KS-attached | host: Bos | place: Iran: Karaj | collected 2018-10 | reverse complement strand
ATCATTGCGCCAACACTAATTGCCACCGCCGCCGCAAGCACCCCCGCAAAAGCTCCCCACAATAAACACCAGCTTGCGATCCATAATTACATTATAAATAAAAAGTCCCACTCTATGCATCATATGCACTCAAGCGGGACTTAGTCCGTTTTAATGTCTTTAGGCTTTCGAAGATTTTTCCGTGGAGTCACTTATGGCTTCGAATTCACATCCTGCACACATGTAAATAGCGCCAACTTTCGCCTCTATGGCTAATGTAAACTCGCCGCTCATATTATCGACGACATCGTCCCTTACCGTAATTACCGAACAATTCTCAAAAACAATTTTCAGGCTTCGTTTTATGGTAGCAATCGTAAGAGACGCCCTCTTGTTCCTCACGCTTCGGTTAAGCGAGTACTTGCTTAACCCCATTCCTTTTACATGGAATGTGGTCATTGCATCTTTCATCACTACGCGTAAGTCCGATCCATTATCGCACGGTGTCGTGCTAGACGGATCCCTGTCACCAGATATTGCGACCGACAGATCAATACTGCCACCATCCATCGCCGGTATTGTGCATAATTTCAGCTCCATGCTACGCTTTCCGCCGCATGACATTATATTTGGACTAATGCTGTAATTATCGCCGAAAAGACAACAGGAAGCTACTCCGCCATATCCGTAAAAGCCTTCAAGCGCAGGAATGGTCTTACCGTCAGCCCCCTTGGGCTTCTCGGCAGGATCAACATCCTTAGGCTCACCATCGTCATTGGAAGTCCCTTTACTGTCAGAATCTTCACCAGACGCAGAATCGGCCGTCTCGGGATCAACAATAGTTTTTTCCGTAGGCTCTTCAGATGCGAGAATAGCCCCGCTACCATCAGACTCCTCACATTCAGGCTCCGTGCCCGAATCGATCGCTGCAACTTCCCCCTGAGGCGCCTCGACTACTGCATCCTCTCCGAGACCGACAACCTCTTCTGCGCCCGAAGCGAGATCGGCCGTCTCAGGTTCCTTAAAGACCTCTCCAGGCACTTCGATGGGCTCTTCGGGTTCAGAGACAACCCCATCACTAGCCGCTTCGGAATCAGCGGCCTCATCGCCTGCCGTAAGTCCCTCAGATGCGAGAATAGCCCCGCTACCTTCAGACTCCTCGGATGCTTCAAGTCCCCCATCGCCAGAAGTTTCTTCATACACCCATCCCAATACATCAGGATCAGTTTGATGAACGATTTCTCGGAATCTGTCCAGCCGTATCGTTACGTCAGGATGTTCTTTCTTAAACGTCGCGAAACCCGGCAATTCTCCATGAGATTTAAAGTACTCCTTCATCATTGCTCTAATTTGATCATCGGAGTACTTCGTGGGTCGTCCCGCTTTTTTTGCTCCTGTTCCTCTTTTAGCCATCTCTTCTTTCCTTTCTGTTCCGGCTATCTTTCCAGTTTCAGTTTCTCTTTGCGTCGCCAAAATCCTTTGCGCTTTCGACCATGCTTTTTTCGCCGCTGCCTGAAACGTCCCAAAATATGGAGCATAACAATTTGGATCAGGCATATTTAAATCCGCCTTCACCTCATTAAATGTAAGTTCTCCTCCCTTTTTTAGCGTCGCTTCTTGCAGCATCTTCATAAGCTCCGGCTTAATACTTTCCGCCACAACAACTTTACCATTGTTCAACTTGAAAGGTTCCCAAAACAACCACCCCCTTTTCTAAAGACATTTTTAATGTTCAATACTTACTACAACCCCGTTTTCGTATCCTATCTTCAATAATTTTAGGATACGCCGCATCTGTTAGTCAATAAATTATCCTCACTCAAACCAAAAATCCAGCCTCACGGCTGGCTTCTGAACGATATCTTAACAACTTGGTTGTGCAATCACTTCATCGCAGTATCTGAAGCTTATGTTGCATCTGGTAAACCAGATAAATATAGTAAATTAAGCTTATATCTACTATTGCAACCGACCTAGCTACACGCATCTTTGCAGATTCGTGCGCATCATTCTCCCTAGAAAGGAGGTAATCCATCCGCACCTTCCGGTACGGATGCCTTGTTACGACTTAACCCCAATCATCTCCCCCACCTTAGGCCGCCGAAACGAACTTCGGGTGTTGGTGACTCTCATGGTTTGACGGGCGGTGTGTACAAGACCCGGGAACGTATTCACCGCAACATGCTGATTTGCGATTACTAGCGATTCCGACTTCAAGGAGGCGAGTTTCAGCCTCCTATCCGAACTGGGACCGGCTTTGATGCGATTTGCTTCATCTCGCGACTTCGCTTCGCATTGTACCGGCCATTGTAGCGCGATTCTAGCCCAAGGCGTAAGGGAAATACTGACCTGACATCATCCCCTCCTTCCTCCTCGTTACCGGGGCAGTTTCAGTAGAAAAATCCAACTACTGACAAGGGTTGCGCTCGTTGATGGACTTAACCAAACATCTCACGACACGAGCTGACGACGGCCATGCATCACCTGTCACAGGGTTCCCGAAGGCACAGACTCCTTTCGGAGGCCTTCCCTGGATGTCAAGCCTTGGTAAGGTTTATCGTTTAGCATCGAATTAAAGATCACGCTCCACCGCTTGTGCGGGTCCCCGTCAATTCCTTTATGTTTTAATCTTGCGATCGTACTACACAGGCGGGATACTTAACGCGTTAGCTTCGCTACGGAAGGGGTCGATACCCCCCACAGCTAGTATCCATCGTTTACGGCGTAGACTACCGGGGTATCTAATCCCGTTTGCTCCCTACGCTTTCGTGCCTTAGTGTCAGAAACGCCCCAGTAACCTGCCTACGCTATCGGTGTTCCTTCTAATATCTACGGATTTCACTCCTACACTAGAAATTCCAGTTACCCATGACGCTCTCGAGCATCTCAGTTTAGCTAACAGTCTGAATGGTTGAGCCACCAGATTTCACTAGCTACTTAAGACGCCACCTACGCAACTCTTTACACCCAGTCACTCCGGATAATGCTCGGATCCTACGTATGACCGCGGCTGCTGGCACGTAGTTAGCCGATCCTTATTCATAAGTTACCGTCATATTCCTCGCTTATAAAAGCAGTTTACAACCCGAAGGCCTTCATCCTGCACGCGGCGTTGCTCCATCAGGCTTTCGCCCATTGTGAAAGATTCCCTACTGCTGCCTCCCGTAGGAGTCTGGGCCGTGTCTCAGTCCCAGTCTGGATGATCATCCTCTCAAACCATCTAACGATCGTCGACTTGGTGAGCCATTACCTCACCAACTATCTAATCGTACACAGGCCGCTCCCAAACCGCCCGAAAGCTTTAATCCGAAGATCACATGCGGTATTAGCTAATCTTTCGACTAGTTATCCCTCAGTTTGGGGTGCGTTCCCATGCGTTACTCAGCCGTCCGCCGCTCGCCGACAGGTTTCATTCTACCCTCGAAGTATTCCAGAGTAGGATGAAACCCTCGCTGCCGCTCGACTTGCATGTATTAGGCACGCCGCCAGCATTCATCCTGAGCCAGGATCAAACTCTCCATTAAAGTTGAATTTGAAAACTCAATAAAAATAAAAGACTGACGATGACGAACATCATATAATTGACGTTCTTTAATTGCACAACTAAATTGTTAAATTACATAAAATTTAAAAGCTCAGCTAACAAGGGTGTCAAATAATTGTCCTCTCGCAGTTGAACTGTTCTTATCTTATACCACCCTAGAAAAAGTGTCAAGCACTTTTTTTGACTTTTTTGAACTAATTTATAATTTAGAGCACACAGCCGGTAATAATACCTACCATTAGGCCAATTAGACCGCCCACAATCGCCTGAGGGACCGTATGCCCTTCTACTACTTTAAGCTTCTTTTTAAGCTTCCCATCCATCGCCATTACATTCAGCATTTTCCCCTGTTCTCCCACTGCATAGCGCACATTTACAGCATCATAAATCACGATAATCCCCATCGCTAGCGCCAACACGGTAATATTAGCGAATAGGCCATTCTTTATCGCAAAAAATGTAATTAAAGCCACAAAACTAGCCGTATGGCCACTTGGCATACCACCGCTCCGCACAAAACAATCTACAACTTCTTTAAAAGTTAGTGGGCGACGCACTGAAATCATATCGCCAATCAATTTACCGGTTTGAGCGAGTAACCACCCCAACACAAAGGCCAATAAGCCACCAATTCCTTCATATTCCATATATATAATATAGCACGCAAAAAGGGTGAGTCTCAAATGTACTCACCCAAATAGCTTATGCTTATCTGTTTATGTATTTTTTACAATGAGCATGAATAAATTTGTATTATTTACTATTTAACCTTACGAGCGCTGGAATAAATATAATAGCCGCAATGATCACTATCAGCACTATACCGCCCAAAGCTACCCATACCTCATGCGGTGTTTTGTGCTCAATTTCTTCCTGAGCGTCCTCTTGATCTGGAGCGCGGTCTGGTATCGCCTTTTCTATAGCGCCTTTCTCTTCTTTTTCCATTTATTATTGTCTCCTATCATAAGCATAACAAAAAACATCCCCATATGGGGATGTTTTTATAATATTTGTGTTATTTTTTAGCAGGCTTCTCTGTCTTCGCTGCTTTTGCATCAACACCAGCCTCATCTTCGGCCTCTTCCTCTTTCGGAATAATACCGATAGATGCCACTGTATCACCTTCATTCATACGCATCACACGTACGCCCTGCGTTGCGCGACCAAGTGTAGGAATATCCTTCACCGCTACGCGGATCGCCTGGCCACCCGTCGACATCATAATGATCTCTTTTGCTTCTGGATCAAGTGTGTGAACTGCCGCAATTGGACCAGTCTTAGCCGTTACGGCAGCCACCTTCACACCTACTCCGCCACGCTTATGTGGTGGGAAGTTAGTCGCGGCAGTCATCTTGCCATAACCCTTTGTCGAAATCACAATCAATTTCTGCGTCTTTGGATCAGATACGACGTCCATACCGACTACAGTGTCATTTGGACGTAAGCGTACGCCACGTACGCCACGCGCCGCGCGACCCATTGGACGAACATCTTTCTCATTAAAGCGCACAGCCTGCCCTGCCGACGTCGAGATGATAATATCATTCTCGCCCGTTGTACCGCGCACCCAGCGCAATTCGTCACCATCATCAAGCTTAATAGTTATTAAGCCATTCGTGCGAATATTAGCATAGTCCTTCAATGAAGTCTTCTTAATGGTACCTTTAGCTGTCGCCATAAATAGGTAACCATCTTCGCCAGCTTCATCGCCCTGCTTAATTACAGAAGTAATCTTCTCTTCTGGGTGCAAATTGAGCAAGTTGACAGACGCCGTTCCCTTCGCAACTAACGACGATTGTGGGATTTCGTAAGCCTTAATACGGAAAATGCGACCTTGATTCGTAAAGAATAGTAGATAATCATGTGACGAAGCAGTAATAATCGTATCAATCACATCTTCTTCCTTCGTGGTCATACCACGACGACCTTTACCGCCACGATTCTGCTTCTTGAAATCGTTTTGCAATACGCGCTTTACATAGCCTTGTGCGGTCAATAACACTACGCTATCTTCGTCTGGAATCAAGTCTTCCTCGGCAAACTTGCCAAGCTCATGATTAATAATCTTACTACGACGCTTATCGCCATACTTCTCTTTCATCGCAAGGAGCTCTTCCTTCACGACGCCAAGAATTGCTTCTTCGGAAGCAAGGATAGCTTCGAGTTTAGCGATTAATTCATGAAGTTCTTTCAATTCGTTCTCAATCTTATCGCGCTCGAGGCCTTGGAGACGGCGTAGCTGCATTGCTAAGATTGCCGCAGCCTGAATCTCGGATAAACCAAAGCGCTCCATTAAGCGTTTATCGGCATCGTCATAAGATTCACGAATTGTCTTAATAACCTCATCGATATGATCAAGCGCAATCTTCAAACCTTCCAAGATATGCGCACGCTCTTTCGCTTTCATGAGGTCAAATTCTGTACGACGGCGAATTACTTTTTGACGGTGTTTAATAAACTCGGCCAAAATCTCCTTCAAACCCATCACTTTTGGCTGAATACCATCTACGAGCGCCAAAACATTATAATGGAAAGTCGTCTGCAAACCAGTTAACTTATAAAGCTGGTTAAGAATCTTCTTCGGGAAAGCATCCTTCTTGAGTTCAACGACTACGCGAATCTTACCGCGAGCGGACTCATCACGCGCATCGGCAATATGATCCAGCTTCTTCGCAATCACAAGATCGCGTACTTTTTCAATAAAGCCTTCCTTACTCATGCCGTAAGGTACTTCCGTAATCACAATATTAAAGCGACCGTTCTTGCGCTCTTCGATATTCGCTACGGCACGAATCGTTACGGAACCGCGACCAGTAGCATAAGCCTGCTTCATTGGCGCACCGCCATAAACCTCAGCTCCCGTTGGGAAATCTGGGCCTTTTACGTGCTTCATTAATTCTTCGAGCGTAATGTCCGGATTATCAATCTGCGCAACCGTCGCATCAACAACTTCGCCTAGATTATGTGGCGGAATATTAGTTGCCATACCAACCGCAATACCCATCTGACCATTCAAAAGAATGTTTGGCACGGCCGCCGGAAGTACTACTGGCTCCTGTTCAGTACCATCGAAGTTATCACGGAAATCTACCGTATTCTTATCAATGTCAGAAAGTAACTCAGCACCTACCTTGTCCATGCGGGCCTCGGTATAGCGCGATGCAGCGGCCTCATCGCCGTCCATCGAGCCAAAGTTACCCTGACCTTCTACGAGCGTATAGCGCATCTTCCAAGGCTGAGCTAGGTTCACCATAGATTCATAAATCGACGAATCGCCATGCGGATGGTATTTACCCATTACTTCACCGACGATACGTGCGGACTTTACGGTTGCATGTGGCGCCTTCCAGCCATTCTTATTCATCGCATAAAGAATGCGGCGATTTACTGGTTTCAAACCATCACGTACATCTGGAAGCGCACGATCAATCAAAACCGACATCGAATAGCGCAGGAAGCTATCTTCCATCACATTCTCGACAGTCAATTCTTCTACGCCATCTTCACTACGATGTGCAGTTAAGCCACCAACCTTTACAATCTCTTCATCTTCGGCCTCAGTTTGATAATCACCCAAGGTCTCATCGACACCCTTATTGTCGCTTGCGTCTGGCACGCCACCAACTTTACTAGTATCCTTTTCGTTTTCTTCTGGAGTTTCGTTTAATTTCTTCTTATCTGCCATAACCTATCCTCCTTAGAAGTCCAAATCATCCAAATCAACCGTTGCGGCACGGGATTGAATAAAGTTTTTACGTAATTCCGCTTCGTTACCCATCAGCTTCGTAAAGATTGCATCCGCCTTCTCGGCGTCTTCAATATTTACGCGAATCAATGTGCGGTTCTTTGGATTCATTGTAGTTTCCCAAAGTTGAGCGGCATCCATTTCGCCAAGACCCTTAAAGCGTTGTTGCGCAGTATAGCCAGCCTGCTTGAAGCGCTCGTCCTCTGGATTAATCTTCGTACCAGCAGCCTTGCGTTCTTCAATGCGCTTCGTCAAAGTCTGCTCCAATGCCTCTTCGTTATATATATATTCAATCTTGCGCTGTGAACCAGTACCTTTAATCAAGCCAAATAGCGGCGGCTTCGCCAAATATACATGGCCTGCCTTAATCACTTCCGGCATGTAGCGGAAGAAGAAAGTCAAAAGCAAAGTCGAAATATGTGCGCCATCCACATCGGCATCCGTCATGAATACAATCTTGTAATAACGCAAACCATCGATATTAAATGCGTCACCAATACCTACGCCAAGTGCCTTAATCAAAGACACCAACTCGGCATTCGCATACATCTTATCTAGACGCGCACGCTCGGTATTCAAAACTTTACCACGCAATGGCAAAATCGCCTGAATCTTGCTATCGCGACCCTCCTTTGCTGAACCCGCCGCAGAGTTACCCTCTACGATAAAGAGTTCACATTCGGTTCTGTCGCGCGAAGAACAATCTGCCAACTTCGACGGCAAATTCAAACCATCAAAGGCATTCTTGCGCAGTACGTTATCACGTGCTGCGCGCGCTGCTTTGCGTGCCCGTGCCGCCAAAGTTGCTTTCTGAACAATCGCTTTAGCGATATCTGGATGCTCTTCAAGGTAATACGAGAAGTACTCACTCATTACCTTATCGACATAACCACGCACTTCTGGGTTACCAAGTTTGTTCTTAGTCTGACCTTCAAACTGTGGATCTGGAAGCTTTACTAAGATTACTGCCGCCAAACCTTCTTTGATATCATCGCCAGTCAGGTTCTCGTCTTTCTCTTTTAGAAGGCCATTCTTGCGCGCATAATCATTAATTACGCGGTTAAGTGCCGTACGAAAACCAATTACGTGCATACCGCCATCCGGCGTCAACACGTTGTTTGCGAATGGGCGCATTGTTTCGGCGAGACTATCATTATATTGCACGGCAATCTCTACGACGCTATCTTCAATTTGCTTCTCTACATAGAAGATATCGCCACCACCAAGCACTTCCTTGCCCTCATTAAGACGACGCACATAACTCTTAATACCGCCTTCGAAGTAGAACGATTCGCTCTTACCGGTGCGTTCATCATGTACTGTTGCCAAGATACCCTTCGTCAAATAGGCTTGATGGCGGAGGTAATTCACCACCCAGTCATAATCGAAGGTTGTTGTTTCCTTAAAGATAGTCGGATCTGGATAGAAAGTAATACTAGTACCAACTTTATCAGTTTTACCAGTTACTTCAATCGGCTTAACCGTCTTGCCGGTTTCAAATTCAATATGATTAATTTTGCCATCACGATATACTTCGGCTATCATTCGCGTCGAAAGTGCGTTTACTACTGACGAACCAACGCCATGCAAACCTGACGACACCTTATAGCCACCGCCGCCAAACTTACCGCCCGCATGGAGCACCGTCAAAACGGTCTCAAGGGTCGATAACTTAGTCTTTGGGTGAATATCAACTGGAATACCACGGCCATTATCATCTACGCGGCACCCGCCGTCATTCAATAAAGTAACCGTTACGCCAGTAGCGTAACCAGCAATTGCCTCATCAATAGCGTTATCGGCAATCTCTTTAATTAAGTGATGTAAGCCATCATACCCAGTCGAGCCAATATACATACCAGGACGCTTGCGAACTGGTTCGAGTCCTTCCAAAACCTGAATTTCGGACGCATTATACTCTTCAGCCATGAATACTTACCTCAACTTGATATTTTTAATACATATAATATATTACTATATCGTATCTAATAATTCAAGTATTTACCCCCTAAAATCGCTTCTAAGGCCTTTGTTTAGCGCCAGCGCAGTATGACGCCGTCTTCGCCGTCATTCGTGGCTCTGATGCCGCCTGACGCGGTCGTTTGGGTTGGCGCGGCTGGCTGGACAACCGTTTGCGCCACTGGCTGTGCCACTGCTGGCGCCGCAGCTACCGGTTGAGCTACAGGGGCCGGACGCGGCGTTGGTACTTGCGTGTGAGGAATCCTGATTGAAGTCACCATTTCTTGAACTGGCGCTGTCGCTTGCATTACTGGCTGCTGCACCGGTGCTTGCGCAGCTACTACTGGCTGCGCTTGCGCCTGTGGTGCCGGAATCGTCTTCTTAGCCGTATTCATCATCGGCGTGGCCGTCTTCGAACCATCCTCAAATACAGCTCTTCGCTTTGGGTCGTGATGAATTCGCATCATCGTTGGGTCAGATTGAACTTGCGGAGCCTGTGGCGCCAAATTCTCTTGCGCACGCGCCGCATTTTGCGCCGCCGCCGCCGCCCAAATCGAACCATTCGGATTCGCCAACATCTGGTCAACCGCCGCAATCTTTACAGCATCCGCCTTCGTATCGCCTACCATCGTCGCCTTCTTTGGCTTAATCGCTGGCGACTTCGGCGTATTAACCGTCTTCTGTGCCACCGTCGGAATTGCCGCAATTTCTGGGTGAGCTGATGCATCGGTCTTATTTACAACCGCCGGTTTTACGGCTTGCGGCGTAGCAGCCTTCTGAATTGCCGAAGCTTTAACTTCTTCGCGTGCCTGTTTTTCAAGCTTCGCTTTTTTCTCTAACCACGAATCCAGGAAGTTCTTCTTCGGTTTTGGCTCTGCCGGCGCTGCCGCCACATTAGCTGGCGCATTCGTACTCGGCGCTGACGCAGCTGGCGCCGACGGCGTTACGTCTTCGTCGCTTGCCGCCAAGCGCCTCTCGATTTCTGCCTCAACCTCCGCTCGCGGACGACCATAGCGCGACAAAGCGTATTCGCGCATTCTTGCCATCAGCTCATCACTCGATTCACCGAGTGGCGGCAATAACTTCAAAGTAAACGGCGAAGTCGGCAAGCCAAACATCAATACCGTCGTTACTGCTTCGTGGTTCGGAATCTTATGCAGATCCTCCGCGTTAAATACCGGCTGGAAGGCTTTCTCCATCAACTCCGCATCCGTCACACCAATACGGCCACAAATAATCGTACCAACGTTACCCAAAATCGCCTCGCGAATCTTATCAGTCAGCTGCGTCATGAACTGGTTAGCAAGCACCAAATTCAAGCGGTATTTGCGCGCCTCTGACAAGATCGATTCAAAGCTCTCCGTCGCAAAGTTCTGGAACTCATCTACAAATAGACAGAAATCAACACGCTCATCTTCTGGAATATCCGCACGGCTCATCGCTGCCGCCTGGAACTTCATCACGAAAATCATGCCCAAAAGCTTCGCGTTCAGCTCGCCCGTCTTACCCTTTGATAAGTTCACCAGCAAAATCTTCTTATTGTCCATGATTTCGCGAATATTGAAGCCCGACTTCGGCTGGCCCAAAATATTGCGCATCATCTTATTCGAAAGGAACGGACCCCACTTCGAGACGAACCAGCTCGTCACCTCGCCAGCATCGTTTGATTTCTGTGAAGCCGGGAACTCCTTCGTCCAATAATCATATACGGTCTTATCCGTCACATATTTCAACTTGGACTTCACGAATTCCGGATCAATGAAACAGCGCGGAATATCAATAAACGTACCACCTTCCGGATCACTCATTAATAACAGTGCCGCGTTGCGGAACATATGCTGCGCACGTGGGCCAAAGATGCCTTGATTGCCCGGATCATACAAGGAAGTAAGCATATTAATACCTTCCTGTACGATGAAGTCCTTCTGGTCTTCGTTCTGGAACTCAAACATGTTCATACCAACCGGATTATCCATATTACCCGGCTCGAACAGAATCACGTCGTCCATTCTTTCTGGCGGCACCTTCGACAAAATCGTCTCTACGGCATCACCATGCGGATCAATAAAGGCAAAGCCACGCCCATCACACATATCCTGATAAGCCAAGTTCGTCAAAAGTACGGATTTACCCATACCCGTAGCACCAATTACGTAAGTATGGCGCTGGCGGTCTTTCGTACTCAGACGAATCGTCTTCTTCTCGCCACGGAATTCATTAACGCCGAGGATAATACCCTCATCAACCAATTTTGCTGGTCCATCCACTTGCTTCGTTGCCTGACGCTCAACCTGCGAAGTCGGAATTGCATTTTGCGCCGGCAAATGGAAAATCGTCGCCATTTCGACACTATTCAAAATCATATCTTTCCGCTTTTGTGGGAAGATACGTAATATATAATCTCTTGCTAGATTCTCACTACCCTTAAAGGCATCGTAGCGAAAACCATTGTAGTTCTGCGAATCAAACTGCGAGAATACCGACACTACGCCACTGAGCACTGCTTCAGAGCGCGTTTTCGACTCGCTACTTGCCACAATTCTAATGAAACACTCGAATCCCGGATTCTTTGTCTTCTCTTCAATCTTTGTAATTTCTTCTTGTTGAAGATTAGTCAGAATCTTCTCTTCGTCTTCATATTTGTCGTGCATATCTGGTGGTCGCCACAAAGCTTGCGCCACATCGCCGACCAAGTTCGTCGTATTATACAAAAGTCTTCCAAATAAGTTCGACGTAACATTAGATTTCTTCCCGTCTTTTATATTTTGTACTCGCTCGAGTGATTTTCTTGTCCAAAGACCATCCGTCGGCCGGAACATGACCTGAATGCCTACACCATCGCCTTTTTTCGCTACCGATAATGCGTTAATCAACGCCAGGCTCGCATCGCGCTTCGTATCCTCATAGGTCGCAATCGGATACCAATATTCTTTCTTAAAACGTAACTCGCCGCCTACAACTGCATCTATCTTGCCAACCTCACTAAAGAAGTTCGGATCTGCCACCTCTTCAAGGCGCGCCGTTGGATATGCTGCAGTAATTGCCTGTTTTACCGTCTCCGTCAAAACCGCCGGCACCACCGCGTAATAATTAATAAAACCATTATGTGCTACAATTTCGAAGCTAATATGGCGCTGACCATAAAGCTTGCCTTTTATGCCTTTCTTCAACGTAGAGGAGATAATACTATACATTACCTGTGCTTCAGAAATCTGCTCATCTACCACGTCGCGCTCATCGCGGCCACCGCCCTGAATATCATCCGTACTTGGCGGTAGATGTATTAGCATTGGCACCATCTTAAGTGCGCGCTCGTAATTCTTACGTTCTCGTTTAATCCCAGCAAAAATCTTCCAGGCGATAATCAATACGCCAATTCCAACTAGTACTCCTACGATAGTTAATGTCGTCTGATCCATTACACTCTACCGCTCAGGCCGTCGCCTCTTTTACGATTAAAAGCTTTGTTCATCATATCCCACCGCGCCACATCAAGTTCAGCCACAAGACGATGCGGATCTTTCTTGTCACGATTCACAATCTTCGTCACCGCCTGAATATAAGCCTTTGGCAGATTTTCGGCATCGCGCTTAATATCAATCGAGCCCAACTCTGCCTTAATTTCTTCTTCGATAACTTCATTCTCGTCTTTTGGTGGCGCAACTGGGGCCGGAGCGGGCATCCCCTGCATCTGCTGTTCGGCCGCCCTCTCACCTACGGAGGCCTCCGCACTCTCTGCCAATTCTGGCGGCAATTCCATCTGCGGCTTCAAATCTTCACGCTGGTTCACGAATTCCTGAAAATCTGAAACTTCCCCCATTGGTGGCACAGCTTCTGGAGCCCCAAAAACTGGACCTCTCTCAGAACTACCCCCACCAGCGCCCATATTATCCATAAGCTTTATTGTATCATACAATGTTGCGCGAAACCAAGAAGCAAAGCACGATTTCTAGCCCCAAAACTAAGCCAATTTCCAAGATGGAAATGCCGCCAAAAGAGCCACAAACTAATAACAAAATTGGGGCCAATGCAACCACTAGCCCATAGTAATAACTTTTTTTCTTGATATTGCCCGCTTTCGTCTTATCAAGTTTAGCTCGAAGCGTAAAAAAGAGCCTGCAACCAAGTACTGCAAGCCCCAGAAAAAGAACATAGCACATTGTAAAAAATACTAGAACACCGAAGGGACCTACGTCGCTCGGTGAAAACATAAACATCATTGCGACTAAGAAAGCAAACGCTATCGCACTAAAAATCAGCAAAAGCTTATCCATAAGCGTATTATAGCACAGCGCGTGCTCTACGCCCTGCTCTACTTACGAAAAAACAATACTTCGTCGTTCAGTCACGACCGCCGCTCAGCCAAAAATAACGATTCCTTTCCCCACAAGATATATCATGAAGCTAAAGTAGAGGGGCTTATCTGGCAAATATATACATTACTTATAGCCACAAGCTGATTCTCTACTCTAGCTTTGATTGACCGCCTCTCGTATAGAGAGGCATAGTCCTTGCAAGATCTACTTTACTTCTCTTCTTTCTTGGGTATCAATGTACTAGATGTATTGTTGATCTTACGCGCTCTACGCTCCTCATCTCGCGATGAGTCTTGGCGGAGCTCAGCTTACTCCTAGGTGTAATTTATGGCTAGCAGTAAGCTTTCGCTACGCCAAATACACATTCTCTATGGTTCCACTCTCTACTCCTCTTTATTTTTGTTTTGTGCGTGTTTATTTTTTGTTCAGGCACAACACCAATATAGCAAACGTAAGCACAAAAGTCAATAATTCTATTGTTCAAAATCTGTTGTATTTTATACAACATACTGCCCCGCAACAGATACCAAACGATTTATACAAAATGTTGTATTTTATACAACATGCCACTTTGTTGCCCTATTTTGCCGACGCGGCTCAAAAATCGTTAAATAATTAATAAATTCGCACGAAATGATCATCTAATTTTTGTACATTTTTTAAACAACACCCCTGTTAAAATCGTTGCAAAAATTACAACATTTTTTTGCATATTTTCTATTGACATGAGCATTTTACTGCCTTATTATAGAGATAGCTTTTGAATAAAATTCTTATACAAAAGCCAAAAACAAACATCGATTCCAAAATATAACTCCACACTCCACACACAGAAGAACCGGTTTTCCTCGCAGTTACCGGTTCTTCACTTTTTTATCGTTTTTTTCATCATCGCAACTCCGCCAAGGCATCACGCAGACCATGATCAGCACGCAATACTTAGACACTCCGCCCTGCATGGTTCCTGTTGTAATAAAAACATAAACACTTTAACCGCCCCAATAAAAAATCCGCCCAAAACGGGCGGATTTTTCAAACAATAATTGGTGGAGCTGCCGGATACTGCCTCCGGGTCCGGATAATCTCCGGTACGCAATCTACGAGCATAGTTCATTCTTTTATCTCGACAAGTATTACGGAGCTGGAATCAACAAAACTTCGCAAAAGTCATGGCTGAATTTTCGTGCTAACCCCTGCCAAAAGATTAACCTTAATACCATGAGTATGATATTACCGAAAGCTATGGTATCTCACGAACGGCAACAGGACCTATCTTAAATTAGGCCCAAGCGTAAGCTGGCATGAAAGCCACGCGCTTACTAGCAGTTTTTTCTGCATTTATGAGAAGTACTTACGGTACAAATCGACTCGCATGCATACTTTTAACTATTCGTCTAAGCTTTGTCAGCCCCAACTGGGGTAAATTTTATCATACTCATGCTTTCAAGTAAAGTTCGCCACCCCTATAATGCGTCCATGACAAATCGAGTATACACCGCCATTCCAGATGGCATTAACGCAAACCTAATTACCGTCGAGAGCGACACCAACCGCGGTCTCCCCTGTTTTAATATCGTAGGCATGGCCAGCAAATCTATCGCCGAAAGCCGCGATCGTATTCGTTCTGCTATTAATAATTCTGGTTTTAGTTTTCCGGGCACCCAAAAGATTATCGTAAACTTAGCACCTGCAAGTTTAACAAAAAGTGGCGCTTCTCTAGATTTGCCAATTGCTCTATCTGTATTAGCTATTTCAAAGCAGTTGCTGCAGCAAGACCTGGAACAACGTATGTTTACTGGCGAATTGTCCTTAAATGGCGAAATACGCCCCGTAAAAGGCATTTTAAACATTATTGAGTGCGCTAAAGAAAATCGCATAAAACAGTTATACATACCATTTGAAAATTCCGCCCAAGCATCACTTCTCGTGGACGATAAAATTCAAATCGTACCAGTCAAAAGTCTGCAAGAACTATGGCTCCAACTAAAATCAAAAGCAACAATTTTACCCCTAAAACAAAATGTAAAAATAACAGAAAAAGATAAGCATAAGCACTATTTAGATGCTATCAAAGACCAGCCCTTCGCCAAACGTGCACTAACTATTGCTGTAGCAGGCCGACATAACATTTTAATCAAAGGACCGCCCGGCGTCGGCAAGACGATGCTCGCTCAAACAATTCCAGATCTCCTGCCACCCATGAGTCTAGAAGAATGCATTGAAGTAACCAAACTTCACTCAATCACAAAACCTATTACGCACATCATTTCCAAACGCCCATTCCGCTCGCCGCATCATTCCGCAAGTATTAAGTCGATACTTGGCGGAGGCCCTCATGCCGAACCCGGCGAAATCTCGCTAGCGCATCGTGGCGTATTATATCTAGACGAGTTCGCCGAATTCCCGCGCGAAATATTAGAGGCTCTCCGCCAACCGCTCGAAGATCACAAAATCACAATCAGCCGCATCGGCAAAAAGATTACTTATCCAGCTGATATTATGTTAGTCGCCACTATGAACCCCTGCCCTTGCGGATATAAAGATTCGCCAAATCACGAATGTAAATGTACCGCAAAACAACTCGCAAACTACGAGAAAAAACTTTCCGGACCACTACTCGACCGTATAGATATCACGATACCAATCTCTGCCCCAAATAAATCTGTCTTATTTAATTCTACAACGACTAGCACTCTCGAACATGCTAATGCTAAACTACAGATAAAACGCGCATTGAACAAACAATTTAATCGTTATCAAGATCATCGTAAAACCAATGCATCACTCGCATCATACGAAGTCACTAGGTACATAAAGCTCGCCAAATCCGCCAAAGAGCTCCTTAATGACGCCGCCAGCCGCTACCAACTCTCTGCCCGCGCATATTTTAAAGTCATCAAAGTCGCGCAAACTATCGCAGACATATCCGAAGACGGCTCTCCCGAGGTCACCAAAGCACACATTGCAGAAGCCCTCCATTTTCGCAATAACCTCGCCTAATCCATAACAGAGACGCTACCCCTTGTATATTTTTTCAGCTTTTGATATAATCTACGTCATAACAAGTCTAATTTTTGAAGGAGTTATACCATCAGTAACTACAATTCGCAGCACACCCGTATAAATGGAGAAATTCGTTATCCGGAGGTGCGTGTAATCAGCGCTGATGGTGCACAGCTAGGCATTATGTCTAGTCGCGACGCTCAATTGATGGCTCGTGACGCTGGTTTAGATTTGGTCGAAATATCGCCAAATGCCAACCCACCCGTCGTCAAAATCATCGACTGGGGCAAATACCAGTACCAAAAGATGAAGGAACAAGCTCGCGCCAAGAAAAACGCCAAAAGCTCTGAACTCAAACAAATCAGGCTTGGTTTGAAAATTGGGGAGAACGACCTCAATATTAAATGCCGCAAAATCCTCGAGCTACTCGACGATGGCGATCGTGTCAAAGTTATGATTATCTTCCGTGGCCGCGAAATGGCTCACAAAGAAATCGGTAACGAACTCATGGCTCGCATGCTCGAAAAGCTTGGGCAAGATGTCGTCGTAGATGGCAAAGCCCAGATGAGCGGCCGCAACCTCACTTTCATGGTTCGCCATAAATAGGTTGCAAAACGCCCACCGGTTCCCTACACCCCAAAGCGTTTCTATTATTAACTAAAGTAGGAAAGGTATATTATGCCAAAACTCAAAACCCATAAGGGTACTGCGAAGCGTGTCAAAATTACCCGCACTGGTAAAGTTGTCCGCGAACGCGCCTTCGGCAACCATATTCTTGCCAAGAAATCCAAAGCCCGCAAACGCAACATGAAAACTGCTGCCGTTATCCGTGGCAAAATTAAGAAAAACGTTAAAACTGCATTAGGAGCTTAATTATGAGAGTTAAACGTGGAGTCGCTGCTCGCGCAAAGCACAAAAAGATTCTTGAAGCTGCTAAAGGAATGCAACATTACCGCACCCGTAGCTTCCGTCTTGCGAAGCAAGGTGTTATTAAATCCCTTCGCTATTCTTACCGCGATCGCCGCAATCGCAAACGCGATTTGCGCGCCCTCTGGATTACTCGCATCAACAACGCTGCCCGCGAAAACGGTATCAGCTACAGCAAGTTAATCAACGGCATGAAGAGCAAAGGTATCGAGCTTGACCGCAAAGTTCTCGCCGAACTCGCCGTCAACGATCCAAAAGCTTTCACGGCTGTCTGCGAAAGCGTCAAATAATTATATTTGAACAAAAAATATCTCCCTTCCGGGAGATATTTTTTTAATTAACTGCAACAATTGTTTTTACTAATATCCGCGCCTGCGTTAGCGGGTGTTCCGGAAAAGCCTCATCGAAATCTTCGCGCTCGCTCGCATTCATCAAAATACCCTGCTTAAACTCTGGGTCATACGGGTCTTCAGCCCAACCTTCATAATTTGGTCCAATTTTACCGTCTTTTTGCAGAATCGCAAATACAGCCGTATCGCGCCCGCCAGTATAACCAGTTTCATCAAAGAAACCTTCTACCTGGAAGACGTGGTCTGCATAATAACCAATATGCATCATCAAGCTATATTGCACGCCAATACTGCCCCTATTCACGGTTTTTACTATCGAATAAATATATTTCTTGCCAGAATTAGTAATGCCAGTTTCAACCTCAATTATGCCCTGATCCTGCGCCAGAGAGCCACGTATACCCGCTATAACCTGATCACGCGAATTAAAAGGCATTGCTTTGTCGGACGGAATTGCCGAATACATCGCCAAACACGCCGAATTATTAGTTTGTTTCGAAAACGACATTGAGCCCACTGGATCCCCCGGCAATGGATTCATCTGAATATAATCATCAGGAATATTTACCGTAAAATTCGCAATCGCGATATTCATAAGCATATTGTACCATCAAAAATACTCACCGTGGTGAGTATTTTAGTAAGCCCGTCTTGTAAGCCGGGTTCTGTGACTCCCGCCGAAGCGAAAGCCTGTAGTCATCTATCTAGCCACACAATTGCTTGCGTGGTCTAGCGGTGAGCGACCATCCTCGGATCAAGGTGTATAGGTCTCCTTGCAGTCGGTAGAGTTTACCCCATTACAATGTCGCCACTGCAATCTGTGGGCTCTTACCCCACTCTTTTCACCCTTACCACAGCCGAAGCTGTGGCGGTATTGTTTCTGTGGCACTATTCCTACGCTTGCGCGCGGTTGCCGTTAGCAACTACCGTATCCTGTACTGCCCGGACTTTCCTCTCGCCAAAAGGCCAGCGACTACATCAACGAGCTTACTTTTATCTTAACAAATATTGACAAAAACTGCAAATATTTTAAAACTCGATATTCGCCCGCTTCATATTGGCGTCGATAACCTTATTTACCTCCGCGTCCGCTTCAGAATTCAGTTCTCGCGGTACATGCGTAAAGCTATAGGCATCAAGATTGGATAATAACTTCAAAACATCACCATGAATCTGCATTAAATCAGGATTCTTAACTTTATAGACGCCATTCATCTGGTTCACCATCATCAAGCTATCACTCTTAAAGTGTACACGCCTCAAACCAAGTTCAATTGCCTGCTCTAGCCCCTCTTTCAAGCCGTAATACTCCGCCAGACGCGAAGTCGAAAAGCCCAAGAATTCTCCGCCACGCTTCAGTTCCTTGCCATCTGGTCCGATAATATAATAACCAAGACCACTTGGGCCCGGGTTCCCACGTGAGCCGCCATCGGTGTAAATAGTTGCAAAATCGCTCGCCGGTAGCACCTGTTTGGCCTCCTCGCCAACTGTCACTATCTTCGTCGCCAACGTACCAGTCTTTGTTGCAGTAATCTGCAGCACCATCAAGCTCTCTTCCGAAAGCGTCACGGCGCTCGTATCGCTGTTTTTCACCCATTTATAAGATGAGTAACGGTCCGTCGTAATATTCACTGAAGCGTCCTCGAGCTTCGCGTCAAACACAATAAATAAATTACCTTGCTCGGACGAATTTCCTAAATCAGTAAAGGTCACTACATCAGATAATTGCAAACTGGTAACCTGAATACCGAGATTTTCATACAGAACTCGCGCCATCGCCTCTTCCGGCTGCTCACCAAAGATAATTTTGCCAGTCGGGAGCTCAAAATTATTAACCAAACCCTCTACGCGTCCACCAGCACGTTTCAAGAGTAAGATTTCGTCATCTTTCTTGCATATCGCCGTCACCCGAATGCGTTGCTTCATATAGGTTTATTTTACCATAAGCGTCTTACGAACGCGGGTACTTTATCTTCTGGTGCATCTTCGGTAGCGGTAGCACTTCATAACTTGCCGTTTTCTTGCCGAGCTGTGTGTTTATTCGCCAAGTGCGCCAATCCTGCTCAATACTACTTACCGGCCAACTCTTCCATTCCTTAAGATTTCTCGAATTTCCCGCCTGAACACCCAGGACAATCGGAGCGCCAATTTCAACATCCTCCAACACCTTTCCATAGACAATTCCGCCTCGCCCAACCGCATCGTCATATTCGCCACTATCGTCTTCATAATCTTCTTCCAAGCCAGACATCAAAAGCCCCATCAGCTGCAACTCCTGCCCTTTTCCAGCATTCACGGCCTCTCTCAGCTCTTCTGGGCTACGACTTATGGCTCGATGCATTTCTTTCGGCATCGACATCAAATAATCGCCACCATCCGTACGCATACTAATCTGACGATGTCGATTGCCATTCTTGTCCGTAATTGTTTTACAGCGCACACTCTCAACGACGCCATAGTTTATGACATCATCAGTTTCGTCCGGATCATCACTGCCCGTTAACAATAATTCTTTCCCAACATGTGGCGTATATAACAACCTACCATCCCTCACAACGCCATCTGCGCGCGATTTGAGCATAATATAGCTACCAGCTTTACAATCTAAATCTATATCGAACACTTCACTGATATCTACCTCACTGCCAGTCTCGAGTCGTCCAGAACCATCCGCTTTTACTCCTGGAGCCAAGAAGTATTTATCAAAATGGTTCATTACGTAATCACGCGCAAAATTGTCCGCTATTTTCTCCTCATCTTGCAAGCGATAGCGTCGGGCATCTTCCACCTTTACATCATCAACATCTTTAGCTTCGCTCGCTTCAAATCGTAATTGTAACCGTCTAATAATATTACTGCGGTAACTCTCCGCTTTATGCTCACACATACCGCCCGTTCGCTCTTCATATGAACCAATACTACCTGGCGCAAGCATCTTTGCGTCTTCCGTAACATCAGTTCGCCTCGCCCATTCAGCTGCCGCATCCGAAATCGCTAACGAAAACTGTTCTTTTTCCGAATTCAAGACGCTAATACCACCCAAACCATTTTTAATATTCTTATAACACGGCTTAATATATCTGTTAATTAGGCTTTCCGCGTGTCCAAACTCGTGCAGCAGCAATAAGTCGCGCTGCAACACCGGACTCGCCATAATTTCCGTAGCGTCACAGCCTAGTTCTATCGCTAAACGATCGGCAATAATTTTGCTTGCTAAATATTCACTCTCAGAAAACTCATCGTCATGACTTCCCTCCGTAAAATCACCTCGTATTTCCATATGCGGCCGCGCATCATCGCCAGATTCCGCCGTAGTTGCCCAATATGAAAAGCCCGCGCTCTCATCACTCTTCAATGAAGTAATCTGAACCGCCTTTAAGGCCGGATGCTCCGTAATAATATCTTTATAAGTGCTTTTTACACTATTCGCAATCTTTTCATCAGACAATATATCTCTACTATAATCACGCCCAAGATAATCTTCGAAAGATGTCGAGCGATATTCTGCCCGCGGCAAATATGATTCAGTGATAATCGGTTTGTAGCGTAGTTTACCTGCAATCGTACGTGCCGCCCGCCCCTTCTGCGCCATGTTTTGTTGGTATATCTCGTCAGATTCAGCCTCACCGATCACATCATCGGTACTAAAATTAGCCTCAAAACTATCTTTGTGGCCCCAGTTGTCGGCAAACGGATTATACCAACCTTCATTCTCCATAAGCTTATTTTATCAAAAGACGAGACATCAAAAAATCCCGAGTAACAAGTTTTCCCGTGATAAGAACACGGTGGGTAAGCTCTCTTACGTCAAGACCACGGCCTTAAAGTATCAAACTCCCTAAATCATGATTATTCAGGAAAATCATGCGCTACTCGGGACACTTTTATTATAGCATGGCGTTTTAACGCACGCCAACTAACCAAAAGTACGCCGATAGTAGGCCACTTTGAGCGCCAGCCATATAATTACTAAACCATCCGCCCAGGAGAAAAACCACAATATATACCACTATTAATCCGTATGGCTCCATCGCGCGCAGTACATTCCGCGCAAAATCTGGCGCCAAAGCATACAGCACACGGCTACCATCAAGGGGCGGGATTGGCAAAATATTAAATAATGCAAAACCCATATTAATAAACATGCCATAAGTAACTATCGTCCCCCAAAAATCCGCATTTTGCCCCGTAAAAAACCACAATAAGAAGAACAAAAACGATAAAACG
>JAEEGI010008933.1_pt1 | contig 22050 bp, 24 predicted proteins | sample 8958751 | NCBI WGS metagenome assembly JAEEGI01 (sample SAMN16246545, study PRJNA631951) | gut metagenome | biome: gut microbiome; feature: rumen; material: KS-attached | host: Bos | place: Iran: Karaj | collected 2018-10 | reverse complement strand
GATCCAGGGCGGGAGCAGTAATAGAGGCGCTGGCAAACAGATATAACTTTAAGGGTTACCTACAATGTGACGGTTTTGCGGGCTATGAGACAGCCTTCAAGACAAATCCTGACGTGCTGCTGGTCAATTGTATGGTACATATACGCCGCCATCTTGAACAAGCACTGGACGAGAACCGTCAGATGGCAGAGTATGCCCTGAGTGAGATACAGCACCTCTACAAGATATAGCACATGTGTGACGATGCCGGACTATCGCCCGAAGAGCGTAAGGCAAAGAGGCAGGAACTCTCCAAACCCATCATGGAGGCCATGAAGCTGTGGATGGAAACGGAGGGTGTGAAGTACAGCGAGTCGTCGCAGATAGGCAAGGCCATCACCTACGCCTATACCCGATGGGACAACATGATGAGATACCTGGAGGATGGAAGGCTCCTGCTTGACAACAATCTTGCTGAGAATGAAATACATCGCTGGGCAGGAAGAACTACCTCTTCTGCGGTAATAACACAGCACAGAACATGGCAGTCGTCTTGAATGATATTATAAGCCAGATGCAATACAATACAAAAGCATCATATCTAGAACTATTACAACTGCTACCACATAAGTGGAAACGCACACATCCGGAATATGTCATGAATAAAACTACTTGATATAGGTATCACATATAGGTACAAGAAAAATACAACAACTACAGCTTATGAAGTTGTAGCTGTTGTATAGGTATTATTACCTGTAGTTTATCGAATGCTTACCAAGAAAGGGCAATGCCCAAAAAGAAAAAAACCACCTAATATACTCCCCCCTAAACCCAACAAAAGCTGACCAGATGATCTATGATCGGTTTCCGCATAAAGAACCTTGAAGAATCAAGTTCAGTACTTAAAAATATGAAAGTCTTTGCATCTTACACACCTAATCTGCGCATTGTTAAAATCGTTCGTATCAATCGAATCGCCTTATAGCGGGTAACACATCTATTTTTGCTATCATCTTCTCAAATAAAAACTAAAATAATTTCGCCTATCCCCCTCGTTGTCATCCCGCATTAACCTGACCATGTTCCAATGGTCTAGTTCTTCTACCAACTCTCTACGACAACTGTTCACCAGGTTGTTAAATACCCTTACCACCGCCAGAGTTGTTGAATCTTGAGGAACAGCCCTTAAATAATGCGATGCTTCATCCCTAAAGATAAAAAAAATCACATTTCCATAACATACTGAAATGCCAGAACTGCCCCTTCTTGTCATATTCTCCCAACCTGGATGGTTGCGGAGGATTTTAAAAATTTGTTTCTATTCATATCGTCTCATTTAAAATACAGATTCTTACAGTATCATCTTTCCCAGAAATATTTCCAAATAAAACTCATCATTTATTACAATCGTTTGAGAGATGAAAACTATAAATAACTTGTCTCATAACAAATTATTTGTGTCCAATTATACGGTTAAGCAATTTCCCTACACCATACTTTTTATACCATGTATCCAGTATAGCATCACTATCATAACCCTTTGATATTGGGAAATCACTTCGTTCTAGCTCTTTAAAATGCCTCATATCAACCTCATAGCTAAAATTTGCCTCGCGCTGTCCGGTTTGTGAAAACATCATATAACTATATGAAGACCTTTCGCGACTCTCATTCAGTGTTACCTTGATCTTTTCTTTAAATCTTAACGGCACATTAATTCTGAGTCTATTTGCAAATCCCATTTCTTCATAAATCCATGGGGATGGCGTTTCTTTTGCCCCTAATTCATACTTTAACGAGTTGTCTGAATCTACGAATATAAGACATTCGCAAGCATCCATCATCTTCATCAGTGCCATAGAGAGCAGAATATGAACATTGGCCGTAAGGAAGTTACGTTTGTCATAATCATAATACTTCTTATTATCGCGTTCATATGAAGCATAATAGTCATCTATCGATTTCTGAAGATCATTTACATACCCCCAATACAGAGAATCTATGAAGCTACGAATTCCATAATGCTCTTTTAAGAAACCCGCCAAGTTCTTCACCATATCTAAATCCTTATGAGAATGAGATATAAACACCTTAAACTGCGAATCATATGACTCTGACGGGAACCATTCTTCTTGCAGTTTGGTTCCTTTTATCAAGCTCTGTTTAATCGTGTCAAGATTAATATTAGCTTTCAGACTTTTGGTAATGTAATCAGTATCATACTCATACTGATTATTACCACATACTACTTCTATAGTAGTCTTCTTGATACTGAATGGTATAAACATCTGGCTACACTAAAAAAATATTCCTCTATCAACATGACAAATCAAGACTATGATAGTACAGAAAGGCCCACAACGAAGCACTTATCTGATAATCATCCAATATACTATAAATAACTTACAAATCAAGTTCGCAGCACAATATTATCATCACACCTTTACCTAAACCACCCAACAATCGTCCCCCAAATCAACACCACCGACACAACCCCAACAGCGATCAAAGTCATCCCATAAAATGGCACCACTGATTTAGAAAACCATCGGTCATTAGTAGCCACCAGTCCATTCTGTTTGTCCTCATCACTCAAATCCTTCATCTTGATCATATAAGGCTGGAAGTTAAAGAGCGCATCTTCACACTCTCCAAACTTATTGTCCCTAATCATATTAACAAAAAGGGTCTCGCGATTCCGCATCCCCCTCTCTAGATGCAAATAATACACATCCAAATACCAGAAAAGCACAGTCGGCAATATTCCCAACAATATCCACCCATTCAGAGCCTGAATCGTACATTGGAGCGCCATCAACGCCGATACAATTGTCACCATCCAAGTCTTGCAATTAGCACTGTTTGCTGCCATTCGTTCGATGTTGCCCTGCATCATCTCCAGATACTGGCGTTCATCATCATTCAGCTTGTTGTTTCTTTCGTTTTCAGCCATAGTCCATATGATTTTAATTATCTCTTCTCTGATCATTAAACCGATACAACACTTCATACCAGTGTTCAAAAAACGGATCCTCGAACTCTATCCGAGAATAATCCCCCATATTGTCTCTCATCGCAGCCTCCTCATTCGAAAGCCTTGAAATAAGTTCATCAAATTCTTCAAGCGATCGAAAACGTTTGTCATAATCAATAGTCTCATCTTCCCATTCTCCAATTTCCGCCAACTGTCTCACTTGTTCAGAATGCCGCTCATAATAATGCAGATTGTCTGCTATATGATAATAATTCCCGACTTTCATTCCGAGAATAGCAGCCACATATTCCAGCATAAACGTATAGTTGAATATATTCACACCGCTCGCTCCCCATATAAGATCATTAGAGCGCATCCTCACAATCAGGTCTAGTTTGTCACTTCCTGATTGCTTCATAAAATGCAGTTCTCGTGTACAGGGTATATCTTTCGATATCTTCAATACCCCGTTTTCATCAAAATCATCCTTCATCGGGTCACCGAAACTCATCACCGCTCGTCGCGTCTCTTTATCAGCTTTAAAACACTCTGTCACATACCTGAGTTGATCCACCGAACCTGGCTGTCTCACATTGATGGTCTCTATCCTATAATCCTCAATTTCGCCATTATAATCTCGGTATCGAGGCCCATACCCTCCTCTCATATACACCCCGTCATCCGAGAATTCCATCATCCTTGGCAGATAATGGACGATATATGCCATGTCATTTCTTCCTGATGCAATCCACAGCGACTCCGCATAAGGCAATGTCTTAAACCACTTCCTCTCAGGGATGGTTATCTCTCGTGCCCTCGGATTCGTAATCTTAAACATAGCTGGCTCGGGTAGCTCGAAGCACACATAGCCCCGAGTCTCCCGTTTCACGCCTTCAGATATAAGAAGCCGACTGGCTCCTATCAGAAAAGAGTTAATTCCTGTGTATGTCTCTGCGTACATCGTGATTGTATCTTGGAGTTAATATGCCACTTAGGAGGAAACGCATAGTCTATTGGCTGTGGCGTCTCTTTATAGTGTTGCTTAATTCTCACATTACCGACAAGCAACTCCGGCATTTTGGCACGAAGGTATTTGTCGGTCTCACAAAAACAGTTCTGGATATCTATCAAGTGCGGTTCTCTCCCTGGCAGTGGTTTAAACTCATCCAGACCGAATTCCTTTCTATAGTCATCCAAGTGATCGTATATGTACCAGATGGCATCCTCATAATCTTCTCCAAATGATTGAAAACACTTTTTTATACCCCTTATGGCCCCTATACCAGCCTTCACGAAGGAGTTCTCGTCAAAATTCACGTAGGGTGAATAATTGAAATCAACCGTATATTGATAGGCCAAAAATCCGCCGATAAACGAGCACTGCTCCATTAAGTTGAATACTGTCTCCATAGAATCAGCTTTCAACACTTTCTTCACAACACCCTCTCCTATGAATTCATCCTTCACCATCTGTAGCCATTTGGAGTGCTTGCTTGATAAATAATCATAACGCCTGTGACTGCCTGTCATCATATAGGCATTACTGAATATGGGGCAATCCTTCTGCCTTCTTGACAACAGATTACATATTTCTTCTACGTCAAAGTGCTCAATTCTGACATCGCCATACGCTTTCTCCAAATATTCCCATGTATCTATCTTGTTGAATATCTTAAAAACCAAGATTCTCAAGAGTACGTCTTCCGGCGTAAATCTATCCAAATCCTGATAGATAACATGGTTAATCAGATATTGACTCACACGGTCACAGGCCCTATACACATTGGTAAACTTATACTCGCTGAGAATAGGGTCTGAAGTAAGCGACGAACTATTATCTTCACATTTCTTCCAAAACATATTCATACGCTCCTGCATAAAGTAAAAGTAGTAATATAGGATGCGCTTATCCGGAATGGGAACCTTATGATTATGATACACCATCATATCTTTCAAATCGTACAAACTGGTTGGGTTGGTCAATCTTTCCTCCTCCTATATACTGAGCCATCAGATATCCCCATAGTCTTTGGGCATCCATCAGATTGACACATTTATAACCTCGCTTTTTATAAATACATCCTTCAAACTCCTCTGGCACATCTATCATAGATTTACCAAGATATACAAATTCCTGGCAAATCAATACGTGATCGGTTGTTCCCGTATCTCGATTCAGATTATCCATATTCACTGATCCATCCTCATGGGTGTGGTGTGAGTCTTCTTGCATCCAATTGCCGTCAGAGTCATGATGATAGATATTGTCACCATATAGTTTCTTAAGGCTACCGTTCATCACAGGTTTTTTTCTTTGAAAACGAGGGTCGTTCCAATATTGGTCAAAAGTCAGGATTTCAGATACTTTAGCCATATAGATCAATTTGTTGCCATGAGCCTTATTGGCATTACCGATGATAAAGTCCCCAATCTCAGCAGAGTATCTGATTCCCGGTTTACAGGTTGCCAGCGTTAGTACCCCAAAAAACGGATTCGGCGCAAAACCATAATCCCTTGCCACAATATATGAATAAGCTTTTGCCATAATCTTTTAACATACGCCTCTGCTTCCTGTCACCGATGCTCGAGGAGAACCGTCAGAGTTCACAAAAACACTTTCACCGCCCAGTGCGTTTTCTATATTCTCAGTGTTCCACCCCACGATGGCATCTGCAAATTCCTCTAATGCAGGTGGTATGTCAGAGTCTTTAGCTCCCTGAATATAAACACCAATAATCTGCCTGTCGAGTTTCTCCGCTTCTCTTATTTCCCAATCCACCCACTTGCTATCATGAGTTTCCGGTCCAATCAAGCATATCAGTGTACTCGACTGGTTGATAAGCGGGCGCAACAAACTCTTGATATATTCCTCATTCGTTGCATTATTATACTTCTCTGAAGTTACAGAGTAGTTCTTGATGCAATAATCAGCACTCAGCAAGTCTTTAAACTGCTTGATGCTGTCTTCATCCTCATGATAATGACTCACAAAGACATTCTTTATTTCTTTTTCTTCGGCCATAATAATTATCTACAAATAAATCACTCTCATTACAAATGCATCTCATTCAAAAACAATATTTAAACCTCTTTCACCCTCATCAGAAAACAAAATCTTAGGGGCACCCACACACCATTACGTCGCGTTCCAATCCTTTCCCATCTCGATTCGTCTCCATCACATCACTCTGATTCACCCTGTGGCTCAATGGCTTTGGGCTCAAAGTTGCGATTAAGCAAGCCATCAAATTTGTTTGAATGGCCGAGCGTGGGCAACTTCGCATCGTTTATACGATGCAAATATACAGATTCTTATTCAATTACACTTATTCTTAACCACATTTTTAATATTTCTTACCCTAAAAACAATTAAAGCCACCTAAATTCTCCTCATATAGTAACATAAACTACGACCACTATAACAAATCCCGCCCCTGCAACTCCATCTACTGTTCCCAGTTACACCATTTCGATGCCACAGCATTATCCGTCGCCAGCAGTATAAACATATCGGTATTCCTAATCATCTTCTTGATACGCTGTGCCGTCTCCCCCCCCGAAGTCTTTTCCGGCATCCCCGGATCATCGGCATCAATGTAACACTCAACACTATAATATCGCTCCATATAGCCAATGAATCCTTTCAAATCTTCCAAATCCGAATGCTTGTGCGACAGAAACACCGTCCGTTTCGTAGCCCGTCTTGTTCCCACAGAAAAACTCCGCGACTCGGTCAACAGCCCGCTATACCGCGAATCCTCTATCTTATACGACGAAAACGACCCTTGACTAAATACCTCTATCATTTCTCTATCCTATTTAACCAGTCAAACAACATAACCCTCTCGCCATTCCGTTTACTCACCATAAACAAATGCTCTTTCAAATCATAATATATCCACGGATATTGCTGTAGAAATTCACGTTTCTTCCATCGACCGTTATTAGGTTTTACAGCCAATATAGCCAAATCATCTACGCCCTTAGAACAGTCCGAATAACCTATCTCCCAACTACACCATGCCGATTTCAATGATTCCGTCGTAACCACGTATATCACCTTCCTCGCTTTACTGATTCTGTCCTTCAGATCTTCTGCCGTCCGAGCATCTGTTACATGTTCCATCTCAGGATCAAGCCAATCCACGTATGCATTTTCCACTCCTTTACTATGCCGTAGAAACAATATCAGCTTTCTAACAAAGCTCATATCATGACTCGAATGAGAAATAAACACATCATATTTCCCATTCTTCGGCACATTACCTCTCGTCAACTCAACTCCCGCATACTCGTCAGCAAGTTTTTCTATTCTATTCTTTGTCAGAATTTCTTTTAATTCCATAATCGAACCCTCTTACAATCCTAACAACTCCTTAAACAGCGACGTATAGCTCAACTCTGTCAGCAACCGCTCATCAAACTCTCCGCGATACTTGTCAAACAGCCCTTTTGCTGCAGCTCCCGTAGATGCAATAGGCAACACAAGCGCATCAGGATGACACCCACGAAATAGTTCATACTCCTTGAACACGCCACCCATTCCTCCGATAAACACGGCAGCTTTATAATCGTTGTCCTTAATCATCTTCTCACGCATCAGAGCTAGGCTTACTGTCTCCGTTTCCAATTTCTCAGTAATCACACGAATCCCTACATCCTTATTCTCTGTAGGGAAACGCCCCCTATACCATTCCGATTGATACAACGTCACCCTGTCCGACATCTTCAATCCGTATCTATCCAGCACCAATGTTATCAATGGAGTAATTGATGGATGACCGCCCCATATCAGGTGATACTCTGGATTTGCCAACACCGTTGATGTCAGTGCAATTACGGCATCTCGGATTGCTATCACATCCTCTGTTCCGTAGAACTCTCTGCCAGGCTTGGGTACACTCGCCGACAGGAACACATTCTTTACTTTGTCGTTTTCAGCCATAACTCAAACTCCTGTTTCTTGATGGTTTTCACTATCAGGTATTCCCTCATCCAGTCCAAATGTGCAATCCATTTGGGTAAGATTCGCATATCATCATAAATTAGCGACACTTTCTCAGGCATCTTATCCTTTGGAAGCCACTGTTTCAGCATCTCCTGTGACTCATAGCAGTCCATCGACTGTGGTACACCAATAATTGGAATATAGTACCATAGTTTCCCATCCTGCCGCTGTTCCACTAAAAACATCGGCTCTTTTACGATAGCCCTGCCTTGACGTTCTGCCTCTTTCACAAATTCCGCCGTTAGACCGTCCTGCCTTGCTGCAATATTCCTTGCACGCAGTGCTTCTACCTTCATTGCAATGTCTTCCAATACAGCATCCTTCAGGGTAGCATCATCTCCAATCTGGTTCCCATCACCAAAATTTTCTGTCTTTATATTTTTTATCGCACACAGTTGATTGGCTGCACCTGGATCTGCTCCAGGCCAGTTCAACTGAAGCACACCCACCTGTCTGGCATTAGCCTCCGAAATCTCCTCCTTACACCAATCACTATCCATGAAATTGGGCGAGTTCAACTGTATCAGCACATCACTGTCCGTAATTCTATGGTGCAACTCCGCTTGGAAATCCGCAACTCCACGAATGGAATAGGTATCCAGAAATACATCAAACTGATGCCGCGACAACACATCATATAACTGATTGGCTATCGTCGCCGAATCCGATCTCTTATAACTGATAAATACACGTCGAACTTTCCTTAGAAGCCTCAGTTCTTCAAAGGCCGCGTTTACGATGCTGTCCAATAAGCCGTCTGTATAGAGTTTCCCATTGATAGGATGTAATACTGCTGGAATTTCCTGTTGAAACTGCCCGTCTGTAAAGAAGATCGGGAATACAGCATCCCCATTCCCCATCAGTTTCTGGAGTGCTTCCACGTCCTTATCCCCATGGTCTTGTTTGCCAAAGTAATAAGCAAATGTTGGTTTCCGCGAATCATAACCACCTGCCTCTAAAGGTGTCATCATTAGTGCCCCATCCAACACAGCTACTATCGACCCGTCAAGCCCACGTTCCGCAAGCAATTCAAAGAACCGGTCTTTTACTTTCTGACAGGCCTCACATCCCGTATCGCCTAATAATATAAATTGATAATAGCTACTCATTTCATCTAGTCTTTGTCAGAACATATCCACTCGCATCGTTCTCGCTTTTGTCATAAGCATTATCAATGTAATATGCTGTGTTAGCAAGAAAAGCGTCCTCTTCAACAAAAGAAATGTAATTCCCAGTCATTTCATTGATACAGTGACAATTCGGGCAGGAGTATACTTTAGGATCTTGATTGAAACGATTGTTATTAATAATGTCGAAAAGCTTATAACTATTGAAATTCTGCACCCTACAGCCGTCGGCATTTGTTGTCATATATTTGAACCAGTCATAATTGCCATTTACCTTCATTATAACACCCACAACGCCATTTGTATGTGAAGTACGATCTTTACGGGTTATATCCTTCAGGCAGTATTCTATTTCCCAATCAATCCACTTGCTCAGCTTAATATTGGGTGAGAGGATGACAATAGTGACAGATGTATCAAACATCATATTTCTCAAGTTCTTCTTGATATTCTCTGTTGTTGTGTCAGTAAGATCCGGCGAGTCAGATGTTTCCCCTTTATAATAGGTTGCGTCGTCACCCATAGCGGCAATGATACGGTCTCTCAAACCCCTTGCCTCACTATATTTATATGATATAAATGTTTTGTGCGCCATATTCAATAATTATTAATTGTTTATACTAATAAACGTTTTACCATATTTTTATTGTGATTTTATAATCATCTTTAACCACCTCATCGTGATTCCCCTCCTCAGGGTCACCCCATCACCAAACAGGGAGGAATCAGCCCGCGATATGATTGCCACACATTTCATCATTAATAAGTTATTATTAACAATAATAATTTAACATCAAACTTTAGTCAAACTTTTTAAAAGTAATCTCTTCTCTATATAATAACTGATATAAATAATTAGCCGCCATATAAGCAGCATAGGGTTTATACTTGTCACTTTTATTATTTGTAAGATCCATTACAGCTTTGATGACCATTGTTTCCACGTTAAGAATCTCACCTACTCTAAAGATGGCATAACTTTCCATATCAACAGCACAGAGTTTACGGTGTGCAGTTGTTTTTGCTATTCTATCCAACTCATCTTTTTTATCAATCACATAGTCTGCACAAGCTATCGCATAATAATGAACATTCGGCTCTTGCAAGGTTAGTGTGCTACGGTTTTTCTTAAGGTAGTCAGAAGTATATTTATCAAATAGTTCTGATAAAATTTCTTTCACTTTGCTACTTTTTACTATACCCGACTCTTTAGGCTTTGCACTTTCGATATCAGCCGAAAAACCGTCCTCTGTCAACTTACCCCTTTGGAACGCAATACTTTCGGACGGAATGACAACATCTCCTATTTTGACACCTGCAGCCTCTCTCCCGCCACAAACTCCAATCATATAAATTGTTTTAACACCAAGTTGAGTTGCCATGTGGGTAGCAATGATGCTAGCATCTGCTATACCCATACTCGATGAGCATGCGGCAATAAAATTCAACATCCGCCCATTTTGTGTTTTCAAAATACTTTTCTTATAATGAATACCATTTATTGCCTCTTGCCTGATAGAATCTGGCAAGACCTTTTCCATGAACGGATCAAGTTCTTCTTCAAGGGCGCATACAATACCAAATTCATATGGCGCACGGTCTTTGTTTATAAAAAAGTCAATTCTGCTATACAAGGCATCCCTATAACCTTGGCCGTCATCCCCACATACTCGGAGTACTTCATCCCAAGTAAAGAATGAGCAAATATTATAGCCCTCCTCTGCTGCATTTTTAATTATGGGAGTAAGTTTCTCTTTATCCATAAGTTCCTTATAAGTTCCACTAAGAAGAATGATGGGTTTACTTTTCCCAATGGTTCCCAAAATTGCATTAACTGTCATCGATTGCATTGTCCTAGGATCTATGAAAGAACTCAAATCCAAGTCAACAATATACAAATCAGCCTTTACCGTCTTTATGACATCAAATATCAGGTCTGCATTTTCTGTATACTCCACTTCATACTTTCCCTGAAATGCAGATGCATATTTCCCCTTTCGGTTCTGCAAATCATCATCAACTACTAAAATGCGTTTTCTTAATTCCATACCAAATGCTTTTATAATAATGGGAATGTTACTTTTGTCTGTATTATATTGTTGTCTACGTCTGTATACTCCACTTTGATTCTTAATTCTTCTGTAAGCCTATTCTTTCCATATCTCGTCTTTTTTGCTGTTTCTTGACGGATATAATTAGCGTTCTTCTTTGAACTAGTCTTATTGTATATAAGAAGAGAAACCGTTGATAGATCTTCCGCATATTCAATCGAAATCCATATTGCATGCTTCTCGCCGTTCCCTATTATACCTTTAGAATGCGTTTGGGCATTATTTAAAAGATATTCTATTTCATTGTCAACAGTCATGTCCCATATCATCCATCTCTCATAGATGTTAGAGCAACCCACATTTTTTCGGTCGAAACGATGTAATGCGATATCATATTTCCCCATCCAAAGACTTATTCTGTCTTTTAATTTAAAATCGTCTTTATAAGGTCTATTATCATTGATGAGGTTTAAGGGGATGAATAGTCTGTCATGAACTTTGGACAGACATATCGAAAGATTTGATATCTCTCCGATATATTTTGTTTTCTTTGGCTCATAGTCCTCCCAAGTCATTCCATTAATCACATTTCTTGTTTTGCCTATCATCTCTTGTGCCTCATTTATTCTAATGTCGTTGTCTTTCTTGCACCAATCAGAAAGATTCCAATCGTAAATATAATCAAGGGCATATTTCAGACAATCCATGGCATCTTCTACCCTTCGTAAATCTTGCGTAGTGCTGATGGCATCTTCTATCAACCGACCAATAGGCCTAGTGTGTGTCCTGCCGTCTCCATTGAATAATTCAGAGTGAAACAGCTTGTATGCCTTATCTTCTGTCATAGAAGTCTGTCTTAGTTTCCGGGCTTCTTCGAAATGACCGAAGCTCTCTTGGGCCCTTTGGCTTAAATAAGATAACAATATTAATATGTCATAATTCGGTCTCACATTACTTCTAATCATCTCATTATATTTGTCTTTAAGACAAGCCAATACCTCATTCTCCTGAGTCATCAAAACCAATGCTGCAAATGCCGTGTGATTGTTACATTCGATAATAGAATTGGCGCGGTCAAATATATAACATACTATTTTTTCTCGTACTTTTCTACTGATAGTTTTTCCATAGAGCAGCAGATTTGTACAAAGCATCTCAAGAATTGTGAGGCTATCTAGGCAAAATCTTTCCGAGCAATATTGTAGCATCTTGTCATCCCTTGATGTTATGCTTAGTAATTCGCCCATGTACAGTGTCAATCCCAGCGAAGTAAGCAACTCTATTTTGTTCGATTCACCACCGCATTGTTTACACAATCCATCCTCAAAATAGATGCCAAAGCGTTTTGCAGGTTGTTCCAGATGTATTTTAACAGGCGTGAGCGTCTGTACTCGCTCCAACGTATTCTCCGTTCTAGCTCCCCATATGTCTATCCATTCTAATACACGTTTTCGAGCATTCTCCGAGACTATTTGTGATGAGAAGTCGGAAATCGAATTGATGGCTGCACATAAAGGACAACTGTATTTCGAACCTAGCCTTGGTATGTCTAAGCGCCAGAAGGCTGATGTTTTTCTGCAATCCGAGGTGTTGTACGGTATGCGCCTTCTCTCTAAGATAAACACCGACATGATATGGCGGATTCCAAGTCCATACATCACATGTTTAATTTCTTCTTGTGTCTTACCGTCGATGATGGCATCGTCTAAAAGTAAAGCATTGATTTCCTTTTCACCTATTCCATCCTTGTTTTTCACACGTTGAACTAAAATCGTTTTCTTGAGCATCTCAATAGTCAATGGTGAAGGTTGAAAACTCGTTCCATTACGCTCTTTGTTAAGGGGTATGAGGGGGATAATTTTCACATCATTATTAATAAGATATTCCTTAATAATGTCGACAATGCGTTCTGTATTAGAATGATACGGATAGATCAAGAAAGAACATTTCCGATGTTCGTACTTCTTCTCTTCTTGCTTCTTGTATTGCAGGACATCTTGTTTGAACTTCACATTCTCATGGAAATTCATATCATCTTCCTTCAAATTAAAAGCCGCCATTATCTCCCCCAGTAAGAAACGTGCAAGATCGCTACCCAAAAGGAAACTCTCCTTCACAATAAATGGAAAATTGATGTTCAATATGTCATGTTTTGTCTCGTAGTCCACATGTGAAATGCCAACAAACATGCCATTTCTTCCCTGCCAATAATTATAAGTTTCCTTGGGTGCACACTTGTAAACCTGCTTGAATTCCACATAATTCATTTCATCTTTTGTAAAAAAATACCTGTTGGATATATCCCCATTCCCATTCATCAATCTTGCCTTATATCGCGGTATCGGGAAATAGCGCCATCCAAAAGGTGCTATCGCATAGGTGGATCCTACCCGTCTATAACTTTGTTCTAAAATACTCTTATCTTTCTTACGGGGGAATAAGTCTTTTTCGGGCCAAGCTAATAAGTGCATTACAGAATTTTTGGAAACATATTGTGAGGAGTCTTTATGGAGGTACAAGTTGATGTTATAGGTAACATTAGGAGTTTGAGTAGCCCCCGAAACATAGACACTTCCTAGCGCGACCAGCGGACTCTCCCCGGCAGATGTCTTATTATAAAATAAGTTGTTCATGTAGTCTGCCATGCCAGTCATGAGAGGATCGTCTGCTGTGTAAGTGCATCCTGTCTCTGGTGCAAGGCAGAGTGTTCGCTGTAGGACATTATGATACATCTTTTTCAGGAAAGTGTCGGTCAATGTTTTCTCAAAGTCAAGATATCCGTTGAGAACATTCTCTTCATCATCTTTGTACCACCTAACATTATGGTTGACATAAAAGCCTTCTGTTGCGTCTTTTTGTGCGATATATTGCCATGTTAGCATCGAGTCATGGGTTTTCAGCCACTCCACTGCATGAAGAAGTGATAAATGTGGAGAGAAATCCTTTGGTTTGTTCTGGATGTACTTCATAGTTTCGCTGTATGAGTCCACATAGGTTTCACCTTGTTTAATAAGAACATAGACAGATAAACGCTGTGAAATCATGATAATCCTCTCAACTCTCTTTGTAAATCCGCTCTTAAAGTAGGCATCTTTCAAAGCCTGTTGATAAAGTCCACATTCGTTGACGGGAATATCTGCTATAATGACGGTCTTGCTGTCATTGCTAATTCCCGCTAGCGATTTGATTTCTGTAATGTAGTCGTAAATACCATTTTTGGAAACATGTTCGCTTGGAAGGAAAAAACAAAACTTTACGCCTTCTTTCTGTTCCAAATACTTTACATTATCCATAAAAGACACATCATACCTATTGTCCTTTATATATGACAAACAAAAAGGCATTTTGCTGTAACTACAGTGGAAATACTTTTCGTAGATACTTCGTTCTTCTTTCATCGCCTCAATGAAGCAAACACCGCAATCTGGTGACAGCACCCAATCTTTATAATCCATTGGTTGAAGAATTGCCAAACGACTCATCAATGAAAGACCTTGTACGTAATGGTCTTCTCCTTTAGAACATGCTGCAACATATGAACCATTTGTTGCTACAACAGGAATGACATCACCTATCCAATAATCGTAATCTCTTGCTAAGAGGAACTCTTTATCTAATAATTTTCCAAGTGTATAAAGGCCTCCAAAATGCGTGTATTTTTCTTTTTCAATACCCCTTTGGCCTAGTCCAATAGTTTCTCTCCAGGCTTCCCTAAAGCTCATCTTAACATAATTTCTCTTAAGAGAAAAGTGCTTGGTTAATCCAATTCCTGCATCAATTACATAAATCTCCAAAAAATTGGTTGTAGTCATGGGGAAGTTCTTGACAAAACATTTCACGTCCCTCATTTCTGAGTTGAAAGATTTTTCCAAATCCTTCCTCGATGTTGGCGACAATGTATTGTCTGTCAGCCCAGTACGATGCCGTATATAATACCCGACATATTTCGTGCGGTTATTGCCATAGGCATGTTCATATACATTATTGATGGCTTCTTTGAGGAACAAGCCAGTTTTCCAAATAATCTCATTTAACTGGCTTGGTCTAAGAAAAGATGATATTCTATGCTTTACACTCTCAAGTTCAAGTTCTATATCTCTATCAATTTGACTTTCCTTTTTGGTATGGCCTAAATCGACAACCCTCGCTTTTAATATCGTACTGTTACTGAAGTAAATGAAACCATTAAGATTGTCATGCATCCAACGTATCGTTCTCTCTGTCAACTTTTTAAATTTCTCATTTGAATTGGATTCATCAAATACATCTCTTTCTAAGACATGTACGCCATATTCTTGCATTACTGACAAGAACCCTTCTTTTTCCAGAAATTCATACACTCTCTTTTGTTCCTCACTCATGTCACTTAAAGATGGGACAAGAAAGAAAATTCTTTTATTCAGATGAATTTCAGCAATACTGATGAGCAAGGAGAGCATTGGAAACGGATCTGCCCATTTCAAGCCACAGCCACAGATTACAACATCTTTCACAACATTATCTATATTACGTAACTGTTTCTGTATATCCCCGTAATTTTCAGCCCATATTGAGTTACGTAATTCATTTGGCAGATAAAGGAATAGTTTATCGCCATTCAATTCTTGTTCAAATTCCTTTTTCAAAGTTAATTCATCCATCGCCATTTGCTTATTCAATTATTGGGGGCCTTCTTTTTATTGCTTATATTAATAATCAGCAATCAACTGTAGTCATTTTCTGCTGAATCTAACATATAATCGATACAAAGATACTAATTAGTATTTAACTAATTATCATATCAACTCAAATCAGTATATTATTTTATGTTTTTTAACTAAAATCTACACCAGAATCACAATATAAACTTAGAAATAAAGAATTTGGCTGGTTGCGAAAGCGGTTGTTACCGCCCCAAAGAGTTGTAGCATTTGCTCATCCTTCAAGAAGGACGGGCTACAGCGATAACACTTTCGGACTGTCTGGGGAATAACCGCAATTCAGAGTACCACCGCCTGACCGAACATGTTCGCTTCAGCCGACGCGCACACTTATCTGTGGTTGTCCCCTTTTTCTGGTGGTAGGCTTTCGCAATATCACACTATGGTCAGGATGAAGTGAACCCAAAAATGCTTCTCCATCGTGAGCCTATCCGCTTTATCGTCAATCATCAGCCTCAGACACCGTTGTCTGATACAGAAAAGCACACTCGACCGTCGTAAAAGCGTTAATGTCGTCGGGCAACTCTTACAGCCTTGTCGGTGTGCAAGACACTGATAAGGCTATAAGACACACCCGACTGTCAGCGGACGAGAGAAAACGGCTGTCTTCACTTGCAAACTGGAAACCGCTGGGGGCATTCAGTATTGCAGGTGAGGACAACCGATTTCTTATTCTCATTCGCTCTATTCTGGTTGCTTTTACGAGCATATAATCCCAATCAGCCAAAAGTTTAGTTCGCTTTCGCGAAGAGGAGGAACGGGAGTAGCTTGAATGTGCGAATCCGTTTCCCGAACGCACCGCTTTTGTCCCCTCTCGCCTGATGTTTGATTGTTCCTGTGGCAAAGGTAAAACGCAAATTGGAATGGCAAAGTTTCAAGCCCCAAGGGGTTTCGGGGAAATCTCCACACCCGCAAGGGGGTAGTATTTCGCCGAAAAAACTTTGCGAATCCAATTCTGCTACCTTTGATCGGGCCGCAGGAACAAACAAACGGCGATAGGAAACGCAAAAAAAACGGTGGATTCGAGGAAACGGATTAGTTCATTAGGAACTTCACTTCACAGCTCCTGGATCCACATAAAAAATTAAGATTATGGCATACAACAGTACAACAGCAACATTAGCGGTTATGGGTTACTTCCTCTTCCGCACCATCCTTTGGGCAGTCCGCATCCTGTGGCATTGCTTCAAGGCAGTCGTAAACCTCGTCCTATGTCTCATTGTAGCCGCTTTCTGGACGGTGTTATTCCTTGCACGTATCATCCTCTAATCCCTAATAGATATGTTCAAATACGCCATTATGCAGTACACCCCTCAACGCTATATGAGGAAAGCAGACTTCGAGACGCAGGATACTATGCGCCACTTGCTCGACTTCAAGGCAGGTCGTAAGTATGCAACCAAGTGGGCAGCGCAGATAGTTGGCAAGACCCTTTCTGCAATGGACTTGACAAACACCGTCATAGTCTGCATCCCTGCCAGTTGTGAGCAGACCAACAAGCGCAGATACAAGAGATTTTCCGCAGACGTGTGCGCCATGTGCAATGCAATCAACGGCTTTGAGCATATCCAAGTTATCGGCAAGCGTGAGAAAGTGCATATCAGCAAGAAGCACGGACAAAAGAGCAACGTGCAGATAGACGCCGACTACTTCAACGGCAAGCGTGTGTTGCTGATTGATGACATTTGCACCACTTGTGCCACCGCCAACACTTTTATCGAGCAGATGCAGGCAGCAGGTGCAGACGTGAGAATGACCCTCTTTCTCGCCAAGACAAAGACATATCGTAGAACATCAAATTATCAATACAACTGAATTATGAGCACAGCAGCAACAATGAGACTCCCCATTAGCAGATGGAGCATTGAAGACAGACCCACCGAGAAACTACAGCGTTTAGGCACTGAAAGCCTTACGGACGCAGAGTTATTAGCCATCCTTATCGGAAGCGGAACGCAGCAGTATAGCGCAGTGGATATTGCCAAACACGTTATGGGCAAGTTCAACAACAACCTCAACACATTGGGCAAGGCACGTTTCGACGAGTTCAAGGACATTGAGGGTGTAGGCACTCAGACCGCATGTAAGATTATGGCAGCAGTGGAGTTAGGCAAGCGCAGACAAGCAGCAACCGCAAAACTCCGCCCCGACATGAGCACCGCCACACGTATCTACAACTACATGCTACCGAAGATGCAAGACCTCAACCACGAAGAATTTTGGGTACTGTTGATGAATCAGAACTACAAACTTCTGAAGGCAGAGCGTATCAGCATTGGCGGTATCACCGAGACCAGTGCAGACATCCGAATCATCATGCGTGAGGCAGTCCTCAATAATGCCACCATCCTCGCAGCCGTACACAACCACCCCAGCGGAAGCCTTACACCCAGCAGGGCAGATGATACGCTGACAACGGCAATCAAGAACGCATGTTCCGTAATGCGAATCTATTTCCTCGACCATGTTATCGTAACGGACGGTGCTTTCTATTCATTTCACGAAATGGGCAAACTCTAATATTCACCTTGTAAAATATACATCATTATGAAAGTACAGATTGAGAACCTAATTTGCGAGTGGGAAAGTGAATCCACCGCAGAAGTATTCGTGAGATTCTGCAACCTTATCCTGCTGCAGAGAGACCGCCACGACCTCGAAAGGGCACTGAAGTTCAGCCCCTACCGCAGCGTATTCGAGAAGAACTTCATTTGGGGATTTGGCGCACACCACTTTTGGGTAAATCAGCGCAAGCCGTACAGCGGTGAGCCGATGGAGAAGCGTTTACTTATTGTCGAACTCTAACAAGAAAAGGATATGTGTTACGCAGGACGATTTATCATCCCCACATGGGCAATAGCGCCCCTCTGCCATGGGGACTACAGCGGGCTGAACGATTTGGATTCAGAGTTGCTGAATGCCTTTATCGACAGCAATTTCCCCAAGGGCTATAGTGTTGAATGGACGGGAATCAATGAGCCGTACATTTGTTCCCATCCCGATATTGGCGATATGACAAGCGAAGTGGTAGAAGCAGACTTCTTTCACGCATAAGTATTAACTAAGGTGGGAGTGGGCAACCATTCCCACCACTAAAGACAAACAGACAATGGCAAGAACAAAAGCAATCAGCAGAACGAGAACCACCATAACAAGGCAACTGCAATTCGTTTGGAGGCACAAGTTAGTATCAAACGGAGAGACCACCGACGGAAAGGAAGTGGAGGTATTGGACGCAGGACTATTCAACCACCGAGGCGATGCACCCGACTATTTCAATGTCAAGTTGAAGTTGAACGGTGTACTATGGGTGAGCAACGTCGTAGTAACCGAGAACGCATCCGACTGGTATCTGAACAATATGGACAAGGATAAGGCGTATGACAACGTAATCCTCGCAGTGGTGGGCAATGTCGATACGGACATCATCAACTCCGCAGGTCAAACCGTCAACGTCATGCCGATGGAAGTACCGCAGCAACTGGCTAAGCGATACCTGATACTCGCATCCGACCAAGGGCAGACGGTGTGCCATCAGAACGTAAAGGAGAACTGCACCCGCCTCACCGTCAATTCATGGCTCAGTGCCTTACAAACCGAGCGTTTGGAATGGCAGACCGAGGAAATAAGGCACAGGGCAAAGGAGTTTGGCAGTTGGGAAGCAGCCTATTTCGTGACCATTGCCCGCACTTTCGGGATGGGTGCCAATGGTTACTTGATGGAGCAGTGGGCAAAGTCGCTGCCAATGTCGGTGACAGACCTCCATGCCGATGACCTCTTTCAGTTGGAAGCCCTCTTTCTCGGACAGGCAGGACTATTGGAACTCGACACCATTCCCGAACGCTTTCAGCACCATGCTCTCAACGAGGGATATTTCGCCAAACTCCGCAACGAATATCTCTACCTTGCGCACAAGTATTCACTCCAGCCCCTTGACGGCAAGCAATGGCAACCGATGGGCAACGGACGCAACCGCACTCCGCACCTTGCTTTCTCATTCCTTGCCAACATGTACTATCAGCGCAAGACCTCGCTACACGCCATGCTCAAATGCGAGACAATGACGGAAGTGAGGAATCTGCTGAAAGTATCTGCTACACCCTATTGGCAGACACGCAGCCACTTTGGCGCAGAGTGCAAGACATGTGCAAAGCAACTCAGCGCAGAACGGCTGAATCTGATAGTCATTAACGCAGTCGTGCCCATGCTCTTTGCATACGGTCGTGAAATGGCACAGGAAAAGTATTGTGACCAAGCCTTCGACCTCATTGAAATGTGCAAGGCAGAGAAGAACGCCATCACCAAGCACTGGCAGCAGTACGGCATCAATGCCGACAGCGCAGGACAGACTCAGGCACTTATCCAACAGCAGCGTGAGTATTGTGACAAGCGCCAATGCCTCCGCTGCCATTTCGGCTATCAGTATATCAAAGGCACCACGAAGTTGGAGGGCTACAGAAACATGGTGATAGAACCCGACCTATTCGCAGAATTATATTAACTACGGGTGGGAGCCAACAACTCCCATCCCTTAAAACATTATACAATTATGACAGACAAGACATTTAAACTGATTCATGCTGTAGTGGACGCAGGACTTTCCAACGATGGTTGGGGAGTAGTTGAGAACGCCAACACAAAGCCCTATTTCGGCATCAACGAGAGTATCAGACTTAACGGCAAGTTCCTTTGGATATTCCGAAACAGCGAGGATTTCCGTGAAGTCCTTGACACCATTACACCTACCCTTGTAATCCGCACGGACGATGATTTCATCATTGACATTTACGAACTTGACTAAACGTATTAGATTATGGCAACAAGAATGACCGTTGACGGTGTAAGCACTTGCGTAGTTCCAGGCACCGAGCGTTACGAATGGTTTACGATGGGACGAGGCAGGAAGAGAAAGGCATACGTCCAATATGACTTCCGCGATGCCTCTGACGGAATGCTTTTCTCAATAGTCAGACCCACGTTAGAGGAATGCCGAGAAGAACGTGACGTTTGGCTGATGAAGAAGACGCAGCAGATGGATTAAACGCAGTGAGCCGAAGAAAACGAAAATCCTCGGCTTCTTCTTTCTTTAAAATGGCGGCAAAGAAATAAGAAGCAAGAAAGAACACCGCCAAAACGAAAGCCATAAAAAAGTCTCGGATGGAGTCCCCAAAGGACTGCATCCGAGATTTTGTTTTTCAGCGCACAAAGAACAGGTCAAACTCTACCTGCCTACGGAACTTGATGGACTTCACTGGTCTGCCATGCCAGCGGCAGAAGGCGATGTAGTCATTGTAGATGTTCCTGTCGCCACGTTCTATCTTTCGCAGTAGTCGGCTCTTTGGACGTTTGGAAGTGCCGAGAATAGCATACGGCCCGACATTGTAAGCCAGTACCGAGAGTAGTAGCGCATCCTTGCCGTAGCCACGAAATAGGTAGAGGTTGCGCATCAGATCAAGACGCAGCAGCAAGTCACCCTGTTTCCTGGTCATCGTCCGTGCCGAGTATCTTTCTCCCTTCTGAAGCTGATGCCCATAGCCGACATACGGATAGTTCTTGGTCGTGTGCCAGCCCTCAAAATGCTTGATACAGGCGACTGCCATTTCAAACTGTTTTTCCGTGTATGGCAGGCTATTGGGTGTCGCCCTCGCCATCCCCACCGTGCATAGACACAGGAGCGACAGCAGTTTAATCCTCATTCTTTTCATCCTTCTTGTTCTCGTTGTTGAAGTTGAACGTCAGCGTCTGGCTGTTGCCGTTGGAATCCTCAATGACCACGATGAACTTGTGCGCATCCGTACTGGCCGAGGTGTAGTAGAGCCTAAAGGTCTCGTTTTCCAACAGGTAGCGGTCGTTGGGCTGGAGGATCGTGCCGTTCTCCATCCTCAGCGAACCCGTGCCGTCGTAGAGGAACCAACGGATGGTATAGAGCGTGTGGGTATAGTCGCCCTCCTTCGCTAAGTGGCAGCGGATTTCCACCGTCTGCCCTCGCAGCACCTTTGTCGGCACGGGCATCACCTCCACCTCAAACGGGTAGTTGGTCTGAATGTCCAGGCCATCCTCGCAAGAAGTAAAACCCACCAGTGCGGCCATCATCGTGGCGCACATCATCACTTTTTTCAATAGTCTCTTCATAATTTCAGTTTCGATTTTGTTTGTTGTTTGTTCGTTAATTGCTGTTGCAGGTACTCGTTCACGTCTTTGCAGGGAC
>JAEEGI010008932.1_pt1 | contig 22052 bp, 6 predicted proteins | sample 8958751 | NCBI WGS metagenome assembly JAEEGI01 (sample SAMN16246545, study PRJNA631951) | gut metagenome | biome: gut microbiome; feature: rumen; material: KS-attached | host: Bos | place: Iran: Karaj | collected 2018-10 | reverse complement strand
TTTAGATTTCTTTGAGAAAAAAGAAAAAAAAGAGAGTTGAGCAAGAATTCCTTATTATGTGTTTGATTACGTTTCTTTGTTGAATAAATAATAATTTATTTGATATGACTTCTTAAGTGATGTTCGATGCAATAGGGTTGGAGCAGATAATTTATTACGTTTTTCTGGCAATAATTTTGTTAATTTCGATATGATTGCATGAGTATGCACATGCTTGGACTTCCTATAAACTTTGAGATCCTACGCCTGTACTTCAATGAAGACTTACTCCAAATCCATTGAAACATATAGATATAGTCTGATTTATTTCAGTTTTTTTGATTGGATTCTGATGGTGAAAACCTGTTCAAATAAATCCCATATATTATAAGAATCCAATTAGAGATGAAACTTTGACTGCATTTGCGTGACCAGCTATGAATTTGGTGTTAGCGTTCTTTGGAATGTTAGTTATGATGCTTTATGGAAAAATAGTTTGAATTTGAGTTCAAGATTTATTATTGGGTGGAGATTTTGTGGTGTTGTTTTGGCAGATGTTTATAAGATTGAATATCGTTTTGGCAGTTTTTAATATGTTTCCTTTTCCTCCCCTAGATGGTTATCGTTTGATAAAAATTTGTTGGAAAAAATGAGCTCAATGGATGGAAAAAAATATTTTTTGGATTCAATGGATAGTGCCAATATTGGTAATTTCATGATCTCCGATAATTCAAAATTGGATAGTTGCAGTATGAGATCCAATTTATAGGTTATTTTTTATGTTGTTTAGTTTGATTTTTTATTAATTTCTGTCAAAAAATCAGTCTATTTCTTTCTTTTCTATTCTAACAAAAAATGGTCTTCCATGCTGACAAACGAACATTCATGGAATTTTTTCAAATCAATTTTTTACTAATTCTTCCATTTGTGGGATGGAGAGTTTGTTTCATGCTTTTATTGATGTTTTACATGCTTTTGTAGCATATACTCAATCCATTAGATGGTCAAATGTAATCTTTTCCAAATAAAGTACGTGATTGAATAGAGTCATTAAATCTACAGGATTTGTAACGAATATGTGGGGGATAGAATATATAACCACTACATTTTCTCACAGCATAGCGATATCAAATCAAAGCTGATTCAATTCTTTGATTTTTTCTTGTAGATTTGGTACATTTGTTATTTCATATTTTAATGGTTGGAGTAGTGGTTCTGGATTTAAATTTTGTTCTTTCTTCATAGTTTCAAATGCGATTCTTTCAGCTAATGCGTGTTGGTCAATATAATATAGTGCGTCTTGAGATTCTATTACAATATAACTATTCCATAATTGTCATATTATTTTGTATTCTCAGATTTCTTCATTGAAGAATCTGTTGGATTCAATTCAATCATTTTGTAGACCATTTAATCCAAATAATGATTGTACTGAATTATTTGTAATATTCGAAGATTTTATAGCTTCATCAAAAAGTTTTACTTGCTCAGAAGTAGGGGAGTTTGATTGTTGATTCTCTCAAAAGTCTGAAACTATTTGATCCAACAGTTCAGAATTTTGTTTGTTTACTCAATTATTTTGATTGTAGTAAAATTTTTGATTTGAATTAATATTGTAATGCTGAGACTGGTGTGAAATTTTATTTTGTCATAATGTTTCAGAAATTGTATTATAAACTAATTGGAATACAGCCTGACTATCTGCAAATTTTACCTGTAATTTGCTTGGGTGAACGTTTACATCTACAATCTTTGGATCTATATCAAGCATCAAAATCGCAAATGGATATTCTCATGGTGTAATTTGTCTAGAGTATGCGTCCATTAATGCTTTTTTTATAATTTTGTCTTGAACTGGTCTTCAGTTGACATAAATTTTGATGTTATCTGCAGATCAGAAGCGCAATCATGGGTCTGATACTACTCAATGGAAGTGGACAAAGTCTGTCTTTGTGTCAAACTCTTTTAGATTTTTTCTCCAGTCTTGTTTGTATAAATCTGTGATTCTTCAGATTAAGTCTGTGGGTTTTAAATCGAAAATTATACGATTATTTCTTTTGAGTGTCAAAAACTTGTCTACATATAGGAGGGCGATGTTTACGAAATAGCTATAACAATAGAAATATTCCGTTTGGGCAGATTTTAGAAATTTTTGTCTAGCGGGAACATTGAAGAAAAGGTCTTCTACTTCTACTAGGGTTCAATGTTCGAATCATATAGCTACATGATTTGTGATTACATCTCATCATTTTTTTTGTAATTTCGTTCAGATTTGTGCGTATTGAGTTTTAGTGATAATAGTAATTTTACTGACTTCAGAGATACTTGCTAGAGCTTCTCCACGGAATCCATAACTAGAAATATTGTATAAATCTTCATCAGTTTGAATTTTTGATGTAGCGTATCTTTCGAGTACTAGATCCATATCTGAAAGTTCAATTCATGTTCCATCATCTTGTACGGATATTAATGATTTTCATCCATCATTTACCGTGATTTCTATGTGTTGGGCTCATGCATCTATGGAGTTTTCAACTAATTCCTTCAAAATGCTCGAAGGGCGTTCGACTATCTCTCAGGCTTTAAGTCTGTTTATTACATAATCAGGTAATTTATGTATAGTCATAATTTGATTTGAATAGTTTTGGCAAATAAAATTTTCGAGTTGAATTATATTATAACTGTTCGTAAAATCAAATGAAAATATTTTTTATATTTGAAAATGGGAAGACCTTGCGGTCTCCCCAAAAAAAAGTTGTCGTTCTAACGGATGACGATTTCGGAGCGGTCCGGACCCACGGAGATGATCTTCACCGGACAGCCCGTCTCCTTCTCTATGAAGGCGATGTAGTTTTTGAGCGACTTCGGGAAGTCCTCGTAGCGGCGGATCTTTGTGAGATCCTCCTTCCAGCCAGGGAAGTCCGTGTAGACGGGTTCCACGTTGTCGGGGCACTCGAAGGGGAAGTCTTGCGTGATTTTCCCGTCGATTTTGTAGGCTGTGCAGACGCGAACGGTGTCGAAGCCGTTCATCACATCGGCCTTCATCATGATCAGTTCGTTGACTCCGTTCACCATGACGGCATATTTCAAGGCGACCATGTCCAGCCAGCCGCAACGACGTGCACGGCCGGTGGTGGCGCCAAACTCGCGACCGATGCTGCGCAGACGCTCGCCAGTGGCGTTGAAGAGTTCCGTCGGGAACGGGCCCATGCCAACGCGAGTGCAGTAGGCCTTGAAAATGCCCATCACCTTGCCTACACGGCTGGGGGCGACACCAAGGCCGGTGCATACGCCCGCCGTCATCGTATTGGAAGAGGTGACGAATGGATAGGTGCCGAAGTCGATGTCCAGCAAGGAACCCTGCGCGCCTTCCGCGAGGACGGGGGCATCCGCATCCAGGTAGCGGTTGACGGTGAATTCGCTGTCGATGAACTTGAAGCGCTTCATACTTTCCACTGCCTGGAGCCACTTGGGCTCGTATTCAGTGATATCGAAGGGGAACTCGTACTGCGTCAGCAGGTCGAAATGCTTCTGTTTCAGGGCGTCGTATCGCTTGCGGAACTCTGGTGAAAGGATGTCTCCCACGCGAAGGCCGTTGCGGCCGGTCTTGTCCATGTAGGTAGGACCGATGCCTTTGAGTGTAGAGCCGATCTTGCCCTTACCCTTGGCTGACTCGCTCGCGGCGTCCAGTATCCGGTGTGTCGGGAGGATCAGATGAGCTTTCTTGGAAATCTGGAGCTTGTCGGTAATGTCCATACCTCTGGCCTCAATTTCCTTGATTTCATCCATCAGGATTACGGGGTCGATGACGACTCCATTGCCGATGATATTTACTGTACCCGGCCGGAAAATTCCTGATGGGACAGAGTGTAGGACAAAGCCACCTCCGTCAAAGACGAGAGAATGACCTGCATTCGGACCGCCTTGGAACCTGGCGATCACCTTGTAGTTTGGGGTTAGGACATCAACGACCTTTCCCTTGCCCTCGTCGCCCCACTGGAGCCCGAGGACCACATCTACTTTACTCATTTTTGTTTGTGTGTTGTGTGTGATTGTTGTGTATTTGTTTGTAAGTGTTTGGTTTTGTTATTACTAATTTAAGTATAAATAAAATATATTAAAAGTCAATCTGTATGTGTATGGTTGTTTTGATTTACGTTTTTTTGCGGTTATATAGTGTGTTTTTTCTTTGAGCGTTTCTTAGTATCTTTTGAGTATATTTAATGATTTTTAATTGTAAACATATTCCTATAATTTTTTTATAAAAAAGCAAATGAAATACGAGTATAAATCTGATTTTTCTTTGTATTTTAGAATGTAAAATTTATCATCATTAGGATGAAGTTTTTTTATAAATTTTATTATTCACTATGCAGTTGAAATTCAAGAAAATCTGTCTTTTAGGTACGATTATTGTTTATTGTGCTTCATTTTTACTTCAAAGCAATCTGGCTTTTTTCCAGGCATGGGCTAAAGATTCCAATACTTCCCGTGTAAATATAGTTGCTATTTTGGTGGATAATAGTATTTATGGGTCAATTTCCACTTTAGTGGAGCGATATGCATCGAATTATGTACAGCAGCAATTATCTGATACTAAGGCGTTAGTGATGCCTTTGAATCTCTCTAAAATATCAGCTTATGACATTCATCGTATGATGGAAAATATTTATTTTGATTGACTAGAAAATGTTAATTCTTCTTTGATTGGTTTAATTATGATTTGAGATATTCCATTGCCAGTGGTTAATCAAGATGGATATATTTTCCCTACGGTGTATCCTTATGTTGATTTTGAAAATCAGAAGTATGTTTGGGATGAAAATTCTCAGTATTTTGTATCTAATGATAATCCTGGGTGACAGGCTGAAATTTGGCATTGATTAATTAATTATTGAACTGATACGCAGGCTTATCTAGATTTTTTTGAGAAAATTCAAAAATATGTAAAAAATCCTGATGAGTTTATCTGAGATGCGATTTGGTATGAAGATTTTATTGCTTCTAAGGAATGATTTTTGAATGAAAATTTTCCATACTATAGAAATAAGATAATGTTTGGTGAAGATTTGTGATATCAGAGGTATTCAGTATTAATGAAAAAAATGTTTTTTTGAGAGTCTTCTGATAATGCTGTTGATATTGTTGAAGGTTTCTGATGAGCTGTTGAGAGTATTTGATGAAATTCTGAAGAAATATTTGATTCTATTGATCCGCAAACAATTGAAACTTTAAAGAATCAGTCATCTGAAGGTATGCATACGACAAAAATGATTCAGCAGGAAATTAAAGACAGTTTTTTGGCAGATTATGATGATTTATTTTCAAATGCATCACTTTCCACAATGAGGGAAAATGTACTTGCATGATGAAGATGGCTTAGAACTTATAAGAATGCTAGTGGTCAGGAGACTTTATTGGCTAATGTTGATAGTAGTTCATCGATGATTCAGTTAAAAGACACTATGTATCTTTGAAACGAGAATTTACAGTGATTGTTGGAAAATTTGAATGAACTAATGGAAAAGATGATAGATAAAAAAATAGAAGATGAAAAATATAGTATGGATATTGTAATTCCAATAGAATATAAGAGAGTTGAATGAAAAAGAATTTATTTCAGTTGTTATCCATTTGTAGATCGTTTTGAAAACTATTATTTTGGTAAAAATGCTCGTCTAATAAATAATGCTGAAGAGTTGAGTATCTATAGAGGTACTTATAGAAATCTTTTGAATCTTAATGATGTGACGTATGATTCATTATTGAGTGGTGATAATCCTGTTATAAGTAGTTTGGATGAAACAGATGTAAAATTGAAATCAATTTGATGATCGTATGATATATTTTCTAATCAAGCTGAATGAAATAGATGATATGATATGTATAGGGCAAGTGATGATGTGAATATATATGAAGATAATAAGAGTAGAAAAGAAGAAAAACCAAAATGGGTATCTGTCAAATGATTATTTAAGATTAGAAGAAAAACTTGGCCAGAATGATGTACTTGAACAAAGTTATTTTGACTTATCAAAGAAGAAAGAAAGTGTGAAACACTAACTTGATTTGCGTTAAGATGGTGGTGATGATCATCGACAATCAATCTTAATACGGGTAAAGTTATTGAATGAAGGTATGAGTTAGATTGATATGATGCTAGAAATTCATGGAAGACGATATATGATATGTGATGATTTCAGAGTTTGTTGTCTGGAGATGATGAATGAATGAATTGAAAATGATGGGTAGATGGATTGTGAAAGTGACCACAAACGGCAGCAACTAGTTTTAAGTCATATATAAAGTATGCTAGTCCTACGGAAGTTGAATGACGGGATAGAAACTCTATTTTGTTCGTTAATTTTTATAAAATATATACAAATCATAGTCCTACTACACATACAGGATTTACTAATATAAATTATTGGAATTTGAGTCCGACAGATATTTTATTAAATGCAAGATGGAAATTTAGTAGAGAATGAGAGAAAATGTTTAATATTGAATATGAAGGTCAGGCCAAAGATCCAAGATGTACACTTACTGAGAAATATAGTTATAAGACTTTGAGTTCTGTTGTTAAACATGATAGTACTGATACCTGAGAAATTAACTGAATTGATTATGATAAGTATTGAGATGAATGAGAGTTGTGAAAAAATTATTATGATATTAGAGTGGCATATGAAGATGTGGATGTGAATTTGAATAGAATTGTTGGAGAATTGGCATTATTAGAAAGTGGCGTAAAATCCAATAACATTAAAATATCTGATTATATTTTGCAACTTTCATGACTTACGGCTGATTTGAGAAAAAATAATGAAGAGTGAGACCGTCTTGATTCAGAGATTACTAGATTATCTGATGAAATTAGTAGTTTGCAGACAGATTTAGATTCGGTTGAATTGAAGATATCTAATATTGAAGCGAAGATTGATGAATATGAGAGCGCTGATGAGTCGTATATAGATGAGGATTGAAATACTGTTACAGTTTCTTATGATACTGAGATATCGTCGCTTGAATCTGAACTTATTAAGTTGAGAGATCAGGCTTCTAGTTTGAGGTCATCTATTGATAATAAGATGTCAGAAAAAAGTGAGGATGAAGTAAAAAGATCTGATATAGATAATAGGAATCTTCCAGCTCTAAATAAGGATGTTTGAAAAATTCTTTCAACAGTATCTGAAATTATAGATACAGAAAATACAGATCTTAGTGATATATATAGTGAAATTGTGTGACTTTTTGCCGATAATATTGTATGAACACTTGAATATATTATATATTTAGCATGATGAAATCCTGAAGATTATGAAGAATCTGTTGTGTCTGTAGATGTCCCTAGAGTTCCATTCTTACCAGAATGGATTCAAAACATTAATAATCTTTCAAATACGATTAAGAATAATGTTTATTCGTTGAGAATTCAGTATAGAAGTATATATGATCTTATTGTTTCTCAGCAGAATTTATGGAGTAAATTGAAAACTGAATTAAGAAACGAGAGTATTCACAGGTTAAAGGAATCTTGAGTCTCAGCTAAAATTGATTCTGTCGATGCTCAGATGAATAATATCTTTAAAATAAAAAGTAGAGATGATAATCAGGATCACCTTAAATGTTATACAGAAGATGAAAAAGAAAGAAGTTGTAGTGAAGCCGAACTAGAAGAATTAAAGCAAAATAATGAAAAACTCTTGCAGAAAAATACGGCTGATGAAAAAGTCAAAGAGTTTGTAGAAAATTTGGAGTTTGCAGATTCCGTATTTAAAAATATTACGAAAGTAGATACTGGTTGAGCTGCAATAATTCAGGCAGCACTTACGGATCCCGATTTTCAACAATGGACAATTAAGAAAAAAATTAATTTGAGTGCGATGTCTGGAGCCGCTATAATTAATCAATATGCCCGATGGGCACAGACGGATTGAGAAAATTCTACTTGAGCTAGAGTTAATCATGATTTGTTAGCATGAGCTACCATTCATATGTCTTGAATGAATGTACTTACAGCTGATAGGCCAATTGATTCTCCTCGTTATGTAAGTATGCAATCTATTGCATGAAATGAAATCAGATTTATTTACCCGGATTTGTTTAAAGTCGAGGTGTTTGTTTTAACATGACATGATAAAAATTGATATGATATACATGAATTATTGACTTGATGACAGATTAAGGAAAATTTGATTAAATACTTAAGTTGAAAAGTGGTTGAATATAATAAAATATTGGAATCAGAGTATAAAAATGCTGAGATATCAATGGGTAATAAGAGTATTTATTATAGAAAATTAAGTTCTTTGTGATTCCAATTGGCAACCCCAGAAAAGTCTGTTCGTCCTTATTCGTATTTTACATATGAGGACTTTGAAAATGCATTATGATGATCATGAGTTTTGGATGCAATTTCTGAAATGTTATATTATCAAAGTCTTACAAATAAGAAAAAATTAAGTACGTGAGCTGTAGCAGATGATATAGAATTGATTAAGAAAAGTTTTAGTCTAAATGATAGGAGAGAGTGGGTTCTTAACGATTATTTAACAGAATGAAATGAAAAGATTAAGAATCCTTTATTGGTCATACCAACGTATGAATTGTCGTGATATGAGGTTGCATATGTTAATTCGGACGGAAAGGATTATATTATTCCTACAGAGGCGGATATTACTGCTACAAACAGTAGTACTAATACTAAGGTCGATATATCTAAACTTAGGAGGCATCAACCTACTCAACAGGAAGAAGATTTAAATGATGAATGTGATATACCTGAAAATTGAAAATTGCCGATTTTTGCTGTAGAATGATGAAATCCAACTTCTCCGTGGTATGAATGATTAAAATGTCGATGGAAACATACTTTGGAAGAGCCATTTAAAATTGAATTAACATTTGATAAGAGTTTGTGAGAAATATTTATGGCAACATGACTTGCAGACTATATTAAGAATACTGATGTCTGACAGTCATTTACTGCATGGGGAGATCAAATGAGTAAATTTGCAGATGATCGAGAGAGTCTTTTAACGCCTTGAACTTGATATGACGCTGATAAAGATATTACTCGAATGCAGGTTGAAGCAGAAAGGCATAATGCTGAATTAAATGCTTGATGATCTGATGCATCTACAATTGCTAAAAATGTAAAAATAAGTAATTCAAATACATTGTTATCTGATAGTAGTCCATCTAGTTTATTGAGAATAGAGCCAATATCAGATATTGGTAATATAACAGTGGAATTCATGTGAACATGAGATTGATCAATTTCTGTGGATGGTGTTGCTTTGGGAAAATGAGGTACAATGAAGAAAACAATTAGTAAGAAAAAACCATTTTCTGGGCTTATCACTGCTGATTGTGTCGCATGAAAGGATGCTTTAGATATAAAAATCTATTGATGAGGATGATATTATGAAAAAGTTTTGAAATATACTGTTAGTCCTGGTGTCTTAGATAATTTTGAGATAAAAGTATATGATGATAAAACTGTAGCATGAATGACAACTCCTGTAGAAGTGATTTGATATGATAAATGTGGTAATCGTGTAGATCGGGGATTGGAAAAATATGATATTACAGCCTCACAATGAGAATTTTTGAAAGATTGAGCTTATAAGAAGGAAATAACTACAAATGATTTTAGAAAATTGAGATTTTACTATAGGGCTCCTGTAGAATTACAGGGAGATAAGGCTCTTATACAAATATCAAAGCATTGAAATGGTGGTTGAAAACCTGCTGATTTAAAACCTAAAAATCCGTTTGAGCAGCCGCTTGTTGATTGAGCACCTTTTGTGAAATTAAATTGAAAGCCAATTTTAAGATGAAAAACAAACCTTTTAGCTAATGAAACGTATCCTTTAACTGATGATGAAAGTATTTATAATGAATCATGAAGGTTGATAAAGTGAAAATTACAAAAACTTGATATAGAAATCGAAGATTTGAAATGATGAGGTGTGGTAGATGTGGACAATCAAGTTTTAGTAACTTCTCAAAACTGATTGGTTTATATATGACAAGTGCAAAAAGATGAAAATTGAAATGAAATTTTCTTCGAAACATCAAAGAATTATATATCAGGGGGTAGAGCTACCATTTATTATTATCCATCTACAGTCGCTTGAGAAGATGTTATAAATATTGATATTCCGTGATTGGAAACTCGTAAGATCAATCTTTCTGTTAAACCGGCTCCTCTGCATAATAGTCAATTAGTATTGTGAAAAGATGTATTGTATTTATGAGACATGATGAATATTGAATTATTCTTGTCTGATAAGTGGTGAAATCTTATAGATTCTGATGGTGATTATATGTTGTTTTATGATGATGATAAAATTCAGTTTATCAATCCTAATTCATGACATGATTGAGAGATAATGGTATCATATCATAGTTGATATGGTCTTTATCAAATATATTGAACGTGAGCTTGACTAGCATATTTGAGGGCATGAGATAATTTTTATTATTTTAATGTAGATAAACATATATTCCCTGAATCAGGTTTAAATATTATGTATCTGAATTATTTTGGTAATGACTGGTGAAATCAGTGGTGATATCTTTCTGATAATAATCATCATGTGGAAAATTTGATGTCTAAATCGAATAAAATTATAACAACGACTACTCAATTGGTATCGGAGGATAAGATTAAAAAGATGATATGGAAAATGGAGCCATGATTAAGAATTTGGAATCCTGATAGTATTGGTACGATATTAACTATAAATTGAGGTCATCTGAGCATGGTAATCGGGGATGTTTCTTCTATGAGTACAAATGTTTGATCTATAAAATGGATGCAAGTTACGCAGGATGCGATTAAATGAATTTTGAGTAATGATACTATAAATTCTGAAAATTATGCATTTTTCTTCCCAAGTGATGCTAAATATTCCATAGATAAGAATTGAGTATTGCTTAGTTCTGATAGTCGTATTGCTAATGTGGCAAATTGAGATGTTTGATTGCAACTCAGTTCGTCCTTTACAAGTGATGGTGATAATATTTGGAAGTTGGTTTATAAATGAGTTTATTATGGAAATATTGTTATACATTGTCCTTGATTTATTCCTGGAGTTTGAAATTTTGAAACTCCATGAGAGCGCTATTTGGTAAATTCAACGTTTACAAATTGATCTACTGATAAATTAACCAGTATATGAATCTTTGATTTAATGAGTAATTTTCAGTTAAATAGTAATTATAAATCTATTCAAAATTCTGATGACTTAGATGCAAAAATAGGATTTCTGTGAGATTTTAAAAATATTACATTATTTGGGGAATGAGAAATTGTTTGAGAGGCTACAAGAAAATTTTGATCAGAGTTTGTAATAAATCTTGGAGATCCTGTTCTATCTAGGAAATGATTAAATGAAAATGTTTATGGTACAAATTATGATGGATGAGTTTGACAAGAAATTTATGCCGATCCGGAGAACAATATATTTGGAACATATGAAATTGATTTCGATGGTAATTGAAGTAAAGATTTGCTTGTTGTATATTTAGACTGAAGTATTAGATTGTCTAAAAATTATGTGAGTATGCCAAATCTTAGAAATATGCAGGAGTTAATGCGTATAGCTATTCCTATTAAAGAAGTTTTTGTATGAGATGCTGATGGACATGGTGGTGAGGATATAATTATTCTTACGAAAAATAATCAATTAAGGGCATATTTGAATGAAGGTGGAGAGTTTGAAGTAGATGGTAGAGTAGCGTGTTTAAATCTAAATGTTTTGGGATGAGAAATAACATCTACTCCAAGTAGCTTGGACTGAATATATCAGATTTTTGTTGAAGATATGAATGATGATAATAAAGTGGATATTATTACTTATGATAATAAATGATATATTAAAGTGTTCTATTGATGAAGAACAAAAAGTTGACCTAATTATTTAAGTAATGAAAGTTATGCGTGTGACGAATGATGGTATAATAGAGAAGCAAACAATATAACGGTTGTAGATGCTTTATGAATTTCAATAGATTGAAGTGATGTTTTTGATAATAGTATGTTGCATTGGAAATGAATGGTAAAACCAGAGATTGAAATATCAGAGGAAGATCTTTCTGAATATGGTATAAATATTGATGAAGATTCATTGTCCGATATGATTAAACCTAGAAATAAAGATTCTGATACTTCTTTAGGTGATGCGGTACATGAAATAATGGATAAAGATAAATTTGATGTTCAGAAAGCAAGCCAGAAGTTTATAAATGAATCTGCAAAATATGTGGATGTAACATTATATGAAAATACTTTAATATGAGAATGAAACTGAAATAATTATGTATTTGCTCCGAGTAGTTATTTAGATCCTACTTGTGCTGAAGATAAGTGAAGTGTCCGAAAAAATTATAGTGCGAAATCATCGGTTTTACAAGATTGAGACATAGTTACTGTTAGAGTAACTGTTAAGGCATGAAATTCAGAACCTTTCCAATGAGCATTTGGAGATATAATTCAGTGACCATGGAATTTGTATTATGATGAAAACAAGATTTTGAAATCAATTAGATTTATTAAGAATAAGTGAAATGCAGTGATAAAACAGAGAGACTGAAAATTTGCGTACATCGTTGATAATATTTCACTTTGAGCGTGAGATACCATGATATTTGAATACGATTTGGAATATAGAGGTATTCCGCTTAGAAAGATGGATATAACATATGAAACTTTTTATTCTCAGGATGAATTGCCAGATATAAAATTACAAAGTGTAGATTGATGTGTTAAAGATTTTGATGCTTATATTAATTTATGATGAAGATCTTTTGGAAAGGAACTGGTTGAATTGCAAAAAAAGATAGATGAGACATATGAAAAAGAAGATGAAAAAACAGTGGATTATGCACAAAATGCAATAGATGCATGATCTAATATTAATAAAATACCTGGTATTGTGTGAGATAAGATTGATCGTGTTAGTTTGCTTGATGGTGATACTATGGAAGTTAGTGATGACGAGGAAGGTAAGCAGAATCTTACAAATAAAATTCAGAGTGCTATTCTTCAAAAAATTGAAGAATGATGATTAGAATGATTAAATATGAGTTTGAATGTCGATTTATCTATTTTTGAGGAACAGACGGATGCTATTGAAAACGTGATAGATGATATCACAAAGTGAATGTGTAATGGTTTTCAGTTTGGATGAACTAGTAATTGTCCATGATTACCAGTACCTTTCAACCAAGCATTTTTAGCTCCATGAAAATATCATTTGTTTGGATGTTGGAACTTGCCACTTTGAAAATTAGAAAAATGATTGCCTCTATTCTTCTTTCCATCGTCAATGCCTGTATATCCTACGGTTCCTATTCCTGATTGAATAAAAACAGCAGGGGATAAATTTATACGATTCTTGGGAGATACGTGAAATTATCCATCTTTTGTTAGAATCTATGTGGCTCCTACGTTAACAGCTCAAGTATGAATTGGTATATGTTTATGACCATATGCAGTATGAGAGGCATTGAAGTCTCCTTGGTCAGATCTTTGAGGTAACTGTATTGTGTTTGCAATTAAACCTCAGTGTAATAATTCAACTCCAACGAATTTGGAAAGTCCTTATGAATCATTTTCAGATTTTGTTGAAGAGGTTAGGGATAGTGGAGTTTGTTTACAATCTCAAAAATGACCTCAAAATACTGAAAATTGAAAAAATTCTTCGCCTACTAGCCTAGTTTCTTACAATTCATCTCGTGGAAATGTAGTTCATCGTTCAAATGATGTAGAGCTTAGTAGTAAGGAAGTTAATGATGTTTTGGATGATATTCAAAATCTCGTATGAGAAGACACAAATGTTAGAGAAATATGGGATAATGCGTTGAAAAATAATCCTATTACAAAAATATATTTATCGTTTTTAAATTCAGTATATTGAGAAGATACAGTGATGCAAACTGATCTTTATAAAAAATATCTTTGAGATGCTAAATTGACTGTTGCTGATAATTATTCTGTAGATTATTCTGTAAACGCTGACTTTTGAATTATAAATTTAGAAAGAGAAGCATATATAGCATCTGATGACTGAGAGGTTAAAAATTCAATTATGATATGAGATGTAGATATACTTTGATGAGAGTATGATGTAAATCAAATAAAATGATGAATTCAGCAGTGATTGAGAGAGATATTTATTGATAGATGGCTAGATCCTCAGATAAGGTATATTCTTAATCAATTGACAAAAATGCATGTTAATGTTATATTGCCGGATTTGTCTGATTTAATGGGAGGTGAATTGTCAACTCTTTCTGATGTTGCTTGAAGTGCTTATGATTTTACCATTCCTGGTGTTCCAGAAAAACGTTATAAGGGAAATGTTTGAAGTTTAAATGTAAGGGGATCGGATTATGCTAGTTTTGTTAGTAATGAACAGAAGGCATTTAATGATATTAAAAGTGGTTTGTGATGAGCTTTTAGTAAATATGGTAGTGAGGCTAAGACGTATAAATTAACTAAAGGTGAGGCTTGGTCTGGAAAAAGTTCTACATGGGATTGGATTTCAAATGAAAGCGTTTCTGAATTTAATAGTAAGATATGAAATCCATTTGAAGCTTTAGCAAGTTTGATGAATGAGAGTAATATAATTAATGTTTCTACGGAACCTCTTACTGTGAAAGTGCCTATGATTTTCAGTGAAGATATTAATGCATATCAGTTTTATTTACAACAATGGTTAGAAGAAAATGAAGCAATAATGCAAGAATGGGAGAGTATATTGAATGCGGCAAGGACGAATTGTTCTAAAAAACCTGCTGAAGAACAAGCAGCATGTAGGGCTAACGCAGATAAAAATTTGAGTGCATTCATTGAATTCAAACGTTGAAATTGGCCGAATATGGTTAATAAGATTTATACTAATTTAATGATACTTCAGGAATATAGAGATTTTCCATTTGAAATATATGAGCGGCTTCATGTAATTGATAGATATATGTCGGAAATCGCATCTTTGATTAATAATACTGTATGATATTTGTCTTATTGGGTTACTGCAAATGCTGAGAGATTTGTATGATATATTGATGCAATTACTCTTATGTTGGATATTATAAAAACTTATCAATTGATTATTGATTTCTCTGTTGATTGGTCTAAGAAATGTGGTAACTGTGCGAGAGATACATATGATCAATATTCTTGTAAGCTATCATTCTTGTGTAGTTCTATACAACTTCCAATTATTCAGATTCCGAACTTTAAGTTGCCTAATATCACAATAGATTTGTCTAGTGTGGATATTTGACTAGATATAATTTTACCAGAGTTTAATTTTCAACCTATTAAAATTAGCCTACCAGATATTCCTAATTTGCCAGAGCCTCCATCTATATGAATAGATATAAATTTATTTGATTTGCCAGATATCCCTATTTTACCAGAACCACCAACATTGCCAGAGTTACCTTCATTTATACCAGAAGTGGAGATTGAATTACCTATATTACCTCCAGCACCAGAGTTGCCAGAACTTCCAAATCAGATTGAGAGTGTTATAAAATTTGCATGATGGATTTGAAAAATCTATTGTACAATTAAAAAGTGATTTTGACTTGTTTGAGAGAGTTCTCTTAAAGCTAAGATTGAACAAATAACTCAGAGAACGTATGAAGTGAAATGGATTGATAATATCATGAATTTTACGAATGTTTCTGTGGCGCCACTTAAGAATTATGGTGTTGATTATGAGATTTCATCTCACGTTGATTTGCAATTCACGATGGATGATTTCTATGATTATATGGATGTGTTGACGAAATGAATTAATAATATAAATGAAACTGTTGTGAGAAAACCAGAGAGTTTGATTAATCAGCAGGCTGGTCAGTTTGCTGAAAGCTTGGATTGATTGAATTGAATGAATTTGGATATTCAGTTATGAATGTCATCATCACAAGGTTCTGATTTACCATGACTTACAAGTGATGATATTAAGTATGTGGATTATGATAAAGCTAAAAAAAGACTAAATGATGTTTTAGCTTATTTCAAGGATGAGGTTAATAGAACAACATTTGTAAGCAGCATTGGTTGAGATATCGTTGAAATTGAAAATCATGTAAATAAGCCTAGCGTTGTTGTTTGAAATGCGGAATGAATTGAGAATATGAAAAAAGAGATTATGGATTATTTGGATAGTGAAAAAATGTATTATGATGATTTGTCTACTCTAATAAACGAGGATTATGATGGTTTCCTTGCAATGGTAGATTCTAATGATAGTAGTATCAATAATTGAAATCAAGAGAAGTTACTTACATTTAATGTGCAGTTATTTAATTTGGATTCATCAACGAAGGAGACAGTTAAATCAATATCAAAGACAAATCCATATAGTACTTTACTTGAAAATAAACAAGAAATAATTGATTGATATTGGAATGCCATTAATAGTAATAGTTCTTCTAGTTTGTGACTTACGGAGTGAGAGTATTTAGTGTTGCGTAATAATATTTGATCTATGAAAAATCAAATTTCTACATTATATTCAGTTATGACTCCTAAATTTTCTACTCAGTTGGTTGCCAAAAATGGAGAGTTTACAAGTGATAAGAACTTGGTTGCAGCATGAGAATGAACAAGGATCTGAAGTAATATGGAGGTTGCTAAAGTTGTAGATCCTTCAGTATTTTCAAATTGAATATATGAAAAAATGACTGAATGAAAAGAAGTTTGAAAGTTAACAAAGGTGGTAAATTCTGACTCATTTGTGGATGAAATTGGAAGTAATTTCTATGATACTGAACGTTTTTGACCACATGACATTATTCTTTGGGACGAAAATGCTATATATAGGAAGTGTGAATGACAGATATGTAGTAGTGTAATACCTACGTCGGAATATTATATGGCCTATGTAGATAATGTGCCATATGAGGAGACTCGACTCAGCTTTGATAGAGAGACTAAATTAAAAATTTCAGATTGAGATGTAGAAGTAAAAAATTGGAAAGTAACATGACAGAGTTATGATTTATTATCTTTCTCATGGGATCTATCGGATGCTGATGCTTATTTAATTAAGCTGGTTGAAAGAATAGATTATAGTTATGAAAAAGTTGATTATAATGATAATAAACGTGTTAGTTATGTATTAGCGCTTCCTAATTGAGTTGAACTGTCAGATTTATTAGCGAATAAGATTAAACTTGAATTAATTAAAGATAGGAAAAAGAAGGACATTAACACGATTGAGAATCTGTATTGAAAAGACTTAGTTCAGGTTGTTTATTATGATTCTACTAAAGATAAGGCTGATATAATGATTTCAGATGTAGAAAGAAAATGGTATTATTGACGTATATCAACTCTTGATTTACAATGAGATATATATTATATTAATTCTCCATGGTCGAACCAAGTTGTTGCATGAAAACAAATTTTATGAGATGCTAAAGGTTGATGATCAGATGAGCCACCTACAGTAGAAGAAGAGTTATTTAGACCTAGTGTTAATAAAATTGTTAGTAAGTGAGATGAGCTAGAGGGATATGTATGAACCAAATATATATTGAATATGTATTGGAAAGATAATATTGCTTTGGCATATATAGATGTTTCTCAAGATGGAAATGTGCTTACTGGAAAATATACATCTGAAAAAGAGGATATGTTAAGTATACCTATTGATATGCATTTTTACAATGAACAGGAAATATTTGATCTATATTGAGTTGATCAATTCTGAAACGAAACGAAAAAAACAGTTACTATTACATTTTCTATACCTACTATAAGAATTACTGATGTTTCAAAGAATTTGGATTGAGAAACTGTTGATATTACTGCAGAGCTTTCTCAAGATATCGATGAATGAAATGTGTCATTCCAGAGAAAGAGAGGAAATGCATGGAAAACGATGAAGAGGAAAAATGTAAGTTATTCAGATTTCTTTATATGAGCGAATGATAAAGTAGTAACTTGAACTGGATATTCATTCTGAAACCAGATTGCGATGTATGATAAAGATGAGTCTGTAATTGCATTGCTTAATCCTGATACATCTGAAATAAAACTTCAGAGTGGTTATGAAGATAAATTTGACATTAATGTTAAGGTGGTTAATAGTGCTGTATTGTATGTTTACGATAAGCAGACTAAGGAGAATAAATTCTCAGTTTCTATTCCAACTGATAGCTGTGTAAAGATTGAAGCAGAAGGATATAATGTTGAAAATCTTCCAGAAGACTGAAATATGTGAATGTTTAATGGATGACAAGTGGTTCATAAAGATGGAAATAATATTCTAATGGCTTCTCCTACATGTCATTTATATAGTGAGTATGGATTAGAAGGGACTTATAGTTATGATAGTGAAAGAGATGCTGTGTTATTAGAGTTATTTGAGCCTTCAGATGTGAATAGAATCTCTCCTATTAAAGTATGGCTAAAAACTAAGTCATTCTTACCTAAGTAAGTCTACATATGTAGAATAATGTGAAAAAAATGTTAATAAAAATGTTAAAAACACAATTCAGAACTTGATTTTCTCTTGCAACGAATTGTGTTTTTATTATATTGGGTTAGTCTTTATTTGTTATCGATTTGAACATGGTAACAGAATATACATTGCCACCACACAATATTGAAGCAGAGAAATGAGTAATTTCCTGAGCTTTAATGGATAATGAAACCATTTGGATCTTTGAATGAGATAGAATAGTTCCTAGTGATTTTTATCAAAGGGAGCATGCGATGATTTATGAGGCAATCTCTCAGTTATGGAATTCGAAAAAAACTATAGATGTGGTGACGGTTTCAGATCAATTATCAATTAATGGAAATCTGGAAAGTATTTGATGAATCGATTATCTTTATGAATTATCAGCTTTTTTGATTTCTACTTCTCCTTGTGTAGAATATAGCAAGATAGTAAAAGAAAAATCTTTATTAAGACAAGTACTAAAAGTCTGTCAGCAAATTACATGAGATGCTTACGAGCAAAAGGATACTGTAGAAATTTTTGATAGTATAGAGAAAAGGATTTTTGAATTGACTCAAAATCAGGTTTGAGATGGTATTTTGAGTATTGAAGAAATATTAAAGTGAAGAGTGGAGGATTATATGGAAATTGTAGATCATCCAGAGAATTTTAATGCAAATAAGGTTAATTCATGATATACACAGATTGATGAAATGTTGACTGGATTTAAACCAGGGGAGTTGATTATTCTTGCAGCTAGACCATCAATGTGAAAAACAGCATTTGCTTTGAATGTACTTACAAATATTGCATTGGAACAGAAAAAATCTGTAGCAATGGTTTCGCTCGAAATGAGTAAAGAATCTATAGTTGATAGGATTATGTCTGAAGTGTCATGAGTGCCTATGTATAAAATTTCAAAAGGAAATTTGGATAATGCTGACTTTGCACAGATGGGGGAAGCAATGGAAAAATTATCGGCAGCTAATATATTCTTGGATGATAAAGCATGAATAACTATTCCTATGCTGAAATCTAAACTAAGAAAATTGAAAATTGAAAAGAAACAGTTGGATTTAGTGATTATAGACTATTTGCAGCTGATGCATGCGACTATGTTTGAATGAAATAGAGTTCAGGAGATTTCCGAAATATCTCGTTGATTGAAGGAGTTAGCAAAAGAATTGCAGGTGCCTATTTTGGCATTATCACAGTTGTCTCGTGCAGTAGAGCAGAGGGTTGATAAAAAGCCACAACTTTCAGATTTAAGAGAGTCTTGATCTATTGAGCAGGATGCGGATGCTGTATTGATGCTTCATAGAGAAGAATATTATGATCCTGATACTGATAGGAAATGAGCAACGGATGTTTGTATCAGAAAAAATAGGAATTGAGCCGTATGAGAAATTGAGTTACATTTTGAAAAAGAAATTATGAAATTTGTGGAGCCAAAGAAAAAGGAAAAGAAGTGAGATTGAACTTATTAATTCTATGGATTATAAATAACAAAAAGCTGACTCAAAATGAATCAGCTTTTTAATTTTGTAAAAAAAGTTGTTATAAATTTGACATATTTAATAATTTTGTGTATAATCAACATTGTAATGTATTTATTTAATTATGTTAATTGATATGGCAAACAAGTTTCTAACTGCAGCTGTTGCTGGTGCAATGCTGGTACCATCTGCAAAAGCACAAGAGAAAGTTAATGCATATGATATTGAAGATGTCACAAAGTCTGAGATTGTAGATGCTTTGAACAGAGAGGATTCTGAATCAGAAAAGGTAATATCTCTGGAAGATGCTAACTTGCAATTGAAAATGGATGATGTGCTTAAAAACTTACCATCTAAAGAAAGAAGGATAATAAAAAAGATAATAAAACATTATTGAGAGGAGAAATTTAAGTTGGGGTTAGCTAATATTGTTAAAGAAGTTGAGAATAATCCTGATGATTATTGAACATTCGATAGTAAATGATGATATTCTTTGAATGAAGATTCAATGAAAAACTTATTAAAGTCTGAATTTTTAGAATATTTTAAAGAAGAATCAAGTGATCAAGGTGGCTTAGTTTTAGGTGCATTGTTTGTGCTTCTTGCATTTATTTTTGGTGTTGTAGGTACGTGATATTGATTTATGTGTGGTAGGTTTAGGTATGATGAAAACGGTAATTTTATTATTGATAAGAGCAAAAAGTAGTAATTTTTTTTGTTACATTAATTAATTGGTCCCAATGCAGCCATAGATATTAGAGGATTACGATCTCTAATATAGTATTTTAATTCTTGAATAGTTTTGAAACTAGTTGGAGTTTTAAGTTCCTTATTGAGTTCATTTGAATAATAATTTCAGTCTCTTCATGTAATGAAATATACTTTACCATTTGGTGCTGTATATCTAGAATTATCATTTGATTTATCTGAATAGTTCGTAGAAATCCATCATACATTTGTAGGGCATCCAGATTGATATTTGTTTTTTGAATCAATGTATCTCTTGAAGTAATCTTTGTTTACAAAGTATTCACTGATATTTAGATTAGGAGATGTATATACATTTAATGAGTCTGAATATGTTATAGTGTATCTTTTACAACTTCTTGCTACGTAAACTTCTTCCTGAGTATCTTTTGCCTCAAATATTTCTGGTAAATATTCTTTTATTATAGAATTAGCATTAGTGTTGTTATTTGTTGTTGTAGGATTGTTTGTTGTTACAATTGTATTTGTGTTATTATTTGTAGTAACTGTTTTTTTAGTACTTACGTATATTTCTACGTACTCATCATATCAATCTTTATCTTCTGCATATATTCTATAATATCAATTTTTTGAGAATTTTATGAATTGAGGAATATCAATTCTTCAATCATCACTAGATGTGAACTTTATATATCACAATTTAGCTTCATCTCAGTAATCAGATACATAATTTTTTGATGTTACTGGGATATCAATCCATTTTTCTGTATCTGGTGAATAGTATTGTAATTTAGGGAATGTTACCTTTCAAGTGTATTTGTTATCAATTTTTACAATTAAATCTATTCGTTCGTTGGTAGTAGGTGAGTCATTTCAGAGTGAAACTTTTAGATTATTATTGTAGTGAGTTTTTCATGATGATCCTCATCCTCAGGAAGATGATCACCCTCCTCATCCTCAAGTTGATGGATTTGTTGGAGTAGATGGATTTGTGGGTGTGCTAGGAATATCTACTGTAAAGTCTATACTATCTTGTGCAACAACAGAATTTCATGAGTATAGTTTTACGCTTAATGTATAATTTCCATTTGCAAGGTTTGTTGTGAATGATGTTGATGTTGTGGATTCGGCTGGTTGACTTGTTAATTTATATTCATATTTAGTAATTGTATCACTATATCATGTCCAAGTAAATGTTGCATTTGAAGTAGTTATTTTGGCTCAATCTGTATGTGATGTAATTTTAAGTGAAGCAGGAATTACTATATTGAAGTCTAAATATTTTCATGTAATTGTATTCTTACTTGAATCTAACATTGTAACAGTAAATCTATATCTTCATGTCGAAAGATTATTTAGTGTAAAATTTCATGCAGTTGATCTTGATGTT
>JAEEGI010008931.1_pt1 | contig 22055 bp, 21 predicted proteins | sample 8958751 | NCBI WGS metagenome assembly JAEEGI01 (sample SAMN16246545, study PRJNA631951) | gut metagenome | biome: gut microbiome; feature: rumen; material: KS-attached | host: Bos | place: Iran: Karaj | collected 2018-10 | reverse complement strand
GTCGGTCGGCTCCTCGCCGTCGGTCGGTTCCTCGCCGTCGGTCGGCCCGGGCGTCGCGTCCGGATCGGCGGGGGCGGGCTCCTCGCGCTCGCCGATGCCGAGCAGCACGAAGATACCGGCCTTATCCGTCTCGACCAGGATGCCGTCCTTGAGGATGTTCATCCGGTGCGCGACCTTGGGAAGGACGTACTCCTTCTCCGCGGCGTCCCACTTGAAGCGCAGGAGCATCGAACTCTCCGCCCCGCGGATCTGGTCGTCGACCAGCGTGATGCTGATCTTGCCGTTCGGCTCGACCTGTGCGCCGTCGCAGAGGAAGACGAGCTTCATCAGCTTCTGTCCGGACAGCTTGTCGGTGAGACCCAACTCTTCGATCCGCTTATCCAGCGCCTTGTCCCGCTCCTTGTCAAGCTCCTTGAGCCATTCGACGCTGAGCGTGGTGCCGTTGGGAAGCACGCCGGCCTTGGCCTCGACCGTCAGGTGCGTGCGGCCGAACCATTTGTCATACTTGAAGGCCTTGGGCTTCTCGGGCTTGGTCGGCTTTGCGGTCGCTTCCGGTTTCTCGGTCTCTTCCGGCTTCTCGGTCTCTTCCGGCTTCTCGGCCGGCTCGTCGGCATTGTCGCCGGCGGGCGGCTCGCTCGTCTCCGGAGCGGCAGGCGGCTCGCTCGTCTCAGGCTTGGCCGGCGTCTCGGTGACCGCGGGCTCCGCAGGCGCCTGTGTCGCCGCCGGGGGAGCAGGGGGGTCTGCCGGAGGATTCGCCGGGGGATTCGCCGGAGGATCGGTATTGGTCTCAACGGCCATGCCGGGCTCCTGCTCCGCCACGTCGTCGCTGATGGCGGTCGCGGGCAGGACCATCGAATAGCTCGTCGAGAATACGATCACGAGCGCCAGGAACAGCGCAAGCATGCGCCATGCCCGACTGCCTCGTGCTTTATTGAAGAACTTAATCGTCATTCGCTTTCCTCCTCACTCGGTTGGGAAGATTAAAGGGGTTCAGGATATTCTTCCGAGCAGGCGCAGCGGCCATACCCGGAATACGATCTTGCCCACGATCTGCTCGGCGGCGATGCAGCCGACGGCGGTGTTGCGTGAGTCGATCGATACGCTTCTGTGATCTCCCATCACAAAGAACCTTGAATCGGGTACCTGATAGGGCAGCTGGATGTTGCATTCACCGAAGGCCTTTTCCGTGAGGTAAGGCTCGTCGACAGCGACGTTGTTCACATACACCGTGCCATCCTCCGAGATGTCCACCCATTCGCCCGCGTGGGCGATCACGCGTTTTACCAGAATGTTATTATTATAATAGAATGCAACGACGTCGCCGGTCTCGAGATCCGTGCCCTTGACGGACAGGACGATCTCTCCTTCGGAGAGCGTCGGGGCCATCGAGCTGCCGTAGATCTGCAGCACCGGCATCAGCAGCACCGCGATCAGTACCGCCGCGGCCGCCACCGTCACCAGCATGAAGATCGTGCTGCGCAGCGAGAAAACGAAGCTCCGCTTGTACTTCTCGTGCCGCAGCTCCGCCTGCAGCTGTTCGAGCGTCGGCTCGGCCGGTCCCGGCGGGGCTTGCGCCGTATCCTGCCGATCGGCCAGTTCATCCGGACTCACAGGAGACTTACCCCCTTCCGGCCCGGCTTGCCTTTCAGATCGGCCGCCGCCTTCTCGAACAGCGCTCTCGCCCGCTCGGCGGCTTCCACCGCCTCGCTGAGCCGGGCCGTCAGTTCGGAGACCTCGGCTGCCTCGTCCGTCAGGGCCTGGCGTGTGCCCGTTGCGCTCGCCAGCTCGGCCTTCAGGTCGCGGATCTTCTGGTCCTTGTCGTCAAGCTTTTTGCACAGCCGCTCGTAGGTTTCCTGCAGCTGGCTCATCTGCTCTTCGACTTTGGCGCGCTCTGCGCGCTCCTCTTCCAGTTTTTCCTCCGCCGCCGCTACCGCCTGCTTGCCTTCGATCATCATCGCCAGCAGCTCGGTGCGCCGCAGCCTGCGGAGTTCCTTATCGGTCAATCGATCCACTTCCTTTCGCCGCGCCGGCAAAGAGCGTCCGCCCCCGCGCATCCCCGGCGGGCATTACGCCCCCGGGACCTCTTGCTGTGCACCCGCCTGAGTCGGCTCCACGGTGCACGGCCGCCCGTCCCGTTCGGTTCCGCGTGAGCTGCGTCCGGTCTCTTCCCGGGAGCGCAGAGTCTCAACAAAACGCCTGGCTTTTACAAGCCTGTAATACTAAAAATTTTTGAACTATTTTTTCCCGATTTGTGAGAAGATTTACATAAAACAGCAGAGAATCGTGATTTTTTGCTTCCGATTCATGGCTGCAAAACACCACTCTATATACTTATTCTATTTAAGCATAAAACCCGGTAAAATTCAAGAGGAAAACTCATGCTGCTCCACCTTTTTTTTCTCATGCTCATTTTAGCGGCCGCAGCGTCAACAAATGCATCAAAGAATCACGGAAAAAGGGTCGCTCCGAAAAAAACGGAAGACTCCCCGGCCCGGGGGGCGGGGAGTCTCCTGAAAAGTCCGGTGCCCGTGTGCGGCACGGCGTTTTTCCGTCTGGCTTTTTGCTGTGCGCGCCGGGGCTTATCTGCGCCTGATCAGACGCTCGATACGGATCAGCGGCTTGCGGCCGTTCTTGCCGCGCCCCCAGACGAGGACGAAGGCCGCGACCATCGCGCCCAGCAGAGCCAGCAGTAGCAGGACGATCCACAGCGTGAGGTTGTTGCGGTCGCCGGTGCGCGTCGAGCTGGAGGCCTTGACGGAGAAGTCCGCCTTCACGCTCTCGCCGGAGGCGTATTTCGCCGTCAGCGTGTGGCTGCCCGCGGAGAGGGTGTTGAGATAGTCGGCCTTCAGCCACACGTCGGTGCTGCCGGAGGCGGAGGTGTAGGAGCTGCGCGCAAGGTCCTTGCCGTCGACCTGCAGGCCCTCGAAGCCCTCGTACTCGTGGTCGAGCTTGATGTAGAGCGTGCCCGCGCTGCCCTTGACCCAGACATAGGCGCTGTTGTCGACCGAGTCGGCCGCGCTGACCGTCAGCAGGCCGTACTGGTAGCTGATCGCATAGTTTTTCGTGACGTCCGCGCCGCTGACCTTGTCGGTGATCTTCACGTCGGAGACCGTGTTCTCGCTGGAGCCGACCTTGATCTGCGAGCCGACGATGCGCAGCGTCACCTGGTGCTCCTCGAGGCGGCCGGTGATGTTCGGCGTGGAGCGCTCGGTCAGCGCGGTGCCGTCGTAGACCTTGTTCGCGGCCTTCGTCTCGATGACGAGCGGACGCTGGTTGATCGTCAGGCTGCCCTTGGCGCGGGTGATGTTGTAGTTGCCCGTGATGTCCGCGCCGGAGGCGTTTCGGATCGTGACGCTCTTGATCGTCACGTCGTACTTGCCCGCGTCGACGGGCGCCTCGGGGTTGAAGGTCGCCTCGATCGTGCAGCCGGTGGGGAGCGGGCCGCCCGAGGTCACGCGCAGATCGGAGCCGAGGAAGCGGAAGGGCTTGCCGTCGTAGACCTTGGTCATGTCGCCGACCGAGAGCGTGATGGGCGTGATCGGATCGCGGTTGACCGTCAGCGTGCCCGCCGCGGTCGTGATCTTGTAGTTGTCCGTGACGTCCTTGTTCGAGCCGTCCGTGATCTTGACCGAGTTTTTGGCCACAACGTTCGCGGAGGAACCGATCTCGGTCTGCGAGCCGGTGACCGTCGCGGTCAGCTTGTGGCCCTTGACCAGCGTGCCGGAGCTGATCTTGTAGGAGTCGCTCGTCAGCGGCCGGCCGTCGTAGATCTTGGACGCGGAGGCGGCGGTGACCGTGATCGGGCGGGCCTTGACGGTCAGCTTGGCGGGCGTAACGGTGATCGTGTAGTAGGCCGTCGCGTCGACGCCGCCGCGATCGACGGTGAAGACCGCGCTCGCGCTGCCAGTGCCGACGTCGGTCTGCTCGCCGCTGACCGTGCCCATCACGAGCGTGTCGCCGCCGGCAAGCGCGCCGGAGGTGATCTCGTACTCCTTGGCCGTGAGGGGCTTGCCGTCGTAAACCTTTTCGACGTCCTTGAGCTTGATCGACAGCGTGTTCGTCGACGCGGAGCCGTTGATGGTCAGCGTGCCCTCGCGGAGTGTGACGCTGTAGAGCGCCGTGACGTTTTTGCCCTCGGCGTCCTTGATCTTGACGGTTTTCGCCTCGATGACGTTGGGGGAGCTGCCGGGATTGGTCTGCGAGCCCTTGACCGTGGCTTCGATCTCGTGACCCGGGACCAGGCTGCCCTCGGTGAGGGTAAAGCTCGGGCGCGTAAGGGCCGTGCCGTCGAAGTCGCGGCTGGCGGAGTCGGCCGTCAGGGTGATGGGCCGCGCCACGACCGTGAGCTTGCCGCCCACGACCTCGAGCGCGTAGTTTTCCGTCACGTCTGCCGCGCCGTTTTTCACGGCGAAGGAGGCGCTCACGAGACCCTCGCCGACGCCGGCGATGCTGCCGTCGGCCGAGAGAAGCTCGAGCTGGTCGCTGCCGAGCAGCGCGCCGCCGCTGACACTGTATTCCACCGTGCCGACGGCGCTCGTGCCGTCGTACTCTTTCTCGGTGTCGCCGAGCGTGATGGTGAGGGGCTGCTTTTCGCTGCGGACCGTCACGGTGATGGAACCGTTGACGACGCTGATATTATAATTGGAAGAAACGTTGTTTCCCGAGCCGTCCTGGATCGCAAAGGAAGCGGAGCCGGTGCTGGACCCGGGAAGGGTCTGCTGCCCGGAAAAGCTCGGCACAGCGCGGTGGCCGTCGGCCAGAGAGCCGTAGGAAACGCTGAACGCGGAGGGGACGAGCGGCGTGCCGCTGTAGGGGGCTTCGGCGTCGCTGACGGTGAAGGTGACGTTGCGCTGGCCGATGCGCAGCTGGCCGGGCACGACGGCAAAGGCGTACTCGCCGGTGACGTCGGCGCCGCCGCGCGTGACGCTGATCTGTGAGATATCGAGCGTGGCCTGGCTCTCGCCGGCGTCGGTCCTCGAGGCCTGCACGGCGGAGGCGGGGACGCTGAGCGTGTCGCCGCTCTTCACGTCTCCGACGCGCGTGTAGGAGGCGGTGAGAGGCGTGCCGTCGTAAATCTTTTCGGCGTCCTCGAAGCGGAAGACGATGACGCTCTTCCACTGGGCCTCAAGCGTGGCGGAGCAGCGCAGATCCAGCGTGTCGCCGGGATTTACGTTCGTGCTCGCGCCGTTGTCGCAGGTGAGACGCCAGTGCGAGAACTGCTGCGCGAGCTCGCCGGCGGCGAGCGAATCGACGCCGCTGCCGAGAGCGGCGGCCTGCACCGGGCCGCTGATCGTCACCTGATCACCGCCGGCGGCAAGCGTCGCCCCGGCGCCGAGCTTTTCCTCGATCAGCGCGGGAAGCGTGACGAGCGCGCCGGGCGTGTAGCGAAGCGTGAACGGAGCCGTGTCCGCGACGCGCTCGAGCGCGATGCCGAGCGTCCAGCTCTCGGCGCTCGACGGCCCGTTGAAGACCGAGCCGACGGCCGAGGCGTTGAAGCCGTCGGCAAAGATGCCGGCGGGCAGGGTCACGGCGCCGCTGCCGCCGAGAGCGGGTTTGGCGAGCAGGAGCAGGCTTCGGCTGCCGCTGTCCGGTCCGTAACCGGCGGCGCAGAGATACACGGAAGAGACGGAGTAGCCCGCCGGCGGTGTGATCTTCACACCGCTGCGGCGCAGATCCGCGACCGTGGGCGCGGTGATCGCCTCGCCTTGCGCGTCCTTGCCGAAATCCAGCGCAAAGCCGGCGCCGAGGGCGGCGACGTCCTCAAAGCTGCTGCAGCTGCGCTCCGCGCCTTCGGCGTCCCGGGCATTGAGCGTCCAGAGCACGGAGGCTGCGTCGTCCGCACCGTCTGCGAAAACGGCGGGGGCGGCGGAGAAGAGCTGCATCACCAGCACAAGGGCGAGCAGGATCGTACAGGTTTTAAGCGTTTTGCTCATGTGCGTTCACCTCTTGAAGAAAAAGGGATGAAATCTTAAGAATCTTAATAAAATGTGACGATATTTCATTAAAATCCCTTATCGTTGGCTTTATTATATCATCTCGCGTTCCGAATTCAAGGCTTCGAAGCCTTAATAACTCTTAAATATGGCCGCGGCGTTTTCCCCGTATTAATAATAATATGAAAAGCCGGACCGTGAATAGCACGGTCCGGCAGCGGGCGGCGGGAGAGGGCGGATCAGTCGATCTCGGTGATCTTGCAGCACAGGACGAAGCGGACGTCCTCGCCGGAATAGGTGCAGGTCGAGAGCGTCACGACGCGGTCGGCGGCGTTGAGCGGGCAGCTGCAGCGGATCTCGGATGCGGCGAGGAGCCGGTTGAGAAAGTCGCGCTGCGCGTCCCCGGAGGCGAAGTCGGTGCTGTAGACGAAGGACTCCGGGTCCGTGGTAAAGCCGCTGAAAACGTCGAGCCGGTAGTTCTGCGCGGGGGTGTTGAGATACAGCACGGGATGCGCTTCATAGAAGGCCTGGTCGCCGTAATCGTCGACCAGAGCGAACATGGAGCCGTCGCGCATGTTGTGACCGTAGATGATCGAATTGCAGCCGGAGAAATCGGAAGGGCAGACGAAGTCCAGGAAGAGCGTTCCGCCCCCGTTCGGACTGCCGTCCAGAAAGCGGGTGAGATAGTATTCGTTGTCCGAGCCCTGGACGACGGGGTAGTTGATCACCGTATCCGGCAGATAGAGCCAGCCGACGATATCGCCGCAGCGCTGGGCGAGCGCGGTAAAATCGATGGCGATGGGGGAGCGCTCGCGCGGCTCAGCCGGCTCGGAAGGCGCAGCAGCGTCCTCCTGCGACTGCGTCTCTGCGGCGGCGGGATCGGCGCTCGGCGCCGCCTGCACGGAGACGACGCTGTCGGTGAGCGCGCTGTAGCGGCGCTCGGCCGTCTTGTAACCGTGCAGGATCGAAACGATCTTCCAGATGCTGAAGAAGACCAGCGTCACGAGAAGGATGCAGAGCGCGGCGAGGAGCGTGCGCGTGATTCGATTCAGCTTCATTAGCATGACCTCGCTGGGAAGGATTGTGTCAGTCATTATACGGCAAACGCGCCGAAAAGGGAAGAGGAGCAAAGAAAAGTTAAGAAATCCCCCGGCGTGGGAAGCGTAAGGAAAAACAAAATCTTCCGGAAAAATTGATTTGAGATATTGACAAGTTTGAGATATTTTAGTATTATATCAAAGCTGTCCCGCGGGAGCATAGCTCAGCTGGTTAGAGCACCTGCCTTACAAGCAGGGGGTCACTGGTTCGAGTCCAGTTGTTCCCACCATCGACATCTGTATTTGCCTCGGTAGCTCAGTAGGTAGAGCAGCGGACTGAAAATCCGCGTGTCGCCAGTTCAACTCTGGCCTGAGGCACCATCTGCGGCCTTAGCTCATCTGGTAGAGCGCCACCTTGCCAAGGTGGAGGTAGCGAGTTCGAGCCTCGTAGGCCGCTCCACAAAAAGAAAAGAGGGTATTCAGAAAAGCCCTCTTTTCTGATATCCGGCGCCATAGCCAAGTGGTAAGGCAGCGGACTGCAAATCCGCGACTGCCCCGGTTCAAATCCGGGTGGCGCCTCCAAAACGTCGCCGCGAGCTTCGTGCTCGCGGCGATGTTTTCCTTTTCCCGGGAAAGCTCCGGCCCGCCGCGGCGGCAAAGGAGATCGGCATCGTGGAAACGCACAGAAGGATCCCCCGCGCGCCGCCTGTTTTTTTACGGATTCGACCAATTGACAGGCGGCGCCTTTTCGTGTTATCTTTATTATGCTAATATGATAACGCATTAGCGTGATAAAGAAAACGGAGGAGATCAAAATGAAAAAGACCGTATCCATCATCCTGCTGGTCGCGATGGCCGCGCTTCTTCTCGCTGGCTGCGGCCAGAGCAAGACGGCGTCTGTCCCGGCCAACCGGCTCGAGGAGATCCTGCAGCGCGGCTACATCACCGTCGCGACCGAGCCCTATTTCGCGCCCGAGGAGTTCATCGATCCCTCCAAGGAGGGCGACGAGCAGTACGTCGGCGCCGATATCGAGCTGGCAAAGCTGATCGCCGAAAAGCTCGGCGTCGAGTGCCGCATCGTCCCGCTCGATTTCACGACGGTGCTCTCGAGCGTGACGGAAGGGAAGTACGACCTGGCGATCTCTGCGCTGGCCTACAAGCCCGACCGCGCCGAGAACATGAACCTCTCGAAGTCCTATTACCTCGCCGACGACGAAGACGACAACAGCTACGGCGTGGCCGTGGCCGCCTCGCTGGCCGACAGCGTCAAGAGCATCGCCGATCTCGAGGACAAGGTCGTCGTCGTGCAGCAGGGCTCGCTGCAGCAGTTCCTGTGGGAGACTTACGGCGGCCCCTGCAAGGAGATCAAATACGTCTCGTCCACCAACGACGCGTTCCTGATGGTCACCGAGGGCAAGGCCGACGCGGTGGTCACCGCGACGGCGTTCGCCAGACTGTACATCGACGCCAACAAGGACTGCGGCATCGTCATGTGCGAGGACTTCCGCTTTGACGTGTCCGACGATTATCTGGGCATGGTCATCGGTATGAAGAAGGGCGAGGACGAGCTGACCGCGCGCATCAACGAGATCATCGACGAGGTTGTGGCCTCCCGCGTCTACTACGAGTGGATCAAGGAGTACAAGGCCTACGCCGCCACGCTCGGCCTGATGTGACAGGCCGGGCGGCGCAGAGGGACATCACGGCGCCGGAGGGCATCCGGCGCGGGAAAGGGCGATAGGACACCATGGGGGAACTGATCCCTGCCATCTGGCAGAAATACGGATACGTCTATATACAGGGTGCCTGGGGCACCGTCTATATCGCGCTTCTCACCGTGTTCTTCGGCACGATCCTGGGCACGCTCCTGTCCTTCCTGCGCCTCAGCCGCGTGCGGCCGCTGCAGTGGATCGTCCAGGTCTACATCTGGATCCTGCGCGGCACGCCCACGCTGCTGCAGATCTATTTCTTCTATTTCTATCTCCCCAGATATCTCCCCTTTGAAATGAGCGAGCGCGCGTGCATCATCACGGCGCTGGTGGTCAACGCGAGCGCCTACGTCGAGGAGGTCATCCGCGCCGGCATACAGGCCGTGGACCGCGGACAGACCGAGGCGGCCCGCTCGCTGGGCATGACGGCCCGCCACACCATGACCCGCATCGTTCTGCCCCAGGCCTTCAAGAACATCCTGCCGGCCCTGGGCAACGAGTTCATCGTGATGATCAAGCAGGCCTCCCTGGCCTCCATCTTCTTCATCGTGGAGCTGACAAGCGCCTTCAAGACCGTTCAGTCGGCCACCTTCATCACGATCCCCGCGCTGATCATCTCCGGCGCGATCTATCTGGCGCTGACGACGGTGCTCTCCGCGCTGATGAAACTTGTGGAAAAGAGGCTGCAGTCCAATGATTGACCGTACAAAGGAACTGATCAAGGTCACGGATCTGCGCAAGAGCTTCGGCAAACTGGAGGTCCTGCGGGGGATCAGCCAGAACATCTTTGTCGGCGACGTGGTCAGCATCATCGGCCCCAGCGGCAGCGGAAAGAGCACCTTCCTGCGCTGCCTGAACCTGCTGGAGGTGCCGGATTCCGGCTCCATCGTGTTCGACGGGCAGGAGATCACCGGCAGGAAGAACGCCCGCAGCATCGACGCCACGCGGCAGAAGATCGGCATGGTGTTCCAGCATTTCAACGTCTTCCCGCACCTGAAGGTGATCGACAACATCACGCTCGCGCCGATGCTGGAAAAGCACGTGGACAGAGCGGCGGCGGAGGAGCAGGCAGCGGAGCTGCTGCGGCGCGTGGGGCTGCTGGACAAGCGGAACGAGTATCCCACCCGGCTCTCCGGCGGACAGAAGCAGCGTCTGGCCATCGTCCGCGCGCTGGCCATGGAGCCGGAGGTCATCCTCTTCGACGAGCCCACCTCCGCCCTGGACCCCGAGATGGTCAAGGAGGTGCTGGACGTGATCAGCGACCTGGCCCGCTCCGGCATGACCATCCTGATCGTCACGCACGAGATGGGCTTCGCCAAACGGGTCAGCGACACGGTGCTCTTCATCGACGAGGGGCAGATCCTGGAATCGGGCACGCCCGAGGAGGTCTTCGAGGAGCCGAAGACGGAGCGCTGCCGGGCGTTTCTGAATCAAGTACTGTATTGATCGAGGAGCGGTTATGGACGAGAAAAAATTTGTGAGCGAACGGGTGGACTACATCGCCAGCGATATGATCTTCCTGCGGGACCGGCTGTTCAACCTTGCGGAGCTGCCCTACCGGGAGTTCCGCTCGTCGGATCTGCTCATCAAGGTGCTGCGCCAGTACGGCTTCCAGGTCACCGAAAAAGCGGCGGGGATCCCGACCTGCTTTTACGGCCGCTTCTCCAGCGGAGAGGGCGGCATGACGGTGGGCCTCCTCGGCGAGTTCGACGCGCTCGACGGCTTGAGCCAGAAGGCGGGCTGCACCGTTTTCAGCCCCGTCAGACCCAACGCGCCCGGCCACGGCTGCGGGCACTGCTGCCTGGGCATCGGCTCGCTGGCGGCGGCGATCGCGCTGAAGGAATACCTCGTCGAGAGCGGCCGCCCCGGCACCGTGATTTACTACGGCTGTCCGGCGGAGGAGGGGGCGGGCTCCAAGCAGTTCATGGCCCGCGAGGGTCTGTTTGACTGCTGCGACTTTGTCTACACCTGGCACCCGGACTCCCGCAACATGGTGGACGTGAGCCACTGCAACGCCATCATGGGCGCGAACTTCTACTTCCGGGGCCGCTCGGCGCACGCCGGCGCGACGCCCTATCTGGGACGCAGCGCGCTGGACGCCGCGGAGCTGATGAGCGTCGGCTGCAACTACCTGCGCGAGCATATGATCCCGGAGGCAAGGGTGCACTACGCCTATATCGACTCCGGCGGCACCGCGCCCAACGTCGTCCAGGACCGCGCCGTGGTCCGCTACGAGGTCCGCGCCCCCTACGTCGAGCAGGTCAAGGAGCTCTATGGGCGGGTGCAGAACGTGGCCCGGGGCGCCGCGATGATGACGGAGACGAGCGTCACGGCGGAGCTGGCCATGGCCTTTACGGAGTACATCCCCAATCTGACGCTCTCGCCCCTCGTCAGCGCCGCGATGGCCGAGATCGGCGCGCCGGAATGGGACGAGGAGGATTACGCCATGGCGGCCGCCTATCTCGAGTCCTTCCCGGAGGACTCCAAGGAGGCCATCCGCGAGCGCTTCCGCAAAGACTACGGCGAGGACTGGGAGAAGGTCTGGGCGAGGCCGCTGGACGCCTCGGTGAAGGCCTTTGACGCGGCGGACATCACGCTGCAGGCCGGCTCGACCGACGTGGGCGACGTGGGCTGCGCCGTGCCCTGCGTGAATCTGCTGGTGGCCACGGCCTGCCTGGGCAACGTGGGGCACACCTGGCAGATGACGGGCCAGGCGGGCAGCCGTCTGGGCGCCAAGGGTACGCTGACCGCGGCGAAGATGCTCGCCCTCGCGGCCATCCGCACGATGGACGCGCCGGAGACCGTCGCAAAGGCCAGGGAGGAAGTGCTCGAGCGGAACGGCGGAAAGTACTGCTGCCCGCTGCCGGACGAGGTCAGGCCTCCGATCGACACCTATTGAGGAAAGCGGGACCCGATAAAAAACGGCATGGCCGCATGTGCGGCCGTGCCGTTTTCCGTCGTCAAAAAAGGAGGTCAGGGCGCGCCCTCCTTCAGTTCCCGCAGCTCGTCGGGGGTGAAGCGGTAGAGCGTGTCGCAGAACTGGCAGCTGACGCTCAGCTCCTTCCCCTCGGCGATCATGCTCTCGAGCTCCTCGCCGCCGACGCTGCGCAGCGCCTCCGCCACCCGCTCGCGCGAGCAGTAGCAGCGGTAACCGACCGCCGTCTCGCCGACGACGTGGAACTCCAGACCCTTGAGGACCTGGGTGAAGACCGCCTCGGCGCCGTCCTCGTCGAGGATCGTCGTGAGCTGGTCCATCATGAAAATGTTGTCCTCCAGCGTGCCGATCAGCGCCTCGTCCGCGCCGGGCATCAGCTGAACGATGAAGCCGCCCGCGGCCTTCACGCTGCGGTCGGGATCGACGAGCACGCCGAGCGCGCAGGCCGAGGGGACCTGCTCGCTCTCCGTGAGGTAGGCGGTGACGTCCTCGGCGATCTCGCCGGAGACGAGCTCGGTCGAGCCGATATAGGGCTCCCTGAGCCCGAGATCGCGGCTGACCGTGATCATGCCGCTGCGCCCGACCGCCGCGCCGACGTTCAGCTTGCCGTCGCGCCGCCGGGGCGGATCAACAAAGGGATTCTCCGCATAACCGCGGACGTTGCCGCCGGAGTCCGATACCGCGACGATGCTGCCGATCGGTCCGCCGCCGTTGATGCGGATCGTGAGAGAGGCCTGTTCCTCCTTCATCGCCTCGCCGAGCAGCGAGGCCGCGCAGAGCGTGCGGCCCAGCGCGGCGCAGGCCGTGGGGCTGCAGCCGTGGATGAGACGCGCGCGCTCGACGGTGTCGCGGGCCGTGATGACGGCCATCTTGACAAAACCGTCGGCCGCGGTCGCGCGAATGATCTTATCCATTGAACCTTCTCCTTACAGTCTTTTTGCCGAGACGAACAGGCGGCCCTCGCCGCTTTGCGGCCCGTCTTCGATCAGACGGAAAGAGCCGAAGCCCCGCGCCTCCAGCGCGCCGCGCAGGAAAGCGATCTCGTGGACGTACTCGACGTGCTCCTCGCTCTCGCGCCGCCAGAGACCGCCTGCGCGCTCGAAGAGATCCATGCCGTAGACCAGGCAGTTCTCCTCTGAGTCGAAATCCGCCCGCCAGAGACAGAGCAGATCCTCGCTCTCGTCCACGGAGACGCTTCCGTCCAGCGCCCGCAGGCTCTCCGGCGACTTGACGTCGAAGAGCAGCAGCCCGCCGGGACGGATGAACAGACTCAGACGGCGGAAGACCCCGTCCAGCTCGACGCCGGGGATATAGTTGAAGCCGTCGAGCGAGCAGACGGCGGCGTCGACCGTGCCGTACAGATCGAGCTCCTGCGCGCTCTGACAGAGGAACAGCGGCGGGGGAGAGAGCGCGGCGGCCTTTTCGCGCGCCTGCATCAGCATGTCCTCCGAGCGGTCGGCGGCGATCATCTCATAACCGCGGCGGGCGAGCTCTGCGGTGAGCGTCCCGGTGCCGCAGCACAGATCGAGCAGAAGGCGGAATTCGCCGCCGTCGCGTGCGAATTCCGCCTCGTACAGATCTGCGAAGCTGCCGTAGGGAACGTCGTCCGTCAGCGCGTCGTACCACGCCGCAAGCGGACCGTAGCAATTCATTCCGCCTCGTCCTCCGCCGGAGCGAGACGCGAGAAAGCGATCTCATAGCCGCCCCTGCCGTACTGCAGCGAGCGGTTGACGCGGCTGATCGTGGCGCTCGAAGCGCCGGTCTCGGCCAGAATATCGTTGTAGATCATGCCCTTGTCGAGACAGACGGCCACCTGGTAGCGCTGCTCCATGGCCATCAGCTCGGACACGGTGCAGAGATCGTCAAAAAACTTCATGCATTCGTCGACGGTCCTGAGCGTGAGGATCGCCTTGTACATGTTTTCGCTGCGCGGTTTCTTCGGAAGCTTGTTCATGGAACCATCCTCCTGTCGGATGTATTTGCTTTCATTACCATCCTAACACTTTAAACTGCAAAAGTAAAGAGAAAAGTCCTTGCAAAATGGGCTTTTTCACAGTTTATCCATAAATCGTTCAAAGATTTTTTGGCAGCGCAGCCGGAGAATCCACTTGATAAAAGGCGTGCGGCAAGATATAATAACAAGGAAAGACGCATAGGGAAGGAGGACGTTTATGTTCGGTATGCAGAATATGACGGCCGTCTGGGTCGTTCTGATGATCGTTTTCCTGATCGTGGAGGGCGTGATCCCCGGCCTGGTGTCGATCTGGTTCGCGCTCGGCTCGCTCGCGGCGCTGATCGCGGCGATGCTCGGCGCGCAGATCTGGCTGCAGGGCCTGTGGTTCGTGATCGTCTCGCTCGCGGCGCTGATCCTGACGCGGCCGCTCGCCAGAAGGTACGTCAACTCGCGCACGCAGGCGACGAACGCCGATATGCTCATCGGACAGGAATGCATCGTCAAGGAGACCGTCGACGCGCTGCACGGCACCGGCGCGGTGTTCATCGCCGGCAAGGACTGGACCGCCCGCTGCGCCGACCCCGAGCAGATCATCGAGGCGGGCACGGTCGCCGTCGTGGAAAAGATCGAAGGCGTCAAGCTGATCGTCAAGAAAAAATAACAAAGCGGAGGAATCGTAAAAATGACTATCGTAATCATCATCGCAGTCATCGTCATTGCCCTGATCATCATCAACATCCGCGTCGTCCAGCAGGCGCGCGCCTTCGTCATCGAACGTCTGGGCGCCTACAAGGAGACCTGGAACGTCGGCCTGCACGTGAAGATGCCCTTCATCGACCGCGTGGCCAAGATCGTCTCCCTCAAGGAGCAGGTCGCGGACTTCCCGCCCCAGCCCGTTATCACCAAGGATAACGTCACCATGCAGATCGACACGGTCGTCTACTTCCAGATCACCGACCCGAAGCTCTTTACCTACGGCATCGAGCAGCCCATGGTCGCCATCGAGAACCTCTCGGCCACGACGCTGCGTAACATCATCGGCGATCTCGAGCTGGACCAGTGCCTGACCAGCCGCGACATCATCAACTCCAAGATGCGCTCCATCCTCGACGAGGCGACCGACCCCTGGGGCATCAAGGTCAACCGCGTCGAGCTGAAAAACATCCTCCCGCCCAAGGAGATCCAGAACGCGATGGAGAAGCAGATGAAGGCCGAGCGTGAACGCCGTGAGGCCATCCTGCGCGCCGAAGGCGAAAAGCGCGCCGCGATCCTTGAGGCAGAGGGCGAGAAGGAATCCGCCATCCTGCGCGCCGACGCGAAGAAGCAGCAGCAGATCCTCGAGGCCGAAGGCGAAGCCCAGGCCATCCTGAAGGTCCAGACCGCCACCGCCGAAGGCATCCGCCTGATCAACGAGTCCGCCCCGTCCGAGGCCGTGCTGCGCATCAAGGCGCTCGAGGCCTTTACCGCCGCGGCGAACGGCCAGGCCACCAAGATCATCATCCCCAGCGAGATCCAGGGTCTTGCCGGTCTTGCCGAGGGCGTGATCGAGGCCACCCGCAAGTAATCCCCGGAAGAGTATCCGATCCCGGCAGCTCACCCTGCCGGGTTTTTCATGGAGAGAAGAGAAGATGAGTATTAGCAAAGCAAAGAGCTTCCTGCTCCGCCACGGCATGGAGCCGGAGCGGATCGCACCCGAGCGCTGCGCGCCCCCGATGGCGCAGAGCATGGCCGACGGCCTGGCCGCCGAGGGCTGCGAGCTGCCGATGATCCCCACCTATCTGAAAAACAGCGGCGCGGTACCGAAGGACGTCCCCGCCGTCGTGATCGACGCGGGCGGCACCAACTTCCGCTGCGCGCTCGCACGCTTTACCGACAGCGGCTGCGAGATCAGCGAAATGAAGAAGATGCTCATGCCCGGCATCGGCAAGAGCGCGAGCTGGGACGAGTTTATCTCCTTCGTGGCGGACGGCGTCATGCCCTTTATGGACCGCGCGGACAAGATCGGCTTCTGCTTTTCCTACTCGGCGGACATCACGCCCGAGATCGACGGGCGCGTGATCCGCATCGACAAGGAGGTCGTGATCACCGGATCCGCCGGCAAGCTCGTCGGCGCCTCGCTGATCGCGGAGCTGGAGCGCCGCGGCTGCACGGGCAAGAGCGTCGTCATCCTCAACGACACGGCCGCCGTGCTGCTGGGCGTGTCGGCCACGCTGGACAAGGAGCGCTACGGCGGCTTCATCGGCCAGATCAACGGCACCGGCTCGAACACCTGCTGCATCGTGCCGCGCGAAAAGATCGGCAAGCTGCACGAGGGAGGCGGCGAGGGCCTGATCGTCAACATCGAATCCGGTCTTTACGACGGCCTGCCGCGCGGCGACTTCGATCTTGAGCTCGACTGCGAGAGCAACAACCCCGGCTCGAAGCATCTCGAGAAAATGACCGCGGGCGTGTATCTCGGCGCGCTGTGCCGCATCATGTTCCGCGCCGCCGCCAACGAGGGCGATCTCCTGGCCGAGAGCTGGGAAAAGATCGCCGCGCTCGGCGCCTTCGACGCGGCGACGATCGACAGATGGGCCGACGGCGAGGGCCTTGACGAGCTCGCTCTGAACGAGGAGGACGCCGCCTTCGTACGCGAGATCTGCTATGCGGCCTTCGACCGCTCCGCGCGCTGCATGGCCGCAAACCTCACCGCCATCGTGCTGCTGACCGGCGAGGGGAAGGACAAGCCCGTCTGCGTGTGCGCCGAGGGCTCGCTCGTGCAGAAGAGCCGCCACTTCCGCCCGCTGCTGGAGCGCTACCTGGAAGAGTGCGCGCTCGGCATCTACGGCCGGAAGCTCGAACTGGTCGTCGGCTACGAGACAACGCTTCCCGGCGCGGCCGCCGCGGTGCTGCTCAACAAATAAGTTTACATAATTCATTTTCAAAAAGCGGGCGTTCCCAAAAAAACGCCTGCTTTTTTTGCATTTGCCTGTGGCAAAGCAAAACAAGATATGCTATACTGTTTTCAATATCGCACAAAATAAGAGATACAGGGGAGAAAAAGATATGAAGTGCCCGTTTTGCGGATATTCCGACAGCAAGGTCATCGACTCGCGTCCGGCCGAGGAGGGCTCGACCATCCGCCGCCGCAGAGAGTGCCTGGCCTGCCAGAAGCGCTTTACCACCTACGAGATCATCGAGCGCCTGCCGCTGGTCGTCATCAAGCGCGACGGCAGCCGCCAGTCCTTCGACAAGGTCAAGCTCATCAACGGCATGGTGCGCGCCTGCGAAAAGCGCCCCGTCACGCTCTCCCAGCTTGAGACGATCGCGGACGAGATCGAGCAGGAGCTCCAGAGCGGGCTCGAGCGCGAGGTCAGGACCGTGGATATCGGCGAAATGGTCATGGCGCGGCTCAAGGACGTCGACGAAGTCGCCTACGTGCGCTTCGCCTCGGTCTACCGCAGCTTCAAGGATATCAACACCTTCATGGAGGAGCTCTCCAAGCTGTTGACGGAGAAGTAAGCTCAGAAGATGCTCCCCAGGCGAAGATGATCCATCTGACCGATGCTGTCCAGATGGTACAGCAGCCGGCGATAGGCTTCCCGCTGCGTTGCCTCGCCGCCGCGCAGCGCGTCGCTCAGATCAAAAAAAGCGTCCGCAACGGCGTCGACCTCGCTGTGACGGACGAAGATATGGGTATAGGGCTCCGCCTCATGCCACAGCGCCATCGCCGTCTCCAGTTCCGAGACGGCGAGATTGCTCTCCCCGCGCAGCAGCGCGGCGGAAGAACGGCAGACGTGCGTCTCCACGCCCTCGATCAGCGCGTCGAGCGTCCGGATGTTGAAGAGCAGCAGCGCGATCATCACGATCAGCAGCGCGTAGGCGGCAAGCTCGCGTTTCATCGCTCCGCCTCCTTTCGTATGCAATAGACGCGGGACGCGTCGTCCACGGTCATCAGAAAGATATCGGAGATCCCGGCGCCGCAGGATGCGAGCTGCTCGGAGAGCCAGCGCCGGTCGTGGCCGCTTTTGCGGAGATTCTCACCGATGAGCCGCCCGTCGCTGATGAGGATGCGCGGCATGCCGCAGCAGGGGACCGGAACGGAGAGATCCGCCGCGCTCGGCGGAAGCTCGCTCTCGTACTGCAGCACGCTCAGCTTCCCGTTCGTCTCGAGAAAGGCGTACTCGATCTTCGCGATATCGCGGACGCCCAGCGAGCGGAGCTCCTGCATCAGCTCGTCGAGCGTGAAGCGGTTCCGGCGCATCTCCTTCTGATCGATCGCGCCGTGATAGATCAGAAGGCTCGGCTCTCCGAAGAGCAGCGCGCGCAGGCGGATGCTGCGCAGCGCGGCGGAAGAGATCAGCAGCTCGCAGCAAAAAAGCGTGACGATCGGGACCAGGCCGTTGAGAAGCGGCAGGCCGATATCCTGCAGGGGATTGGACGCGATATCCGCGATCAGCGAGGCCACGAGGAACTCCGAGAGCTCCATTTCGCCGAGCTGCCGCTTTCCAAGCAGGCGCAGAAATAACAGCAGGACAAAGTATAAGATCAGCGTCCGGGCAAAAATGATCGCCAAAGCAATCACCTCCGCAGCTATTTTGCCCCGACGGGTGAGAGGAATTCCTCTTAAAGGAGAAGTCAAAGCATGAAAACCGTAGTATGCCCCGCGCCGGAGGCGGTCTCCGCAGCGGCGGAGCGGCTGCTGGAGGGGATCGAACGCGATCCCGCCGCGGTCCTGGTCTGCAGCGCCGCCGACGACGAGCTGCTCGTACTGCGCGCGCTCTCCGCCGCGGCAAAGGAGCGCGGCGTGAGTCTCGAAGAGCTGCGGGTCTTTGCCGCCTGCGAGTTCGACGGCCTCGCGCCGGGGGACGTACGGAGCGCCCGCAGCCGCATCGCCGCGGCGCTCTCCGGGAGCGGGCTGCGTGAAGAGAGGCTCTTCGCCCCCTCGGCCGCGGACTGCGAGGGCTATGAAAGCGCTCTCCGGGAGGCCGGCGGCGCGGCGCTTGCGCTGCTTGGGCTCGGATACAACGCCCGCGTCGCCTTTAACGAGCCGGCGACGCCCTTCGCCGGCGCCTGCCACGTGCAGAAGCTGACCGATAAGACCCGCGCCGAGTTCGCGGCGCTCTTCGGCGCTGCGGAAGAGGTGCCGGAGAAGGGCGTGACGCTCGGCTTTCGGGCACTGTGCGCGGCGCGCGACATCGTCGTGATCGCGCTCGGCGGCGAGCGGAGCGAGGCCGTCTTTCAGACGCTCTACGCCCGGGACGACAGCGTCTGGCCCGGCGCCTTCCTGCAGATCCCGGCAAGCGTCGCGCTCTGGGCCGATCCGGCCGCCGCTGCGAAGCTCTGAGTGATGGAAACAGAGATCCTGTATTGCGATCCGGCGCTCGCGGTCTGTCTCAAGCCCCCCGGCGTGAGCTCCGAGACCGGCGGCATGCCGGAATTGCTGGAGGCCGCGCTCGGCGGACCGTTCTACTGCGTCCACCGCCTGGACAAGGCGGTCGGCGGCGTGATGGTATACGCCCGCACGAGGGAAGCCGCGGCAAGGCTCTCGGCCGCCGTCGCGCGCAGGGAGATGCAAAAAGAATACCTCGCCGTCACCGAGGGCGTTCCGGAAGAGCCGCGCGCCGCGCTCTGCGATCTGCTGTACCACGACGCGGCGAAGAACAAAAGCTATGTCGTTTCGCGGCCGCGCCGCGGCGTAAAGGAGGCCGTGCTCGGCTATGAGCTGCTCGGCACGGCCGGATACGGCGCGCAGGCGCTCGCTCTGCTGCGGATCGCGCTGCAGACGGGCCGCTCCCACCAGATCCGCGTGCAGTTTGCCTCCCGCGGTATGCCGCTCGTCGGAGACGGGAAATACGGCGCCTCGCTGCGCGGCTGTCCGCCCGCGCTCTGCGCCGCCTCGCTGGCCTTCCCGCATCCGCTCACGGGAGAGGCGCTGCGTTTTGACGCGCCGCCGCCCGCGGGCTTCCCCTGGGAACTCTTTAAGTTGACATAACACAGAAGACCATCGGAAAGAATAAGGAGAAACACGTGGAAATCTCGGATTTGATCAGTCTGCTCGGCGGCATCGCGCTGTTCCTTTTCGGCATGGGCCTCATGGGCGACGGCCTGAAAAAGGTGGCCGGCAGCCAGATGGAGCTCATCCTCTTCAGACTCTCGGGCACGCCCCTCAAGGGCCTGCTGCTGGGCGCGGGCGTCACGGCCGTCATACAGTCCTCGTCCGCCACTTCGGTCATGGTCGTGGGCTTTGTGAACTCCGGCATGATGAAGACCGGCCAGGCGCTGTCCGTCATCCACGGCGCGCTGATCGGCACGAGCATCACGGGCTGGATCATCTGCCTGTCCTACATCGGGGGAGGCGGCGGCTGGGCTTCGCTGCTGTCCACCTCGACGATCGCGGCGCTCTTTGCCGTCGTCGGCATCCTGCTGCGCATGACGGCCAAGAATGCCGACCACAAACACGCGGGCGATATCCTGCTGGGCTTCACGGTGCTGATGTTCGGGCTGCAGACCATGAGCGGCGCGGTCGCTCCGCTCAAGGACAGCGAGCCCTTCCTCGCCCTGCTCACGACCTTCTCGCATCCGCTCGTGGGCATCCTGGTCGGCGCGGCCTTCACGGCGATCCTGCAGAGCGCCTCGGCGGCCATCGGTATCCTGCAGGCGCTCTCGGCGACCGGAGCGATCAGCTTCTCCGTCGCCTATCCGATCATCCTCGGCATCGCGGTCGGCGCGTCCGTGCCGGTGCTGCTCTCGGCGATCGGCGCGAAGGCGGAGGGCCGGCGGACGGCTTTCCTCTATCTCTTCGTCGAGCTCATCGCGGCGCTGATCTTTGCCGCGCTGTATTACGGGCTTGACGCCGCCGTCGGTCTCGGCCTGGGAGGACGGGTGATGGATCCCTTCTCCGTCGCGGCGGTGAACACGATCTTCCGCGTGCTGACGGCCGTATTCCTCATGCCCTTCAACAGGCGCTTCATCGCCGCCGCGGAGAAGCTGATCCGCGTCAGCGAGAGCGAGCGCAGCGAGAACGCGGCCTTTGACCGGCTCGACGAACGCTTCCTCACGCACCCGCGCCTTGCGCTGGAGCAGTGCCGCCTGACGGTGGACGACATGGCCGATACGGCGATCCGCGCTCTGGACGACGCGATGCGGCTGGTCTGGCAATACAGCGCGGAGGGCTTCGCCGCGGTCGAGCGGAAGGAGAACCTCGTCGACGAATTCGAGGACCGGATCGGGACCTATCTGGTCCGGCTCAATGCGCGCGAGCTGAGCGAAAAACAGAATGAGGACATCTCCAAGTTCCTCCACACGATCAGCGATTTCGAGCGTATCAGCGACCACGCGATGAACGTCGCGGAGGTCGCCCAGAAGATGAGCGAGAACAAGATCCGCTTCTCCGGCGATGCCGAGCGGGAAATGAAGGTCCTCGCGTCCGCGGTGGACGAGATCCTCACGCTCTCCGTCGGCGCCTTCAAGGAGGAAGACACCGAGCGGGCCTACGCCGTCGAGCCGCTCGAGGAACGCATCGACGAGCTGTGCGACGAGATGAAGCTGCACCACGTCAGCCGCCTGAAGAGCGGCGTGTGCACGCTCAACCAGGGCTTCCCCTTCAACGATCTCATCACGAATCTCGAACGCGTGGCGGACCACTGCTCCAACATCGCCATCGCGATGATCGAGCTCGACCGCAACGACTTCGACACGCACGGCTACGTCATCAACCTCAAGGAGCTGCACGCCCATCGCTTTGACGAGTTTTACGAGCAGTACGCGCAGAAATACACGCTTTGAACGAAGGCCCTTGTCCGCGGCGGAGACGCCGCGGACAAGGCGCACATCACACATCTGACGGAGGGATCCCTTTGCGCCACCCGGCTCTGACGCGCTTTTTCGCGGCCTTTCTCGCGGCCGCGAGCGCGATCACGCTGCTCTCCGGCGGCCTTTGCGTCAAAAAAGCCGCCGAAAGCAGGGAACAACAGAATACCGAGCTGTCCCTGCTGGCCGGCCAGGCGGAGGACGCGCGCGCGCTGTACGAGGAGCTCGCCGCCGCGGCGGAGGAGTACGAGCCGCTTGACGGCGAGTATGACGAGCGCAGCTGGCAGCATGCCAAGGACATGCTCGCCTTCCGCAAGGATCTCGCGATGTATACCGCGACAGAGGCGGGACTCAAGCAGGGCAGCGAGCAGATCGAGGAGGGCTACAAGGCGCTGCGCACGGGCTGGATCCAGCACGACAACGCGCTCAAGGCGCTCGAGGAGGGCGAGGCGAAGTTCCGCCCCGGCTATCAGAAATACCTCGACGGGAAAAAGCAGCTGGCCGAGGGCATGGAAAAGCTGCGGCAGGCGGAGGAACTCAAGGAGACGCTCGGCGATCCGACGATGCTCCGCACCGGCCTGGAAATGTTCAAGGCTTCGGCTGCCGAGCTGGCCGCCGCGCTTTCCGCGCTGCGGACCGCCGCACAGGACCCGCCGCTCGGCCCCGAGACCGGCGAGATCGACGCGGCGGCGCTGC
>JAEEGI010008929.1_pt1 | contig 22056 bp, 20 predicted proteins | sample 8958751 | NCBI WGS metagenome assembly JAEEGI01 (sample SAMN16246545, study PRJNA631951) | gut metagenome | biome: gut microbiome; feature: rumen; material: KS-attached | host: Bos | place: Iran: Karaj | collected 2018-10 | reverse complement strand
CGAAACATCGAGAAACCCTTTATTTATGGGAGTTTCTCGATATTTTTGGCGTGTGATCCCGTTGGGATTCAAACCCAAGACCTTCAGAACCGGAATCTGACGCTCTATTCAGCTAAGCTACGGGACCAAAACGTTTGCAAAGGTAGTGCAAATCGAGCGAAATGCAAAATAAATTTTGATTTATTATCATTCTTAAGTGTTGCGAGCGACTGCAAAATGTTGGTGAAAATCAAGAATGAGTGACATTTTGCAAAAATAATTATTGATTTTGCTTGCAATTTAATATAAAAGTAGTACCTTTGCACGCACAAATCGTAAATAGTAAATCGACAAATTGTAAATGCAAAGATGAGTCAATTGATAAAACCCATAGACTACAAGTCCCTACTCGACACGAAACAGACGGAGCAGGGCATTAAACTGATTAAGGAATTCTTCCAGCAGAACCTCTCGACGGAACTGCGCTTGCGTCGTGTGACAGCTCCCTTGTTTGTATTGCAGGGACTGGGTATCAACGACGACCTGAACGGAGTGGAGCGTGCAGTGACATTCCCCATCAAGGATTTGGGCGATGCAAGGGCTGAGGTGGTTCACTCGTTGGCTAAGTGGAAGCGCTTGTCGCTGGCTGAATATAAGATAGAGCCTGGCTATGGCATCTATACGGACATGAACGCCATTCGTGCGGACGAGGAACTGGACAATCTGCACTCGCTGTATGTAGACCAATGGGACTGGGAAGCTGTGATAACGAAAGAACAGCGCACAGTGGCTTTCCTGAAGAATGTGGTGGAACGCATCTATGCAGCCATTCGCAGAACGGAGTATCTGACCTGCGAGACTTATCCGCAGATAAAGCCTTTCCTGCCAGAGAAGATTCACTTTATTCATGCAGAGGAATTGCTGCAGATGTATCCTGACAAGACTCCCAAGGAGCGTGAGGATGCTATCTGCGAGAAATACGGTGCCGTATTTATAATAGGTATAGGTGGAAAATTGTCGAATGGTGAGAAGCACGACGGACGTGCCCCAGACTATGACGACTGGTCGACGATGGGCGAGAACGGACTGTTGGGACTGAATGGTGATATATTGATTTGGTATCCTGTGCTGGGTCGTTCATTCGAATTGTCGTCCATGGGTATCCGTGTGGACAAGGAATCGCTGCTTCGCCAATTGAAGATAGAAAACAAGGAGGAGCGTGAGAAGTTGTATTTCCACCAGAAACTGCTGAACGACGAGTTGCCATTGAGCATTGGTGGTGGTATCGGACAGAGTCGTCTGTGTATGGTGCTGTTGCACAAAGGACACATTGGCGAGATACAAGCCAGCATATGGCCTGACGAGATGCGCCAGGAGTGCAAGAAACTAGGAATGCAACTCATTTAGTGAATAGTGAACAGTTAAGCTAGTTCGAGATCTAAGAGTTCCCTCAATTTTCCGATTGAGGGATTTTCTTTTACCATCTGCTCATATTGTTCGCGACGAGTGAGAATGCGCACCTGCTCATGGTGCTCAGCCACACGAACGGTAAAAGTGATGGACTTGTTGTGAAGATAGGTCTTCAGGGTACTGAGGATGCTACCCTTGATTTCCTCAATCTGGTCCATAGCCAACTGGTTCTCTACCACCAACTCAACATGGGGGAACTCAGTGATTTCGGGCGTCATGTTCTTCATACGAGTGGCCACACCACTAAGACGCTGGGGCATGCGATTGCACATAGACATCCACTGCAGTTCCAGATCTTGCTGGCTGAACACTTCTTCGTCGTTAAGACGCGTCACGTTAGGATCGTTGTCAGCAAGTGTTCCTGGAATGATGTGCATCTTGCTCTTTGGATTGTTCTTGTCGTTCAGATTCTTCCAAGAGAAACCTATCTTCGACTTCAATTGAGGGCGAGAAGCAGAAGTGTAAGTGGTAGTGGGGGCGCTACTAGATTCATTAGTATTACTAGTTTGACTAGTTTCACTAGATGGTCTAGACAGTCTAGAATCACTAGAAGTGGATACAACAGGCTTAGCCGCAGCCACCTGCGGAGCTGCTTGCTTGGGCTGAGCCTGCTGTATCAATTGCTTAAACAGGGATTTCAGTCTTCTGGGCTTACGCCCACTGCCAGCCCCCTCGTCGGGCTGTGTAATCTGAGCGATTTCTATCAATGTCAGCTCAACGAGCAGACGCTTGTTGCTGGACTGACGATAATTGATGTCGCACTGGTTCATCAGTTGCAGAGCCTTATATAAGAAAGGTATAGGGCACTTCTTTGCTTGCTGCTGATAGCGCTCACGCTGTTGGTCGCTCACTTCGAGCAAGGGAAGAGTCTGCTGGTCGCGAGCCATCAGCACATTGCGAACATGCTTAGCCAGACCGCTGATGAGCAGTCCTCCGTCGAAGCCCTTGCCGATAATGTTGTTCAGCAGAACCATGATGTCAGCCACCTTGTTGTCAATGCTCAAGTCGACAATCTGGAAGTAATTCTCGGAATCGAGCACGTTCAGGTCTTCGATAACTTTCTGATAGGTAATGTTGCCCTGACAGAAAGACGTAGCCTGGTCGAAGATACTCAAGGCATCGCGCATTCCACCATCCGCTTTTTCAGCAATCACAGCCAAAGCCTCTTCCTCGTAAGTGATGCCTTCCTTGTCTGCCACACTCTTCAAGTGGTCGATGGTGTTGCGCACCGTCATACGCTCAAAGTCGTAAATCTGACAGCGACTGAGAATGGTAGGCAGAATCTTATGTTTCTCCGTAGTAGCCAGAATGAAGATGACATGTGCGGGTGGTTCCTCCAAAGTCTTAAGGAAAGCATTGAAGGCTGCAGTAGACAACATGTGAACCTCGTCGATGATGAACACCTTGTATTTTCCAACCTGTGGTGGGATGCGCGTCTGTTCCATGAGCGACTTGATGTGCTCCACGGAATTGTTGGAGGCAGCATCCAACTCAAAGATGTTGTACGAACGCTGTTCGTTGAAAGCCTGACAGCTCTCACATTGTCCACAGGCCTCACCCTCGGCAGTAGGTGTGAGACAATTGATGGCTTTGGCGAAGATACGAGCGCAGGTGGTTTTTCCCACACCTCGAGGTCCGCAGAAGAGATAGGCGTGAGCCAGCTTTCCGCTCTTCACTGCGTTCTTCAGTGTAGTTGTCAACGCCTGCTGTCCCACCACAGTATCAAAGGAGATGGGCCTGTATTTTCGCGCTGAAACGATGTATTCTTCCATATGAAAAACAAATTTGCCTACAAAGGTATGAAAAAAAAGAGAAATGAGAAATAAGAAATGAGAAATAATTTGTATCTTTGTGCCCGAATAAGAAAAATAAGATGAAGAAGGTGAGGAATTTTATGCTCCGTATTTACCACGTGAAAGGCCTGAAATATATCGTTGTGGTCTTTCTCGCAGTCCTCTTTATCGGCTTTTTGGATGAGAATAGCGTGTGGAAGCATCTTCGCAACCAGCAATACATCGGAGAGCTGAAAGATGAGATTAAAGAATACGAAGAGCGCTACAAGCACGACAAGGCCCAGATTAGGGAGTTGGACAGCGATCCGAAGTCGATTGAGAAAATAGCCCGTGAACGCTATTTTATGAAAGCCGACGATGAGGACATCTTTGTGCTGAGCGATGACGAACGCCTTCCATCAAGTGTCCTGTCTAATGAAACAACTGAGTAGTATTGAAACAGCCATTCTGCTTATTGGCGGATTGCTGATGGTGGTGGGTGCAGGCGGAAGCATGTTCCTGCAGTCGTGGGCTGCCTATATCTTTGCCCCTGGTGCCTTGTTGTTTGCTGCTATGCAAATGCGCCAGTCGTATGATGGCAATAACTTTACCATACGTCGTCTTCGCCGCATCCAATTGACGAGCGATGTGCTTTTCCTGTTGGCTGGACTGCTGATGCTGGCCAACCAGTCGAACTTCTTTAGCATCAACCTGCTGCTATATATTAAATATGTACACAACAACTGGATAATTGTGTTGCTTGTGGCAGCCATCTTACAACTGTATGCCAGCCATAGAATTGCAAATGAATTGGAAAAAGAGGCAAAAAAACGCTAATTATTGCGCAAATGTTTTAAAATGCGCAAATATTTTTTCGTATTTCAATATAAGGTAGTACATTTGCCACTGATTTAAGTAACTATGATTTGTCTATGAACAAAATACTCTATATGTTTGTCCTCGTTGCAGCGGTTTCATCGTGTGCAAGTTCCTATAATGTGCAGGGCTCTTCGTCGATTTCTGCACTGGACGGAAGCAAGCTCTATCTGAAAGCGCTCAAGAACAACGAGGTGAAGAATATCGACTCTTGTGACGTGGTACATGGAGAATTCCACTTTGCCGGACTGCTTGATACAGTGCGTATGGCCAACCTCTTTATGGGCGACGAGAGCATCATGCCCGTTGTGCTGGAAGAGGGTGAGATTACCATCAAGATTGACAATGCCTCGCAGAGCGTTGGTGGAACACCGCTGAACGATAGTCTTTATAAGTTCATAGACAAGCATAACCAGTTGTCCAACCGCATGAATGAGTTGTCGCACAGACAGAGCCAGATGTTGTTGGACGGTATTGACGAACAGGAGATTGATCAGAAACTCTCGGCAGAGGCAAATGCCATAGCAGCAGAGGAAGATGAGTTGGTGACTAAGTTTGTTGTTAACAACTTCGACAATGTGCTGGGTCCTGGTGTCTTCATGATGATTACAAGCCAGTATCGATTCCCAGTGCTGACCCCACAGATTGAGGACATCATGTCTAAGGCAACTGAGAAATTCAAGAACGATCCTTATGTGAAGGACTATTATAAGACAGCACAGGAGAATGAGGCCCGCATGAATGGTATGGACGAGGCTGCACAGCCAAAGCCTCAGCCCGACTCCATGCCGTCGCAACCTACAGTTCCACTGACCAACGTTCCTGAACAGAAATGAGAACACTCGTTAAGGGAGGACGCATCGTCAATGAAGGTCGGATTTTCGATGGCAGCGTTGTTATCGAAGACGGCAACATTATAGATATTACCAAACAGCAGCCCGAGACATCGTATGATGAAATCATTGATGCCTCGGGTTGTTATGTATTGCCAGGAGTCATTGACGACCATGTGCACTTCCGTGAGCCAGGACTTACAGAAAAGGCGGATATAGAAAGTGAGAGCAGAGCTGCAGCGGCAGGTGGCGTGACCAGCTATTTCGATATGCCGAATTGCAAACCGCAAACCACCACACTGGAAGCCTTAAACGAAAAGTTTGAGCGTGCCAAACGGAGCAGTCATGTGAACTATTCCTTTTTCTATGGTGCCACTAACGACAATATCCAGACGTTTGCCCAACTGGACGAACATCGTATTCCTGGTATAAAGCTCTTTATGGGTTCGTCAACGGGAAATATGCTGGTTGATGGAAAAGAGGCCTTGGAACGTATATTCTCTACTGTTAAGTTGCCCTTGATGGTACATTGTGAGGATACGGATATCATTAATCATAACATGGAAGAGGCTCAGAAAGCCTGGGGCGATGACCCACAGGTAAACCTGCATTCCTTGATTCGTAGTGAGGAAGCCTGCTTGGCATCTTCGCGAAAGGCAGTGGAATTAGCCAAGAAATATGGTACACGCCTGCATATAGCACACCTCTCTACGGCAGAAGAACTGGAACTCATTCCAGTGTGTAGCGATTCTATCGCGACAAATATCACTGCTGAAGCCTGTGTAGGCCATCTCTATTTTACGGAATTAGACTATCAACGCTTAGGTGCACGCATCAAGGTAAATCCATCCATCAAGACTCCTGTCGATCAGTTCTTGTTGCGTCAGGCATTGACAGATGGACGAATTGCAGTGATTGGTACAGACCATGCTCCCCATCTGTTGGAACAGAAACAAGGAGGATGCTGTCGTGCAGCCAGTGGAATGCCTATGATTCAGTTCTCTTTGGTTACCATGCTCGAATTGGTAGACGAAAAGGTGCTGACTATAGAACGAATGGTCGAACTGATGTGTCACAACCCAGCCCGTCTGTTTGGCGTGGAGCGACGTGGATTCCTGCGTAAAGGTTATCGGGCAGATATAGCCATTGTTCGTCCGAAGACCCCCTGGAAAGTGACAACGGACATTATCCAAAGCAAGTGTGGATGGAGCCCTGTGGAAGGTCACGAATATCAATGGCGTGTAGAACGTACGCTGTGTAACGGAAAAACCGTTTATGCTGACGGACAAGTGAACAGTGACGTTTTGGGCGAGGAAATAAGTTTCGACCATGCTTCTTGATTATCAAATCAATGACGTTGCGCCCTATATCAACTGGGACTACTTCTTTTATGCATGGGGCATGCATAACAAGCCCGAAGCAGAGAAAGTAAAATTGCGTGGTGAAGCAGAAGAAACATTAGCAACGCTGCAGAGTCGATATCGAACGCATGCTGTGTTTCAGCTCTTTGAAGCGAACAGCGAGGGTGATGATATTGTGATAGGTGAGTGCCGAATTCCTTTGCTCCGTCAGCAACAATCGGATGCAGAGTCGCTCTGCTTGGCAGATTTTATCCGTCCGCTGTCGTCAGGGAAGAAAGATAAGATTGGGGTATTTGCCACTTCGGTGGATATGGGTCTGGAAACAGACTTTGACCATGATACTTACCAAAAGATGATGGTGCAGCTGTTGGCAGACCGACTGGCTGAGGCAACTGCTGAGCGGATGCACGAAGAGGTGAGGAAGAACTACTGGGGTTATGCACCTGATGAACAACTGACCATGCAGGAGTTGCATATAGAGAAGTTTCAGGGCATTCGTCCAGCTGTAGGCTATCCCTCATTGCCAGACACCAGTCTGAACTTCGTTATCGATGAACTGATTGGAATGCGACAGATTGGAATCCGATTGACGGAGAGTGGAGCCATGAAACCTCATGCCAGTGTTTCTGGTCTGATGATGGCCCATCCGAAGGCTCGCTATTTCGCTATAGGAAAGATAGGCAACGACCAGTTGGAGGACTATGCTCACCGTCGAGGTCTGCCGGTAGAAGTAATGCGCAAATTTTTAAGTACTAATTTATAGAAATATGGTTGCAAGATACGCTGTAGTGTTTTTCGTAGTGATGGGTTTCATCGTTGTACCCTTCCTTGCCTATTTTTTGTGTAGTAAGTTGATGAACCGTCGTTATGGTCGTCGAGTTGGCATTGCTTTGGCCTGTGCCATTATCTGTTTGGCAGTCTATGGCATGACGATTGGTTTCACGGATATGCATGTGAAGCAGATAGAATTTGCCAGCAAGGACCTTCCCAAGGCTTTCGACGGTTATCGCATCGTGCAATTCTCTGATGCGCATATTGCCACTTACGATAATATCAAAGAGGATATGGGGCAGCAAATTGTTAATACCATCAATGACCAGAAGGCGGACATGATAGTCTTTACTGGCGATTTGCAGAACCTCCGTCCTGACGAATTGGAATCGAAAGTGTCCCTGTTTCAACAGTTGCATGCTCCAGACGGAGTGTATAGCATATTGGGAAACCACGACTATGCTACGTATCTTGATTGCGATGAGGCTACCAAAAAGAAGAACGACCTGAAGACGCAACAGCTGGAGCGCAAGATGTGGACACTCCTGATGAACGAAAACCGTATCATTCGTCGTGGCAACGACAGTATTGTCATTGCAGGCATGGAGAACTGGGGCGTCCAGAAGCGTATGCCCAGAAACGGAGATGTTGGTAAGACGATGAAGGGAATATCACCTAAGTCGTTTACGGTAATGTTACAGCATGATCCCAATGCGTGGCGTGCTAAGATATTGCCTGAATGTAATGCCCAGTTGACGTTGAGTGGTCATACCCACGGAGGACAGTTCTCCCTGTTTGGCTGGAACCCTGCGAATTTTACGTATAGCGAGTGTTTTGGCATGTACTATGAGGGCGATCGTGCCATTTATGTCTCTTCGGGCTTGGGCGGAATCATTCCCTTCCGTCTCGGACAGCCTGGCGAAATTGTTGTGATTACGTTAAGAAAGAAATGAAATACCTATATTATCTCTATCAATTAGTCGTTGCGTTACCCGTCACCATTCTGATGACCATTTGGACCGCTGTCACGGTGGGCTTAGGATGTACATTCGGCGATGGTCACTATTGGGGATATTACCCTGGACGCTGGTGGGCTCGTGTCATTACGCATGTTTTCCTCTTGCCTGTAAAGGTTGAAGGGCGTGAACATCTGGAGCCAAACCAGTCGTATGTCTTCGTGGCGAATCATCAGGGCGCTTTTGACATCTTTTTGATTTATGGTTTCTTAGGACGCAAATTCAAATGGATGATGAAGTACCAGATAAACAAGATTCCCTTTGTGGGCTATGCTTGCAGGAAGTCGCATCAGATTATGGTAGACAGACGTGGTGTTGGAAAGGTACGCCATACTTACGAGGCAGCTCGTAAGATTCTGGAGACAGGAAACTGGAGTGTGGTTGTATTTCCAGAAGGAGCTCGCTCGTTTACAGGTCATATGGGTGATTTTAAAAAGGGCGCTTTTGCTTTAGCTGATGAATTACAACTGCCCGTTGTGCCATTGACCATCAACGGTTCGTTCAACGTCATGCCAAGAATGCGTGACTGGCATTTTGCAAATTGGCACCCACTTTCGCTCACCATTCACCAACCGATTTATCCTATCGGACAAGGTCTTCAGAATGTTCAGGCTACCATGCGCCAATCGTATGACAGCGTAATGTCGGCCTTAGTACCAGAGTACCAAGGATATGTAGAAAATCCTGACCAGAAGAAATAACGTAGATAGTTGGCTGTTATCAGTCAACTATCTTTGGATATTTGCGAGTCCATCCGTCCCAGCGCAGACGCATCACACCAAAGAAGGCTTCGCCAAAGATACCACCAGACATCTTGCTGACGCCCTCACGACGATTCACGAAGATAACGGGTACCTCTTTTATCTTGAAGCCAATCTTATAAGCGGTGAATTTCATCTCAATCTGGAAACCATAGCCCTTGAATCGAATCTTGTCCAGCTCAATGGTCTTCAAGACACGACGCTTATAGCATTTGAATCCCGCAGTTGTGTCGTGCACCTGGAAACCAGTGACAATGCGTACATATTTCGAGGCGAAATACGACATAAGCACGCGACCAATGGGCCAGTTCACAACGTTAACACCACTGACATAACGCGAACCAATGGCTACGTCGTAACCTTCGTCAGCACAAGCACTATATAGGCGAGGCAGATCGTTTGGGTCATGACTGAAGTCGGCATCCATCTCGAAGATATAGCCATAGTCACGTTCCAATGCCCATTTGAATCCAGTGATATAAGCAGTTCCCAGGCCTAACTTGCCGCTACGCTCAAGAATGAATAGTCGGTCGGCAAATTCCTCCTTAGCCATCATGCCCTTCACAATGCTGGCTGTTCCGTCAGGCGACCCATCATCAATTACTAAGATGTGGAAACATTTCTCCAGTCCGAACACGGCCCGGATAATTTTCTCAATGTTCTCCTTCTCATTGTAAGTCGGAATAATGACGATGCTGTCGCTTGCGTGCATAATGCTAATGTTTTAAAAATCTTGGTGCAAAAGTACGAATAATAATTGAAATAGCAAATAAAAACAAGATAAAAAGAGCAAATGATGTGATGACTCCGATATGTCTAAATTCTCCGGAAGTAATTTTAATTACTCCGAATAGAAATTTGAATAGTCCGAAAGTAATTTTTGTTACTCTTGGAGTAATATTTCCTGTTTTTACAGCGAACGTCAAAATGTGAGGGTTATTTCGCAATACTGGTTGGTTATTGCCCAATAAGGGCCCCTTATTCCTATTAAATGTTTCTTCTTTTCGACTAATACTAATTTATAGTCCGTAGTGAGCGAACTCGCAGTCCGTCCCGTTCGGACTGGCGGTCCGTAAGGACGGACTACAAAGAAGGTACTTAGGATTACAAAGTCCCGATTGGCAGAAAAGCTGAAATTAATTTGGCTTTTCCTTCGTTTTTTAGTACTTTTGCCGACGATTCGTTATGAAGGCAAGTGATTTGTTGAAGCAATACGCTATGCTGCCACAGGTTGGGGCATTGGCTAGCACGCTGGGGAAAAAGTCGGTGAAGACGGTTTTCCTCGAGGGACTTATGTGCTCTTCTGCGCCCATGCTGTTTGCTTCAATCATGTCAAAAGCCAAACTTTCGACAATTTTGTTTATCCTGCAGGATGCTGATGAGGCAGGTTATTTCTATCACGACCTTGTGCAGTTGCTGGACGATAAAAAGGTGCTTTTCTTTCCTTCCAGTTATCGTCGAGCTGTGAAATATGCCCAGCGTGATGCTGCTAACGAGATTCTGCGCACGGAAGTATTGGCTAAAATATCAAATCAGTCCTCTGTCTTTATTGTTTCTTATCCAGAGGCAATTGCTGAACTTGTTATTTCCAAGAAAGTTCTTGATGACAGAACGCTAACGCTTCATCAGGGTGACACGATGGATGTGGATGCTACTGTCAAGACATTAAGAGAATTGGGATTTGATGAGGTTGATTATGTTTATGAGCCTGGACAGTTTGCTTTGCGTGGCAGTATTCTTGATGTTTATTCCTATAGCAGCGAGTTTCCTTATCGTATTGACCTTTTTGGCGATGATATTGATTCCATTCGCACCTTTGAGGTAGACACGCAATTGTCGAAAGATAAGTGCGATCAGATAGAAATTGTGCCTGAACTGGGAGTCGTGGAGGAGAATAAAGTCTCGTTTCTCTCCTTCCTACCAGAGAATACGTTGATGGTAGTGAAAGATTTCCTGTATGTTCGTGATGCGATAGACCGCATCTATCAAGAGGGCTTCTCGCAGCAAGCGTTAACAGAACGCATGGAAGGGGCTACAGAACAGGAACAGCAGGATATCATGAAGGAAATGCGTAAAGAGCTGCAACTGATTAGTGGTCCGCAGTTCGGTCGAGAGGCTGTTGCTTTCCGTAGGGTGGAAATGGGACATCGCCCTTCTGGTCTGCCTGATGCAACTATTGCCTTTCATGTCTCACCTCAGCCACAATTCCATAAGAATTTCGACCTGTTGCAAGAATCGCTGGAACGCTATCTGGTTGATGGATATCGACTCTGTATATTGGCAGATAGTCGTAAGCAGTTAGACCGTTTGCAAGATATCTTTGCAGAAAAAGGAACCGTTCTTTTTGATCCTATCGAAAAGACTCTCCATGAGGGGTTTGCTGATAACGATTTGAAACTCTGCGTATTTACAGACCATCAGATTTTTGACCGTTTCCATAAATATAATCTTCGCTCAGATAAGGCCCGTTCAGGAAAGGTTGCCTTGACGCTGAAGGAGATTCAACAGTTTGAGGTGGGCGACTATGTGGTTCATGTGGATCATGGAATCGGAAAGTTTGGCGGATTGGTTCGAATGCCTCAAGGTAACTCCTATCAGGAGATGATCAAGATAATGTATGAGGGTGGGGGCTCCATCTATGTCTCTATTCATTCATTATATAAGGTTTCAAAATATAAAGCACAGGACAATGGCGAGGCTCCGCGTCTTTCTCATCTGGGAACAGGCCAGTGGGAACGCATGAAGGAGCGTACCAAGGCCAAACTGAAGGATATTGCCCGTGATTTAATCAAACTCTATGCTGCCCGTCGTCGTGAAATCGGTTTCGCTTTCTCTGCTGATTCGTTTATGCAACAAGAGCTAGAGGCCAGTTTCCTTTATGAAGATACCCCAGATCAGTTGAAGGCTACACAGGATGTAAAGGCTGATATGGAGATGGCCCGTCCGATGGATCGTCTGGTATGTGGTGATGTTGGTTTTGGTAAGACGGAAGTAGCCGTACGTGCTGCTTTCAAGGCTGCCAGTGATTCCAAACAGGTGGCTGTGCTGGTGCCTACTACCGTTTTAGCTTATCAGCACTATCAGACCTTTAAGTCGCGACTGAAGGATTTCCCTGTCAGGGTAGACTATCTGTCAAGAGCCCGTTCTACTAAGCAGACTAAAGAATTGCTGAAAGACCTGGAGGAAGGAAAGATAGATATATTAATAGGTACGCATAAGTTGATTGGTAAGTCGGTGAAGTTTCACGACTTGGGATTGCTCATTATCGATGAGGAACAGAAGTTTGGCGTTTCTACGAAAGAGAAACTGCGCCAGATGAAGACCAATGTTGATACGTTGACCATGACGGCAACGCCTATTCCACGTACGTTGCAGTTCTCATTGGTTGGCGCTCGCGACCTGAGTATCATTCAGACACCACCTCCCAACCGTTATCCTATCCAAACGGAGATCCATACCTTCGGCGCAGAGATCATAGCTGATGCCATCAACTTTGAAATGTCGCGCAATGGTCAGGTTTATTTCGTCAATCCGCGCATCAATGATTTGACGCGCTTGAAGGAAATGATATTGAAATATGTGCCAGATGCTCGTGTGGCTGTTGGTCATGGACAGATGAAACCAGAGGAGCTGGAGCAGGTCATCTTTGATTTTGCCAATTACGACTATGACGTATTGCTTTCTACTACCATTGTAGAAAATGGAATAGACATTCCGAATGCCAATACTATAATAATTAATGGAGCGCATCGTTTCGGACTTTCTGACCTTCATCAGATGCGTGGTCGTGTGGGACGAGGCAACCGCAAGGCATTTTGTTATCTGTTAGCACCACCCTTGGCCGACCTTCCTCAGGAGAGTCGTCGCCGATTGGAGGCGCTGGAGAACTTCAGCGACCTAGGCAGCGGTATTCATATCGCTATGCAAGACCTTGACATTCGTGGCGCAGGCAACTTGTTGGGCGCTGAACAAAGCGGATTCATAGCAGATCTTGGTTATGAAACTTATGTGAAGATTTTGCAGCAGGCTGTGGTGGAACTGAGGAATGAAAAAGCCTCACCAAGCTCCTCACAAGGTGGAAATGTCAAGAATCGTAAGTCTATTACTTCAGGAAATCAAACAGCCTCTCCTTGGGAGGAATCTGGAGGGTCTTTCGTCTCTGATTGTTCTCTCGAGAGCGATCTTGAGATGTACTTTCCCGACCAGTATGTACCCAGCGATTCCGAACGCATGTTGCTCTACCGCGAACTGGACGGACTGCATACAGACGAGCAACTGGCTGCTTATCGTACCCGTCTGATTGACCGTTTTGGTCCGGTACCTCATGTTGGCGAGGAGTTAATGCGCGTAGTCCCTCTTCGTCGTTGTGGCAAGAATCTTGGTTGTGAAAAGGTAGTGCTGAAGCAAGGTCGTATGTCGCTGTTCTTCGTATCTAATCCTGAAAGTCCTTTCTATCAGAGCGATGCTTTTGACCGTATTCTGAGTTTTGTTGCACACAATCCTCGTCGCTGCAATTTCCGTGAAGTCAATGGCAAGCGTTCTATGACGATTGCCGATATTCCTACTGTAGAAGAGGCCGTAAAGCTGCTAATGTCAATATGGCAGCCTACTGCGACAAAATGACATAAAAATCTTGTTGGCATTTAAGTTGCATATTGTTTAGCGAGCACCACAAGGTACTCACAGAACAATAAAACAATGTACAACTTAAAAAAATAATTAGGAGGTAATGATTATGATGCCAATGATGAGAACAAACAGTTGGATTCCTACAGTGTTTAACGATCTGTTTGATGCAGACTATATGCCAAAGGCCAATGCCACGGCTCCTGCCATCAATGTGAAGGAATCAGATAAAGCTTATACCGTAGAGCTCGCAGCTCCAGGCATGAAGAAGGAAGACTTCAACGTACACATCAATGATGAGGGTAACCTGATTATCAAGATGGAGAGTAAGCAGGAGAAGAAGGAGGAAGACAAGAATACCCGCTACCTGCGTCGCGAATTCAGTTACTCAAAGTTCGAGCAGACCCTGATTCTGCCTGACGATGTAAACAAGGAGCAGATTTCTGCAAAGGTTGAAAACGGTGTGCTGACCGTAGACCTGCCGAAAGTGGTAGAAGAGAAAGTAAAGGTGTCTCGACAGATAGACATTGCATAAAAAGAATGCCCGCTCAATTAAGAGCGGGCTTTTTTGTTTATTTGTCGAGTTCGGCAAGATTTGCTGCAATCATCTCGTCGGTTACAGTGTAATTCTGTAAATCACCATTGATATAGGCTTCATAGCTTGGCATGTCAATGAGTCCATGACCAGAGAGGTTGAAGAGGATCACCTTCTCTTCACCAGTTTCAATGCATTTCTTAGCCTCACGGATAGTTGCGGCAATAGCGTGGGTGCTCTCAGGAGCAGGGATGATACCCTCTGTACGGGCAAAGAGCATACCTGCCTCGAAGGTTTCCAGCTGAGGAATATCAACACCATGCATCAGTCCGTCCTTGATCAACTGTGAGATAATCATGCCAGCACCATGATAGCGCAGACCACCAGCGTGAATGTTGCTTGGCTTGAAGTTGTGACCCAGTGTGAACATAGGCAGCAATGGGGTGTAACCAGCTTCATCGCCAAAGTCATAGCGGAACTGGCCGCGAGTCAGTTTTGGACAACTGTCTGGTTCGGCAGCAATAAACTCTGTATGGCGTTCCCCACTCAGGTTGTGGCGCATGAAGGGGAAGGAAATTCCACCAAAGTTAGAACCACCGCCAAAGCAGCCAATCACGATATCGGGATACTCGCCTGCCATCTGCATTTGCTTCTCGGCTTCCAAACCAATGATAGTCTGATGCAGACCTACGTGGTTAAGCACTGAGCCTAACGTGTATTTACAATTAGGAGTAGTTGTTGCTAGCTCGACAGCCTCCGAGATGGCTGTTCCCAATGAACCTGGATGTGTAGGATCCTTGGTGATAATGTCCTTACCTGCACGGGTTGACATCGAAGGAGAACCAGTAACGGCAGCACCGAAAGTACGCATAACGCTGGAACGGTAGGGTTTCTGCTGCATGGTGATCTTTACCTGATAGACAGCACATTCCAGTCCATAGAGCTTAGCGGCATAGCTCAGTGCCATACCCCACTGACCTGCACCTGTCTCCGTGGTGACGTTGGTGGTACCTTCCTGCTTGGCATAGTAGCACTGGGGAATAGCAGAGTTAATCTTATGTGAACCCAATGGGTTTGTACTCTCGTTCTTGAAATAGATATGAGCGGGTGTACCCAAAGCCTCCTCGAGGGCATAGGCACGAACCAAAGGTGTAGAACGATAATACTTATACTTGTCAAGAACTTCTTCAGGAATATCAATCCATGCATGTTCGGTGTCTAATTCCTGCACACAACATTCACGGGGGAAAATGTGTGCCAAGTCATCAACGCCAAGTGGTTGCTTGGTAGCTGGATGGATAGGAGGCATGGGCTTGTTGGGCATGTCTGCCTGAATGTTATACCACTGTGTAGGAATCTCACTCTCCTGAAGGATGAATTTTTTCTGTTTTGCCATTGTTTTTTGTTGTTGGTGAATAATTACCGCTTGCAAAGATACGAATAAATTTACTATTTGACCATTTACCGTTTACAATTTATTGTTCAATTGCGTTATTTTTTGTAATTTTGCAGCCATTATGGTCATAATAGTAGCTGTTTTATTCTATTTTGCCCTATTGTTTGCCATCAGCAGATGGACAAGCAGACGGGCTACTAATACTACGTTTTATAGGGCTGATTGCCGTTCGCCGTGGTATATGGTAGCCTTTGGTATGATAGGCGCCTCTATATCTGGAGTGACATTCGTGTCAGTGCCGGGAATGGTGCTTCATACACAAATGACTTATCTGCAGATGTGTATGGGTTTCATTTTAGGCTATGTAGTGGTGGCCTTTGGATTGCTTCCGCTTTATTACCGATTGAATTTGACATCTATTTATGGCTATTTAGGACAACGATTGGGACGTAGGTCATATAAAACAGGCGCCTCGTTCTTCCTTTTATCGAAGATGATGGGTGCTGCTGTGCGTTTCTATGTGGTTTGTATCATTTTGCAATGTTTTGTGTTTGACCCCATGGGCGTTCCTTTTGTTCTTACGGTAGTGGGGATGGTCTTGCTTATCTGGCTTTATACTCGTCATGGGGGCATTAAGACTCTGGTTTGGACGGATTCGTTTCAAACACTTTGTTTGTTCGTGGCTCTTCTCCTTATTATATATAAGGTGACGAAAGATTTGGGATTGACGATGGGCGAAGCTGTCGCTATGATAGATGAAAATGCGCTTTCCCGCGTGTTTGTCTTTGACGACTGGGTTTCGAAGCAGTATTTCTGGAAACAGTTTGCCAGCGGTGTGTTTATAGTCTTGGTAATGACGGGTGTCGACCAGGATATGATGCAGAAGAACCTGACGTGTAAGACTCTGCGTGGAGCTCAGAAAGACATGTGCACTTATGGAGTGGCTTTCCTGCCTGCTAATCTGCTTTTCCTTTCCTTAGGTGTTTTGTTGGCAATGTGGGCTCAACAAAGTGGTTTGTCTTTGCCTGCAAATGGCGACGATTTATTACCTACGTATGTTTCACAGGCAGGAATGTTGGTGATGGTTTTGTTCACATTGGGCATCGTGGCGGCTTCTTTCTCCAGTGCCGACTCTGCGCTGACCTCGCTGACTACCATTTATTGCGTAGATATTAAAGAACAGCCTGCTGATGAAGGTTTACGGAAACGAGTTCATTTAGCCATGTGTGGGCTCTTTGTGTTGTTTATAATGCTATTCAAAACTGTAAATTCGACCAGTCTGATAGATGCTGTTTATATCATTGCATCCTACACTTACGGACCTCTGCTTGGTTTGTTTGCCTATGGACTGCTAACCCATAAAGAGGTTAACGACCGATGGGTTCCCTATATTGCCATAGCTTCTCCGTTGTTGTGTTATGCGATAGATTGGGGAACAGGTCAGATAACCGGCTATCACTTTGGCTACGAACTGCTAATGCTCAATGCGTTGATTACGTTTGTGGGACTTTGGATATCTCGTCGCGTACCCCTCTGAGGTGGTCGAAATACTCTTTAGGCTGTGTTCCCATAACGCGTTTAAAGGAAGTAGCAAAGTATTTGGGGTCCCTGAACCCTACACGGTAAGCAATGTCGCTCACACGCAGATCGGGGTCTTCTTTTGCCAGTCGACAGGCTGTCTTGATACGGATGTCACGAACAAAAGTGGTCACATTCTTTCCAGTTAATGCCCTTATTTTATTATATAAGGTACTTACACTGCTGCTCATATCTGCAGCAAAGGCATTACGGTCGTAGTCTGCATCACTGATGTTCTCGTTGATACATCTGATGGCACGTTGTAGGTACTCCTGATCGCCAGTAAGTGGTTTCTGTTCAGCCAGGTCTGTTATGTCCAGTTCGTTTGATGTGCTATCACTCAGCACACGCTGACGATTAGCTATAATGTTGTCAATACGCAATTGAAGTTCACGCATTTTGAAGGGTTTGGCTATTATATCGTCGGCACCTGCCGTAAGGGCGTCCATACGGTCTTCTTCTTGTACTTTGGCTGTCAGCAGAATGATGGGCAGATGGTCGAACTTTTCGTCCTGCTTCAAGGCACTTGTCAGTTCATAGCCGTTAATACCGGGCATCATGACATCAGAAACAATCAGATCTACAGGCTTTTCGTGTACTATTTGCAGGGCTTCTCCACCGTTGGAAGCCGTCAGCACATTGTATTTGCTTTGCAATAACTGTTTCATCAGCATCAGCAGTTCTTGGTTGTCTTCTACTATCAAGATGCGTGAGGCATTCTTGTCCGCTGGTTCCGATTGGATAACTTGGGGTAGGGTAGATTTTGGTGCGGGGAGGTCGAGAATCAACTGTTGTGGAATGTTGATCTGATGCTGCTCGTCGATCTGTGCTGCAGAGAATGCTTCTTTTTTGATGGGTAGTTCCAGCAAGAATGTGGTGCCCTGTCCGTCAATACTCTTGCATTGGATAGTTCCTCTGTGCAGGCGTACCAAATCGTAGGTAAGTGCCAGACCAAGTCCGTTTCCTAGTGTGCGATTATGTCGATAATCACCATCATGGAAGCGTGTGAATATGTGTTTAAGTTGGTCTTTTGGAATACCAGGACCATTATCGCTTACGCGAATAATAATGTGGTCATATCGTCTATTGGTGGTTACGTCGAGAATCACCTTGGCTTTGTCGCCAGCATATTTAGCTGCGTTTGACAATAGGTTGAAAATAATCTTGTCTAACTTATCGGTATCTATCCATCCCATCATACTCTCAGGTTTACAGCGAACCAAGAAATCTACCTGACGCTTTTCCATAAGAGGTTCTATGCAATGAGCTGTTTCCTTGATATATTGCATTACATCACCATTGCTAACCCTTAGCTTCAATTCTCCAGCTTGCGATTTGCTTGTTTCTAGAATCTGCTGAAGCAGACGTACACTGCGTTGGATGTTCAAGTCCATTAAGTCGAACTCATGCTGGGTTGAGGGATTGTTGGCACGCAGATTCTCTATGGAAGCACTGAGAATAGTTAATGGAGTTATCAACTCGTGGGTGATATTGGTGAAGATATAACTCATTTGTATCTGCTCTCGAATACGCATGGTGCGGAAGATAAGCCATCTCAGAAAGATGATAATGGCTAATAAAAGGGTTATAGCAATGCCAATATAGATATTTGTGATGTTCATATTTATAGTTTTTCTGGCTGCGAAGATACAAATTATCTTCTAAAAATAGATATATTTCTACTGAAAATCTTCGAAAAAGGGCGATTTTTGTTTGAAAAACGTTATTTTGGGTATAATTTTAGTGAAAATAATGATTTTTAAACCATATATAACGTTAAATGAACTTATAGAAGAAAAATATGTTGTATATTTGCAACAGAAAAAGAGAGTTAGCGAATTCTCAATTGCAATTTAGCTCATGATAGGTAATTCTCCTATCTTAGAAAAGAAATATTTTTAATGGTTAAGGTTTATGGTTGATTAATTTAGTTTTTATTGAAAAAGCCCCGCTGTGAAGCGAGGCTTTTTCTTTTGTTTTTTTCTAGATATTCCAGACAATCTAGTATTTCTAGTTCTCCAGCAGGAATCGTTCTGCTTCAATGGCTGCCTGACATCCAGTGCCGGCTGCACTGATAGCCTGACGGTACACTGGATCTGCGCAGTCGCCTGCAACAAAGACACCGGCTAACTTGGTGCGTGGTGTTCCGTCACTCTTCTTCAGGTAACCCACCTCATCCGTATCCAGCCATTCTTTAAAGATGTCTGTGTTAGGCTTGTGACCAATAGCCAGGAAGAAACCATCAATAGCAATGTCTATCTTCTCTTCGTCTGGTTCACCCTTGCGCTTTACCAGATGGGCGCCTTCTACACCATTTTCACCAAACAGTCCCAGTGTGTTGTGCTCAAATAGAATCTCAATGTTCTCAGTGTTCATTACACGGTCCTGCATTACCTTTGAGGCACGAAGGAAAGGCTTGCGAACGATAAGATAAACCTTCTTGGCAAGTCCGCTAAGGTAGAGGGCGTCTTCGCAGGCAGTATCGCCACCACCCACTACTGCCACAGTCTTCTTACGGTAGAAAAAACCATCACATGTAGCACAAGCGCTGACACCTTGTCCATTGTACTTTCGTTCGTCGTCCAGTCCCAGATACTTTGCTGAGGCTCCTGTGGCAATGATGACGGTGTCGGCTTCTATCTCGTTGTTGTCCTCGTCCCATGCTTTGTATGGACGATTCGAAAAATCGACCCGTACTATTGAACCATCGCGGATATCGGTTCCGAAGCGCTCGGCCTGCTCTCTGAGGTCCATCATCATCTGGTTGCCGTCAACTCCCTGTGGATAACCAGGGAAGTTTTCTACCTCGGTGGTTTGTGTCAGCTGTCCACCAGGCTGCATTCCGCAATACTCAACGGGGTTGAGATTAGCTCGACTGGCATAGATGGCTGCGGTATAACCTGCAGGTCCGCTACCTATGATTAAGCATTTTACGTGTTCCATGCTTATTTCAGGAGTTCTTCTATTTGTTTAGCAATATTGTCAATGCTCTCTGTGGGCTCGAAACGGGCAACAACCTGTCCTTTCTTGTTAATCAGGAATTTGGTGAAGTTCCACTTGATATCGGGCTTCTGCTTGTAGTCTGGGTCAGCTTTGCCCAGCATGTCGTCCAAAATTGGAGCGATGGGGTGGTTCATGTCCCAACCTGCGAAACCCTTCTGCTCTTGCAGGAACTTATACAGTGGCTCGGCATCCTCGCCGTTTACCTTTATTTTCTTAAAGCGTGGGAATTCGGTGCCGAAATTCAGCTTGCAGAACTCATGGATGCTTTCGTCGGTTCCAGGAGCCTGCTGTCCAAACTGGTTGCAGGGGAAGTCGAGAATTTCGAAACCCTCGCTATGATACTGCTTGTAAAGCTTCTCTAGTTCGTCATACTGGGGGGTAAAGCCACATTTAGTTGCTGTGTTGACAATCAGCAGTACTTCGTTGGCATACTCTTTTAGTGATACATCTTTTCCTTTTCTGTCCTTGACAGTGAAATCATAAACAGTCTTCATTTTTTTGTGATGTTGTTATATTAATAAATGTCGTATCTTTACTATTTTCAGCAAAGATACGACATTTCCGTCTTATAGCCAAGAATTTTAATCTTTTTTATTTAAGATTCCAGTCACTGAGCGTTAGTGTGCTCTCAGCGGCTTTCTCTGTATCGTCTGGTAGGTTGCAGAAAAAGTCAATTCCAGTCTTTTTTTGCAATTGATCAATAGTTATGGCATATTTGCTAAGATTGTCGCTCGAACGATCTTGGTTCAGATGCTCCATCCAAAATGCAATACCTTTTGTGCCCTTTGTTGTTTGGCGGACTATAGCCATATAGAAATATTTAGGAACAATATGGTTGCCTTTGGTGCGTGCTAGTATTTCTGACTCCTTGTCAACAGTGCCTCCTTTGCAAACGTACATTACGTAACAGTTTTTCCCCCATGTGCGAACTTGAGATTCCAACTTAGCCCATAATTTCCCATTGAAATTGCCAACCTGTGGATAAATGTTTGTCATGTAGAACGTCTGCTCATTCGCCGTCTTATCATAAATTCGATCTTGTGAGGCGCAGATGTGTCCTTTCTGGTAGAGATAGTCTGTTTTTTTATGTATGCTAGGGTCGTAGCCTGGGTAGAAACTTTCGCTTAACTCACTATAGGTGGCTTGTTGCTCGTTTTCTGGTACCAATGGGTCATAAGCCCATGGGTCGCCATTAGGCCATAACTGCGATCGGCTATATTTTTCTACACAGTTATCGCCGTTTACTTCCCAGCATACCCATCGGGTAGCTCGTTTCTGATGGTCCCATTCCAAAGAGTAAGTTACCCCAAAATTTGTCGTGGAATGGACTGTTACCTCACTTGTTCCACCATTCAACTTAGGAAATTCATAACGTGTCTGGGCCTCTAAAGGACCAGATGTGTTCTTGTTGACGTTGTCGCTCTTGTCGTCACTAATAGATGAATTATTATTTCCGTGAATGTTAATGGGATCATCGTCGCCACCGCAAGCTGTAAAAGCGAGGGCACATGCAAAAAGGAAAAATAGATTTTTAGCTTTCATAGCAGTAATGGTTTTTGTTGTTAGTTAAAAAAGGCGCATGCAAAGGCATATGCAACTACCTTCGGACGCGCCTTAAATCTTGTTCCGGCTTGAAATTATTTATTTCTTCGCAGCCTTACCGTAGCGGCTCATGAACTTATCAACACGACCAGCGGTGTCGACGAGCTTGCTCTTACCAGTGTAGAAGGGGTGAGATGTGCTCGAAATTTCAATCTTTACCACGGGGTAAGTTTCGCCTTCGAACTCTACGGTGTCGTTAGTCTTTGCTGTAGACTTCGAGAGGAACATATCGCCGTTGGACATGTCCTTAAACACGACGGGGCGATAGTTTTCTGGATGAATACCTTTTTTCATTTTACTTGTTAATTATTTAATGTTATGTATATAAGTTCACACTTTGAGGGTGCAAAGGTACGAAGTTTTTTCTGATTATCCAAATCTTTTGCTATCTTTTTTACTTTTATGGTTCCTTTCTCAAATACTCCGAAAGAAAAAAATAATACTCCAAGAGTATTTTCCAATACTCCGTTCTTATTT
>JAEEGI010008927.1_pt1 | contig 22060 bp, 34 predicted proteins | sample 8958751 | NCBI WGS metagenome assembly JAEEGI01 (sample SAMN16246545, study PRJNA631951) | gut metagenome | biome: gut microbiome; feature: rumen; material: KS-attached | host: Bos | place: Iran: Karaj | collected 2018-10 | reverse complement strand
AAAAGAGACAGTAATAAAATATAATCATCCTGGCATTTACTCCGTTTCTATTGGAGATAGATTAGTTTATATAGGTAAAAGTAGGGATATGCTATGCCGATTAGCGTAGCACATTTTTTATACTAACAATCTCCAATAGACAAAAACGCATAAATACCGCATTTTCGCATTAGCCCGTTTGATGGGTTATGAAGTGCGTTTTGATGTAATGTATATTGCTACTGGAAAAAAAGAAAATGAAATTGATAAAGAAATAGGGGAGAAAGAAGCAGAATTGATTAACCGCTATCTTCCCCCGCTGAATTATCAAATCCCGAAAATGCTAAACTACAAATCATTTTCGGTAAATAAGAAAGCAAACAGTATTACCCTTATGGAAATTTTGGGTAAGAGTAAATAACCCCACTATGGGAAAATTCAAAAAATAATGAAAGGGTGTTTTGAAATGAATAAGAATTTAACATTAGAAGAACAGGCTATTTTATGGAAAGATTTAGCCAAAATAATTATTACTGGCGAATAGAAAAAGTTAGAAGATTGGTTAAAAGAGAATGGACGATATGAGGATTATTTGAGGGGAGAGTGGAACGATGGATGAATTAACGATAGGGTAGAAAAGATTTTGCGAGGAATATGTAAAATCTTATCGGGCAACAGAGGCTTATATGATTGCTTACCCCAAATCCGCATAGGTAAGTGCTAATACTTCCGCAAGTAGATTATTGAAAGAATAGAAGATAAGGGACTATATAGCACAGTTGGAAAAAGACATTTATGAAGAAAAAAGAATTAATTACGAACATATTGCCTCTACCCTGGCTGATATGGCATTCCACGATGAAGATAAAAGGGTAAGGTTGAAAGCGATTGATTTACTCCAAAAGTAGTTAGGATTACAGAGTTAGAAAATATCTGCGGATATTAGCACAGATATAAATATTAAAATTGAGTGAATGGAGAGAAAAAAATGGACGAATTATTTTTTAAAATTTTTGAGATGTGCGTTTTACCCCTTCTTGGAATTTTGACCGCATTTTTAGTAAAGTTGATTAATAGTAAGGTTAGCGAAATTTTAGAGGGAATAGAGAATGAAAAGGGAAGAAAGTATTTAAGAATGTTATAGAATACAGTTTGCGAGGCTGTTATTGCTACTAATCAAACATACACAGAATATTTAAAAGAGGCAGGGCAGTTTGATGGGGAAGCGTAGAAGGTAGCATTTAGAAAAACATATTTAACTGTTTTGAATTTGCTGAATAATGAAAGTAAAGTATATTTAGAGAATTTAGTTGGAGATTTGGAAGGGTATATAACTACCTTAATTGAAGCAGAGGTAAATAAGAATAAGTGAAAGAAAGGGGGAGTAGTTTATGAATGTGAATTTAACCATATCCCGCAATTAGTTTCTTCCTAAACTATTCCCTCTCTTGGAAGATTATACACATAGATTTGAGGGGTATAAGGGTTCTGCGGGAAGTGGGAAGAGTTATTTTATCACTCAAAAAATAATCTACCGCTGCCTTAAAGAAAAAATCCGTGTGTTAGTCTGCCGGAGATATGCCACAACAATTAGAAATACTTGTTTTGCGTTGTTTAAGGAAGTATTGGAGAAGTGGAAAATATCAATGTTTGTAAAGATAAGAGAAACAGATTTCAATATTCGTTTCCCCAATGGCAGTGAAATAATATTTACTGGATTGGATGAAGAAACAAAATTACTTTCATTAGCGAATATAACAACTATTTTCGTTGAAGAGGTTTTTGAAGTAAATTAGGAAACATTTGAATAGTTAAACCTTCGCCTCCGTGGGGGAGTGAATTAGCAAATCATTTTCGCATTCAATCCCATCTCCCGCAATCATTGGTTATATAATTTCTGTGTTCTCACTCCACCGCAATCATTTATTTTTAGCGAAACAACATATAAAGACAATCCTTTTTTATCTGCTGAATATATCGCTTCATTAGAGGAATTGAAAACCCGCAATCCCGCTAAATACAAAATCTTCGCTCTTGGTGAATGGGGCAGCGATTAGGAAGGATTAGTTTTTTAGAATTGGAGAACAGAGAATTTTGATTATTTAGAGTTGGCGAAATCGTTAGAGCATAGGGTAGGATTAGATTTTGGATATTTAGACCCTACCGCAATCGTTTCTTCACTCTATGACAGGGAGAATAAACGGATATATGTGGTTGATTGTTTTGAAAAAAGTGGTTTGTCGTTAGATTAGATAGCGGAATAGATTAGAAAGATGTAGTTGGGGAAATCAACTATTTATTGCGATAGTGCCGAGCCGAGAAGCATAGATTTCTTAAAATCGCAACATTTCCACGCATTACCTTGTATTAAGGGAAGGGATAGCGTTAATGCGAGAATAACATTTCTTCAAAACCACGAAATAATCATACTCCCGCATTTAACCGATATTATTAATGAATTTGAGAATTTCGCATATAAGAGAGATAGAGATAATTAGTTGAAAGAGGAATACACCCACGAATTTTCCCATACTATTGATGCTCTTGGTTATGCTTATTCTAATATCTACACAAAAAACAAATTACGAACTATGGAGAAATCCGTTTTAGGTTTGTGATAGGAGGTAAAAAGTATTATGTTTTTGCTTGATAAGAGTAAAGAATTAGATGCTGATTTATTAGGTAAAATTATATAGAAATTTGAATTGAAAGAAAAAGTAAAACTTAATCGCTATTGGAATTACTACAAAGGCGAATAGGAGATAATGCGTAAGGTTGCTACTGACATTGGAAAACCCTGTAATAAGATTATCACCAATTACTGCTACAATATCGCACAAAACTACCAGGGATATATAACAGGCATTCCCATTTCCTATTCCAGCGATAAGGATTTTACCGCAATCCAAGAGGTATTAAATTATAACGATGTAAAAAACGAAGATAGTGAATTACTCCGCAATGCTCTTATTTTTGGGAGAGCATTTGAAATCAACTATATTGATGAAGATGGGAAATAGAGATTTAAGGTATTGGATAGTAGGGAAGTAATACCCGTTTATGATACTACCTTAAATAACGATTTGCTCTATATTATTCGCTATTATTTAGTTGATAATGTAGGGGAGAATTTAGACGAGTATTATGTGGAGGTTTATACCGCTACCACAATCCGCATATATCGCTCTTCCCAAAACTTCACTTCTTTCTCTCTCCTGGATGAAAGATTACACCATTATTAGCAAGTGCCTATCACCGTTTTCTCTCTCAATAAGGAAGAGGAAAGCGTATTTGATAAGGTTATGACATTACAAGACGCATATAACAAATTATTAAGTAGTGAAGTAGATGATTTTGAAGCGTTCTGTGATGCCTATATGGTTCTCAAAGGTTGTATTGCCGAAGATGAAGATATAAAGACGATGAAGCAGAATAGGGTATTAGTATTAGATAATGATGCGTCTGCCGAATATCTTACCAAATCCGTAAGTGATACACAAATTGAGAATATGTTAAAGAACATAAACGATACAATCCACAAGATTGCCAACTCACCCGATTTTAACGATGAAAAATTATTAGCGTAGAGTGGTATAGCAATGCGTTATAAGTTAGTTGGGTTTGAGAATGTTGCGAGTAGCATAGTAGCGAATATGACAAAAGCGTTATAGCGTAGAATAGAATTGATTTGCGAGATTATCCACCTAACAGGAGGGGAAGAGTATTGGAGAGATATTAATATCATATTTACCCGCAATCTCCCTGTTAATGTGTTAGAAAGTGCGTAGGTTGTAAATCAATTAAGAGGATTAGTTAGTGATGAAACATTGCTTACCCTCTTACCGTTTATCAACAATCCACAAGAGGAAATTGAACGAATTACCAAACAGAAATAGGAGAATATGGTGCTATATAACTTTGCTAATGTTAATGAAACTGAAACAGAGGATAACGAAGAATGAGTTATTGGGAAGAGAGAGAATAGGAGTGGTTATATAACTCCACTCTCAATGCTGCGGAGAAAGAATTAGCAAAGGAATATATGCGGGTATATAAAAAAACATAGAGAGAATTAGTTGATTTGTATAATGAATTGGTAAATGAAAAGGGAGAAATCCTGGTTAGTGATTTATTCCGTTTTAATCGCTATTATGATTTGCTGAATGAACTACACGCAAATTTGTATAGGTTAGGGATTGAAGAGGAAAGAATTATGTAGAAAGAATTTGCCGATTATTATAGAAAAAACTGTGAAATAATTGGAAATCGCTATTAGTTCCAATTTCCAGTAGATGAAGATGAAATACTCCGTTCAATCAATGGGGTATGGTGTCCCGATGGTGCTAATTGGAGTAGTAGGATATGGAAGAATACAGAGGAATTACAACAAAGGATTTAGAACGGGATAGTTGATACAATTACCAGGGGAGCAAGTAAAGATGAATTAGTGAAAAGGTTGATGGATGATTTTGGAGTGGGTTTTAGATAGGCTGATAGAATAGCAAGAACAGAATTAGCCTATATCCGCAATAAATCAACATTAGACAGTTATGAAAAGATGGGATTAGAGAAATATGAAGTGTTAGCAAATTAGGCTGACGATGAAAGTTGTGGAGAATGTAATGGGAAATAGTTTTTACTCCACGAAGCAAAAGTGGGTATAAACTTCCCGCCATTTCACCCTAATTGTAAATGTTGTATCATTCCCGTAATTTGATAGGAGGTAATAAAATGTTTTCAATAGATAGAAACAATAAAATATCAATGACAAGGGGCGATAATGCCGAAATAGAGGTAAGGGTTTTTGATAAATTCGGCAAAGAAGTTTTGTTATTTGATGACGATGAAATTTTATTAACCGTAAGAAAATAGGATGAACTGTATTTTAAATTCCAAAAGACAGCAGTAAATGGGGTTATTTCCATTGTTCCCGAAGATACAGAGGGATTAGATACAGGAATTTATTATTATGATGTAGTCTTATTTAGATTTAATGATAAACGATATACTATTATCCCTCCATCCCGTTTTGAGTTGCGAGATGGTATGTATGTAGCGACAATAGCCCCATTACCTAATAACCCTATAAGTGGAGGGAATATATTATGAATGAATTACACGGAATGTTAAGCGAAGTTGAGAGAATGAGGGGTTTTATTTGTGCTGGCGTAGATTATTACAAAGGCGAAAAGGGAGATAAAGGGGATAAAGGCGATAAGGGAGATAAAGGGGATTGCGGTGCTGGTGTTTGGCTTACAAATTACGATGGAATAAGACCACCAAATTATTTATGCCCGAATAGAAAAATGACAGGAAGAACAGACGGAAGAAAACCCGAAATAGGAGATTTAGTTATTGATACTAATACCTTCAACCTTTATTGTGTAAATACCGTAAATAATATTTATGTCTTAATGGATTATATAGGCTGCCTTAAAGGGGCAAACGGAGATACAGGTTATATTTTTACTCCGTCCGTTTCCAATAGTGGGGTAATTAGTTGGAGCAATAACGGAGAATTAGAAAATCCTGCCTCTGTTGATTTAGTGGCTGCCGTTATCGCTGCCTTACCGTCTGCCGTGGGGGTGAATTTCTAATGGAATATGTTGTTAGTGATACTTCCTTAACCTCTGTTGCTGATGCGATTAGAGAAAGGGGCGGGACGAGTGAAGAATTAGCATTCCCGCAAGAGTGGATAGATAGTATAAATCATAATATGTTTAATATTGAAGAAATAGCCTGGCATAAATACGGACAGGGGCAAGAAAATTTTGTGTTAAATTTAGATGGAATTACAAAACTCTATCCTTATGCCTTTTACCGTGATACTTATATAATCAGGGTTGAGAGTAATACATTATTGATTTTTAATGCCGCTGCGAATGATACAACATAGGGAGATGGGGGATATGTTTTCGCTAATTGCTCCAACCTTCAATCCGTATATTTACCAGAATTTGTTTTTCCAGGCAATCAAGGGAATTAGTTTTATATGTGTAGCAAATTAACTGATGTTTATATGCCGAAATTAGGGGCAATCGCTTATAGAATGTTTAGTTCCTGCGTAAGATTGGTTAAAGTTGCGTTCCCTCACCTTAATTCTGCTTCCCCAATGAATAAACAGGGTTTTTCCGGCTGTGCGAGTTTAGAAGTATGTGATTTAGGCCCGACAACTAAATTAGATTAGTAGGAATTTGCGAGTTGTTAGAAACTTTCTACCCTTATCCTTCGCAGAACAGGGAGCATAACGCAATTAGGAAATCTCAATGCTTTAACTTCTACTCCTTTTGCTTCTGGTAAGGCGGGAGGAACTTTATATGTTCCATAGGCTTTAATTGATAGTTATAAAGCCGCTACCAACTGGAAAACGATTTTACAATATACCAAAGATGGAGCATTACAAAATCAAATCCTTCCAATAGAAGGAAGTTATTATGAAACTCATTATGGGGACGATAGAGAAATACCCACAACTTAAAAAAATTCAAAAAAATTAGGGCAAAGGTTTTTAAGACCAATGCCCTATTTTTTATATATTTGTGAAGGGTTATAGGAAAACTATAAAACTTAATTATTTATTTTAGAGGGTTTTGTATTCGTCATATCACCTTAATATATTTCTAAAATAACAACTTCAAAGAGACGAATAGCAAAAAACTCATAGGAGGAAAAAGATATGAATGAAAATGAAAACAATGCGGGAGTAATTGAAACTAACGCAGAGGAAAAGAAAACCTATACGCAAGAAGAAGTAAATGAATTATTACAAAGAGAAGCGGATAGAAGAGTTAGTTAGGCATTACAAAAACAGGAAAAGAAGAATGCCGAAAAAGTGCGGGAGGCTGAAAAGTTAGCCCGTATGAATGAATAGGAAAAATATTAGTATGAATTAGAGCAGAGGGAAAAGGCTATTGTAGAAAAAGAAAAAGCCCTTGCCCTTGCCGAAAATAAGAACGAAGCGGGTAAAATTCTCGCTGATAAGGGGTTATCACTCTCCCTTGTTGATTTCATTGTGGCGGAAGATGCGGAGACGATGAAATAGAATATTGAATTGTTAGATAAGGCGTTTAAGCAATCCGTAAAGGCAGAGGTTGAAAAACGGTTATCTTCATCCTCTCCAAAACGCAATCTTCCACCAGATGAAGCAATGACAAAAGAAAGTTTTGCTAAATTACCACTTATGAAGCAACAGGAGATTTTCTTAACTAACCCCGAATTATACAAAACATTGATTTAATTGGAGGTTTTACATTATGGCAAATGTAATTTACGCAAATGAAGTATTAGAGAACAAATATAATTCCGTTCTCACTACAAAGTTAGATTTACAAAAATTTATGACTGTTGATAATACCTTAACCGCAGAGGCTGGTATGATTAAAAAGGTTATCACCAAAACCGCAACAGGCAATGTAGAAGATTTAGATATGGGTGAAGGCAATACAGGGGCTATTGAAGTTTCTACCTCTACTGTTCCTTATACTGTTGGAACTACCCAGGGCAAATTCGTTTATTACGATGAGGAAGCAATGGCAGACCCCGCAGTTGTTGAGGCTGGCTTAACTGGATTAGCCGAGAAGATGGTTAATTCCTTCGTGGCAAAGGCTGTTGATGAATGGGAAAAGGCAGAGGAAATTACCGTTTCCGCTTATGACTTCGCCGCTGTTGTTGATGCTATTGCCGATATGGATTTAGAAGATGAAAGCGGTTTATTTATGCTTATCAATCCCGCATAGGTTGCCGAGTTCCGTAAGGAGTTAGGCGAAGAGTTAAAATATAGCGAAGGTTTTGTAAGAACTGGTTATATTGGCTCCGTTTGCGGTGTTCCCGTATATATCTCAAAGGCTATTAGCGAAAACAAAGCCATTCTTGCTACTCCCGCTGCCGCTACCCTCTTCATTAAGAAGAATAGTGAAATTGAGTAGGAAAGAAACGCCGATACCCGTCAAAACCGTGTATTCGCCCGTAAAGTTGCCCTTGTTGCTCTTACCGATGCTACCAAGTGCCGTGTAATTAAGAAGGGTCAATAATCTATAAAAAACCAAATAAGGGGGTAAGTAAATGTTAGAAAAATTAAAAATGTATCTTAATATAGATACCGATGATAAGGACGATTTACTTACATTAATTATTGATTAGGCGATTGAATACGCTACCAACTACACCCATTCTAACAATTTATCCACCTTATCCCCTGTTATTTTGAAAATGTGCGTATTTGATTATAACCGCATAGGGACAGAGGGATTAAATAGCGAAGGATATAGCGGAGTAAGTTTTAATTATGCTGATGATTACCCCGAATATATCCTCCGTTCCCTCCGTTCCAATAGGAGAATAATAACGCTATGATTTACGATTTTCAAAAGTATATCGTTATTGAATATAGCGGGGATAAGGATGAATATGGATAGAAAAGAGTAAGAGAAACAGGGAGAAGAATGATTGATATGATGGTTAGGGCTAATTTACGGATGAATGTTAGCGATATTCGTTTTGTAGATGCTACCGACATAGGATTAACATACGATGCCGCAATTACCGATAATAACCAAATCGTTTCTACTTCTGGAATAACTTACGATGTTTTATATACAATCCCCTCAAAGAGATTAACCACTATTTTCTTGAAGAGGGTGAATTAAATGGGTGTTTAGGTTGATGCCGAAAAATTACTAAACAAATTGAATAATTTAGCGGGTATGGATATTTCACCCGCTATTGGGAAATGCTGTGCCCTGGTAGAAAGGGAAGCAAAATAGAAAGCCCCTGTTGGAAGTGGAGAATTAAGAAGAAGTATTGAGAGTAAGGTAATGGGGAATGAAGGGGAGGTTGGAACTAATTTGTTCTATGCCCCCTATGTAGAGTTTGGAACAGGTATTTTTTCCTCATAGGGAGACGGAAGAAAAGATGTGCCGTGGTTTTACAAAGATGTATAGGGAAAATGGCATTCTACTTGTGGCTCTCACCCTCACCCTTACTTAATTCCCGCTTATGAAGAAAACAGGGATAAGATTAAATAGACAATTGCTGATTATATAAAAAAGGAGTTGGAGAAATGATTGACTATAAAACAACTCTAATTAGGGAATTAGATACGATTTTACCAACTTATTATGAGTTGTTTGTAGATAGTGAAACACCAATTCCCTGTATTACAATTATGGAAAGCAATAATTCCGCATAGGAAGAGGGAAATACTATTAGATTTTCCCGCATTTCCTATAATATTAAAATATGGGCTGATGATATAGCAGTTATCAGCCAAAAAGGGCGAGAATTAGACAATAAAATGTTTTAGTTAGGATGGGAAAGAGTAAGTTATAATGAGTTATGGTTTGGTAATTCAAAATGTTCTGCTATTTTCCGCTATGAAATTCTTGCCAACGAAAATTTATAAAGATTGGAGATTATGAAATATGCCTGTATTATCTGGAAATAATCCACAATATAGCACAAGTAAGAATATCCGTTTATATGCGGGTTGGGGTGCTACTGCCTCTGCCGTTACAAGAACAGAGATTGAGAATTTACAAGAAATCCCTGACTTATCTAACGCATAGGGCGAAACTGAAACTATTGAAATCACCACTCTCAAAGATGCTTACCACGAATATACCGATGGATTAAAGAACTACGCAGAGAGTAGTGAATTAAGTTTCAAATTCCTGTATTCTCCCGAAGAATACCACGATGTTTATGAATTAATTAGCGATGATACACAGACTGGAAAATATCTGTTCTGGTTTGTCGTTCTTCCCGATGGTTCTACATTCACCATCAAATCAAAATCCGCTTCCACCGTTATTAATGGCGTTGGTGTGGCTTCCGCAATTACCTATACTCTTAATATCGTTCCTTCTGGAATGATTGAGTATGAATACAGCGGAGATTAATTAACCCAATATTGGGGGTATGGGGAAGGTTTTTATTCTCTCTTTCCCCTTCCCCGTATCTTTTTAAAATGAAGGAGAAATTGAAATGAATAGTTATGATTTTTAGGTGGGGGATAAGGTTTATAACCTTCGCCTCACAACAAAGAACATTATTAAGTTAGAAAAGAAGATTGGTATAAATCCTCTTGCTATTTTCGGGAATGGCGATACCGTCCCAACATTAACAACTATGCTAACCGTTTTTCAATATTCATTACCAAACGCAACAGAGAATGAAGCATTTGATATTTATGATAGATGGTTAGATGAGGGGCATACAGTAGCCGATTTTATCCCCGTTATCCTTGAAGTTTATAAGGTTTCTGGTTTAATTAAGGATATGCCCGAAAACGAAAAAAACTAATATAGGGAGATAGGGAGAATGAAAACCTTATCTCCCTTTCTTTTATTTCACAAATAGAAGAATTACTAAACTATTCTCTTGATGCCGGATTGAGTGAAGAAAATTTTTGGAATATGACATTAGCCGAGATTGAAAGGTTTATGTAGTCATTTAAGCGGAGAGAGGATAGAAGATTAAGAGAAAAAGCAATGTTTGATTATAAATTAGCCGAGTTGATAGGATTATCTTGCGGAAGATTTTGGGCGAAGAATTTACAATATCCCGAAATTTTTGAAGCATACCCAAATATTTACCAAAAGGAAGAGGTATTGGAGTAGAGAGAAAAGGCAAGAATGGAAAAATCTATTGAACGGTTAAAGAATTTCGTAAAACAACATAATAAACAATTTGAGGAGGTTAGTTAGTAATGGCTGCCGAAGAACTAAAAATAAAAATAACTGCCGATAATAGTTAGGCATAGGGTGTATTAGGCAAAACCGCTAACGCTATTGGTTAGTTTTCCTCAAAAGTAAAGAAGGCTGGTATAGCAGTAGCAAAAGCAACGGGGGCTGCTATCGTGGCGGGTGGTGCTGCCGTTGTCGCTCTCACTAAATAGGCAGTAGAGGCATATGCGGATTATGAATAGTTAAGCGGGGGAGTAGAGAAATTATTTGGCAAAGACGCTCAAACAATGCTCTCTTACGCTCAAAACGCATATAGAACGGCGGGAATGTCTGCTAATTAGTATTTAGAGTTATCTACCTCATTCGCTGCTTCCCTTATACAAAGTTATGGGGGCGATACTTCAAAAGCGGTTGAAATGACCGATGTAGCAATGAGGGCAATTAGTGATAACTTCAATACATTCGGCGGAGATATTCAAAGCATACAAAACGCATTCCAAGGTTTCGCAAAAGGTAATTATACAATGTTGGATAACCTTAAATTAGGTTATGGCGGAACAAGGGCAGAAATGGAGAGGTTAATTGCCGATGCTAACGAATACGCGGAAAGTATCGGTATGGCGGGAGATTTAACTATTGAGAATTTCGGGGATATTGTTAAGGCGATTGATTTAGTCCAGTAGAAACAAGGAATTGCGGGAACTACGGCAAAAGAGGCTGCTACTACTATTTCGGGTTCTCTTATGATGGTTAAGGCTGCGTGGGCTAATCTGTTAGTAGCATTCGCAGACGGAAACGCAGATTTAGAGGGAGCATTTAACGCATTGGTTGAAAGTGCTGAAATTGCGTTTAACAACATTCTCCCCGTAGTTGAATAGGCATTAATGGGTATAGGAACATTAATAGAAGGTTTAGCCCCTGTATTGGGCGAGAAATTACCGAAGATTGTAGCCGATGTAATGCCCTCTTTAATGGGTGCTATTACAGGATTAATTTAGTCTCTCGCTACCTCATTACCCGCTATGATTTAGCCCGTTCTTTCTGCTATTATTGCTGCCCTTCCCGACTTAATTAGTGCGGGTATTTAGTTATTCGCTGGTTTAGTTGTGGCATTAGTTGAAAGTATCCCCCAAATAGTTGCGGCAATTCCATAGATTGTAGAAGCAATTTATAACGGTTTTGTAGCCGCTGCCCCATAGTTAAAAGAGGCTGGAATAGCGTTAATTAATATGGTAGGGGAAGGAATTACAGAAGCGGGTGAATGGTTATTAGAAGGAATACACACCCTTTGGACTGATGTTTTAGGAGGAACAGAGGAAAGTTGGACTTCAATAGTTGAAAGTTTAAATACAACTTGGGATAGTATTAAAACCTCATTAAGCGAATGTTGGGAAAGTATAAAAACTTCTCTCTCTTCAATTTGGGAAAGTATTAAGACTATCGCAATGGCGGTATTTAATGCCTTATAGGAGTTTTGGGCTACTTGGGGCGGCACTATAATGACTTATATTTAGGCAGTATGGAATTATATAACAACTGTTTTCTCTTCCGCATTTAACATTATTTCCGCATTGTTTAAAGTATTCGCTGCCTTGTTCTCTGGTGATTGGGGAGCATTATGGGAAGCGGTTAAGGGTTTAGTAGAGGCAGTATGGAACGGAATAAAGGACACATTAACCGCAATTTGGGAAGGTATTAGTTCCGTTGCCGTTTCAATCTGGAACACATTAAGCGGAATTTTAAGCGGTATTTGGAGTAGTATATCAGCAACTGTTTCCTCTGTATGGAACAGTATTAAATCAACTATTTCCTCTGTTTGGAACGGTATTAAATCCACCGTCTCTTCCGCTATAAATTCAGTTTCTTCAACTGTTTCTTCCGTTTTCAATTCCATTAAATCAACCGCTACTTCCGTATGGAATAGCATTAAATCCGCAATCACTACACCAATAGAGACAGCAAAAGAAAAAGTTAGAAGTGCTATTGAGAAAATCAAATCCTTCTTCAACTTCTCTTGGAGTTTGCCACATCTTAAAATGCCTCATATCACAATCACGGGTGAATTTTCATTAGTCCCTCCATCTGTTCCTCACTTCTCTATTCAATGGTATAAATTAGGCGGTGTTTTTGATACTGCTACCTTGTTTGGATATGGAAATGGATAGATTGGTGGATTGGGCGAAGATGGAGCAGAGGCGATAGTTCCATTAGAAAACAACCTTGAATGGCTGGATAGATTAGCGACAATGTTAGCGGATAAGATGGGAAGTAATTAGCCTATCATTCTTGAAGTTGATGGAAAAGTATTTGGTTAGGTTGCCTGTGATAGCATAAACGGATTAACCAGGCAGACAGGCAGATTAAATATAGTAATGGCGTAAGGGGGAAAAGTGAATGAGTTATTGTAAATTAGGAAATGTGGATATTTCTAATTTCGTTTCGGGTTTAAAGATAACCACAAAGCACAATTATTCCGCATAGAAAAACGCTGCGGGGGATAGCGTAGTGGATTATATAAACGATAAGAGAAAAATAGAAATTCAAATAATCCCCCTTGAAGAAACTGATTATAGAACGGTTTTGAATGCGGTTTCATTTAACACCGTGATTTCCTACCGCAATCCATTAACGGGGGAATATTCAACAGCAAATTGTATTATTGATAGCAATGATACAGAGTATTTTACAATTTAGGCTAACCGAGTTATGTATAAAAAAATGAAGTTAGTATTTAATGAGTTATAAGGGGGAAGGGAAAATGTTAGAAAATATAACCGCAATCTCTAATACCCTTTCCTCTTCCGTAAGGGAAATTAATGGTAAGGTAGAGCATTATAAAAACTCTACCTTACAAAACACTTTCACTAAAAATTCTTCCCTCCAATAGATAGAGATATAGAGAGTAGCGGAGAATGGAAGAATGTTTGGTTAGGTTGTATGTTAGCGGGTAAATATAAAATTAAGAGATGTTAGCAGAGAGATAGTAATTAATTCTGGTGAAAAATTAATTCCTTATTTGGGGAGTGGGAACAGTTTTATTAACTATCCTACCTTCACCATTACAGAGATAAATAGGAATGAGAATAATAACCAACTCTCAATTACTGGATATGATTTAATAGACAATTTGAAAAACCATACCGTTAGCGAATTAACCCTTAATCCTCCATACACAATAGCGGAGTTTATGACAGCAATAGCCACTTTTGCGGGAACTACTTATAGAATTGTTAATATAACTGATATGTTCCCATTCAATCTTAATTACCCAACGGGGGCAAATTTTGACGGGACAGAGACAGTAAAAGAAGCATTGTAGTATGTAGCAGAGGCAACATAGACAGTAATTTTCATTGATAATTAGAATAGGTTTGTTCTTAAACGGTTATCTCCAAATGAAACAGCACAATTTACCATTACCAAAAATTATTATACTTCCCTATCTTCAAAGACCAATAGAAGATTAGTTGGGGTTTGTTCTACAACTGAATTAGGCGATAATGTTGAAGCAAAGTTGGAGCAATCGGGAACTATTTAGGAAGTAAGTAATAATCCGTTTTGGGAATTGCGAGAAGATATTGGGGATATAGTGGAAAACGCATTAGATAATTTAGGTGGATTGACTATTAATTAGTTTTCTTGCTCCTGGATTGGTAATTTATTTTTAGAGATTGGGGATAAAATCGGTTTAATCACAAAAGACAATGAAACAGTTTATTCCTATGTTTTAGATGATACAATTACCTATGACGGGGGATTAGAGGAAAAAACGCAATGGGAATATAGCGGGGAAGAAGTTGGATATTCTAATTCTTCTACTATTGGTGATGTATTAAAATAGACCTATGCGAGAGTTGATAAACAGGCGAGAGAAATAACCCTGTTAGCAAGCGATATAGAGGAAAACGAAAGATAGATTAGTTAGTTAAAAATCACTACTAATAACATTTCAGCGGAAGTAAGTAGTTATCAATCCAATTATTCTACCGCTATTGGAAATTTGAATAGTGAATTACAAGAAATCAAAAATACCGTTTCCGCATAGATGACAGATACCGAAATTAGATTAGCCATTAGTGAAGCAATAGAAAACTCCGTTAGTAAGGTAGAGACTGAAACGGGATTTACATTTGATAAAGACGGGCTTACCATTTCCAAGAGTGATAGTGAAATGAGAACTATTATTGATGAAGATGGAATGAGCGTATATAAAAATAACGATGAGGTTTTAACGGCAAATAACCAGGGAGTTAATGCTATAAACCTCACCGCAAGACAATATTTAATCATTGGAACGCATAGCAGATTTGAAGATTATGAAAGCAACAGAACGGGTTGCTTTTGGATTGAGTAAGGGGGAATAGTAAGATATGGCAACGAATTTATAGACAACTGCGACTTATTACCGTTCTGGTGGGGCTGGTGCTCTTAATGGCTGTGTTGGTTATGAGAATGGCCCAGCAAGAACTTCCGTAGCACGATACCAATTTACTACCCCTTCTACTGGTGCTACTTCCGTTTCGTGGCGTTCTTCTCAATGTAGTTTAAGCCAATATTATTATAATGATGGAAGTGGAACATAGTTAGCGTGGTAGTATGTCAATTCTTTTAACTGGATAATAACCGATGATGGGGACGCATATAAATACTATATCGGTAATGACGGATAGGGAATACATAGTAATTAGGGCAGTTATTATTATGGAAGTTGTAATATAAACTTACTTCCAAACAAAACATATTACCTTTTTATCTATCCTAATAACTCATTTAGGGGAATGTATGCGATATTTAACATAGGTAGTTTATCATTCTTAACGGTTGATGGGGCATATGGTATTTCTTCCATTGTAGCAACTAACGCAAATATCGGTTCCGCTTCAACAATCACCATTTCCCGTTATAGTGATGCTTTTACCCATACCCTCCAATATAAAATTACGGGGTAGAATAGTTTTACTAACATTGTATCTAATACAGATTAGATAAGTTATAGTTGGACGGTTCCAGTAGCAACTTACAATCTACTCCCTTCAACGGATAGAAGTATTGAGATAATTATTAAATGTTCTACATATAGCGGAAATACTTTATTGGGCGATAGTGAAACGACAATTATAGCCTATGCGGTTGAAAATGACTGTAAGCCTACTATTTCCGCAACATACACCTTATTAAATGATTGTTCTACCCTCACAGGGAATAACACAACGGCAATTTTGAATTGGAGCATAGTTAGAATAACTGTTTCTGCTACGGGAAGGAATGGAGCAAGTATTTCCTCATATGCGATAATCAATAGCGGCAATACTTACAATGTCGCAATATAGGACTTTAACCCAATCCAAACACCGACCTTTACATATAGGGCAACAGATACAAGAGGGTATGTAAGCGAAGGTAATTTAACTATTACCTCCATAAACTACACAAAACCAACAATAACCCTTAATGTTGTTCCACCGAATACACAGACGGGAGCAACAAAGATTAAAGGAAGCGGGAAATTATATTGGGGCAGTTTTGGATAGGTAAGCAATAATGCGACTATCTCATATCGGTATAAAGAAAGTGGCGGTAGTTATGGGAATTGGACGAATTTAACCACCATTTTTTCCTCTTCCAACTATAACACTACCGAAAGCACAATTACCCTAGATTATAGAAAGAAATATGTTTTTTAGGGTAGGATTGTAGATGCGTTAAATACCGTTCTCACTCCTGAAATCTCCGTTGTGGCTCTCCCTGTTTTTGATTGGGGAAAGGATGATTTTTAGTTTAATGTAGCGGTAATATTCTCCCCCTCTTCATACGGTTCTTCTCTTCCATAGAGTGGTTAGGAAGGATAGGTGTTTTTTAAGATATGACATACATTTATCATAATAATCAATGGGTATAGGCTACTGTTTATATCTACCATAACAATCAATGGGTATAGGCAGAGATGTTTTTATATAATTAGCAATGGAACTAACCAGAAGGGGGATGAAAAGTTGATGACTTGGGAAATTTTTGTGGGTATTACTGTATTGTTTGCGTTTGTCGTTTCAGTAGGGAAGATAATTGCCAACAATACGGAGACAATGACGAAAATGAAATGTAGTATTGATTAGGTAGTGACTTTATTAGAGAACTACCACGATGATATGGAGAAATTAGCGGAGAAAGTTGGAGTAATTGAGGAAAGAGTAAGAAAGATTGAGATTGTAGATAGAGAGGATAAGGAAGAGTAAAGAAGCAATGGGGAAGAGGTAAGAAAAAACGGGGAGATAGTTAGCCAAAATATGCTATCTATCTCTCCAAAGCCTACGGTCTAATAAAATTTTAATCTTGACATTTGGGGTAAAAAGGTTATAATAGGGGACAGAAACAAGGCAATTCCGCAATATTCTACGCTGATTTGTTATAATTTTGGAAACACCCCCTCCAAAACCGTAGGCCGAGGGTTCGAAGCCTTCTTCCCCTGCCAGAGCGAGGAAATCGGGTGTTTTTGATGCGAAACACCCGATTTTCTTTACTTTTTAGGTGTTTTTCATTTCCAACTTATGGCAAAAAACCGTAGGCTAATGCGTTTGAGCCTACGGTTTCTTACTAATTTTGAAAGGGGAATACCTCAATGCGTCTAACTGCTGGCGAACAAAACAAGACCACTTCCTTATCTGTTCTTATTGAAAAATTTATCAATGTGAAGAAAACCAATGGGATGGCGGAAAGAACGATTAAGGACTATGAAAAAGAGTTATGGAAATTCTATAATTTCAGTAGTAAGAAGGTAAGTGTAAGGATTTTAGAGGGGGATTTACTTAAATACTTCGCCTCTATCCCCAAAACTTCTTCCGCTGTGTTTAATCGCCCTTATACTTGCCTTAATGCGTTCTTTAATTACTTGGTAAGACAGGATTATTTACCATCTAATCCCCTTGTTAAAGCGGAGATACAGAAAAAGAAAGATGATAGTGCTATTCACGCTGCCGATGCTGCCGATATTAAAAAATTATTGAAAGTTTGTGATAGACGCACATTTACAGGGCTGCGGAATTACACAATTATTTCCCTTATGATTGATACAGGGATTAGAACAAGCGAGTTAGTTAGGATTGAGGACGAAGATTTTGATGAAAAAGGGAATAGAATAATCATTCGCCCAGAGGTTTGTAAAACGAAGCACAGCAGAGTTTTATTTCTCTCCCCCTCCACTACCTCTTCTATTGGAAAATTGATTAAAATGAAACCTACGGGGTTTAGCAGTAAAATTTTTCCCAGTAGAGACGGGAACGAAATGGATACTAACAATTTAAGTAGAGAGTTTAGGCATTTAAGCGAAAAGGCGGGAGTGAAGATTACCCCTTACCAATTGCGGCATAGTTTTGCTACCTTATGCGTTGAAAGCGGTATGAATGTATTTTTGCTTCAACAGTTGATGGGGCACAGTGATATAGCAATGACAAGGAGATATACAGATATTAACCTTACCCAACTCCAAGAGGCACATAGCAGTTTTTCCCCGTTGGATATGGTGGAGAAAGGGAAGAGGTTGTAATACCAATAGAAAAACGGTGTAGTATCAAACAAAATACTACACCGTTTTATTTATATAAAAAGAAATCTAAAAAAGTGATAGACAATTAAAAATCTATTGAGACAGATTTTTCAAACTTAATACTTAAATCATTAGTCTCAAAGAAATTCTCTGGTAGTTCATACTGATAAACCCCATCAAACTTACCCCTCTTAATTAGCAATCCATTATGAGCCAATGAACTCATAGTAGCACCAGAAACAGAAACACCACCATAATAAGCAATCTGGTTGGCGTTAAATGGGAAATAATCAAATTTGCCATCCTTATTTTTCATAACACCAAAAGTGAATTGATGAAATTTTCTATTCTTAATCACATCATAGTTAATGATGCTGTTAGCACATAGATTTACAACAACCCTCATAACTACTCTACCTTTTGGAGTAGTAGCAGAGCAATTAATCAACTGGTTATACTTGGGGTTAATACTCAAAATATCCTTGTATTCGTCATACAAAACTGTTTCAGCCATTTTTTATATCCTTTCATTTAGAAAATATTTATTTCTTAACTTTTTCTATATATATTATATCAAATTTTTTTAAAATTGTCAATTTCAGGAACTTTTACCAAGAGTAAGAGATAATAATAGAGAGAAGAGTAATTACATACCCTTCTCTCTCTTTTTATTTTTCCGCTTTTAGTCTTAACGCTTCTTCATACAACTCTCTATCTCTATCACTTAACTTATAACCGTCAATTTCTTTAACTGATAAAATTAATTCTGCGTCCCCAATCAAATCAATTAACGCTTCCTTCATTTTCAAAATAACTCTTGCTCTTTCAATTTCTTCTTCGGTTATTTCATCATAGAATGCGTTAAACCTGGAATTATCAAGGTCAAGAATTCCAATTTCATCTAAAACGGTTTTATAGTCTTTTAGAGATAGGCGTTTGTTTGGATTGTATTTAATCATACCACATATATTTCTTTTTTCTTTGCGTTCAATGCTCTCTTCGCAGCATCAACTTCCCGCACATACTTACTAACAGTATCGGGGGAACGGTTCATAGCAATGGCAACTTTTTTATAACTGCCGCATTTCTGGTATAGTTGCCACATTTCCTCTTTCTCTTGGGGGAGAACTTTATGGGGCATAATCAATCACCCTTGCTTCCTCTCACCTTGGGGGCATTAACGTGGAGGTATTTGTCGGTGTTCGTCATTGCGATTTCAAACGATTTCTTAATGAGGTCAATAGCCTTGATAGGAGTTCCACCAGCCTTTTCAATCAATGCGTTCTGTTTCTCAATGTCTTTAAAGAAGTTTTTGGGAACGAGGATTTCATTGGTTTCCAGGTCAAGAATAACACGCATAATTAATTTCCCCTTTCTAATTTTTATTTTGGGATAGATAAATTATAGGAAATTTAGGTGAAATTGTCAAGAAAATTGAATAATAGTATAACAATTATTCGTAAAAAATGACTATATATAGACTATAAATAACTATAACTACGCTATGAAAACCAATAGAAGAGGAATAAATGGGAATATATTGTCTTTTATTCTCTTTTATTTCCAAGAGTAAGAGAATAGAAGAGGGGAGGATATGCGGGAAAAAATATTAAATTATATGGTAAAAATTTTTCGGGCAAAAAAGGAAAATGAATTAACAGCATTTTTCTATATACAATGGAAGAAGTAAAATAACCTTTATTCGTCAGTAGTTGGACGAAGATAAAATTTTTTGTTATAATAGTTATAGCGACATAGAGAAGAATACCTAATAAAATCTAAAAACGCTTTTACGATAATATAGCGGAGCGTGGCGAGGGGGAATAGTCCTGCCCCTTCATTGAGACTATGCCAAGATGCTATATTATTGTAAAAACGCTTTTTGAGCCATTGGAGCGTTTTATATTTTCCTTCTTTAATGAATATGGGTAGGGGCTTATTCCTTTCTCCCCTACCCAACTTTTTTAGAAAATATTTTCCATATTTTTTCTGCGGGTGAGTATGAAACGCATTTGGGCGAAGTAGGAAAATCAATTAAAAAGAAATTTCTATATAAGTGTAAGAAAGAAAAAGTAAATAATTCCGTTGTGAAGATGACGGGGATAAACTCAAAAATTTGGCGTATTAATATATTGTGCCAAAATTTTGAGTTCATTTTTGAAGATGACGGGGATAGCATCAAAAAAATCCGCACAATATATATAATATGTGCGGAAAAAATGGATGCTATTTTTATTATTTTTTTGAAATAAATAGCATCAAAAAATACCGAAGAGGAGGTGTTAAATTGTTAGTTCGTGGAAATTCATATACAAAAGAAGAGATATAGGAAGAGTTCAACCTTGATACCGATAAAGCGAGTAATTTAATTAGAAAAATTGAAAAAATGGGTTATAAGGCAACGGGGAACGGCAGAAAGGGAGATAATTACCGCATAATTATTAAGGATGTCCCGCAGACGGTGGATATAATTAAAATATTTAAATCTCTCCATTTAGTCTATACAGAAAACAATTTAACAAAGATAGCCCAATTACTTCACTCTCTTGGAACAGAGGCTAATTATTCTTATCGCAGTTTAGAGAACTACAATTATTTCACCGACAAAACAATAAAGAAATATCTTGAAGCATTTGAAAAAATGGGCGTTGTAAAACTAAATTTCACAAATAAAGTTTGTTATGCTACAAAGAAAAGAATTTTAACCGAAGAAGAACATAGTTATACCCAGGAGGAAATAGAGAATACAGATTATTATTATGTAGTTGATGTAAAACCCATTACAGAGGAAGAATACGATAAAGCAAACAAAGCATATTTAGAATATATAGAAGAGCATAAAAACGATTTAGATGTTGTAGAAGATGAAATGGAATTTTATGCTTATATGGCAAAGAGAGATGTATTAGGAGGATGGACGGCAAGACGAAATGCGGGAGAGAGATATGAAGTAAATAGCAACTCCCCGCAAGTTGATGTTATCCTCTCTCTCTTGGATAATTAGAATAGAACAGAATATTAGAGAGTTAAAAAGGGAAATCATAATGAAGATGAATTAAAATGGTTTGAAAGAACTGAAAAATGGGATGAAGAAAGAGAGTAGAAAAAGAGAGATAGAGAAGAGTATGAAAAGCAGATGGAAAAATTAAAGAGGGAACGACAAAGATTGATTGGGGAAATTGAATTAATGAAATCGTGGTTTTCCCCAGAGTAGTTAGAATAGATTGAAAAAATAATTAAAGAAAGTGAGGCTATAATTAATGGGAAAATATGATTTTGATGAAAGAATGGAAGATATTAGGGAGATAGAGAGATTGAAGAAGGAAAGAAGTTTATTATTATGTTTCCTTGAAAATAAAGAATACCCTAATTTACCAGGAGCAGACATTAAAACAACTTACGATTATTTATAGAAAATTGCGATTATGGAAGATTTACACGGTGATATTGGATGGGAAAAAGATAGGGAGATTTTGTTAAAATACTTCAATGGATATAAGTTTGAAAGTGAAGAGGCAGCAAAGAGATTAATGTATGCGTTTATGGGGAAATAGCCTGTTTTAGCCTGGAAATATATGAAGATGTATAGAATAGTAGATGATTTTAATGGTTATTACCGTTTCAACGCTCAAATTGACGATAATATAAAAATGACAATTAAGGATGAAATAGTGATTGAGGTAAAACCATTTGAGGATTATTTCAAATGAAAATTAGACCCTGGCTGCCTACATTAAATTGGCTGAAATAGGATTAGGATATTACCCGCAAATACTCCCATCCTGGCATTTACTCCGTTTCTATTGGAGATAGATTAGTTTATATAGGTAAAAGTAGGGATATGCTATGCCGATTAGCA
>JAEEGI010008925.1_pt1 | contig 22066 bp, 23 predicted proteins | sample 8958751 | NCBI WGS metagenome assembly JAEEGI01 (sample SAMN16246545, study PRJNA631951) | gut metagenome | biome: gut microbiome; feature: rumen; material: KS-attached | host: Bos | place: Iran: Karaj | collected 2018-10 | reverse complement strand
GGGATGTTTTTTGCGGGTCGTCGAGGGCGGCGACTACTACAGGGAACGGGGTCTGCGTTTCAATTCCGAATATGTCCTGCGTTCCCCGTCTTCTCAAAACTCAAAACTCAAACCTGCCCTCAGGCCTTGATCGACTCCAGCAGGGCCTCCACGTTCTTGGCAAGGTCGGCCAGAGCGCCGGGCTGGAAGGGAGAGGGGAAGCCCGCCTCTTCCAGAAGATCCGTCCAGACCTTCTCGCCGCCCTGCTTACTCAGCCGCAGGTAGCGGGCAAAGGCGTCGTCGTAGTCCTTGCGGGAGGCCAGCAGGAACTGGAAGGCCGCGGTCTGGGCCAGGCAGTAATCAATATAATAGAAGGGGCTCTCATAGATGTGCATCTGGTACTGCCAGCGGGTGCCTTTCTCCAGATAGGGCATGCCCTCGAAGGAGATGTGGGGTCTGAACTGCTTCTCCAGCTTCAGCCACTCCGCGTCCCGCTCGTCCGGGGTCAGATCGGGGTTCTCGTAGACGATGTGCTGGAAGGCGTCCACCATGGTGCCGTAGGGGATGAAGGAGAAGCTCTCCAGCGCGTGCATGAACTTATAGCGCTCCGCGTCCTTGCCGAAGAATTCCGGCATGTAGGGCCAGGCGAAGAACTCCATGGACATGGAGTGGGTCTCGGCAGTCTCCATGCCGCCGCAGCCCAGCTCCAGGGCAAAGCGGTTGTCGGCGATGAGATAGGCGTTCAGGGCGTGACCGGCCTCGTGGGTCACCACGTCCACGTCCCCGGCGGTGCCGTTGAAGTTTGCCAGGATGAAGGGCTGCTTGTACTTGGCAAACTCGGTGCAGTAGCCGCCGCCCCACTTGTTCTTGCGGGAGTCCACGTCGAAGGCCTCGTTTTCCAGCATCAGGTCGATGAAGTCCCCGGTCTCCTTGCCCATGGCGTGGTACATCTTCTTCGCGGAGGCGAAGATCTCCTCCTTGCCGAAGGGCTTGGGGTCGCCGCCGGGCATGATGACGCCGTCATCGTAGAACATGTACTTGTCGATGCCCAGGCGCTTGGCGTTCTCGCTGCGCAGCCGCGCCACCACGGGCACGATGTCCTTCAGCACGTTCTGGCGGAAGTTCGCCACCTTCTCCTGGTCGTAGCAGAGGCGGCCCATGCGGTAGTAGCCCAGCTCCACGAAGTTCTTGTAGCCCATCTTTTTGGCCATCCGGTCGCGGACATGCACCATCCGGTCAAAGATGCTGTCGAGCTCCGCTTTGTGCGCCTCCAGCCCCCGGCCCAGCACCTCAAAGCACTCCTTGCGGGTCTCCCGGTCGGCGTCCTTGGCGTACTTCATCAGCATGGCCCGGGGCAGCTTCTCGCCCTTCCACTCAAACTCCATGGCGGCCATCAGATCGGAGTACTCCCGCACCAGCTTGTTCTCCTCCACCATGTCCTCAATGATCTCGTTGGACATGCTCTTGCGCTGTACCTCCATGGACTGGAACAGCACGGGGGAGAGGGCCTCCTCCAGCTCCTTGCGGAAGGGGGAGTCCAGCAGGGCGGAGGCGTACTCCACGCTGTAGTTGCCAACGGTGGGGCCGATCTCGTCGTAGTACTCATTCTCGGCCACATAGAAGGGATCCACGGTGTTGATGGTGTAGCGCATGCTGGCCAGGCTTGCGTTGGTGGCAAACTCCAGCTCCATCTTCAGGTAGTCCTCCCGGGCGGCCAGGATCTCCTCCACGCTCTTGGCGGCCTTGATGCGGGGGATCACATCCTCCATCACGGCCTTGACTTCCTCCAGGGTTACGCGGCGATAGGGCAGTTCGGAAACTTTCATGAGGGTACGTCCTTTCTATCGTTATTTGCGGTGTGATTCCTGCCATCACTATACACCGGAACGCGCCGCTTTGCAATCCCGGATTTCCCTGACCGGCGCCTCTGCGCATTCTGTTGTAAATTCCTATTGACAGGCTGGGGATTCTGTGTTATGCTATCAGCAGTTAAAGAACTCTAACTCATGAAACGGAACAGAGACCGCCCCGCGGCGGCTTTCTTTCAGCAAGAAAGTTAGAGATAACTAACATAAAGGAAAGAGGTGCGGCCATGAGCGTTGTGATCGTAGGCGGGAATGAATGCATGGAGCGGCGCTACAAGGATCTGTACGCAAGCTATCAATGTCAGGCGAAGGTGTTCACCAAGCCCCGGGGCGGGCTGCGGGACAAGCTGGGCAGCCCGGATCTGATGATCTTCTTCACCGATACCATGTCCCACAAGATGCTCCACGGCGCCATGAGCGAGCTGCGCGGGCAGAACACCGTCATTGAGCACAGCCGCAGCAGCTCTCTGTCCGCCCTGCGGAATATTCTGGAGAAGCACGCGGGATAATAGATAGCAATTGCGAAACGTGTTTCACAATTGATAACTCGCGCTTATCGCAGCGGCTTAAGGCCGCTTTGGTCGGCGCGAGGCCTCGCACAGCTCGGCTTAGGGTGTTTTTGAGGCGGCAAAGCTGCCTCAAAAACGGATTGGTATTTCCTTCGGGGCAAAAATCGAAGCCGGCTGCGGCTTTCGCAATGGAGAAGAACCACACGGAAGGGAGGGGAGCATATGTCGGACGAGCTGGTGGTGCGCTGCTGCGCGCCGACGCTGGCCGGCATCAAGACCGGCAGCATCTTTTCCTGCCCCTATGAGAGTGAGAAGAGGCTTTTTGACGAGATCCGCGGTCTGAACCGCCGCCTGGTGCCCGCGGGGCTGCGGGTGCTGCCTCTGCGCTGGCGGGGCGGCAAGGCGCTGCTGTATGTATTCCGCCCGGCCTGCCTGCGCCGGGATCTGACCGGGGAGGACGCCCAGCGCCTTCTGCGGGAAAACGGCTACGCCGGCATGGGCTGCGAGGCCTGCATTGCCCGGCTGAGCCGCCGCCTGCGGGAAAACGAGGACTTCCCCCACGAGATCGGGCTCTTCCTCAGCTACCCGCCGGAGGACGTGCGGGGCTTCATCGAGAACCGGGCGAAGAACTATAAATTCATCGGGTATTGGAAGGTTTACGGCGACGAGGACAAAGCGCGCCGCGCCTTTGCACGATACAAAAAATGCACGGACTGCTACTGCCGCTTCCTGGAGGCGGGCTATGCCCTGACGGATCTGGCGGTGGCGGGCTGAAAGAAAGGACGGAAAGAATCATGAAGAAAATCGCGGTTGTTTACTGGAGCGGCACCGGCAATACCGAGGCCATGGCCAAGGCGGTGGTGAAGGGCGCCCAGGGCGCCGGCGCCAGCGCCACCCTCTGCACCCCGGCGGATTTCAGCGGGGCGGAGGTCGCCAAGTACGACGCCATCGCCTTCGGCTGCCCCGCTATGGGCAGCGAGATGCTGGAGGACAGCGAGTTTGAGCCCATGTTTGAAGACTGCAAGGGCGCCCTCCGCGGCAAGACCATCGCCCTCTTCGGCTCCTACGGCTGGGGCGACGGGGAATGGATGCGCTCCTGGGAGGACGACTGCAAGACCGCCGGCGCGGTGCTGGCCTGCGACAGCGTCATCTGCAACGACGCCCCGGACGACGAGGCCCTGGACGCCTGCAAGGCCCTGGGCGCCGCCCTGGCGTAAAGGAACTTTGAGAATTGAGTTTTGAGATGGAAGCGGCTCCGCCCGGAGCCGCTTCAGACTGTAGACAAAGTTGGTTTCTGTCATCGCGAACCAGTGACCGATGTCACTGGTGTGGCGATCCGTAACCTGAAAGCCTTGAAAACACGGGCTTTTTGAAGAAGAACGGATTGCCACGCCAGTGTGAGCACTGGCTCGCAATGACATACTTTGGGGTTTGTCTACACATTGAAGCGGCCCCGCCCGGGGCCGCTTTTTTCATGCTTTGATTTGATCGAAAAAGAATGTGAATATTTTGAAATCCCCTGTTCACGGGGGAAAAACTGTGTTATACTGTGCGGGAAAGAATAAAACAGGGAGGAGCAACCATGGAACAAAATTGGAACGAACAGCTTCTGTCCTTTCTTGCATCCAGCCCCACCGCCTTCCACGCCTGCCGCAACCTGGCACAGCGCCTGGAGGGGGAGGGCTATACCGAACTGCTTGAGCAGGAGGATTGGGCGCTGCAGCCCGGCGGGCGCTACTTTGTGCGGCGCAACGGCTCCGCGCTGATCGCCTTTCGCATCCCGGAGGGGGGCGTGCAGGGCTTCCTGATGATGGCTGCCCACTCCGATTCCCCCAGCTTCAAGATCAAAGAGCACGCCGCGGTGCCCACCGCAGGGATGTACACCCGCCTGAACGTGGAAAAATACGGCGGGATGCTCTGCGCCTCCTGGATGGATCGGCCGCTGTCCGTTGCGGGGCGCGCCGCCGTCCGGGAAAACGGGCAGATCGCCATGAAGCTTCTGAACGTGGATCGGGATCTGCTGCTGATCCCCCATGTGGCCATCCACATGGATCGCAGCGCCAACGACGGCAAGAAGTTCGACCCCAACACCGACATGCTGCCCCTCTTCGGGGACAGTGAGGCCGCGGAGCAGTTTGACGCTCTGATCGCCGAGAGCCTGGGCGTTCAGAAGGAGGACGTGCTGGCCACGGATCTCTTCCTCTATCCCCGCACCCCCGGCACGGTCTGGGGCGCCAGGGGGGAGTATCTCTCCTCCCCGCGGCTTGACGATCTGCAGTGCGTCTTCGGCTGCACGGAGGGCTTCCTCCGGGCGAAGGCGGGGGAGAGCACGCCGGTCCTCTGCGTCTTTGACAATGAGGAGGTGGGCAGCGGCACCAAGCAGGGCGCCGACTCCAGCTTCCTGGAGGATGTGCTCTGCCGCGTCTGCGAGAGCTGCGGCGTGAGCCTGCGGCCCTGCCTTGCGCGGAGCTTCCTGGTCTCCGCCGACAATGCCCACGCCGTGCACCCCAACCATCCGGAGTATGCCGACCGGAACGACCGGCCGGAGATGAACAAGGGCATTGTGGTGAAGTATAACGCCAACCAGCGCTATACCACCGACGCCGTTTCCGCCGCCGCCTTCACGGAGCTCTGCAGACAGGCGGGGGTGCCCACCCAGCGCTTCACCAACCGGGCGGATCTGCCCGGCGGCAGCACCCTGGGCAATATCAGCACCGCCCACATCTCCGTGGACTCGGTGGACATAGGCCTTGCCCAGCTGGCCATGCACTCGGCTTATGAGACCGCGGGCACCAAGGATACGGAGTATCTCATATGCGCGGCGGAGGCCTATTTCGGCAGCGCCTTCACCCGCTGCGACGGCGCCATCACCCTGAAATAAAGGACGGAGGGACAAAGATGAAAACAAAAAACCTGCTTGCACTGCTGCTTGCGCTGGTGCTCTGCGCCAGCCTGCTGACGCCTGTCTACGCCTTTGCCGAGGGGGAGGAGTCTGCCGTCCCCTCTGATCCGGACAGCTACGCCGTCATTGACCCCGCCGCGCTCCAGAAGCTGGTGGAGGACTATGCGGCGGTCTACAGTCTGAAGAAGGAAAACATCAGCGTGGCCTACTGCTATCTGGACACCGGGGACACCTGGTATTATAACGGCGACCGCTGGTACTTCAGCGCCGGGCTGCACCGGGTGCCGCTGATGATGATCCTGGCCGAGTGGGAGCACGACGGCAAGGTCAACCGGGACACCTCTCTCAAGGGCATGACCCTGGGCCAGGCGGAGGAGTCTGTGCTGATCTACAACAGCGTGGACAACACCAACCTGATGATGGGCATGATCGGCTCCAACGAGGACGCCCGCCGGGAGTTTATGAAGTTTTCCAGCCTGCCCGAGGACTACTACGACCCGGACTTCCTGGCCTACAGCTACTTCTCCGCCCGCTATATGATGGACGTGATGAAGACCCTCTATTATGAGAACGAGCGCTTCCCCAATATCCTGGAGTGCATGAAGAGATCCGCCGTGGGGCAGTACTTCGGCGCGGGCCTGGGCAACATCGAGGTCGCCCAGCGCTTCGGCTCCTACACCGCGCCCCGGCGCAATGAGAATAACCACGACGCGGCCATCATCTACACCCCCCATCCCTTCGCCCTGGTGGTCATGACGGAGAACATGGGCGTGACCCAGCAGATCACAAAGGACATGGGCATCATCTTCCGGGATTACACCTTGAGTCTGGACGGCGCCTATGACGCCTGGCTCCAGCAGAAGGACAACCCCCAGCCCGCCGTGACCGCGCCGGAGACCGAGACCCAGCCCGCCGAGACGCCCGCCGAGGGCGAGACGCCCGCGGAGGTGCAGCCGGAGGAGACGCCCAATGCCGGTCTGATCCTCCCCAGCGTTCCCACCGAGCAGGAGACCGAGACCGCGGTGACAACCGAGGAGCCCGCTGAGGAACAGAGCCCCGCCGCCGAGAATCTGACCCCGCGGCAGCAGGAGGCCCGGGACGCGCTGGAAGTGCAGAACTCCCGCCGCATGATCGTGCTGGTGCTGGGCGCGGTGCTGCTGTTCGTGCTCGTGCTCGCTCTTGTGCTGCAGAAGGTCATGCGCAGACGGAAGGCCGCGGATCAGGACGAGGACTGAAGGAGAAACGGCTGACCCCATGAAAAAATTCCTCTGTATGCTTCTGATCCTGGCGCTGTGCGCGGCACTCTGCGGCTGCGGCGGCAGCGCCCGGGAGGTGGTAACGGTGACCACCCTGGTGGAGCAGGACTACTCCCTGGCCTTTCGCACCGGGGATCCCACGGCCTACTATGTGGCCGCCGCCATCGAGGTGCTGAACGCCCAGGGGCTGGTGGACGAGCTTTCGGTCAAGTGGTTCGGCAGCCGGCTGGTGAACTTCGGCAGCAACGCCTCCGCGCTGGAGAATCTGGGCCCGGTGGAGCCCCGCAGCTTCATCATCGGCGTGGACATCAACTCCTTCCCCATGGCCTATATCACCGGCGGACAGTACTGGGGCTTTGACATTGAGCTGGCCACCGCCGTCTGCGAGCTGCTGAACTGGGATCTGAAGATCCAGCCCATCGAGAAGGAGGATGTGTATATCGAGCTCTCCTCCGGCAATATCGACTGCGCCTGGGGCGGTATCGCCCTGGATCCCGAGGACATCTCCGCCGGGCGCATCACCCAGTACGGCCCCTATATCCACAACGACATCGTCATCGCCAAGCGGGGCGACGCCTTTATTGAGAATAAGTACATGCTGTCCCACAAGGCGCTGGCCATGTGCTCCACTCAGGAGGCCATGGACGCGCTGCAGACGGATTCCGGCATCGTGAACCGCCTGGGGCAGATCTCCCGCCTGGCCGGCGGCACCACGGAGTGCTTCCAGTATCTCTACCAGGGCCGCTGCGACGTGATCCTCACCGACTCCACCGCCATCTACTATTTCAACTGCCACTGAACAAAAAAGCAGCAAAGAGACGTCGCTTCGGTTGGAAGCGGCGTCTCTTTGCTGTGGATGAAAGAATGAAGAAATGAAGAAATGAAGGGCCATGCGGGCCAATTATGGTGTCGCGCATAGCGCGAAGGATTCTAATCCATCGGCGAAGCCGATACCACAATTCCTTCATTCGCGCAGCGTCTTCATTTCTTCATTCTACTGTTGACCTGCGGGCGGTTTGATGGTACAATACCATGAATTATTGTTGCTATGGAGATTGCTATGTGGATTGCTGATTCCTGGCAGGATTTTGAAGTCCTGGACTGTTCAAGAGGAGAGAAGCTGGAGCGCTGGGGGGACTATTACCTGGTGCGCCCCGACCCCCAGGCCATCTGGGACACGCCCCGGAAAAACCCCCACTGGAACGACCGGGACGCCCGCTATCGCCGCAGCGAGAGCGGCGGCGGCAGCTGGGACAAGGGGAGCCTGCCCTCCGAGTGGAGCATTCGCTATAAAGAACTGACCTTCCACGTCAAGCCCATGAACTTCAAGCACACCGGCCTCTTCCCCGAGCAGGCCGCCAACTGGGACTGGGCCATGGCCAAGATCCGCGCTGCCGGGCGGCCCATCCGGGTGCTGAACCTCTTCGCCTACACCGGCGGCGCCACCGTGGCCTGCGCCAAGGCGGGAGCAGAGGTCTGCCATGTGGACGCGGCCAAGGGCATGGTGGCCTGGGGCAAGGAAAACGCGGCGGCCTCCGGCCTCTCGGACGCGCCCATCCGCTGGATCGTGGACGACTGCGCCAAATTCGTGGAGCGGGAGATCCGCCGGGGCAAGCGCTATGACGCCATCATCATGGACCCGCCCTCCTATGGGCGCGGCCCGGGGGGCGAGGTGTGGAAGCTGGAGCAGAATCTCTGGCCCTTCGTGTCCCTCTGCGCAGGCGTCCTCTCGGGCGATCCGCTCTTCGTGCTCATCAACTCCTATACCACGGGGCTCTCCCCTTCGGTGCTGAGCTATGTGACCGAGAGCATTTTCACCAAGAAATACGGCGGCCGCTCCGAAAGCCGGGAGCTGGCTCTGCCTGTTACCGACAGCGGCCTGTACCTCCCCTGCGGGGCAACGTGCCGCTGGGAGAGATGAAGAAATGAAGAAATGAAGGAGTGAAGGGCCCTGCGTGCCAATTATGGTATCCCGCGGAGCGGGATGGATTGAGATCCATCGGCGAAGCCGATACCGTACTTCCTTCATTTGCGAAGCAAGCTTCATTCCTTCATTAGCGAAGCGTCTTCATTCTGTGACAAAGGAACAGATCATATGGAACCGATCATTCGATTTGAAAACGTACATTTCACCTACCCTGAGGGGTCTCGGGAGATCCTTTGCGGCATCGACCTGGAGATCGCCGAGGGGAGCTTTGTGGCGGTGCTGGGGCACAACGGCTCCGGCAAATCCACCCTGGCCAAGCACATGAACGCCATCCTGCTTCCCACGGAGGGCAGGGTGCTGGTGGCAGGGCTGGACACCGCCGACGAGGACAAGCTCCTGGATCTGCGGCGCACCGTGGGCATGGTGTTCCAGAACCCGGATAACCAGATCGTCGCAAACGTTGTGGAGGACGATGTGGCCTTCGCGCCGGAGAACCTGGGCGTTCCCCCCAAGGAGATCCGGGAGCGTGTGGACGCCGCCCTCAGACAGGTGGGCATGTATGACTTTCGCATGCACGCGCCCCATCTCCTCTCCGGCGGACAGAAGCAGCGGGTGGCCATCGCGGGCGTCATCGCCATGCAGCCCCGGGTGCTGGTGCTGGACGAGCCCACCGCCATGCTGGATCCCCAGGGGCGGCGGGAGGTGGTGCAGACCGTCACCGACCTCTGTCGGGAGAAGGGGATGACCGTAGTGCTCATCACCCACCATATGGAGGAGTGCATCGGCGCCGACCGGCTCATCGTCATGTCCAACGGTACCATCGTGGCCGACGGCAGCCCCCAGGCGGTCTTCTCCCAGGTGGAGCTGATGGAGCGGGAGGGACTGGACGTGCCCGAGACCACCCGGGTGCTCCACGAGCTGGGGCTCGACACCGATGCCCTGGATCCGGAGACCTGCGCAGAGCGCATCGCCGCAAAGCTGCGCTGATTTCAAACAGTTTGGAGAATATCTATGTCTGAACTTCGTGTGGAGGCTCTGACGCATACCTACAGCGCAGGGACCCCCTTTGAAAAAACCGCCATCGAGAATATCAGTCTCACGATCCCCTCCGGCCAGTTCGTGGGGCTGCTGGGGCATACCGGCTCCGGCAAGTCCACCTTCATCCAGCACCTGAACGCCCTGCTCAAGCCCACGGGCGGCACGGTCTATGTGGACGGGGAGGACATCAACAAGGACAAAAAGAGCCGCCGCGCCGTGAAGAGCAAGGTCGGCCTGGTGTTCCAGTACCCGGAGTACCAGCTCTTTGAGGAGACCGTCTTTGCCGACATCGCCTTCGGCCCCAAGAACATGGGGCTGGAGAAGGCGGAGATCGAGCAGCGGGTGCGGGAGGCCGCGCACTTCGTGGGCGTGGAGGAGGAGCTGATGGAGCGCTCTCCGCTGGAGCTCTCCGGCGGGCAGAAGCGCCGCGTCGCCATCGCCGGCGTCATCGCCATGCGCCCGGGCATCCTGATCCTGGACGAGCCCACCGCCGGCCTTGACCCCGCGGGCTGCCGCCAGATCATGGACAACATCTGCGCCTACCGCAGGGAGAGCGGCGCCACGGTGATCATTGTGAGCCACAATATGGACGACGCCGCCCGGCTCACGGAGCGGCTCATCGTCTTCGACCATGGGCATATCGCCATGGACGGCAGCCCGGAGGAGATCTTCTCCAAGCCCGAAAAGCTGGTGGAGATCGGCCTTGCGGTGCCCCAGGCCACGCGCCTTGCCATGGCGCTGCGGGAGAAGGGCGTTGCGCTGGAAGGCGCCGTCTTCACCCACGGCCAGCTGATGGCTGCGCTGAAGGGGGTGGGCGTATGCTGAAGGACGTCACCCTGGGCCAGTATTTTCCCGGCAACACCGTGACCCACCGCCTGGACCCCCGGACGAAGATCCTGCTGCTGATCCTGCTGATCGTGGCGATCTTTATGACGGGCGGCTGGGTGGGAAACGGCCTCATGATCGTGGTCACCATCGTGTGCATGATCGTCTCCCGCATCAAGCCCCGCAGCATCTTCAAGGGGCTCAAGCCCATGCTCATCATCATCGTGTTCACCTCTGTGCTGAACCTGTTTTACACCGAGGGCACCCCCATCTTCCCCGGCTGGATCATCACCTGGGAGGGGCTTGCGCGCTCGGTGAAGATGGTGCTGCGCATCGTGCTGCTCATCACCGACACCTTCCTGCTGACCTACACCACCAGCCCCATTGCGCTGACCGACGGCATGGAGCGGCTGCTGAATCCGCTGAAAAAGATCCATGTGCCGGTGCACGAGATCACCATGATGATCTCCATGGCGCTGCGCTTTATCCCCACCCTGATCGAGGAGACGGACAAGATCATGTCCGCCCAGAAGGCCCGCGGCGCGGACTTTGAAAGCGGCGGCCTGGTGAAGCGCGCCAAGGCGCTGATCCCCATTCTGGTGCCGCTCTTTGTCAGTTCCTTCCGCCGGGCGGACGAGCTGGCCGTTGCCATGGAGAGCCGCTGCTACCACGGCGGCGAGGGGCGCACCCGCATGAAGCAGCTGCGCTTTGCCCCCCGGGATCTCTGGGCGCTGCTGCTGGGCGCGGCGCTGCTGGCGGGCGTCATTGTGCTGAGACAGTTTGGCCTATGAGAAACATTGCCCTGCGTTTATCCTATGACGGCAGCGCCTACCACGGCTGGCAGGTGCAGAAGAGCGAGATCACCGTGGCCCAGACGCTGGAGACGGCCCTCACGAAGATCTGCGGCCACCCGGTGAAGACCGTGGGCTGCGGCAGAACCGACGCCGGCGTCCACGCCCTGCGCTACTGCGCCAATTTCCGCACCGACTGCCGCATCCCCATCGACCGCTTCCCCCTGGCGGTGAATTCCCGCCTGCCGGGGGACATCGCCGTGTCCGATGCGGTGGAGGCGCCCGAGGGCTTCAACGCCATCGGCTCCTGCATCCAGAAGGAGTATATCTACCGCATCTGGAACAGCCCCATCCCCGATCCCTTCCTGGAAAAGCGCGCCTGCTTCTATCCCCAGCGCCTGGATCTTCAGCTGATGCAGCGGGCGGCGAGGGCCTTTGAGGGCACCCACGACTTTAAGGCCGTGCGCTCTCTCGGCACCGAGACCAAAACCACCGTGCGCACGGTGCACTGGTGCAGGGCGGAGAAGGAGGGGGATCTGATCACGATCTCCATCTGCGCCGACGGCTTTCTGTACAACATGTGCCGGGCCATGGTGGGCACCATGGTCTACGCCTCCTACGGCAAGCTCCTGCCGGAGGAGATCCCCGGGCTGCTGGAGAAGGGCGACCGGCGCCTCACCGGCCCCACCATGCCGCCCCAGGGCCTCTATCTGAACCGGATCTGGTACGAGGGCGCCGTGGGAGAGATGATGGGGAAATGAAGAAATGAAGAAATGAACCCCTACCGGCCTCGCCGCAGGCGGCTCAGCCACCTCCCCCAAAGGGGGAGGCAAGGTCTTGCTTCCCCCCCCGTATGGGGGATAGGGGGATCTCTATCAACGGCGAAGCCGAACCCACAATTCCTTCATGAGCGCAGCGACCTCATTCTGCTTCCCTCCTTCATTCCTCCGCTTTCGTCTTTAGAATTCTTAGGTTTATTTGTTCACAAAAGCATGTTATACTTATCGTAAGACAGGAAACCATACAAAAGGTGATTTGCTATGATACGACTGATTTTGGATATCGTCCTGCTGGTGATCGTCGCCCTGTGTACCTGGACGGGGTACCGGAAGGGACTCATCGGCGGCATCGCCGGCATTCTTGCGGTGATCATCGCCCTCTTCGGCGGCAGCCTGCTCTCCTCGGCCTATTCCCGGGAGGTGGTGCCGGTGCTGGAGCCCTTTGTGGACGGGTATATCGACTCCCAGAACACCCGGGATGAGATCCTGGAGAAGCTGAATTACGGCTATTCCGACCTGTCTCTGGAGGATATTCTGGCGCGGGATACTTCTCTGCGGTATAACTACGCGGAGGAGTGCATGAAGACCGTGGGCATCTACCAGGATCGGGCGGAGGAAATGGCGCGCATGGCCGTGGAAACCGCCGACCGCAACGGCGTCAGCATGACGGACGCGGTGGTGACCGTGCTGTGCAATACGGCCAGCTTCGTGGGCGGCCTCACGGTGGCCTTCCTGCTGATCCTGATTTTGCTGGTGGCCATCGGCAACATCGGCAACCTCTCCTTCCGCCTGCCCAATCTGGAGCTGCTGGATGAGATCGGCGGCGCGGTGCTGGGCTTCGTGAAGGGCTTTCTGTACTGCGTGCTGCTGTGCTGGCTGCTGAGCTTTTTGGGGCTGATCATCGGCAAGGACACCCTGGAGAGCACCACCCTGGCGCAGTTCTTCCTGCAGATCAAATTCCTGACCAGCGGCCTGCTTTGAGCTGTCAGTTTTGAGTTTTGAGTTTTCAGATTGTGAACTTGACATTTGGCAGGGCGTCCCGGATCCATGACAGGGAACGCCCTTGCTTTTTCGACAAAACCCTATCCCCAAGGAGGAATGCAAATGAAACCCACCCTCTGCTCCCGCTGCGGCAAGAACGTGGCGGTGATCTTCATCACCAAGCTGGAAAACGGCCAGGCCAAAAACGAGGGCCTGTGCCTCAAGTGCGCCCGGGAGCTGCACATCAAGCCCGTGGACGACATCATCAATAAAATGGGCATCTCCGACGACGATCTGGAGGGGCTGGCCGGCGACATGACCAACGCCCTGAACGGCGCGGAGGAGCTTTTGAATATGGAGAATACCGGCGACGAGGACGGCGAGGACGACGGCAAGACCGCCACCTTCCCCTTCCTGAACCGCCTCTTCGGCGGCCAGGGCGCCCAGAACAATCCCCCCGCCCCCCGGGAGGAGCAGCCCGGCCGCGCCCAGAGCCAGCCCAACCAGCCGTCCCGCCCGGCCAAGCACAAGTTTCTGGACAACTACTGCATCGACCTGACCGCCCGCGCCGCCCAGGGCAAGCTGGACGCCATGGTGGGCCGGGAGGAGGAGCTGGAGCGGGTGATCCAGATCCTGAACCGCCGGCAGAAGAACAATCCCTGCCTCATCGGCGAGCCCGGCGTGGGCAAGACCGCCATCGCCGAGGGTCTGGCCCAGCGCATCGCCATGGGCAGCGTCCCCTACAAGCTGCAGAACAAGAAGGTCTTCCTGCTGGATCTCACCGCCCTGGTGGCGGGCACCCAGTTCCGCGGCCAGTTCGAGAGCCGCATGAAGGGGCTCATCGAGGAGATCCGCAAGGAGGGCAACATCATCCTGGTCATCGACGAGGTGCACAACATCGTGGGCGCCGGGGACGCCGAGGGCAGCATGAACGCCGCCAACATCCTCAAGCCCGCCCTGAGCCGGGGCGAGATCCAGGTCATCGGCGCTACCACCTTCACCGAGTACCGCAAGCACATCGAGAAGGACGCGGCTCTGGAGCGGCGCTTCCAGCCGGTGACGGTGGCGGAGCCCTCTCTGGAGGACAGCATCCAGATCATGAAGGGCATCGCCCACTACTACGAGGACTACCACGGGGTGGAGATCTCCGAGGAGATGTGCCGCCAGGCGGTGCTGCTCTCGGAGCGCTATATCACCGACCGCTTCCTGCCCGACAAGGCCATCGACCTGATCGACGAGGCCTGCTCCGACGTGAATCTCAAGGACGAGAACATCAAAAAGCGCATGATCGCCCAGCGGGATCTGGAAAACGTCCGCTTTGAGCGGGAGGCCCTGCAGAGCGACACCAGCGAGAGCGATCCGGAGAAGCTGGATCGGCGCTACGCCCGCCTGGCCGAGCTGCGCAGCAAGGAAATGCAGCGGGAGCAGGAGCTGAAAGCCCTGGACGCCCTGGGTCGCCCCAAGCTCACCGTGGATAATCTGGCCCGGATCATCGAGCTCTGGACGAAGATCCCCGCCTCCAGCATCAAGGAGGATGAGCTGGAGCGCCTGGCCAACCTGGATGCCCGCCTGAAAGCCCACATCGTGGGCCAGGACGAGGCGGTGAACGCGGTCTGCGCCGCCATCCGCCGCAGCCGGGTGGGTCTCAAGGTCAAGCGCAAGCCGGTGAGCTTCATCTTCGTCGGCCCCACCGGGGTGGGCAAGACCGAACTGGTCAAGCGCCTGGCCGCCGACATGTTCTCCAGCCCGGAGAGCCTCATCCGCCTGGATATGTCGGAGTTTATGGAGAAGTTCTCCGTCTCCCGCATCATCGGCTCGCCCCCGGGCTATGTGGGCTATGACGAGGCCGGTCAGCTCACCGAGAAGATCCGCCGCAAGCCCTACAGCGTGGTGCTCTTCGACGAGATCGAGAAGGCGCACCCGGACGTGATGAACATCCTCCTGCAGATCCTGGACGACGGCCGCATCACCGACGCCCAGGGCCGCACGGTGAACTTTGAAAACACCATCATCATCATGACCACCAACGCCGGCTCCGGCAACAAGACCGGCAGCGTGGGCTTTGGCGGCAGCCTCTCGGACATGAGCCGGGAGAAGGCCATGAAGGCGCTGAACGAGTTCCTGCGCCCCGAGTTTATCAACCGGGTGGACGAGGTGGTCTGCTTCAACCAGCTCACCGAGGAGAATTTCCGCGGCATTGCGGAGCTGATGCTCTCGGAGCTGCGGGACGTGATGCGGGAGAAGAACCGCGCCCTCAGCTGGGATCAGAGCCTGCTGGACTACGTGGTCAAGAAGGGCTACTCCGTCACCTACGGCGCCCGGAACCTGCGCCGCCTCATCCAGAAGGAGATCGAGGACGCTATCGCCGCCAAGCTCATCGAAAACCGCGGCCAGGGCGTCAGCGAGATCAGGCTCTCCGCCGAGGAAGCCGGGGTGCGGATCGAGACCGCGTAAACGGAATGTTTTGAGTTTTGAGAGGACGCGGCGGTGCGTAGACGCCGCTCGCGGTGACCCGTGTCATGCCCCCATCCTGTCATTGCGAGCCAGTGCTCACACTGGCGTGGCAATCCGTTCTTCTTCAAAAAGCCCGTGTTTTCAAGGCTTTCAGGTTACGGATCGCCACACCAGTGACGTCGGTCACTGGTTCGCGATGACAGACCTTTGGTCTGTGAGCTCCGCGCCCCTCGCATCTCTCGTTCCCGCGAGAAAGAATTCTATTTGATAGGAGGTCACCGCTATGCCGAACATTGAAGTCATCCTGGGCGATATTACCAAACAGGCCGTGGACGCCATCGTGAATGCCGCCAACTGCTCCCTCCTAGGCGGCGGCGGGGTGGACGGCGCCATCCATCGGGCGGCGGGGCCGGAGCTCTTAGCGGAGTGCCGCACGCTCCACGGCTGCGAGACCGGCAAGGCCAAGATCACCAAGGGCTACCGGCTGCCGGCAAAGTATGTCATCCACACCCCCGGCCCCGTCTGGCACGGCGGCGGCCACGGGGAGGAGGAGCTGCTGCGCTCCTGCTACCGTTCCTGCCTGGAGCTGGCGAGCCAGAACGGCTGCAGGACCGTGGACTTCCCCTCCATCAGCACGGGCGTCTATCGCTTCCCGCTGGAGAAGGCCTCCCGCATCGCCGTCAGGGCCATTGCGGAATACCTGGCCGATCACCCGGAGATCCAGCGGGTGCGCATGGTCTGCTTTGACGAGCGCACCAAGCACCATTATGACATCGCCCTGTCGGAGCTGAGATGAAAGAGCCGCTGCTGGTAAGCGCCTGCCTCGTCGGCGAGAGCTGCAAGTACAGCGGCGGGAGCAACGCCCTGCCGCCGGAGCTGCTTGCCGCGCTGGAGGTGCGGTACCGTCTGGTGCCCGTCTGCCCCGAGCGGGACGGAGGGCTGCCCACGCCCCGCAGCCCCAGCGAACGGCGGGGAGACCTGGTCGTGAACCGGGCGGGGGAGGACGTGACGGAGGCCTTCCGCCGCGGCGCTCAGCTTGCCCTGGAAACGGCACGGCGAGAGGGTTGCCGCCTGGCGCTCCTGAAGGAGCGCAGTCCCTCCTGCGGCAGCGGCAAGATCTATGACGGCAGCTTCAGCGGCACCCTGATCCCCAGCGACGGGGTCGCGGCGGAACTGCTGAAGGAACAGGGCCTCACCGTATTCGGCGAGAGCGAATTTGCGTTTTGAAAAAAGACCGGGCGACCGCAAGGGTCGCCCCTACGAGAAGAACCGGATTGGTTCCGCTTTGTAGGGGCGACCCTTGCGGTCGCCCGTTATGAAAATTTATTCCGCGGAATAGACCGTCATGGCAACGCCGGTGTCCTTCACCAGAATATCCTGGGGTTGGCGCAGGAGCTTCCACGTTACATACACGTCTCCCGCCGCACCGGACACGTTCATGATCTGCCAGAACCAGACCACCCAGAACCAGTCCAGCGGCACAAGAAAGGCCAGCACGGCAAAGATCGGCGTCCAGACCAACAGCGGCGCCAGGGCGATGTGCCGGTAGGGACGCTTGGCAAAATAGTCCTCCCCGCTGCCTGCGTAGGCATAGAGCCCGGTAAAGCCGAAGCGCAGCTTTTTCGCGCCATAGGCCTTCATCACCGCGGCGTGGGTCAGCTCATGCAGCACGATGTAGAGGAGAAGCCCCGCCAGCATCACGCCAAAGCGGAGAAAGTAGGGTCCAAAGCCCTGGGACATGTCAAAGAGCGTGCGGATGGGCGTCACCGCAAAGCCGATGAGGGCCAGAATCAGGGCGGGGACCAGTGAAAGGCCGTTTACCAGAAGAGCGGTCTTCCGGTCCTTCTGCAGGTCTATGGAAAGGATCTGCCGGTATCCTTCCGGCAGGGCCTGCGTGCAATTTGGGGCGGGCATAGGGATTCCTTCTTTCTCTGTTGATTCGCCCTGATTGTACCAGAATTTGGGGAAAAGCGCAAGGCTCATGCCAGTTTGCCGTTTGCGTCCACATAGATCACCGGGGCCATGCCGGTGATGAGCAGCACCATATCGCCGGTGGGCGTGTCCTGCCCGGCGCGGGTGTAGACCCGCCGCAGCTCCAGCCTGCCGCTGATGCTGCCGGAGACCGCCGCCATGGGCATCTGGATGCGGATGGAGCTCTCCAGCGCCTGACAGAGCCGCCGCCCGTCCTCCACGGTGCCCAGCCGGGTGCCGTTCACGATCACCTCGTCCGAGACGGCGATGCCCTCCGTGGAGCGCAGCAGCGCGTCGGTGAGTGCCGCCTCGCTGCCGTCCGCCGGGGACAGACTGAGACGCAGGCTCCGCTCCAGCCGGGGCGCCGGGACGTCCTCAGCCAGGATCTCCTCCGCCGTCTCCCAGGCCAGGGCCGTGCAGCGCCGGATCTGCGCCGGACTGTAGCGCCCGGGCAGGGCTTGCCCGGCCACCGTCACCTGATAGACCGGGCGCAGATGCGCCGCCACCGCCAGCATCAGCGCCAGCGACGCGAGCGCCCAGCGCCGGAGGACGCGCCAGTCCCGCGGCGCCTCTCTTCTCCTCATGCTACCACCTCCGACGGTTAACATAACGCACTATCAATCCCGCGTCAAGGCCTTCGACAAAAGTAGTGCGGGAGCCCGTTTTCTCGTCATGCCGCGTGCTGTGCAGGCCGTGGCAATCCGTCTCTTTCGTCCTTGCGTCAAGGAAAACGGATCGCCACACCAGTGTGCGCACCGGTTCGCGATGACACGGGAAACGTCCGTCTGCTCCGTAGGGGCGGGTATTACCCGCCCGCTTGTCGGACACGGGCACAGGTCGACGGGCGGCTGATAGCCGCCCCTACGGATTCACGTTTCACTCCTCCTCGATCTCCATGGCGGAGACCTCGTAGGCCGTGCGGGTCTCCACGCCCTGCTCGGTGAGCTTCCGGTAGTCCCGGCTCTGGAAGCGCCCCTCCAGCCGCAGCCGCTGTCCCACCGGCCAGAGGGCGGCGCGCCGGGCCAGGGCGCCCCAGCAGATGCAGGGCAGATAGTCCGAGCGGGCGTAGCGCCGGTTCACCGCCAGCATCAGATCGCAGATCTCCCGCCCCAGGGGCGTGCGGCGCAGCACCGGCGGCTTGCAGAGCGCCCCCCGCAGCTGCACCAGGTTCCCGTCCTCCTCCCCGCAGAAGCGCAGCTCCCGGGCGTAGACGCTGAGGATAAGCTTGGCTCCCTCGCTGCGCCGCCTGTTGAAGCTGCGCAGCTCCCCCGTGACACAGAGCCTGTCTCCGTCGGAGAGCTCGGCGGCCTCCAGCAGCTCCCGCCGCAGCAGAAGGGGGAGCCGATCCACGCTGCCGGAGAGCCGCTGCACCTCCAGAGGCAGAAGAAAAAAGTCCGTCCCCCGGCTGCTGTGGGAGAAGAGGGGACGCCCCGCGGCGGCGCCGCAGAGCCGGACGAAATTGGTTTCGGTGAATTGTTCCATGGGCGCATTCCCTTTCCTGTGAAGTATTCGTCTCAATCTATGCCGCATCGGGGCTTGATTATGCGGAAGAAAACAGGTATAATAACGGCATCTTACATAAAGGAGATTTTCAAATGGAAATAAGAGAAATTCTGGAAAAATGCGACCACACCCTGCTGCGGGTGGACTGCACCTCGGAAGAGATCCGCAAGCTCTGCGACCAGGCCATCAAGTATAACTGCGCCAGCGTCTGCATCCCGCCCTGCCACATCCCCGGCGCCAAGCGCTACGTGGGCGATAAGCTCACCCTCTGCACGGTCATCGGCTTCCCCAACGGCTACATGACCTCCGCCGCCAAGGCCTTTGAGGCCAGGGACGCCATCGAAAACGGCGCCGATGAGATCGACATGGTCATCAACGTCTCCATGGTGAAGGACGGGGCCTGGGACGCGGTGGAGAAGGACATCCGCGCCGTGCGGGAGGCCACCCGGGGCAAGCTCCTGAAGGTCATCATCGAGTGCTGCCTGCTCACGGAGGAGGAGAAGATCCGCCTCTGCAAGATCGTGTCCGACTGCGGCTGCGAGTACATCAAGACCTCCACCGGCTTCTCCAAGGGCGGCGCCACCCGGGAGGACGTGGCTCTGCTGCGGGCAAACGTAGCCCCCGAGGTGAAGGTGAAGGCCGCCGGCGGCATCTCCTCCCTGCAGGACGCGGAGGACTTCATCAACCTGGGCGCCGAGCGTCTGGGCACCAGCCGGATCGTGAAGCTGGCCATGGAGCTGGAGCACGCCGAGGGTGCGCCGGACGAGAAGTATTAAAAGGAGAACCGTATCGATGAAAAGAGCAGAGCTGACGAGAATCCTTGCGTTTCTTTGCGCCGTCCTGCTCTTGACCGGATGCGGAGCAACCGCGCCTTCTGATGCGAAGGAGAGCGAAGCGCCTGTCACCGGGCAGGAGACTGTCGAGCAAGAGCCTGCTGAGCCCTCAAGTGCTCCCGCAGAGGAACAGGGGCCCTATTCCGCCGATTATGAGCTTTTGTGGGAGGCGCTGGAGACAGACTATCCCTATCTTGACTATCTCCGCGGCAAGGGCGTGGATGTGGATCGGATCCGCGAGAGCTATGCCGAGCAGGTGCGTCAGGCGCAGGATGCGGATGAATTTGCCGCGATCCTGGGAAGAATGTTCCTGGCAATGCAGAACACCGCGCATCTCTGGGTGGTCTCCCGGGAAGACTTTCCGTATTTTTACAGTGCTTATATGGAATATATAGACCCTTGGCGAGAGACCGTGGAAGCGGCGGCGCAGGCCGGATATTACAGCCTCCCGACAGAGTCCGGCAGCCCAGATGGCAACGGCCTGGGTTATCTGCCCCCTGTTAAGGTCACCTGGTATGCCGACTGCAGTACCCTCTGTATCACCGTCAGGACCTTTGCGCATGAAGCCGTTGAACGGGATCGGGATGTGATCTGGCAGGCCATTGCGCAATACCCGGACGCGGAGAACATCGTGTTCGATATTTCCAATAACTCCGGCGGTGACACCGGCTATTGGATGGCAAACATCGTTGCGCCCTTCGGAGAGGATCAGGCGGTCGGCCTGCGCATGTATTACCGGGATTCACCGCGAAATCGGCTTTATGTGGATGCGATCGTCGATGCGTTCTTTGCGGAGAGCCTGCCGTTAGAAGAGGTGGAAGCCCCGGCGGCCTGGGCGGAGGAGCTTGGCCTGGACAGTGTGCTCGTTCATGACTTGCCCATCACGGGCGAGCCCAAGATCCAAAGCAACGCGAGACGCTGGGTCATTGTCAACGGCGTTGTTTATTCATCTGCGGAGGCCTTTGTCTGCTTCTGCAAGTCCACCGGCTGGGCTACCGTGATCGGAACGCAGACAGGCGGAGACGGTGTGGGCTTCGACCCTGCGCTGCTGCTGCTGCCGAATTCCGGTCTGCTGGTTCGCTTCAGCATCGTTGCCGGGGAGAGTCCGGGGGGCGGTATGAACATCGAAGGAACGGCGCCGGATGTGGAGCTGAAGACGGGAAGCATCGGGTATTTCCTGGAATATATCCGGAATGAGCGGAACAAGTGAGCTTGGCAGGAGTCGGCGCATATTCCTGAAAAATTCCGCATAAAATGCGGAGAAAAGCCTTGACAAAGGGCAAAACTGCTGGTATATTATCTAAGCTAAAACAAAGCAGGTACGGCATCCCCGTCCTCACCCGGCGGCCTTTGAGCCAGCCGCGGTCAATAGAAGCATCTCCCCACGGGGGAATTACGGTGTTTTTATGCGCGGATGCTGTGCGTCCGCGCATTTCATTTTTTCGGAGGTGTTTCCCATCGCAAACGCTGTTCATCAAATCAACGAAGAGATCATTGACAAGGAAGTCCGCCTGATTGGAGATCAGGGCGAGCAGCTGGGCATTATGTCCGCGGCTGAGGCGCTCCGGATCGCAGAAGAGAAGGAGCTGGATCTGGTCAAGATCGCTCCGGGCTCCAACCCTCCCGTCTGCCGGATCATGGACTACGGCAAGTTCCGCTTCGAGCAGACCAAGAAGGAGAAGGAAGCCAAGAAGAATCAGCGCATCGTGGAAGTCAAGGAGATCCGCATGTCCCCGGGCATCGACACCAACGACTTCAACACCAAGCTGAAAAACGCCCAGAAGTTCCTCTCGGACGGCGACCGGGTGAAGGTCTCCGTGCGTTTCCGCGGCCGCGAGATGGCGCATACCGACATCGGCGCGACCCTGCTGAAGGACTTCGCGGCCCAGTGCGCGGAGATCGCCAATCTGGATAAAGCCCCCAAGCTGGAGGGGCGGAACATGTTCATGTTCCTGTCCCCCAAGCCCGCCGCCCCGGCGAAGAAGCCGGCCAAACCCAAAGCGCCCAAGACCGAGACGGCCGAGGGCTAACACACGTAAAGGAGATTATAGTCATGCCCAAACTGAAGACCCACAGCGGTGCCAAGAAGAGATTCAATCTCACCAAGACCGGTAAGGTCAAGCGCGCCCACGCTTTCAAGAGCCATATCCTCACCAAGAAGGACACCAAGCGCTGCCGCCGTCTGCGCAGCGAGACCTACGCTGACGAGACCAACGCCGCCACCATCAAGAAAATGATCCCTTACAAATAAGGGCAGACGCGAAATAGGAGGATTTGACAAATGGCAAGAGTTAAAGGCGCAATGATGACCCGCAAGCACAGAAATAAGGTGCTTGGCCTGGCGAAGGGTTACTGGGGCAACAAGTCCCGTCACTATAAGATGGCTCAGGAGCAGATGATGAAGTCCGGCCGCTACGCTTACGTCGGCCGCAAGCAGAAGAAGAGAGACTTCC
>JAEEGI010008921.1_pt1 | contig 22068 bp, 15 predicted proteins | sample 8958751 | NCBI WGS metagenome assembly JAEEGI01 (sample SAMN16246545, study PRJNA631951) | gut metagenome | biome: gut microbiome; feature: rumen; material: KS-attached | host: Bos | place: Iran: Karaj | collected 2018-10 | reverse complement strand
GCCTCTCGTTTAGCGGATGCAAAGGTAGGAACTTTTTTCCAACGCACCAAATAATATCAGCAATATTTTAGACTTTTTAAGAAATAAATAACGGGACTTGATATGAGTCAAGCCCCGAAATATTATACACCTTATTATATATATTACTTACTCTCCTCAGGAGCCTGTCCTAACAGTTCCATGAACTCATCGAGTTTTGGCGTGATGATGATCTGGGTGCGACGGTTGCGTGACTTTCCTGCATCCGTAGCATTCGAAGTCAGCGGATTATACTCACCGCGACCACCTGCTGTCAAACGCTTAGGATCTACACCATATTTTGTCTGCAAAGCCTGTACGACACTGGAGGCACGAAGACAAGACAGGTCCCAGTTGTTACGAATATTCTCACGAGTGATGGGTACATTATCAGTATTACCCTCAATCAGCACATCGTAATCCTTGTAGTCTGTGATGATCTTGGCAATCTTAGACAGTGTCTCACCTGCACGATCACTAATTTCATACGAGCCACTCTTATACAGCATGTTATCGTTGAGCGACACATATACGACTCCCTTCAACACCTGAACGTCAACCTCCTTCAGTTCTTCCTTAGACAAAGAGCGGGTCAAGTTGTTGGTAAGCACCATATTCAGTGAATCGCTCTTCGACTTCACATCAACCAAATGACGGATGTACTTATTGGACTCGTTAATCTGGTCGACCAGCTTATCGATGCTGACATTATTCTGATTAGCATTGGTCAGACTCTTGTCCAGCGAACGCTGCAAAGCAGCCGTAGAACGGGCCTGCTGCTTCATCTGCTGCTCCAGACTTGTAGCACGCGCATTAGCTGCAGCCAACTGCTCCTTAACATCTACATAGTTAGCCTGTAAGGCTTTATTCTCCTCCTGGCATGCCACCAGTTCCTTCTTCGATACACAGCTGGTCATCATCAATGACACCACTGCGAGCGAAAACATGAAAACATTTTTCTTCATATACACTACTAATTAATAATTTCAAAAATAAAATAATGCTTTGACCGTGCAAAGTTAATAATAAGACGCTGATTACAAATAAAAATTGCTTCGATTTAGATATTTTTAAGTAACTTTGACTTAGGTCGAAGGTACTACCATTCAAAAATAAAAAGAAAAACAAGTTTTCCTTTTGTATTTTCTTCACTTATTCGTACCTTTGCACCCAAATTATAATTAATAAAGGTATAAAAGACATGATTTTCTTTTTCAAGACCCCCAAAAAGAGCGTGATTGCCACTCAGGTGGACCATCAACTAACAGAGACAGAAGTACAAGAACTATGTTGGCTCTATAGCGGTGCCACACTGCTGGATGCCCAGACGTTAGACGGATTCTTCGTAGGTCCGCGTCGCGAAATGGTAACCCCTTGGTCAACGAATGCTGTTGAGATTACTCAGAACATGGGACTCAGCGGCATTTTGCGTATTGAGGAGTATTGGGCTGTTGACAGCAAGGATGCCGAGTACGACGAGATGCTGCAGCGCATGTACAACGGTTTGAACCAGGACATCTTTACCATCAACATCAAGCCGGAGCCCATCAAATATGTGGATAATCTGGAGGAATACAATGAAAAGGAAGGACTTGCTCTGAGTCCTGAGGAAATCGAATACCTGCACGGTCTGGAGAAGCAGAACGGCCGTCCCCTGACTGACTCTGAGATTTTCGGTTTCGCACAGATCAACTCCGAGCACTGCCGTCATAAGATTTTCGGTGGTACATTCATCATCGATGGCAAGGAGATGGAATCTTCCCTCTTTGCCATGATTAAGAAGACTACACAGGAAAACCAGAACAAAATTCTTTCGGCCTATAAGGATAACGTGGCCTTCGCACAAGGTCCTATTGTGGAGCAGTTTGCACCGAAGGACCAAAGCACGAGCGATTATTTTCAGGTAAAGGATATTGAAAGTGTCATCTCTCTGAAGGCTGAGACGCACAATTTCCCCACAACCGTAGAGCCATTCAATGGTGCTGCAACAGGTACTGGTGGAGAGATCCGCGACCGTATGGGTGGTGGTGTCGGTTCATGGCCTATCGCCGGTACGGCTGTTTATATGACAGCGTATCCGCGTTTGCACGACGATGTGGGAGAAGCCCGCGACTGGGAGGACATCATGCCTGCTCGTAAATGGCTGTACCAGACTCCTCAGCAGATACTGACAAAAGCCTCTAACGGTGCTTCAGACTTCGGTAACAAGTTTGGTCAGCCGCTCATCTGCGGTTCTGTGCTGACTTTCGAACATCAGGAGGGTAAAGAGAAATACGCCTACGATAAGGTTATCATGCTGGCTGGTGGTGTGGGCTACGGCACCAAGCGCGACTGTCTGAAGAAGGAGCCTCAGAAGGGCAACAAGGTGGTAGTCGTAGGTGGCGACAACTACCGCATCGGTCTGGGTGGCGGTTCGGTGTCATCGGTCGATACTGGTCGCTACAGCAACGGTATCGAATTGAATGCCGTGCAGCGTGCCAACCCTGAGATGCAGAAGCGTGCCTACAATCTGGTTCGCGCTCTTTGCGAGGAGGATGTGAACCCCGTTGTTTCTATCCACGACCACGGCTCAGCCGGTCACCTGAACTGCTTGTCAGAGCTCGTTGAGGAGTGCGGTGGTGAGATTGATATGACCAAGTTGCCCATCGGCGACAAGACGCTTTCGAGCAAGGAGATCATTGCCAACGAAAGTCAGGAGCGCATGGGCTTGCTCATCGACGAGAAGCATATCGAACATGTACGTAAGATTGCCGAGCGCGAGCGTGCCCCACTGTATGTGGTTGGTGAGACTACTGGCGATGCCCACTTCTCGTTCAAGCAGGGCGACGGTGTCAAGCCCTTCGACCTCGACGTGGCTCAGATGTTTGGCCACTCGCCCAAGACCATTATGAAAGACAACACCGTAGAGCGCCATTACGAAGATGTAAACTATAGTCAGGATAAGATTAATGAATACCTCGAACGCGTGCTGCAGTTGGAAGCCGTCGCTTGTAAAGACTGGTTGACCAACAAAGTGGACCGTTCTGTGACTGGTAAGATTGCCCGTCAGCAGTGTCAGGGTGAAATCCAGTTGCCGCTGAGCGACTGTGGTGTCGTAGCCCTCGACTATCGTGGCAAGAAGGGTATTGCCACCGCCTTAGGTCATGCACCTCAGGCCGGTCTGGCTAATCCTGCTGCAGGCAGTGTACTCTCGGTAGCCGAGGCACTTACCAACATTGTCTGGGCTCCTCTGGCCGACGGTATGGATTCGCTGAGCCTCTCGGCTAACTGGATGTGGCCTTGCCGCTCACAAGAAGGTGAGGATGCCCGTCTGTATGAGGGTGTGAAAGCGCTGAGCGACTTCTGCTGCGACCTGCATATCAACGTACCTACTGGCAAGGACTCGCTGTCACTCTCTCAGCAGTATCCTAACGGCGAGAAAATCATCTCTCCAGGAACTGTCATCGTTTCCGCTGGTGGCGAGGTTTCAGATATCAAGAAGGTGGTAAGCCCCGTCTTGGTCAACGATAAGAACGCCTCACTCTATCATATCGACTTTTCGTTCGATGAACAGCATCTCGGCGGTTCGGCCTTTGCCCAGAGTTTAGGCAAGGTGGGCGACGATGTGCCTACCGTGAAGAATCCCGAATACTTTGCCGACGCCTTCATGGCTGTTCAGCAAATGATTGAGAAGGGTTGGATTCTGGCTGGTCACGATATTTCTGCCGGTGGTCTCATCACCACCCTGTTGGAGATGTGTTTTGCCAACACAAAGGGCGGTATGCACATCAACCTGCACGATCTGGCAGCCTCTCCCCAACCCTCTCCAAAGGGAGAGGGAACTTACGACCTTGTCAAGATTCTGTTTGCAGAGAACCCTGGTGTTGTTGTTGAAATCAGCGATGTACACAAGCAGGAGTTCAAGGACTTCATGGAGGAGCAGGGCATTGGCTATGCCAAGATTGGTTATCCTGTAGAAGACAGCCGCAACATCGTGGTAAAGGCTGGCGACAACGAAATGACCTTCGACATCGATGCCCTGCGCGACACTTGGTATAAGACCTCTTACCTCTTGGATCGTAAGCAGAGTTTCAACGGTAAGGCCAAGGAGCGCTTCGAGAACTACAAGCAGCAGCCGTTGGAGATGAAGTTCAATAAGAATTTCAAGGGCACCCTCGCTCAATACGGCATTTCTGCCGATCGCCGTCAGCCCTCTGGCATCAAGGCTGCCATCATCCGTGAGAAGGGTACCAATGGTGAGCGCGAGATGGCTTACTGCCTCTACCTTGCAGGTTTCGACGTGAAGGATGTGATGATGACCGATTTGATTTCTGGTCGCGAGACACTTGAAGATATCAACATGATTGTTTTCTGCGGTGGTTTCTCTAACTCCGATGTACTCGGCTCTGCCAAGGGTTGGGCTGGTGCATTCCTCTTCAACCCCAAGGCAAAGGAAGCACTCGATAAGTTCTATGCTCGTAAAGACACCCTCTCACTGGGTATCTGTAACGGTTGTCAGCTGATGGTTGAACTTGGACTCACAGGTGCCAAGGGCGCTAAGATGTTGCACAACGATAGTCACAAGTTCGAGAGTGAGTTCATTAGTCTGAGCATTCCTCAGAACAACAGCGTGATGTTTGGCTCACTGAGTGGTAATAAGCTTGGCTTGTGGGTCGCTCACGGCGAGGGTAAGTTCTCTTTGCCTGAAGCAGAGAGCACATATAACGTGATTGCCAAATACAATTATGCAGGCTATCCCGCTAACCCTAACGGATCTGACTATAACGTAGCAGGTATCTGCTCTGCCGATGGTCGTCATCTGTGCATGATGCCTCACTTGGAGCGAGCCGTATTCCCTTGGCAGAATGCTTGGTATCCTGCTGAACGCCGTCAGGATGAGGTAACGCCTTGGATTGAGGCATTCGTCAACGCACGTAAGTGGGTGGAGGCAGCCTCCCCCAACCCCTCCAAAAGGAGGGGAGAATAAACTCCGCTATGCCCCAACAATTACAAAAAGAATCGAAAGTCCCCCTCCCTTTGGAGGGGTTGGGGGAGGCTTTCATTACCTTCTTTAAGATTGGCATATTCACCCTTGGTGGTGGATATGCCATGATACCTTTGATAGAGGAAGAGGTAGTAAATAGGAAACAATGGGTATCAAAAGACGAAATGATTGACCTCATCGCCATCGCCCAGAGTTGTCCTGGTGTGTTTGCCATCAATATCGCTACATTTATCGGCTACAAACTAAATAAGACACGCGGTGCTATTGCAACAACTATTGGTACTGCCCTACCCTCGTTTCTTATTATTCTGGCCATCGCCATGTTCTTCAGCCAGTTTAAAGACAATCCATACGTGGCAGCCATGTTCAAAGGTATCCGTCCAGCCGTGGTGGCATTGATTGCTGTTCCTACATTCAATTTAGGTAAGCGGGCACAGCTTAACATGTGGACGATATGGATTCCCGTTGTCTCATCCCTTCTGATATGGCTGTTGGGTATATCGCCCATCTGGATTATTATTGCTGCAGGAATAGGCGGATATGTCTATGGGAAGATGAGAAATGAGAAATGAGAAATGTATATGAAATAATGTAGAAATGATATTCATTTGGTTATTCATCACGTTTTTCGAGATTGGCCTCTTCGGATTTGGGGGTGGCTATGGCATGCTGTCCTTGATACAGCATGAAACCGTCGAGCATTGGCACTGGCTTTCAAGCAGCGAGTTTACGGACATCGTAGCCATTTCGCAGATGACACCAGGTCCTATCGGTATCAATAGTGCCACATATTGTGGCTATACAGCTATTCACAATGCGGGCTATGGCCATCTGATGGCAATTCTAGGCTCTGTCACAGCGACATTCGCACTGGTCTTGCCATCCCTCATACTGATGATTGTCATCAGTAAGATGTTTATGAAATATATGCACACACGAACGGTAACGGGCATATTTGCAGGTCTGCGTCCTGCTGTAGTGGGGCTGTTGGCAGCAGCCACACTGCTATTGTGTACGCGAGAGAATTTCAGTACGCCAAAGGAAAATCTGTGGCAGTTCTGCATCAGCTGTTTCCTCTTTGCAGCCTCTTTCTATGGTGTCAAAATCATAAAAATCAACCCCATCCACATGATACTATACAGTGCTGTGGCGGGGTTGATATTGCTTTACTAACAGGAAATGCTTGTTTACTTGTGCTTCTGATAGTACGCTATAGCACGATTGATGTGCTCACGCATAGCGTCTGATGTAAAAGTAGCACCGGTAACGCCGTCGACCTTAGGCAGGGGCGCTTTCTTCTCAATCTTCATGCCCTCATATTTGGTCAGCATACCGTTCTTGACCTTTGCCACATACTTGGGACCGTCCATTGTCTTCAAAGGAACCACCTTCACAATCTTGTTCTTCTTGATATACACCTCAACAGGTGTAGGACCTGCATAGCCCTCCACATCGTTTGCTATAGTAGTGGTATTAACGATATAGGTACCATCTTTCTCTTTGCGCATCACCTGCTGAGCCTCAGCGGCAATGAATGCTGTCATCAACAGCAGTGTTATAAATGTCTTCTTCATAATCTACTTAATCAAATTTTTTCTTATTAGACGCTGCAAAGGTAGCAAAGTTAAATCGAAATATCACCATTTTTAATCTTTTTTGTTACAAACCACCCCTATATTCGTCTTTATTTAAGAAATAAATAGGTGACATAATGAAACGTTTTGGTGTTTTACTCCTCCTGCTGGCACTCCTTCTAACGGCTTCAGCACAGCATAAAGTATACATATCGACATCATTCCACGAACCAGCTACAGATGGTTTGCGATTTATCTATAGCTGTGACGGATGGACGTGGCAACAGGTAGAGGGCGTGTGGCTGAAACCTGAGGTGGGGAATCAGCGTGTGATGCGCGACCCCAGCATCATCCGTACGCCGGACGGCACGTTCCATTTGGTGTGGACATCCAGTTGGCGAGGCGACCGAGGCTTCGGCTATGCCTGTTCGAAGGATTTGATACACTGGAGCGAACAGCGTTTCATCGAGGTCATGAAGGACACATCGACCGTTAATGTCTGGGCACCCGAACTCTTCTGGGACGACGTCAAGCGGCAGGCTGTCATTATTTGGGCGTCGTGCATTCCAGGAAAGTATCCTGACGGGCAGGAGGATCACAAAAACAATCATCGGCTCTACTATACCACCACGAAGGATTTTAAGACCTTTGCACCTACCAAACTGATGATAGAGCCAGGGTTCTCGTGCATCGACGCCACGCTGGTGAAACGGGGCCAGAAGAATTATGTGATGGTGCTGAAGGACAATACCCGTCCTGAGCGTGACATCAAGGTGGCATACGCCAAATCGCCCTACGGTCCATGGTCGAAGGCATCAGAACCGTTTACAGGAAAGATGATGGAGGGACCGACGACGGTAAAAGTAAAAGATGGCTGGTTGATTTACTACGACCGCTATGAACTGAAAGATTTCGGTGCCCATTTTACGAAGGACTTCGTGACCTTTGAAGATGTCTCGAACAAGGTTAGCGTACCCAAACTGCACAAGCACGGTACCATCTTCGAGGCCGACGAAGCCATTCTCAACGGTTTGTTGAATGCCAAGAAGATTCACTATACTGGTAAGACGCTGAGCAATCCCAATCGTCATGACGGAGGTCTCAGTCCTGTGGTGGGTGTACATAACATCCAGATACTGCGCGCCAATCGCGAACATCCGTCTGTCAGCAACGGCAACGGCTGGACGTATAACCACCAACCCATGATGGCCTATTGGCAGAATAAGTTCTACGTACACTACCTCTGCGACCCTAAGGACGAGCATGTGCCACCCTCGCACACGATGTTACAGACATCAGAAGACGGCTATACGTGGAGCGACCCGCAAGTGCTGTTCCCTGAAGTGCAGGTGCCGGAGGGTTTCCAGAAGCCCAACCGTACAGATAAGGCCCACGACCTCATTGCCATCATGCACCAGCGAGTGGGATGGTATGTCTCGAAGAGCGGACAACTCTGGGCACTGGGAAACTACGGTGTGGCTTTCGACAAGAAGGACGACCCCAACGACGGCAATGGCTTAGGACGCGTCATTCGCGAAGTCAAGAAGGACGGCACATTAGGGCCGATATACTTCATTTATTTGAATGGGGCTAATAAGGCTAATAAGGCTAATTGGCCCTACTACACCAAGGCTCCCAAGGATGTTCGCACAGCTTGCGAAGAAATTCTTGCCAACCCACGCTATCGCATGCAATGGGTGGAGGAAGCTGACAGGAACGACCCGCTGATTCCGCTACACAAGGAATATAAAGCCTATTGCGACTACACCCTACCCGACGGACAGATTGCCGCTCTTTGGAAGCATGCGCTGACGTCAACCTCGGCTGATGGTGGTCTGACGTGGGCACAGCCCGTGGAACGTGCCAAGGGCTTCGTCAACAGCAATGCGAAAATCTGGGGACAGCGCCTGTCGGATGGCACCTACGCCACTGTGTACAACCCTTCGGAATACCGTTGGCCCCTCGCCATTTCCTTAAGCAAGGACGGCTATGAGTACACCACGCTGAATCTCGTGCAGGGCGAAGTACCTCCTATGCGCTATGGTGGCAACTATAAGAGCTATGGTCCGCAGTATGTGCGAGGCATTCAGGAGGGTAACGGCATGCCCAAGGATTCTGACCTATGGGTAACCTACTCCATGAATAAGGAAGACATGTGGGTGGCCCATATCCCTGTACCTGTGCAGACAGAGGCGCATAGTCATGCCGACGGGAAGGAGTTTATACCAAACGGTAAAACCGTTGGAAATAATAGTCTTGCCATGCTTACTGCCTGGAACATCTATTCGCCCGTTTATGCGCCCGTTACGCTGAATGACGGGTGGTTGACGCTGAGCGACAGCGCCCCCTTCGACTATGCCCGCGTGGAGCGTAAGATTCCCGCAACCAAAGAGTTGAAGGTAAGTTTCGACCTCAAAGCCAGTCAAAATAGCACAGGTTTGTTACAGATTGAATTCCTCGACGCCCAAGGTACAGCCTGTTCACGCATTGAGTTGACCGACGAGGGACAGATGCGTTGCAAGGGTGGTGCCCGCTATGGCGGTTTGGGTCAATACGCGCCTAACACCACCTACCACTTCGAGGTCGTGCTAAGCATTAGTCGTCGCGTGGCAGAAGTCTATATCAATGGAAAGAAAGCCGGGCAGCGCATGTTCTTCGCGCCTGTAGAGAGCATTGAACGCGTGATGTTCCGAACAGGTGCAGAGCGCCGTTTCCCCGATATCGACACACCAGCCGACTGGGACGGAACACTTGAGAATGCTGGCGAGCGCGAACCTGAAGCCACGTTTGCCATCGCTGCTTTGCGTACGGAAGCCATCGATGCCGATGGCAGAGCTATCGGCCACACACCCGCATTCCTGCGTTACGACGACTACAAGCATTACGTGGACTACTTTAACACGATGGAAGACGAAAACATCGTGCAAGCCATTCCCAACGCAAAAACCTGGGAGTGGATGACGCAGAATGTCCCCCTCTTCGATTGTCCTGACCGAGGATTTGAAGAGATGTGGTACTACCGCTGGTGGACGCTTAGAAAGCATATCAAGCAGACACCTGTAGGCTATGCCATGACCGAGTTTTTGGTTAACAGAAGCTATGCTGACCAGTACAACCTCATTGCATCCGGTGTGGGCCATCACATCCACGAAAGTCGTTGGCTTAGAGACACCACCTACCTTGACCAGATCATGAATACCTGGTTTAAGGGAAACGAAGGCCAGCCCATGAAGAAGATTGCCAACTATTCCTCATGGATAGCCCACTCGCTGTGGGGTCGCTATCTGGTGGATGGTCGTAAGGACTGGATGGTCTCTATGCTGCCATCGTTGGAATGGGAATACAATCATTGGGAAACCACCCACACCCGTGAAGGAGGCCTCTATTGGCAAGCTGACGTACAGGACGCCATGGAAGAAACCATCAGCGGCGGACGCAAAAAGAAGTACTTGCGCCCCAGCATCAATGCCTACATGTATGGCAATGCGATGGCCATTGGCAATATTGCAGCACTTGCCGGAGAAACCACCAAGAGCAAACAGTACTTTGACAAGGCTGCCGACCTGAAGGAAAAGGCACACGCCAAACTATGGAACGAGCAACATGCGTTTTTCGAGACCCACCGCATCGACTCCAGTGCTAACGTTCGTGAAGCCATTGGCTACATGCCGTGGTACACCAACATGGCCAAGGACGAAGCGAAATACAGCGCCGCATGGCTTCAGGCTGGTGACCCGCAAGGTTTCTCCGCTCCCTATGGACAGACCACCGCCGAGCGTCGTCATCCTCAGTTCCGCACACATGGTGTAGGTAAATGTGAGTGGGATGGTGCCGTATGGCCCTTTGCCACCAGTCAGACGCTGACCGCTATGGCCAACTATCTGAATGACTACAGCAATCCTATCATTACTGATTCCTTGTATTTCGCTGAAATAGAAAAGTACATGCAGAGTCAGCACATGCGAGGCAAACCCTATATTGGCGAATACCTTGACGAGACAACTGGTTATTGGCTGAAGGGGGACCAAGAGCGAAGTCGCTATTACAATCACTCTACGTGGAACGACCTCATCATCACAGGTCTTTGTGGCTTGCGCCCTCGTGCCGACAACACCCTTAAAGTCAATCCCCTGTTACCTCAAAACAAGTGGGATTATTTCTGCCTCGACAACATACTGTATCATGGTCAGAACCTCACTATCGTCTGGGACAAGGACGGTTCTCGATACCATGCAGGCAAGGGCTTGCGCGTCTTTATCAACGGCAAACTTGTAGGACAGCGTAACGACTTAGGTAAAATCATTGCGGACTTCGTCCTAAATAAAAAATAATAAATAAGAAATAATAGGTACACGAATAAGGAACATGAGAATAGCTTTATTTTTTATTTTATCTTTTATATTTAGCCCCATAGGGGCGCAAGACTATTTCGGCGAGGCCCAGTGGATTGGCGCCATCACCCGCAAGGACGCCAAGATACCTGAAGGCCGACATTATTCGGGCAATGTCATCAAAGAGACTAAGGCTGCATGGGACAAGGCCGACCCGCTATCGCGTCGCAGCATCATCCTTCGTCGTAGTTTTAAGCCCTACAAAACTGTCAAGCATGCCGAGTTGCGCATCTGTGGCCTTGGATTCTACGAAGCCACCATCAACGGTCAGAAAGTTGGTAACTCTGAATTTGCCCCCTCTTGGAGCGACTACGACAAGACGGTGTTCTTCAATGTCTATGACGTCACCCAGCAGATTCGCCAGGGCGACAACGAGTTGCGCGTACTGTTAGGCAATGGTTTCTATAACGAACAAGGTGGGCGTTACACGAAACTGAAGGTATCGTTTGGACCTCCTACCCTGCTCTATTTTCTCTATCTCACTTACGACGACGGCATGCGTGAGCGGGTCTACAGCGACGAGAAGTGGCAATGGACGGAGAGTCCTATCACGTTCAATAGCATCTATGGTGGCGAAGACTACGATGCACGTTTGGAGGTTGGAAGTCTGACGTCTGATGTCAGAGCTGACCAATGGAAACCTGTGGTGATACAGGAAGGTCCAGAGGGGCGTCTGCGTCCGCAGATAGCCCACTCCACCAAAGTGATGGAGCGCTATCCCGCGAAACAGACATTACGCAAGGACTCCATCCTCGTGATTGACATGGGGCAGAATCTGGCTGGCTATCCTGAGATTACCGTTCGTGGCAATGCTGGTGAGCGACTGAAGCTCACACCTGGTGAGACGCTGGACAAGAACGGATTGGTGGATCAGCGACAGACGGGGCGTCCACACTACTACACCTATATATTAAAGGGTAGCCTACAGGCTGAAATATGGCATCCGCGATTCTCATATTACGGCTACCGCTATCTGCAGATTGAGGGCGACATCGACGTGCTGAAGAAGGTGGAGTCGTGCTTCGTATATAATTCAGCAGAACGTATAGGGTCATTTGAGTGCTCTAACCCACGCATCAATGCCACGCACCAGATTATCGATCGCGCCATACGCTCAAACTGGCAAGCCGTATGGACCGACTGTCCCTCACGCGAAAAACTGGGCTGGCTGGAACAAGACTGGCTGAACGGCGAGGCATTGGTGTACAACTACGATGCACGCCGAATGATTGAGCAGACCATGCAAAACATAGTAGATGCACAGCACGACGACGGCTCAATGCCTGAGATAGCCCCAGAATACACGCAGTTTACAGGTACATGGGCACGTCCGTTCCAGGAGTCGCCTGAATGGGGTGGTGCCATCATTGCCCTACCCATGCTCTATTGGCAGCACTATGGCGACCTCGATTTGGCTGACTACCACTACGACGCCATGAAGCGCTATCTGGCCTATCTGGTGTCGCAGGATTCCTGCTTCATACTGAATATGGGCTTGGGCGACTGGTACGACTACGGTCCAGGCAAAGCTGGCTTTTCGAAGAATACGCCAACAGCCCTTGTCTCGACAGCCCATTACTATCAGTGGATGTGCTATATGTATGTCATGGCTAAGCGTCTGGGACACAAGCAGGATGCCGAATGGTATAACCTGCGTGCCGACAGCATTCGTCACGCTTTCAACCGCACGTTCTATGATGCCCAAAAGAAGACGTACGCTACAGGCAGCCAGTGTTCATTGGCACTGCCGCTTTATCTGAAGATGGTACCAGAAGGCGACTATCAGGCTGTGCTTCAGAATCTCATTAAGGACATCAAAGCCCACGGCAACCGTTTGACGACGGGCGACATTGGCAACCGCTATCTGTTCAGTGTACTGATACAGAACGACCAGCGCGAATTACTCTATACCATGCTGAACCACGACGACGTGCCAGGCTATGGCTACCAAATCAAGAAGGGCCACACCACGCTGACCGAGCAGTGGAATCCTGACTTGGGCGCCTCGATGAATCACTTCATGATGGCACATATCGAGAATTTCCTGATTCCTGACCTCTTGGGCATCCGTCGCACAGGCGAACTGATAGAGATACATCCGCACCCTGTGGGCGACCTGACGTGGTGTAAGGGGGCGACGATGAGTGCCTATGGTGAAGTAAAAGTATCGTGGCAGATAACCAACGGCACCTTTGCACTCGATATTGACATTCCCCTTGGTGGTTTTGCCGATGTCTATCTGCCCTACAGCGGACAGACAGAGAGCATTGGCGACGGACATCACCATTTCGAGGACAAGATACCTGTGCCTGTAAAAAGTAAAAAAGTAAAAAGGTAAAAAAGTAAAAAGGTAAAAAAGTAAAAAGGTAAAAAAGTAAAAAAGTAAAAAGGTAAAACATAAACAAACTACATTATTATGGAAACATCATTTAAAAAGCCCCTTAGCGGTATCATACCACCGCTGGTAACCCCACTGAAGGACAATGAAACACTCGATATCGAGAGCCTTGAGCGACTCATCGAACACCTCATTGCGGGTGGCGTTCATGGCCTGTTCGTGCTGGGTACGACGGGCGAAGAGCAAAGTCTGTCGTACGACGTGCGCAAGCAAATGATTAAGGAGTCGTGTCGCATCAATCGTGGTCGTCTGCCCCTGTTGGCATGTATCACTGACACGTCGATAGAAGAAAGCATCCGACTGGCCAAGAAAGCTGCCGACTATGGTGCCGACGGTGTGGTCTCGGCCCCACCTTACTACTTTGCCACAGGTCAGCCCGAGTTGGCACAGTTCTACGAAGAGTTGGTGCCTCAGTTGCCCCTGCCCGTTTTCCTTTATAATATGCCGTCGCACGTAAAAGTGAGCTTTGCTCCTGATACGGTAAAGCGCATTGCCCAGTTGGAGCAGGTGGTAGGCTTCAAGGACTCCTCAGCTAATGCCGTCTATTTCCAGAGTGTGATGTACAAGATGCAGCACCGCAAGGACTTTGCCATGCTTGTAGGTCCCGAGGAAATTACGGGCGAATGTGTGCTGTTGGGCGCACAGGGTGGCATCAACGGCGGAGCCAACATGTTCCCCGAACTCTACGTCGCTATGTACGATGCAGCTCGTCAGCACAACATCGGGCGCGTATTGGAGTTACAACAGCTGATTATGCAGATTTCCACCACCATCTATACCGTCGGCAAGCACGGCTCCAGCTACCTGAAGGGGCTGAAGTGCGCGCTCTCGCTCTTGGGCATCATCAATGACGACTTCGTAGCCTCGCCGTTCTATAAGTTCGAGGCCCCCGAACGCGAAAAGATTCGTCAGGCACTTGACGCCCTTCCGCTCAAAGGTGGTAAGCTCCAATTATGAATTATGCATTATGAATTATGAATTATGCATTATGAATTATGCATCTGATTGATTTCATTGTCTTCATCGTATTCACGCTGGGTGTGGTGGTGTTTGGCTGCTCGTTCTTCAAGAAGGGCAGCTCGGCTGACGAGTTTACCTCCGCAGGGCATTCCATTCCAGGTTGGGTGGTAGGCATGTCCATCTTCGCCACTTATGTTTCAAGCATTTCGTATATCGGCTATCCAGGCAAGGCGTTTGCTGCCGACTGGAACGCGTTTGTATTCTCGCTGTCGATACCTATTGCAAGCTATTTCGCCGCCAAGTATTTCGTACCCTTCTATCGCCATAGCGGAAGTGTTTCTGCCTATACGTTCCTCGAAGAGAAGTTTGGTGCGTGGGCACGCCTTTATGCCTCTGCATGCTACCTGTTGACTCAGATTGCCCGCATGGGCAGCATCCTCTACTTGTTGGCTGTACCCATGTATATCCTCATGGGATGGGACATGCACACCGTCATCATCCTAACGTCCATCGGCATCATTATCTATTCGATGATGGGAGGCTTGAAGGCGGTTATCTGGGCAGATGCCATACAGGGCATTATATTAATAGGTGGCGCCGTACTGTGCTTGGGAATCCTGATGTTCTCGATGCCTGAAGGCCCCATGCAGACTTTTGAACTCGCAGCAAGCAGTCCCATGGGCAACAAATTCTCGTTGGGTGCGTTTACCAGTGACCTGACAACGTCAACCTTCTGGGTATGCCTCATCTACGGCATTTTTATCAACCTGCAGAACTACGGCATAGACCAGAACTACGTGCAACGCTACCATGCCGCCAAGACGGACAAGGATGCGAAGTTCTCGGCACTCTTCGGAGGCTACCTGTTTATTCCCGTTTCGGCACTGTTTTTCCTCATCGGCTCGGCACTCTACTCGTACTATCAGGCTGGTGTGGCACCATTACCAGCAGAGATTCAAGCCAAGCCCGACTATGTCTTTCCCTACTTCATCGTCAACGGTCTGCCCGTAGGTCTGCGAGGCCTGCTCATTGCCTCCATCTTTGCTGCTGGCATGAGTACCGTTTCAACCTCAGTAACCTCAGCCGCGACAATTATTTTGACTGATTATGTTCGCCCGTTCTTCCTGAAGGCCAAGAAAGAGATAAAAAAGGTTAAGAGCCATCTTTCACATCATGATTCACCCCTCCCATTGGAGGGGCAGGGGGAGGCTTCACCGAAGCATCAGAAACTGGAACTGGCCATCGTGCGACTCAGTAGCTTTGGTGTGGGCATCTTAGGTGCCTGCGTAGCCATTGCGATGCTCTCGGTAGAAAGCATCATCGACGCATGGTGGACGCTCAGTTCGATATTCAGCGGTGGCATGCTGGGACTCTTCTTGCTGGGTTGCATTCCTCAGAAGATTAATCGTCTGGCAGCCTTCCTCGGCTGTGTGGCTGGTGTCTTGGTCATCGGCTGGATATCATTGGCCGAGATGTGGTCGTTGCCAGGTATCCATCTGCACCCCTATCTCGCCATCGTTCTTGGCACCTCCGTCATCTTCTTGGTGGGCTTTTTAGCCACGTATTTGGTACGAAGTATAAAAAAATAGCACTAAACCGCAAATTTTCGATAAATTAGTTTGGCGATTTAAAAAAATTGTTTAAATTTGCAGCCGAAATAATAATTTTTTTTAATTCAAACAAGTATGAAGAAATTAATGATGATCGCAGTGATGGCAGTATGCTGCTTGACTGCAAATGCACAGAAGGCGCGCCACGACGCAGGTTCATTCACTCTCCAGCCTATGATTGGTCTTTCGACGGGTAGTTGGAGAGGCGAGACTTCTGGAACAACCAGCACAAGTAACGAAGCTCGCGTAGGTCTTGCTATCGGTGCCGAGGCAGAGTATTACACTTCTACCGACTGGCTCTCAATTTCAGCAGGCGTGATGTACCAGCAGGAGGGTTGGAAGTTCAAGGAGAATAGTGATCCTACAAAACTTGACTACATCAACATCCCCGTTCTGGTTAACTTCTACGTTGCCAAGGGCTTCGCTCTGAAGATTGGCTTGCAGCCTGGTTTCCTGGTAAATGCAAAGTATAAAGGCAATGACATCAAGGATGCCTGCGAGACTTTCAATTTCTCAATTCCCTTGGGTCTCTCTTATGAGTTCAAGAATGGTATTACCCTCGACCTCCGCGGCGCTGCTTCTCTGACCAGAGTTGACAAAAATGGTGGTAGCGATAATAAGGACTATTGCGACGGCGGTATGCTGACCGTTGGCTATAAGTTCGAGCTGAAGTAAAATCTATTTTAAAATTAGAAAAGAATGAAAACAATGCAGAAATTTTTTATGATGATGGTCGTCGTACTGATGACTGGCTTCATGACCTCATGTGGCTCTGACGACGACAACAACAACACCGGCTCCTTAGGTACCTACACCATCGGTATGACCGTTTCCGAACAGGGAACCTTGTCGGACTTGGAATACAACGCCATGAACATGACTCTTAAGAACATGGAGCAAACCTTCACTAATGTTTCACAGTTTAGAGCCAAGGAAGCCTTCGAAACATCGTTCAAGGGTATTGACACCTCACAGTTGAGTACTGAAAAGAACTACACCCTCGAATATTTCCTGAAGGACAGCAACGGTTCGAAGATTGCCAGCCACTTCATTATTGTCAAAGATGGTAAAGTGACGCTGAAATAGTTTTGTCAAGCGATTTTCGCAACATATAGAAGCCGGAGGCATTGCGCTTTCGGCTTTTTTCGTTTGGTTAATTCATGTTAAATAAATACCACTTTCCATTGCGGAACAGAAAAAAGTTCATATCTTTGCGATATCAAATTGATATCAGATATAAATCAATCTTTAATACTTATCATTATGGAAAATATGGAATGTAAATTCAATGGAATGGTGATGAACGGCTTCCTGATGCTGTTCGTAAACTTCGCAGTGCTGATTCTGTCAATCGTGGGAATCGTGTTCAGCATCATCGATTTAGACAGTAGCGATGGCACTTGTGGTGGCTGGATGTTAGGTGGTAGCCTGCTCTTGCTTGTCGTGAATATTATGATGTGGTGCGGTTTTATGATGCTGGAGCCTAACGAGGCTCGTGCGTTGACGTGGTTCGGCAAATACTCAGGCACGTTTTCACAAGCTGGGTACTACTGGATTAATCCTTTCTATGGTGCCAAGAAGGTGTCGCTGCGTGCCCGTAACCTGGATGCCGAACCTATCAAGGTGAATGACAAGACAGGCAATCCCGTGATGATTGGCTTGGTGCTGGTATGGAAACTGAAGGACACGTACAAGGCCTTGTTCGAGGTTGACTCACAGACAATGGCAGGCACTGCTCAGGGACAAATCGGCACCGATGTACGCTCAATCATGAACGCCTTGGAGCGTTTCGTACGCGTACAGAGCGATGCCGCCCTGCGTCAGGTAGCAGGTCAGTATGCCTACGATGACGAGGATAATAAGAGTAACGAGTTGACCTTACGTGGTGGCGGCGAGGAGATTAACGACCAACTGGAGCAGAAACTGAACGAACGCCTGGCATTGGCTGGTATCGAGGTGGTCGAAGCCCGCATCAACTATCTGGCCTATGCCCCAGAGATTGCTGCTGTGATGCTGCGCCGCCAGCAGGCATCGGCTATCATTACTGCACGCGAGAAGATTGTAGAGGGTGCTGTATCAATGGTGAAGATGGCCCTCGACAAGTTGTCAAACGAAGACATCGTAGAGTTGGACGACGATAAGAAGGCCGCTATGGTGTCTAACCTGCTCGTGGTGCTCTGTGGCGACGACTCGGCTCAGCCTGTTGTCAACACAGGAACACTGAATCACTAAAAAGTAGAAGACAACAAAGACAACAAGGACAACCTAAAAAAGTTGTTTAAGTTGTCAATGTTGTTTTCAAATATGAATAAAGCTATGGCTGAGAAGAATACCAAGAGTTTCATCCTACGCGTAGACAGCGAGACGATGAACGCGATAGAGGCCTGGGCTGCGGACGAGTTCCGCAGCACCAACGGCCAGCTGCAGTGGATCATCACCGAGGCCCTGCGTAAGGCCAAGCGTCTGCCCAAGAAGAAACAACAATCACAAGAAGATACTAATATATAAAATTATGAGTAAGATAAAGCTAAACGTTGTCCGCACGTCAAAGGACATCATTTTCGACTGTGTATTTTTGGCCTTGACGATAGCCATTTGGGGCATTATCGCATGGCTCATCAGTCGTGCACCTGACATTGTTCCCACACACTTCGGCCCATCGGGTAAGCCTGATGCCTACGGGTCGCCCACCCACATTATCATACCCAGTGTGATTATGACTGTTGTAGCCCTCATTGCCGCCTTCAGCAGTTATCTTCCCTTCAGCAGCGTCAACCTGCCCTTCGTCGAGGGTCCCGGCAATGAGCGTCAAAGGAAATTAGGCGTACTGCTCGGCAGGATTATCGCATTGCTGATACTCATCATCATGCTGTTCATTGCTGTTTACTCATTAGCCATGAAGAATCACGATAGCATCCTGCCCGTTGTGATAATCCTCAGCGTGGTGTTCGGCGTAGTAATTATCTTTACGATATTAATGTACAGAGCCAAATAGTTAATCCTAATCCATCACAATGGTTTTAAACCAATCGCGCAACACGCCACGATACTGGTTTTGTGAGTCGCTAATGAGGATTAGAAGCTGGCGCCCGTCTGCCAGTTTGGGGCCTACGCAAATACCTTCATAGTTGGCAAAACTGCGACGTGTGAGATTCGCTTTCGTGCGGAATTCTGTCAACAGGGTCTTACGGAGCACTTCGCCTGGTTGCTGACTAGTAGGGTTGACGATGTACAGCTTAACATGCGAGAATGAACCGATCTTCTTTTTGGGAAAGTATAGTTCACGTTCGAGTACCACCATACGACCATCGTCCAGAACAGCCAAACCACTGACGCCCAGAATGCTGCGCCCCTTGCGCTTTTTGACAGCTGTCGAATCAGTTTCGTACCAATATTGCTCCTTTGGCTGCAAATCGTCGCCAAACGACTGTAGGCGCAGGCGGTTCTTAACCTTCCTATCTATCGAAGGCTGCTCGCCATCAGCCTCCAACGTAAATTCAGAGGTTGTCCAAAATCGCTGGCTCGGTGCATGATAGGTCAAGGCCTCAAAACTGCCATTAGGATAGGCCGTCTTAAAGATCTCTGGAATGTTCAGCTTCCTACCCGTCAGTTGTCCTTGCAGGTTATATTCCACAATCTGCCCGTCAGCCTCGCCACTCACAAAAAGCGTCTGTGTATGTGGCAGGTAGCAGATACCTTCCTCGTCGCGATTAGGCAGGCCGCTTGTCAGGAACGAATCTTCACTTACCTTTAGCAACTCACCCGTCATACGATCGGTTTCAATGGTCATCAGATAGAAACCTGCCGTTGGCGACTTGTCGTTCACCACAGCATAGCGCTGACCTCCCAACCACGCAATACCACTGTAGTTGCCTGCTGAGACCGTTTTGGGGAATGCACGTTGCGGAAGTACTGTCACCTCTTGCGCCAAAAGCGAAAGCGGCACCAGTGCCATCAACAACCAGATATTCCTCAACAACATCATAGGCGATAAGTTTGAAAACATCGTCTGCAAAGATACGATTAAGTGAGCAAAAAAACAAATTTAATTTGATTTTTTTCGAACGTGAGTATTTTTACCAAGGGTAAAAGATAAGGAAAAAACGTGAGAGTGCAAACGTTTTTGCAGCGATTAACAATAAATGTAGGCCTTAACGTAGCAAGTAATGGGAAAAATGCGTATATTTGCACTCAAAAAGAATCATAACTAAGGACACGCTATGCGAAGAATTATTTTATTAACAGCCATCCTGATGGCAAACGTGATGACTATGAGTGCAGCGAAGAAGACAGCAACAGTAATTAACCGCATCGAGCCTACCGACTGGTTTGTGGGGATGAAAAATCCCTCTGTACAGCTGATGGTGTACGGCAAGGGCATCCGCGATGCAGAGGCCGTAACAACAGACTATCCGGGCGTCACCATCGACAGCCTGGTACGTCTCGACTCGCCCAATTATCTGTTAGTGTACCTCAACGTAAAGGGTGCCGAAGCAGGTACAATGACGCTGGACTTCAAAGTGAAAAATGAAAAGGGCAAAGTGAAAAGCGAAAAAGTGCCCTACGTGTTGAAACAGCGCGAGATGGAGGGTAAGAAACGTAAAGGCTTCGACATCAGCGACGTGCTATACATGCTGATGCCCGACCGTTTTGCACAAGGTGCCAACCACAATCCGCAAGTGAAAGGCATGCGCGCTTACAAGGAAGACCGCACACAGCCCTCGTTACGGCATGGTGGCGACCTGAACGGTATTCGCGAACATTTGGATTACTTCAAGGAGTTAGGTGTGACGGCTCTCTGGCTGACACCTGTCTTGGAGAACGACTCGCCCGATGACGAGCGTGGCTACTCGACCTATCACGGCTATGCCACGACGAACTACTACCGCGTAGATCCCCGCTTTGGCACGAATGACGACTATCGCCAGTTGTGTGACGAAGCCCACAAGAAAGGGCTGAAGGTCGTAATGGACATGATATTCAACCACTCAGGCTTCGAACATCCCTGGACGCAGGATATGCCTGCCAAGGACTGGCTGAACCTGACACCCACCCCCGACCCCTCCCGTGCAGGAGGGGAGCAGAATATGCTACGCACCTATGGATTGAAACAACATAGTCTCCCCTCCCGCACGGGAGGGGCTGGGGGTGGGTTCCACCTCACCAGCTACAAGCTGACGCCCGTCAAAGACCCGTATGCCTCGAAGGTCGATCTGAAAGAAACGGTGGATGGATGGTTCGTACCCACAATGCCTGACCTGAACCAACGCAATCCACACCTGATGACCTACCTCATCCAGAACTCGAAGTGGTGGATTGAGACCGTAGGCATCGACGGCATCCGCATGGACACCTATCCCTATGCCGATGCCAAGGGTATGGCACGTTGGATGAAGGAGTTGGACGAGGAATATCCAAACTTTAATACCGTCGGCGAGACGTGGGTGACCGAGCCTGCCTATACTGCCTCGTGGCAGAAGGGCTCGCGGCTGTCGAAGGATAACTCGTACCTGAAGACGGTGATGGACTTCTCGTTCTTCGACCGTCTGTCGCAGGCCAAGCACGAAGAGACGGATGCATGGTGGAATGGTCTGAACCGCCTGTATAACTCGTTCGTCTACGACTACCTGTACGAAGACCCCACACATGTGATGGCTTTTATCGACAACCACGACACTGACCGATTCCTGGGCAACGGCCGCGACACGCTGATGCTGAAGCAGGCCCTGGCCCTGCTCATGACCGTGCGCCGCATACCGCAGCTCTACTATGGTACTGAGATTATGATGAACGGCACGAAAGAGGTGACGGACGGCCATGTGCGCAAGGACTTCCCGGGCGGATTCCCCGGTGACAGCCATAACGCCTTCACCCGCGAGGGTCGTACCCGGGCCGAGCAGCAGATGTTCCAGTGGCTGAGCCGTCTATTGCACTGGCGGCAGGGTAATCAGGTCATCACGAAGGGTACGATGACGCAGTTCATTCCCTTCAATGGCATCTACGTCATTGCCCGTCAATACAAGGGTAAGACGGCTCTGACCGTCCTGAACGGAACCACAAAACCTGCAAAGATGGAAGTGAAGCGTTATGCGGAGGTCATCGGTAGCACGAAACGGGCCAAGGACATACTGAC
>JAEEGI010008920.1_pt1 | contig 22072 bp, 19 predicted proteins | sample 8958751 | NCBI WGS metagenome assembly JAEEGI01 (sample SAMN16246545, study PRJNA631951) | gut metagenome | biome: gut microbiome; feature: rumen; material: KS-attached | host: Bos | place: Iran: Karaj | collected 2018-10 | reverse complement strand
TCGTAAAATACTGCGGCTCCATTCCTGTAGATATATCAATGACAGTCACGGCTGCAGCCTCCGTGCCCTGCTCGTCGAGCTTGATTTTTGCCACCTGCTTCATCTGTCCGATAAAGGTTGGCACATCGCAGAACTCGGGGAACTCTGCCCGTGGCGTGAAAGCTGTGGGCATACCCAAGGCCGACATCACATCCTTCAGGCCCATATTGGTCGTGGTCTCGAAACGCGGCAGCTTCAGGTCAACCGCCGCCGGACTCATCTTCTGGCACAGCAGCCCGAACTGTGCGGCTGTCGGCACCTGGGGCACTGTGTTCACAAGCTTCGAGCCGGTCGGCTTGGGCAGCAGGACGGTCATCGCGTACGCCCCGTTGCCGTATGGCAGCCTGACGGCCTGATAGTCGTCATCTTCAGCGTAGGCGAACTCCTCCATCTGGCGCATCATCGGGACTGTGGTCAATTCTTTCGTATAGCCAGCATGGTCGAAGACTTCCTCCATCGTATTCTTTTCGTCGAACTTGTTCTGCCACACGCCCTTGAAGTAGATGGCATTCAGCAGGTAACTCACGCTGCCGGGGTTGAACGTCGACTCGTCGAGCACCTTTTTGATCATCTGCTGCGTGTGGTCGCTGGCCCACTGGTTGATGACGTCCATCGTCAGTCCGTCGTGGAAGTCGCGCGTCTCGGGCTGGGCATCGTAGTAGGTGTTGGCCTTCTCCACGAACGAGGGTTTCAGCTGATACGGCTGGTTCACGAAGATGGTATTGGCTATCGAGACCTTGGTCGTTCCGTCGAGCGCGCCGCTTTCGGTCATCATCTTGCGGCAGAACTGGTTGATGACATCGGGCGAACCGACGTCGGCACCGCCCAGGACGGTGCTGATTTCCTGTTGCGTCTGTCCGGCAGCGCCGTTGTTGAGCATCCCCAGGGCGTAGGTGATGCTCAGCGGTGAGAGAATGAGGTTCTGGCCACGGCTCACCTCACTCATCAGGCGGAAGGCGAAGTCGTTGTTCTGCTTGACCAGTCGCTGCTCGTCCTGTGTCAGCTCAATGTATTTGGGGGCATTGAAATCGGTTGCACTGAAGTAGATGTCGCCTGACACATACTCAAACGACTCATAGTCGCAGATGCAGTCTGGCTCAGGTTCAAACAGCCAGTGTACCAGCCCTTTCCCTTGGAATCCGACACCCTCGACAGCTACAAATCCCAACGTATAGAGGCTGCCGTCGGGACGCACGTTCTGATAGCGGAAACGGCGCAACAGCTGTCTGTTCACCTGGATGGTCTCCTCAATGGGCGTCGCTTCGGGGAATGAGTTGTCGCCGAAATGCAGACTGACGTCAAACAGCAAGAAGTCCTTCTTGTCGCCCAGATAGTCGTACTGCCACACCCTGCCCTCTTCGTCTTCGCGGAAGGCACCATAGTAGCTGTTGGTGCCATTGCCTTGGCGGTACATCCTCAGATACCGCCACCCGTCGATGACGGTGTCGCCTCTCAGCGTATAGGCCACCGGCCACGTAGAAGTCTCGTGAGGGTTCTCGTAGTCCACGTCCTCAAAGTGGTGATACGTGTACCACCACGTCTTGCCTTCCTCCAGCATGGGCCGACGGTCGGCGGCACTGACGCTCAGAGCTGTCAGCAGCACAGTCAGTAATGTCTTCGTTCTCATAGTCAATTGTCTATTTAATGGTAATTCTTATGCCTAATGGTACGGTCACGACGAAGGGGTGCTCCGTCTGCCACGTCTCGACGCCGCTGCCATTGCGGAAGTAGTGCTGCAGACTCGGCTCGACGAAGAAGCCCACGGCGGGCGTCACGTCGTACTGCAGGCCGAGGCCCACGCCCGCCGACCACTGCAGACCGGGATGGAGGCGATCATGACCAGCCTCTACGACTGAACCGTTTATCACATAGCGGCTATCGAGGGTGGAGCGCAGCGGCAGCTGGAGCGTGACGTTGGCGGCGGCGTTGAGACTGAGCCTCGGCAACAGCTGCTGTCGCCATCCTGCCTGCAGCGGTAGACCAAGGTACTGCACGCGCTGCTCCTGCTGCAGCTGGGCGTAGCTGTTGCCCGAGGCCAGGCTCGACGCAAGCCGTGTGTATTGCAGTCCGAGCCCCACCTGCCAGTGCTGTCCGAGGCGTCGGCTGACGGTCAGCCCGACGGTGAGCGGCAGCCGGTGGTTGGCCACGGAGTCATAGACGGAGGCGTTCATGTCCGGGTCGGCGTATGGCAGCCGCGTGTCGCCGCTGCTGCCCGTGCCGCTATAGGCCAGGGCTATCGCCCACTCGGAGGGGGAGGCGTGTGACACCGCCACACGACAGCCAACATCAGGGACTGTGGGACTGACGGTTTCGACGGCGGTATCTGGGACGGCGGTTTCGGCGACTGCTACGGCGGCGGCGGTGTCGGCAACGACGGCAGCGATGGTGGTGCTTGCGGTATCGGCGGCTACGACGGCGGCTTCCACGGTTGCAGCGTCGGCTTTCGCGATTTCTCCGGCGCCAGCCATTCCCCTCCCTTGTAGGGGAGGGGTCAGGGGTGGGGGCAGTATCTTCTCTGAACCAGATGACAGACTCACCCCTTCCCCGGCTGCACCGTTATCCACCTGTTTCCCCGTCTCCAAACCATCTGCAGCAGGCTCTGTTTTCAACCAATGCCACGCCAACGGCAGCAGCGCCGCCACAAGCAGCAGCACCATAGGCCGCAGCCACCGGCGCAACAGCAGCTTGGCCCGCGAGAGCTGGGCCGACGACGTGTGAGGCTCGATGCCGAGCAGGGCGGCAATCTCCTGATGACTCATACCCTCAAGCACCGACAGGCGGAACACGCGGCGGTAGCTCTGGGGCAGGGCATCGACCAGGCGCAGAATCTCGTCGTAGGTGATGGGCATAGGCACGGGATCCACCACTTCCAAGGGGCGCTCCAGGGCATCGAGCGACACCATCGGCTCCTGCCTATGACGCTGCAGCCAGGTCTGCGTCAGGTTATGGACTACCCGCGTCATCCAGGCCTCTGCCTTCGACGTGTCCTTCAGGTCGCCAATCTTGCTGAAAATCAAGAGGAACGCATCGTGCAGCAAGTCATCGACGGTGGCCTCGTCGGTCACGTAGTGCCGACAGACCCTGCGCAGCCGGTCGTACATCTTGGTGTAGAGCACCTCGAAGGCCTGCTGGTCGCCCTGCTGGCACCGCTCGACTATTTGCTTAACGCTCAGTTCCCCCATCGTGGTTTATTTGATGATGGTCTTCCGTCCACCTATTATATATAGCCCGGGCTTCAGGCTTGTCTTGCTCACATCGCCAATACGCTGGCCGCTGAGGGTATAGACGGGCGTAGCTACACGGCTGTTTTCGTTGTCGGGTGACGTTAACGCCGTTACTGCCTCCTCAGGTTCCCCATCACTTTCAATCTCTCTGATGCCCCTGATTGGCAAAGTTCCACTGCTTGCTACTTTCTCGCAATCGTCCGAACCGACATATAACATCAAAGGCGTAAACGGTTCTTCTTTTTCAGTGGCGGCCGACCGAGCAAAGCTGTTGTCATTGTAGTGCCAACAGTAGTGTTGTGATGTCAGCATCTGCTCTGTTGCGAAGCCAATAAAGTCGAAGTTGGTACCGTGGGCAACAGCCTGCTTCGTGGCTGGCACAAGCGTGTTTTCGGCATGGAACACTACGGGATAAGGCAGCGTCCACATCATATAAGGCTCGTAGGCGTTCAGGCTGTTTGCCGCTAACGGCTGGAAATACAGAACGCCGTCGCTATCGCCGACATAACGGTAGAAGCCCATATCGCTACTGTCAGATGACACATCGACGCCAGCTGTACCGTTGATGTCAGGATAACCTGCTCGCTGCACCTCAAACGGAAACGCCACAGGCCGCACAATGACCTCCCTGCCTTTGTCACTGCGTCCGTCCCCCATCTCCGCCTGCTTCGGCCGACAGCAGAACTCGGCCAGCTTGACTTCGAAAGGCATGGGACAATAATAATCATAATCTCGACTGATGGTAAGCGACTTAGCCTCATAATCGCGTACGACGTTCGCCGTCATGGGAACACCAGCCGGCAGATTGTCCATAAAATCAAGATAATACAGGCAGTTCGGATTAGCACCATTAGTGTCGATCATCGAAAAGAAAGTGTTCACCTTGTATAACCCACGCAGGTCGACGGCAACAGCGTCGGCTGGCAGCAGCAAGTCTGAGCCGTTCCTCGGCAAGGGCTTCACTTCTTTTTGAGGCGTCCAATAGGTAGCCAGACCGCTGCGCGACTCAAAGTCGTAGACACCCACCTGGGAAATATGGCCACCGACAGTGCTCCAGAGAACACCCAAATTGTAGCGCTGACCGTACTTCATGTCAACATCGAAGCAGAAGTCATAGGCAATGGTATCAGCGGCAGCTATTTCTTCGGTGACTTTCGCCTGGGCCACACGAGTGACATAGGTGCTGTCGAGATTCGTCACCAAGAACAGGTTGAAGCCATTCAGCCCAATAAAGTTGAAGTAGCCCGTGAATGGCTGGTCATCATCATTGATGAGCAGCAACCGCCCCGAAACGCGGTTGCCGTAGACTGCGTTTGTGCCGTCTGACGACGTCGTCATGTTCACATCATACTCCACTCGCAAAGCCGGTTTACGATACTCTGCGACTTCAATTGTGACAGACAACGGAAAAAACTTCTCACGGGTGCTCGGCGTGATATCGTCCTCAGACTGCGTCGCGAAAATCTGGTATGTTCCCGGATTATAAACGCTGGTTAATATCACCAGTTCCTTCGTCTCGCCAGCTCCAAACGAAGCCCAAGTAGCCCCGACTGGCTTGAAGTACTCCTCTTCCTTACTCATGTCAGAACAGACGAGCTGGAAGAACCCGTCACTTTCTTCAATGTCTTTATCGTCATGGTTTGTTACAATCAGATGTACTTCAAAATCATAGAGGGCCATCAACCGCCCTTCGGTCCAAATGGAGTCTAACGTCACTCCACTGGAGGTCTCCGCTTTGGCAGTACTCCCACACAGTGCCAGCGCTAATAGCAGCCATAATAATAATAACCTGTTCATATAACCTTGCTTTTAATTATTGTTCTACCATGTTTTCATATCTCTATCGCACGATTTTCGACACAGTTCCTCCCTTCCGGCGAATGTACAACTGCCTTCCTGAAGTGGGAACGCCCCTGCGGCGTACGCCAGACAGGGAATAAACAGTCTCGCTATAAGGTCTGACTACAGCATCGCTAATACAGTCAGCAATATATCTGTCGAACGACCAACGGTCACCCAGATCGGCTGGCAATGAAACATACTCCGGGGTCTCTGTGCGGCTGTCGTGCTGCCGGGCATATCTGAACGCCTCGCTCATGGTCACACGTCCGTCACCATCGGCATCGGCCATGACAGGACGCCCGGTCGGGTCATGTCTGGCTACGGCACACGTCCAATGATATACAAATTCATCGTAAGGCTGACCTTCGCAGGCCCACGACTGTTCGTCGGCACCACAGGCTGCCGCAATGACACGCCCCTCACGCTGCAATGCCGACAGGAAACCGCCAGAATAACACTGGCCCAGCAGCAAGCTCATAGCGGCAACCCGGAAGTGGCCGAGCAGCCTGCCCAGCTGGCTGGCAAACAGCCTTTCGTCATTCCACAGCCAGACAAACGGTTCGCCCCACCCGCTGTCGACACCTCCATGATCAATAACAAACAGGAAAAGCTGGTCTTTATTCCTCAATTGTGAAGCCATTCCGTCAAGGACGCGCTCCACGCTCGAAAGCGTGGCATCAAAAAACACGTCAATGTCATCATCGCCGTCAAGATCGGCTGACGACGTGGCGAATCCCGAGCCATCGGCCTTTATCATGTCCTTACCCGGGTCGCCGCCATCGCTCATCAGCACGACGATGTTGCGCTTGGGCACGTGGTAGGTATGCCGGAGTGTGCGGTAGAGCAGGGCGCAGTCGTTCCAGTAGCGCTCGTGATTGGTCAGGCGGTTGCGCCCGCCACTGATGAGCACGGCATAGAGCTGACCGTCGGCCTCTGCCTGGGCAAAGGCGACGATGGCAATCAGCCACACGGCGACGGTGAGCACAAACCTTGTCATTCTGTTATAACCCTGCAAATATAGCATTTTCTTGTCTGTCTTTCACCAATAAAGACAAGAAAAAGCCGAAAAGACTGCTACGTATTAACATTGTTTAAGGAAAAAGCAGTTTTGACTGGCAGCTCCATCAGTCCGCAAAAACTGCTATATATATGGTATAAGCCGGAAAGAACCTGCACTTCCTACACTTAGCCTCAGTATCAGCAGGTTAGAACCACCTGAACCTACACCTAACCTACACCTGAACCTACACCTGATGAAAAGCGGCGGGTTTCGACAAAAAAGCGGTGGGTTTCGACAAAAAAGCGGTGGTTTACGGGAAAAAAGCGGCTGTTTATAATTGTCCCACGGCGTGGGACATTTGTCCCAGGCCGTGGGAACGGTCTTTTGAAGCCGCCAAACGACAGCAGTCGAGGCGTCAAACTTAGGTGCTGGTTCAGGTGCTGGTTAGGTGCTGGTTCCAAAAAGAACCAGGCTCTGTAACCAAATGTAAATCAGCCAACTAAGCACTAAGTGTAGGAAGTGTAGGTTATTTTTTTCTTTACTTTATCCTAATACCCGCCTTCTTGCGCTGATCGTGATCGAGGATGATCTTGCGCATGCGCATGGACTGCGGCGTCACCTCTACCAGCTCATCTTCCTTGATGTACTCCAGGCACTCCTCGAGCGACATGACGGTCTTGGGGATGATGCGCGCCTTGTCGTCGGTGCCCGAGGCACGGACGTTGGTCAGCTGCTTGGCCTTGCAGACGTTGATGACGAGGTCGTTATCGTGGACATGCTCGCCGACGACCTCACCGAAGTAGACCTCCTCGCCCGGGTCGATGAAGAACTTGCCACGGTCCTGCAGCTTGTCGATGGCGTAGGCGTAGGCGGTGCCCGTCTCGAGGGCAATCATCGAACCGTTGACGCGGCGCTCAATCTCACCCTTGTAAGGCTGGTACTCCTTGAAACGGTGGGCCATGATGGCCTCGCCCTGACTGGCCGTCAGCACATTGGTGCGGAGGCCGATGATGCCGCGCGAGGGGATGTCGAACTCAATGTTGGTGCGCTCGCCCTGCGACTCCATCGACGTCATCTCGCCCTTGCGGCGCGTCACCATGTCGATCATTTTCGAGGCAAACTCCTCGGGCACGTTGATGGTGAGTTCCTCGATAGGCTCGCACTTCTGCCCGTCAATCTCCTTATAGATGACCTGCGGCTGGCCGACCTGCAGCTCGTAGCCCTCGCGGCGCATGGTCTCGATGAGCACCGAGAGGTGGAGCACGCCACGGCCGGAGACCACCCACTTGTCGGTGGAGTCCTCAAACTGCTCGACGCGCAGGGCGAGGTTCTTCTCGAGCTCTCGCTCCAGGCGGTCGTTGATATGGCGCGAGGTGACAAACTTGCCCTCACGGCCGAAGAACGGCGAGTCGTTAATGGTGAAGAGCATCGACATGGTGGGCTCGTCGATGGCGATGGGCGGCAGCGGCTCCGGGTTCTCCAGGTCGCAGATGGTGTCGCCTATCTCGAACTTCTCCAGACCGATGACGGCGCAGATGTCGCCGCAGTCAACCTTGTCGGTGCGCGAGTGGCCCATGCCGTCGAAGGTGTGCAGCTCCTTGATCTTGGTCTTCTCCAACGAACCGTCGCGGTGGGCGATGGTTATCTGCTGACCGTCGCGGAGCGAGCCACGGTGGACGCGGCCCACGGCTATGCGGCCTGTGTACGAGCTATAGTCGAGCGAGGTGATGAGCATCTGGGGCGTACCTTCCAACTGCTTCGGGGCGGGAATCACCTCGATAATCTTGTCTAATAAATAGGTAATGTCGGTAGTGGGCTTGTTGTAGTCCTCACCCATCCAGCCGTTCTTGGCCGAACCGTAGACGACGGGGAAGTCGAGCTGGTCCTCGGTGGCATTGAGCGAGAACATCAGGTCGAACACCATCTCGTAGACCTCCTCGGGGCGGCAGTTGGGCTTGTCGACCTTGTTCACCACGACAATGGGCTTCAGACCAATCTGCAGGGCCTTTTGCAGCACGAAGCGCGTCTGCGGCATCGGACCTTCGAAGGCGTCGACGAGCAGCAGACAGCCGTCGGCCATGTTGAGCACGCGCTCCACCTCACCACCGAAATCGGAGTGTCCCGGGGTGTCGATGATGTTGATCTTCACGCCCTTCCAGTTGATGCTGACGTTCTTCGACAGAATGGTGATGCCTCGTTCACGCTCGAGGTCGTTGGCGTCGAGTACTTGGCTGCTGAGGTTCTGTCCCTCGCGGAAGAGGTTTCCGGCCAGCATCATCTTGTCCACGAGCGTCGTCTTGCCGTGGTCAACGTGTGCAATAATTGCTATGTTTCTGATGTCCTGCATAAGTCACTTTCTTGAAATCGGCTGCAAAGGTACGAAAAAAAAAGCGTAAACCAAGTGGTTCACGCTTAAAAAAGTACTAAATGCGTCGTTTAGAACGGAATCTTATAGCCGAGGGTCAGCATGATGACGCTGTTCTTCATATCCTTGTCCAAGAGTTTGTTATCCTTATTGACCTTGGTCAGACCCAGGTTGTAGCGGGCGTCGATGACGAAGTCAGAGAACTCGTACGACAGGCCGAGGGGAATCGACAGGTCGAAGGTTTTCAGTTCGTCCGTGCTGGTGTTCTCTTCCTTTACTCCCAGTATGGTATACTTAGACTTATGAGAGAGCAGGAAACCGGGCTGGATACCAGCCTTCACGGCCAGACCGGGAATGATGTAGTAATTGGCCAGGATGGGAACGTTCAGGTAGGTCAGCGTGGTGCTGGCGTCCTCAAGGCCTATACTCTTGTCATCATCCGTTTTGGCACCCTGCATGCTGACCAGCGCACCGACGGTTACTGCAAACGGGTCGGCCACCTGATAACCAAACTCGGCACCACCGACGAAGCCAAACTTCATCTTAGCGTCGTCCTGACCAGTCAGGGTAGAAAGCGTTCCACCGACCATCGGCTTGAGGAACATCTGCTGTGCATTGACAGTCACCGTAGCCATTAAGGCGACTACTGCCATAACAATCAATTTCTTCATAATTACATTTGTTTAGTTGTTAGACATATAAACTATATATATATGCTGCAAAGCTAATAAAAAATCCTAACATTGTGACTAAAAGCAGACAAGAACAGCCGCAAATTAAGCATTATTAACGAAAGAGAGAAAAAGAGGTGCGAAAAACTTGTAGGAACGGAGAAAAAGTAGTACCTTTGCAGCCGCATTTGACGAAGCCCCCGTCGGTGATGAAGGCGGCAAGGACTTTTGAAGGATGTTTAGTATTCACAAATTCAATTCATCAACAACATGTACTTAGACAAAGAAAAGAAAGTAGAGATTTTCAGCCAGTATGGCAAGTCGGCAACCGACACGGGTTCTCCCGAAGCTCAGATTGCCCTGTTCACCTATCGCATCAAGCACCTGACGGAGCACCTGAAGAAGAACCACAAGGACTTCGCTACCGCCCGCTCGCTGACCATGATGGTAGGTCGTCGCCGCAAGCTGCTGAAGTACCTCTATGTCAACGACATCAACCGCTACCGTGCTATCATCAAGGAACTTGGTCTGAGAAAGTAATAAGGTAAAAAGGTTAGAAGGAAAAAAGCCGCGTAGGTAAATCCCTATGCGGTTTTATGTTTTTCCCCCTTGCCATATCAAAGAAATATTGTATCTTTGCACCAGAAAACTGAGTTACTCACATTATTAAAACATTACGGCTATGAAGAAAATATACGTACTCTGGGCTTTGCTGCTGACCATGATGGCCGGCACGACCTTCATCTCCTGCGATTGGGACGATGACGATGCCATCGCCTACACCCTCGAGGGCACATGGAAGGGAAACATGTATGTGAACACCTACTATAACGGCAACACCTACTATGCCACAGCTACGGAAATAACATTCCTGCGCGACCCCTACCGCTACTCCAGCGGCGACGGCTATTGGGTGGACTACTACTCCAGTGCACCGTGGGACTATGTGGCCAACCACATACGCTGGACGGTGAACTACGGCAGGATCAGGGTCTACTTCATTGAGGAGGGATTGGAATTGGAAATCTACAACTACCGACTGACCGACAACCGGTTCTCGGGCTACATGGCCGAGCACGGCAATGACGTGGAGTTCAGTCTCTATCACGTATCGTCGCCCAACTGGAACAACTATCGCTGGGGCTACGACGCCTGGTATGACAGTTACTACTGGTCGCGCGAGACACGCGGACTGGCAGCCGAAAAGCCGGTCAGAAGGATTGGCAAGTAAACAACAAAAAGAAACGAGGAATGGACAAGTCGCCATTCCTCGTTTCTTTTCTATTTCACCTTGATTCGGACATTTTCGCGGATGATGTTCTGGCAATGCTGGAACGTCGCATCGTGCTTGGCGCTGATGTCGATGTTGCGCAGGGTGATGCGGTCGATGGGCATCTCAGGCAGTCCGTTGAACTCCATGGCATAGCCGGCACCATGGCAGATGACGTTTCGGATGTCGATGTTGCGGAAGACGGGCGTCTCCTCGGTGACGGGTACGGGCTTCGCTTCCGGCTGCTGACCGCCTTCGGCCAGCACCTCGGCCACCGACTTGCCGCCGTAGTACATGTTGAAGGTCAGGGCGTAAGTCTTGATGTCGGTCATCGAGATTCCGTCGATGAAGATGTTCTCGACCACACCGCCACGGCCACGGGTCGACTTGAAGCGCAAACCGACGTCGGTGCCGAGGAACTGGCAGTTCCTGACGCTGATGTTCCTAACGCCGCCGCTCATCTCAGAGCCCACGACGAAACCGCCATGTCCGGCAAAGACGGTGCAACCGTCGACAACGACATTCGAGCAGGGTACGCCGCGCCGGCGCCCGTCGGCATCCTTGCCACTCTTGATGCAGATACCGTCGTCGCCAGCATCAAACTTCGAGTTGACAATCAGGGCGTTGGTACACGACTCCAGGTCGAGAGCATCGCCGTTCTGGGCGAAGGCTGGGTTACGCGCGAGTACATTATCTATAATAATATTCTCGCACATCAGCGGATGAATGTTCCACGCCGGTGAGTTCTGGAAGATGACGCCCTCAAGCAGCACGTTCTTGCAGCCCACGAGACTGACCATCACCGGGCGCAGGAACCGCTTCACCTGCTGCCACTCCTCCTCGGTCGTAGCAGCGGGCACGTTCATGTTGGCGCCCTTTTCGCCCTTCTCGTAACCCTCGGAGGGCACCCAATAGTCCTTCTTCATCTCGCGGCCACCGGGGCGCGCCAGAACTTCCTTCCACTGGGCATCGGTCATTTTCGCCCGCTTCACCGGGCGCCAGTACTGACCGTTGCCATCGATGACGCCCTGACCGGTAATAGAAATGTTAGTGGCGCCGTTGGCACTCAGCGGCGACTGGCAACGGCGGGTGTCAAGTCCCTCGAACGAGGTCTTGACAAGCGGGTAGAGGTCTTCGTCGGCAGCAAACTGGATGACGGCACCGGCCTCCAAGTGCAGGTCGATGTTCGACTCCAAGACGATGGGGCCTGTCAGCCACACGCCACGGGGCACGATAAGGTGGCCGCCGCCGTTGCGCTTCAGATAGCTGATGCCCTTGGCGAAGGCTTCCGTGCAGAGCATTTCGCCCGTACCAACGGCATCAAAGTTTGTCAACTCCACCCGACGGTCGGGAATGACGGGGGCCTGCACTTCTGCCATCTGGAACGGCAGGTTGTCGGTGTACTGTTTGTACTTGTTCTGGGCGTTCACAGCGCAGAACGAAATAAGGCTTAAAATTAGTAAAGTAGTTCGCTTCATTTTTGTTAGAGTTATTAGTAATTAGTTATGGATTGTTAGCTATATTAGTTTGGTTGGTATATCTCGCGTAGTGGTTTCATCACAAAGTCGCGCTTATGCATCAGCGGATGCGGTATCTTCAAGTCTGGCTCGTCGACCGTCAGGTCGTCGTAGAGCAGGATGTCGATGTCGATGGGTCTGTCAGCGTACTGACGGTCAGACGACTTTTGGCTGACGGTTAGACGGGTAGACTTTTTTTTCCGGCCTAAGTCACGCTCTATCTGCTGGGTCAGCATCAGCACCTCATGTGGCGTCTTTGTTGTCTGGCACAGGATAACGGCATTGAGGAAGTTATGACAGGACTCAAAGCCCCACGGCTCGGACTCCATGAGCGACGACTGGCGAACGACCTGTCCCACCCTTTCCTGTACAAGTCGTACAGCATTTTCAATATTCTGCTGCCGATTGCCCAGATTACTTCCTAACCCCAAATATACCTTATGCATCTCTGAAAATAAAATCTAACCGTCTAACCGTCACATCAGTCTAGTCGTCGAGAATCAGCAACGCATCACCGAAGCATCCGAACTGATATCCCTTCTCGACTGCCTGCTGGTAAGCCTCGTAGACGATATCGTAGCCGCCGAACGCCGCTGTCAGCATCATCATCGTCGACTCTGGGTGATAGAAGTTAGCTATCATCGCATTGGCGAGTCCGAAGTCATATGGCGGGAAGATGAACTTGTTGGTCCAGCCGTCGAAAGGCTTCAACAGTCCGTCGGTACCCACGGCGGTCTCCGTGGCGCGGGTCGTGCTGACACCCACTGTGCAGACGCGGTGGCCGGCCTGCTTGGTGTCGTTCACCAGCTGGCAGCAAGCCTCGTCGATAATCATTTGCTCAGAGCTCATCTTGTGCTTCGTCAGGTCCTCCACCTCAATGCTGTCGAAGCAACCCAAACCACAGTGAACGGTCAGATAGGCGAAGTTGAAGCCGCGTATCTCCATCATCTTCATCAGCTGGCGGCTGAAGTGCAGTCCGGTGGCAGGTGCCGTCACCGCCCCCTCGTTCTTGGCATAAATGGTCTGGAAGTTCTCCATATCCTCAGGCACTGTTTCCCGCTGGTCAACAATGTAACGTGGCAGCGGCGCCGACCCCAAGGCAAATAGTTCGCGCTTGAACTCCTCGTGGTCGCAGTCGTAGAGGAAACGCAACGTGCGGCCACGGCTGGTGGTGTTGTCGATGACCTCGGCTACCATAGGTCCGTCCTCCTCGAAGAACAGCTTATTGCCGATGCGTATCTTACGAGCCGGCTCTACCAGCACATCCCACAGGCGCAGCTCAGCGTTCAGTTCACGCAGCAGGAACACCTCAATCTGGGCGTCGGTCTTCTCCTTGGTCCCGAAGAGCCGGGCAGGGAACACCTTCGTGTCGTTGAAGACAAAGGTATCGCCCTCGTCGAAGTAGTCCACGAGGTCGCGGAACATCAGAAACTGGTCGGTGTCGTTACCGTCAGCATCCTTCTTGTACATATCGATGGTCTGGCGCTTGCGGTGAATCACCATCAGGCGCGACTGGTCGCGGCTGTAAATACGCTCCTCAGTGCCGTCTTCATTCTTGAAGGTGCGGTGCGGCGGGAACAGCGCCACCTGCTCCTCGGGCAGTCTGAATCTGAATTGTGATAGTTTCATCTATGTTATTATTTCGTTATTTCGTTTCACGTTATTTCGTTATGACCTCGTCGAGCCACTGGGGGAACGAGTCGAAGGTCTGGCAGTCTTCGATGCGGACATCGCCGAGACGGGTGCGGCAGAGAGCCGTCAGGAAGGCGCCACTGCCTAAGGCGTAGCCGATGTCGCGGGCCAGCGAGCGTATGTAAGTGCCCTTGCCGCAGACCACGCGGATGCTCATCTGCATCTTCACGGGGTCGAAGGCGGTCAACTCCAGTTCGTCGATGCGGACAGGCTTAGCCTGCAGTTCGACGTCGGCCCCCTTTCGGGCCAGCTTATAGGCACGGTGACCGTCGATCATGACGGCCGAGAACAGCGGCGGCACCTGCTGAATCTCGCCGACAAAGTCGGCAAGCACGCGCTCTATCAGCTCGCGGGTGATGTGGCGCGTGGGATAGGTCATGTCAACTGTGTGCTCGCGGTCGAACGACGGCGTGGTAGCCCCCAGCTGCAGAGTGGCGGTGTACTCCTTGTCGTGGAGTTGGAGCGTCTCTATCTGCTTCGTGGCCTTGCCCGTGCAGAGTATCAGAACGCCAGTAGCCAAAGGGTCGAGCGTTCCGGCATGCCCCGTCTTCACCCGCTTGACGTGCATCTTCTTTGAGATGAGGTAGCGGATATGGGCCAATGCGCCGAACGACGACATGCCATAAGGCTTGTTGATATATATGAATGCGCCTTCGTTGAAGTCCATTTAGTCGACCATTGCAAGTGAGTGTCCTGTCAGCAGCAACACGATGATGATGGTGCCGACAATGATACGATAGATACCAAAGGCCTTGAAGCCGTACTTGGTGAGGAAGGCCACGAACCACTTCATGGCTAAGAGCGCTACGATGAACGCCACAGCACAGCCCAAAAGCAGCATCATGATATTGTGAGAGGTTGCCCAGACGGCATCCTCCTTCACAAGATCGAGCAGATCAAGCAGCGTGGCACCGGCCATCGTTGGCACAGCCAGGAAGAACGAGAACTCGGCAGCACGCTTGCGCGTCAGTCCCTGCGTCATGCCGCCCACGATGGTAGCCATCGAGCGCGACACACCGGGAATAACTGATATGCACTGATAGAGGCCGATGTTGAATGCCCGCTTCTCGTTGACCTTCTTGTCGTCGCTGCCCTTGTTGAACAACTTGTCGCAGAAAAGCATGAACACACCTCCGACAACCAGCATCACGGCCACCACCTCGACGCTGTCGAGGAGCCAGTCGAGCACACCCGACTTCTTGGCCAGCAGTCCGATAATGACTGCCGGCAGCACGCCAACGAAGAGCAGCCAGTAGAAGTAGTACTTATGCTTAAGCTTCTGCCACGCCGAACTGCCTTCGGGAGCAGGCGTATTGTCGAACTTGAAGAACCGCTTCCAGTAGAGACAAACTACGGACAGGATGGCACCAAACTGGATGATGAACGTGAAAGCATGGACGAAGGGATCGCCTTGCTCAATGCCCAACAGGTTCTGGGTGATAATCATGTGCCCCGTCGACGAGACGGGCAGGAACTCGGTGAGTCCCTCCACGATGGCAATGATGACAGTCTCTATCCAGGTCATTCAGTTACCTCCTTCTGCACCTCGTCCTTCGGCTTATGCACCACGGCGTAGATCATCGACACAAAGCCTAACAGGCAGACAATGGGAGCCACCACGATGCGGCGCGTACTAAAGATGTCGGGGTTGTAAGCCTCTTCCGACGAACTGCCTCCACTCATCAGGATAAAGCCGATGATAACCACCAGCATGCCCACGGCAAGCAGGATGAAGTTCATGCGGCCAAATGCAAAGTTTCTCTTGTCCATCATATCTTTTTACTTTTTTACCTTTTTACTCTTTTACCTTTAAATCTTATAAAGTTCGCCAGCCCGCATCCGCAGGAAACGGTTCACAGAAATATACGAGCAAAGCGACGTGATAATCAGTCCAAACAGGAACACCGCTGCACCAGTGATGGCCAGCACCTGCCAAGTAATGATATCGGTGAGGTTCGGCTCGTACCTGTAAAGCCACCAGATGCCGAAGCCCAAGACGAGGCAGGCCAGGAGAGCTGCCAAAAGGCCCACCACCACACCGTCGCGCATGAAGGGGCGGCGGATGAAACCCCACGATGCACCCACCAACTTCATGGTGTGAATCAAGAAGCGCTGGGAATAGACTCTCAGGCGCACCGTGTTGCTAATGAGCGAGTAGCTGATGAACGTCAGCAACACGGCAAGTATCAACAGCACCAGACTCACCTTCTGCAGGTTCTTGTTCACCTTGTCCATCAAATCTTCTTGATAGGCGACATCGCTTACCTTAGGATTCGCCGACAGTTCCTTGGCTATCCACACCAACGAGTCACGGTTGGCATAGTCCGACTTCAACTGCAACTCCAGAGTGGCCACAAAGGGATTCATGCCGAGAAACTCCGACGGGTCGCTACCCATGGCCTCGGTCTGGTCTTTCAGAGCCTGCTCCTTGCTCACGTAGTCGATGTTGCGGGCGTAAGGACGGTGGTACAAGTCACGGCACAACCGGTGGGCGTCGTTCGCCGTCACCGTGTCGCCCAGCATGACGGTCACCGTCAGGTTCTCCTTCACGTAGTTCGACAGGTTATGGGCTGTCAGCACCGAGAGCACCACAATACCAAGCAATATCAGCACCATCGTCGTGCTGATACACAATGTAACAACCTGCATACCATGGCGGTGCCGGGTCGTTTTATTCCTTTTTCTCATTTACTTTACGAACGTAAATCTAAAATCGGTTGCAAAGATACAAATATTTTTTGGGGGAAACAAACTTTTTTCGTAATTTTGCACCTGCTATGAGTACAATCATTTATCCATCGCCTATATTCGGCCCCGTCAAGAGCCGCCGATTAGGGCTGTCGTTAGGCATCAACCTACTGCCTGCCGACGGCAAAGTGTGTACATTCGACTGCATTTACTGCGAGTGTGGCTTCAACAGTGAGAACCGCCCTACCCTGCCATTACCTACGCGTCAGGATGTAGGTCTTGCCCTAGGACACAAGCTGCGCCAGATGGCCGAGCAAGGACAGCGGCCTGACGTGCTGACCTTTGCCGGCAACGGCGAGCCCACATGCCACCCCGACTTCGCCGTCATCATCGGCGATACCATCCAGCTGCGCGACCGCTTCTGCCCCAGTGCCAAGGTGTCGGTGCTGTCGAATGCCACTATGATTCACCGCCCCGCCGTCCACGACGCACTGATGCTGGTGGACAACAATATTCAGAAACTCGACACCATCGACCCTGAGTTCATCGGCCGTGTCGACCGCCCCACCGGCGCCTACGACGTCAATGCCGTCATCGAGCGGCTGAAGACCTTCAATGGGCACGTCATCATCCAAACCATGTTCCTCTGCGGTCCCGACCTCGACAACACCACCCCACACTATGTGGAGCCATGGCTTCAGGCCGTCAGCGACATCAAGCCCCAACAGGTGATGATTTACACCGTTGACCGTGAGACTCCTGACCGCTCGCTGCGCAAGGCCTCACGCCAGCAGCTCGATGCCATCCGCGACCAGGTCATCGCCGCCGGCATTCCCTGTACCGCTTCATACTGACACACCATGTATAGAGTCAACGACATATTCTACTCGATTCAAGGCGAAGGCTACAACACCGGACGGGCGGCTGTGTTCGTCCGCTTTGCAGGCTGTAACCTGCGCTGCGGGTTCTGCGACACGGAGTTCGACTCGTTCCGCGAGATGACGGGCGACGACATCGTAGCCGAAATGACTCAATTCCCTGCCCGCTTCGCCGTGCTCACAGGCGGCGAGCCGACGCTTCAGGCCGACGAGGCGTTTGTCGACCTGCTCCACCAGCATGGCTTCGAGGTGGCAATGGAGAGCAACGGCACACGGCCAGCTCCCACAAACCTCGACTGGCTGACGGTGTCGCCAAAAGTTGGTGAAAGGTGCTTGGTGAAAGGTGAAAGGAGAATACCTGATGAGCTGAAGGTCATTTTCGACGAGAACACCGCCCCTGAAACATATCTTCCTTTACCCTTCACCCTTCACCCTTCACCACACCTTTACCTCCAGCCCTGCGACACGGGCGACGCCGAGCGGAACGCCCATATCATACAACGGTGTATTGACTATATCAAGGAGCACCCTCAGTGGCGGCTCTCCCTACAGACCCACAAACTGGCCAACTTCAAATAGCCTTTCCTCCGAAGAAAGTCTACCCGTCTAACCGTCAAAAGAAAGTCTACCCGTCTAACCGTCAAAAAAGCATGCATGCACTGAACCTCATACTGGCCATCATCTACTACATCATCGTCGTGCTGACGGTGATTCATGTCGTGATGGACAACCGCCAGCCTGCCAAGACGATGGCGTGGGCGCTGGTGATATGGTTCGTGCCCGTCGTCGGCATCATCCTTTACCTTTTCTTCGGGCTGAATACCCGCAAGGAGCGGCTCGTCAACCAGCGCCAGCTTGATGAACTGTCGAAACGGTCGATGCTGGGGTTTGTTGAACAGCAGAACCTGCGGCTGCCCGAGGAGCACAAGCCTGTCATCGACCTGTTCACGGGTCAGAGTCTGTCGCTGCCCTTCCAGACCGACGGCGTCGAGGTCTACACCGACGGCTACCAGTTCTTCCCAGCCTTGCTCAAGGCCATTGCCTCAGCTCGCAGTCACATCCACATCGACGTCTACATCATCGAGGAAGACCCGTTGGGCCGTCTCGTGGCCGATGCCCTGATAGCCAAGTCGCGCGAGGGTGTAGAGGTGCGGCTCATCTACGATGACGTGGGCTGCTGGAAGGTGCGTCACCGTTTCTTCGAACGTATGCGTGAGGAGGGCATCGAGGCGGTACCGTTTCTCCCCGTGCGTTTCCCATCGTTCACGAGCAAAGTGAACTACCGCAACCACCGCAAAATGATAGTCGTCGACGGGCAGACGGGCTTCATTGGCGGCATGAACATCGCCCTGCGCTATGTCTCCGACGACTGGCGCGACACAATGGTTCGCGTGACAGGCCCCGGTGTCTACGCCCTACAGCGCGCCTTCCTCATCGACTGGTACTTCGTAGACCGAAGCCTGCTCAACGACCGCAAGTACTATCCTAACGTTAACCCTTCACCCATCACCCATCACCCTTCACCCATCACCCATCACCCTTCACCAAGACCCCTGCTCCAAGTCGTCACTAGTAGTCCCGTAGTGCCCTACCCGGAGATTCTGCAGGGCTACGTACGCATCATCATGGCCGCCCATCAGTACGTGTTCATCGAGACACCCTATTTCCTGCCCAACGAGCCGATGCTGTTTGCCCTAAAGACGGTTGCCGTGGCAGGTGTCGACGTGCGCATCATAGTGCCCGAGAAGAACGATTCGCGGTTTGTTGACTGGGCATGCCGCAGCTATCTGCGCGAGGCGGTGGAGGCCGGCGTGAAAGTAAGCCTCTATAAGGACGGGTTCCTGCATTCTAAGCTGATGGTTTGCGACGACAGCATCTGCACCTGCGGCTCGACGAACGTCGACTTCCGCTCGTTCGAGAACAACTTCGAGGCCAACGCCTTTTTCTACGGCGAACAGACTGCCCTGCGTATGAAACAGGTTTTCCTCGCCGACGAGGAACGGTCGGTGCAACTCGCTTCGCTGTCCGACCGCATGAAACCGAAGTTTATGGTTCGTCTGTTTGAGAGTCTTGTCCGGATGCTTGCTCCTCTGATGTAAAGATACTGAAATTAACGCTTCCGTACGAGCGATGCTCGCGGAAGAAACGGTGACTAGAGAAGTCATGGTCTTTGCCATGTTCGAAGACGAATACTCCACCCTCTTTCAATAGTCCTTTCCCAAGCACAAGGTCTGGAATTGTTGGTAGTTCCTTGAGCGCGTAGGGCGGGTCGGCAAAGATAAAGTCAAACTGCTGCTTGCAGCTCCTGACAAAACGGAACACATCACCGCGGATAGGAAGAACTGTGCCCTGGCTGGGGCTAAGGCTTTCCACGCATTGCTTAATAAACCGGTGGTGGTCACGGTCCTGCTCGACACTGACCACGCGGCTGCAGCCACGTGAAAGCAGTTCGAGCGTGATACTGCCCGTTCCCGAGAAGAGGTCGAGGGCCACGGCGCCGTCGAAGTCGATGTAGCGCGTCAAAACGTTGAAGATGTTCTCCTTGGCAAAATCCGTCGTCGGCCTAGCCTTGAACGAGCGTGGGATCTCAAAGTGGCGCCCCTTGTATATGCCTGTAATAATCCTCATCGTCCTTTCGTAAACAGTGCCATCAGGTCGAACGGCATGCCCTTGATGCTGGTCACAGGGGCACGGTTGAACTCTGCCGACGGGTTTATAACGTATACGTTCTGCAGGTAGCGGTGCAACTCGTCGGTCAGCCACTTCTGCTTATCATTGTCCGCCTGCGTTTCGCTGGCGAAGTTGCTGCCCACTAAGTGCAGCTCGTCGTGCTCGTTCTTCAGCGACAACTGTTTCCAGACGTAGAGCAGGAAGTATAGCGCGTCCTGCTCGCGATGGGTATCAAACCGGTTATAGAACTTGAACCGGTTCTGCTGGAACGAGAATATCTCGAGTTTCTGGTCGTGAAAGTAGCCGTATAGTTTGTTGCGTGCTCCCGAGAACGAGCGGCGATGCAGGTGGCGCCAGACGGAAGCCATGACGACGCTGAACTTCACGTCGGCAAAGTGGTCGTCGAGCACGAGCTTCAGGTCTTTGTTGATTGAGAAGACGGCAACGGCGTTCAGATCGGGCAATACGTTGTAGAGCACCTGCTCCTGTTCCTTCTTAGGGAAAGAATGGTAGTACATATCGGCCATTGTCTGCTCCTCGAATACTTCTACGGGAACCAGCAGCACAGGCGTGTCGAGGATGACCAAAGCCCTGACGATGCCCATCTGCTTCAGTCCGGCACCCTTCAGCGCCTCGCGCAGGTTGGCAGCTATCGACATGTTGCTCTTCACCACGTAAGGCTCGTAGGTCACGGGCGTCTCCGAGTTCTCAGCGTCGATGGTCGAGAACGACAAGTGGTACTGCCCGATGCGGATATACATGCGCCGGCTGCTATTTATCATACGGTTTGTTTCTTCCATTCAATTATTTTTCGTAACTTTGCGGCGCAAAGGTACGAAAAAATTCTGAATAATGGTCATCGACGAGATAAAATATCGCATCAGGCAGTCACTTGGCGTCACGCCTACCGCTGAACAAGAGCAGGCCGTCGACGTGTTTGCCGACTTCATGGCCGACCGCCACAGCCGCGCAGCCATGATTTTGCGCGGTTCGGCAGGCACGGGAAAGACCACGCTCGCCGGAGCCATCGTCCGCGCCCTCGACAGTATGAAACAAAAGATTGTTCTGCTCGCACCCACGGGGCGCGCCGCCAAGGTATTCTCGCTCTACGCCGGCAGCCCCGCCTACACCATCCACCGCCGCATCTACCGACAACGGACTGCAGGCGACCTCTCGGCCTTCAACCTGAACGTTAACCTGCAGCGCGACACCTTATTTATTATTGACGAGGCCTCGATGATAAGTCTCGGCTCCTCACTCAACGGCGAGACGAGTATGTTCGGATCGGGCAGCCTGCTTGATGACCTCATCGAGTTTGTCTACGGCGCCAACAACAACTGTCGCATGTTGCTCATCGGCGACCCCGCCCAGCTGCCACCCGTCGGTGCGACGGAGAGTCCCGCCCTCTCGGCCGACATGCTCCGCGCCTACAGTATGACAGTCTACGAGACCACCCTCAACCATGTGCTCCGACAGTCGCAGGAGTCGGGCATCCTTTTCAATGCGACGGGAATCAGAAACCTGCCCTTCGAGGGAAGGATAGAAGAAGCCCCACGCATCTGCCTGGACGGTTTTGCCGACATCAAGGTGGTGCCGGGCGACGAGCTCATTGAGCAACTGTCGTCCAGCTACAGCCGCGCAGGAATCGATGGCACCATCGTCATCACCCGCTCCAACAAGCGCGCCAACATCTACAATCAGGGCATCCGTGCCACCGTCCTCGACCGCGAGGAGGAACTCTGTCGGGGCGACCGCCTGATGATTGTGAAGAACAATTACTTTTGGACTGAAGGTTCGAAAGACATCAGCTTTTTGGCCAACGGCGACATCGCTGTTGTCCAGCGCATCCGCAATATCCATGAGCAGTACGGTTTCCACTTCGCCGAGGTAACGCTGTCGTTCCCCGACTACGACGACTACGAGCTCACAGCGATGGTCCTGCTTGATACGCTCACCTCCGAATCGCCGTCGCTCACCCGCGAGCAGCAACAGCAGCTCTACGACCGCGTGATGGAGGATTATGCCGACGTGCCATTCAAGGTCGACCGCCTGAAAAAACTGAAAGAGGACCGCTACTATAACGCCCTGCAGGTGAAGTTTGCCTACGCCGTCACCTGCCACAAGGCACAGGGCGGCCAGTGGAGCCACGTCTACATCGACCAGGGCTACATGACCGACGACATGCTCGGCCCCGACTATCTGCACTGGCTCTACAC
>JAEEGI010008918.1_pt1 | contig 22075 bp, 13 predicted proteins | sample 8958751 | NCBI WGS metagenome assembly JAEEGI01 (sample SAMN16246545, study PRJNA631951) | gut metagenome | biome: gut microbiome; feature: rumen; material: KS-attached | host: Bos | place: Iran: Karaj | collected 2018-10 | reverse complement strand
TCCGATAAACAAAAAAGACCGGTATGATTACCGGTCTTTTTTATGGAGTGGGCGGTACTGGATTCGAACCAGTGACCCTCTGCTTGTAAGGCAGATGCTCTGAACCAACTGAGCTAACCGCCCGAAAGGGATTGCAAAGGTAGCAAGTTTTTTTTACAATCCAAAATTATCTTAGCGGAGGGTCTGGCGGAACTCGGAGGGAGACATGCCCAGCATTTCCTTGAAGTTTCTCCAGGCGGTGGTACGGGAACGGAAACCGGCATTGAAGAAGGCCTCCTGGATATCCAGGTCCGGGTTTTTACGAAGCTGGGAGGCGACGCTCTTGATGCGCTTGGAGTTCAGGTATTCCTTGAAGCCCATGTTCACTTCCTGACGGATGATGCGGTTCAGGTAGGTGATGTTGGTGCCGGACAGGCGGGCCAGTTCCACCAGGGACATATCCGGGTTTCTCCAGGCTTCGTCTTTGTCCATGATCTGGCATACACGGCTCCACAGGCCGAATTCCGGCGAAACACCGTCCAGGGGTTCGGCCATGGGGTTGGGGAGGGTGTCGTCATCGTCTTCCTGTTCATTGGCGTACGGCGGGCGAAGTCGGTCGCTGAGTTCATACTGTGTGGAGAAGTAGTAGAATGTGGAGACCAGGATGGGAAGGACGGCCATCAGGATGGACGAAAGGGTGAGCATGAGCACGATGTGTACGGCGCAGATGACCGTAATGCCGAAGCTGTAGCCGATGATCCAATTGAGGGTGGCACTGCTCTTCTTATAATTATAAGGTAGCCAGAAGAGAATCAGGCAGTAGGGGGCCATGATGAACAGGGACGCCAGACGGACGATTACGTCAAGCTGGTTGGCATTCTCCCAGACGGCGGCCGGGCTGGTGAGCGGGGTCCATCTTCCGATGAAGAAGAAGAACACAATGGCAAATAGGGCTACCGGCGAGAACAACAGGAAGTAATGGGTGGGTGTCATCCAGTCCTGACGGACGACCGTGATGGGGTAGAGTGTCATCAGGATATGCATGGACATATAGACCAGGCCGATCCAGGGCTGCAGCAGGATAGGATCTGCGTTGGTGGCATGCATCCCCATGTTCGCTATGATGACGAAGGCTGCCATAAGGCCGGTAATGAGCGAACCCAGAGACAAAACCCAACGGGACTGATCCTTCGAATCTCTTTTTAGTAACCCCAGTTGGTGGGTGCAAATCAGGCAGCTCGTGAACTCGACGGCGGTAGCTGCAAGGGCTATTAGAAACAGTATATCCATATGTGGTTTTTACCGATTTTGACAATTTGTTTCAAAAATAGACAAAATAAACCATATTTCCCAGTATTATTATTGATTTTGAAACGTGGTGACAAATTGGTCCACTTATCTTTGTTTCAGAAATAACCACAGAACTATGATATGCCGCCGTGGCATCTACACATCACGGCTAGTGATCGGAGGAATCTGATCATGAAGGGCAACTTGAACTATGACTTCTAAGCGCATGGGCGCTTTTATCAGGAGGTTCCCGCCGTACCCATCTTCTCTGGGATGGTACGGCGGAACCCAATCTGGTCCTGGCCTAATCGATTATCGTAAAGCGAACGAAAGCTGTATTGCCCTCATCGTCCACGACGGTGAGGGTATGTTTTCCCGGGGCGGGCGTCAGGCGCAGCTCGTGCTGGAAGCGCGTCTCTCCGATGTAGGTGTTGTCCATGTGCCACCACAGGGTCGCGTCGGGCCGATGGTGGGCCGCCCGGAAGACGATGCCTTCCTTCTCGCCGCTGAGCTGACGCGGGATGGACAGCACGGCGCCGGTCTGCGGATAGATGAACTGGACGGCCGTTGAGGCAGGCCTCGCCGTAGCGCCGGTGTACTCCGGATGATAGGGCCGATAGTACCACTCCATGACCGGAGGCAGCACGAATTCATCCGTGCGGTGATAGGGGCAGGGCTCGCTGTCCAGCCCCGCCGCCGGAATGAGCAGGTCCTCGCCGGGGCAGTCCGGCCCCGCCAGCATGCCGCTGTCATGGCAGACAGAGGTCCATACAGATTCTTCGCTGCGCTCAGAATGACAGAACCACTCTTTGTCCTCCGGCAGGAGGTTCAGGATGTCAAAGAGGGTCGGTCCGGCGGTGCGGGCGCCGGTCAGGCCCGGAACGCCGTGCCCGTCGGCATTACCGGCCCATACGCCGATGGTCCACCGCGGCGTCATGCCCACGGCCCAGGCGTCGCGGAATCCGTAGCTGGTTCCCGTCTTCCAGGCCGCCTTCCGCACGGAGCGGATGAGCCGCCAGTCCAGTTCGTCCGGCCGGTTCACCTCCTTCAGCGCATCCATCGTGTACCACTGGGCCAGTCCGTTCTCTGTCGCCAGAGCAGAATAAGCCGCCGTGATTTCGGCCAGCTTGCACTCGGCCCCGCCCAGGATGAGCGACAGGCCATAGTGCTCCGGTGTCTGCGTAAGCGTGCTCAACCCGGCGGAACGGAGCAGGGCGTGGAATTTGGGCACGCCATATTGTCTTAACAGGAATACCGACGGCACGTTGAGGGACCGGGCCAGGGCTTCGTCGGCCGGTACCGCTCCGTAAAACTGACGGTCAAAATTCTGCGGCGCGAAACCGCTCAGGTTCACCGGGATGTCCGGAAGCAGCGTCCGCGGCAGGATTACGCCTTCTTCCAGCGCTGCCTTGTAAAGGAACGGCTTCAGGATGCTGCCCGTAGAGCGCGGCGCAAGGGCGATGTCCACCGACACGCCGGTCCTTTCCCGATAGGGGGAAGCGTTCCCCACATAGGCCACGATTTCTCCGGAATGGTTATCGATGACCACGGCGGCCATGTCGGCGATGCCCTCGCGGGCCAGCTCGTCCGAGCGGCGGTTCACCGCTTCCTCCACGGCCCTTTGCAGGGAGAGGCGGAGGCTGCTGCGGGTGCGTACCCCCTTGGGACAGCCTTCCACGTAGTGCGAAGCCCAGGAAGGCAGCGGCAGGGGAGCGTCCGGGAGCGGCTCCTGGATCGCCGCCTCGTAATCATCGGCCGATAAATCCCCGTGCTCCTTCAGGCGCAGCAGCAGACGGTTGCGCTTGGCCAGCAGCTCATCCCGGCTGCGGCCCATGTGGATGGAGGCGGGGGCGTTGGGCAGCACGGCCAGCGTGGCCGACTCGGCCCAGGAAAGCTCGGCGGCAGGTCGGCCGAAATAACGCCAGGAGGCTGCTTCCAGCCCGACGACGTTGCCGCCGAAGGGGGCGTGCGAGGCATACAGCGCCAGGATCCTCCGCTTGGAGTAGCGCAGTTCCAGGCGCGTGGCCAGCACGGCTTCGATCATCTTCTGCCAGAGGGTGCGCTCCTTCTGCCGCGAAAGGCGGATCACCTGCATGGTCAGGGTGCTGCCTCCGCTCACGACATGGCCGCTGCGGACATTGTCCACAAGGGCGCGGCCGAGGGCAGCCGGATCCACCCCGGGATGCCACCGGAAGCGTCGGTCCTCGAACTGGACCAGGGCCTTGGCAAAACGCTCCGGGACGGTGTCGCAGGGCGGGAAGCGCCACTGCTGGTCGGCCGCGATGCGCGCGCCCAGGAGTTCTCCCTCGGCGCTCTCCACCACGGTCGAATAGCTCACCCCCTTGAACAGGTCACGGGGCAGGCAAAGCAGCCACGCTACGAATAGCGCGGCTGCGAAGATCCATATCCACTTTTTCTTATTCACCGGTTACGACGGCGGTTCCGCTGGCGGTGTTGGCGTTGAGGGTGGGCTCGTACATGGCCTGGCACACGACGGCCGGCAGGATGTAGGAACCCTCATACGCGGCGCGAAGCTGTACGCGGAAGGTCTTGCTGCGCTTGGCCGGCAGGCCGAAGAACCAGTCCACGCGGTCGTCGCGGATGTCCTTGTAGTCGTATCCGTCTTCCTGGAGGGTGCTGCCCGTCATGCGGTCGTTCACGATCTCCCAGCCGGAAGGAATGCCCAGGCTCAGGGCCATGTTCTCGCACTCGCGGGAAGCGTTGCCCGTGACTTTCACGATGGCGGTGAAGCGCGTGCCCTGCTTGAGGGTGGCGGGGTTCAGCGCGTTGCCGTTCTCACTCTCGTAGCGAACCTCCACGGAAACGCCGTTGGAGACGGGCCTGCTGGCCGGCTCGCGGGTTTCGGTGAGGACGGTGACGTAGAGCTTACCCTCGGAGAGGTTCTCCACGGTGGTCTCTCCGCTCAGCGGCTGGCTCAGCAGGGAGGCCGATGTAGCCACATCCTTCCCGCCCAGCTTGGCGTGGATGTTCGCGCCGCCGGCCTTCTGAAGCATGTGATGGTAGGTGATGGCCGTGAAAGCGCTCTCCTGCGTGGACATCTTCCGGTCGGGAATCTGGGACAGGAGCGCGAGGGCATCGGCCATCCGTCCGTTCAGGACCAGGGCGTCCACGGCGATAAGCTTGTCACGGAAGGACGTGCCGAAGGTGAGCTTGTTGGGCTCGTATTCGGGGAAGTCCTTCCCCACACCGTCCAGGATGGACTCGGCGAGGGAGGCCTTGCCGCTGAGGGCATAGGCTGCCGCGAGCATCCAGCTGGCACGGTCGCCGATTTCCTTGGAAGCGCGCAGGCGGTTCATGCCGGCGATGTTCGGGGATCCGGCCACGGCCAGGGTGTAGAGGCGGTAGGCTTCGTCCAGGTTGGAGAAGTATTTGTCCTTGAAGATACGGTACGCCTGGCTCTGCTTCTGCTGGTAGCTCTTCCAACTGTTGAGGACGGCTGCGTTCACCTCAAACCCGGCCTTGGAGGCTTCGGAGAGGAACATGCCGGCCATGGAGGTAGCCCAGTCGTCGATAAAATTGCTGCCGTTCCAATAGCGGAAGCCTCCGTTTGACGCCTGGCGGGAGTAGAGCTGTTTGATGATGCCGGGGATGGCTTCCCGGGCGGCTTCTGCATCGGCCTTGGGCAGCAGGTCCAGCATGTACAGCATCACGAGGCCCTTGGCGCTGAGCTGCTCCGTGCAGTTGTACGGGTACTTCTTCATGGACAGGAACAGTTCGCGGGTATCCAGCACCGGCAGGGTGGCCAGTTGCAGGGTGTTGCCCTTGACGGTGGCGCTGGCCTTGGGCTCCAGTTCGATCCTCTCTACCTGCGTGGTGACGGCGTTGGGGTTGCGCACTTCCAGCGCGACGGTTTCGGTAGCCTTGTGGCCGCCGCCGTTAGCCGTGACGGTGATGTGGGAGATGCCCTCGGCCTCGGAAGCCTTCAGCGGGAAGCGCAGCAGGCGGTCTCCCTTGGTGCTGAAGGTCAGCTTCCGGGTGCCGCCGCCGGCGAGGGGACCATCGGCCTTGACGGTGACGGTGGCCTCGCCCAGGCCGTCCTCCATCGCGAACACGTTCACTGCGGCCGATGTCGTCTCGCCGCAGCCCATCACGCGGGGCAGGGTGGTGACCACCATCAGCGGGTTCTGTACGGGGACGGTCTTCTCGACGTTGCCATAGGCGCCGTCGTGGCCGGCGATGAGCATCACGCGTACGCTGCCCACGTACATCGGCAGCTGCATCTTGAAGATATCGGTGCCCTTCTGGAGGGTCTTGGGTGCTTTGTAGATGACCACCGGGTTGAAGCGGTTGTCCTTGCGGGCGCTGCGGATGGCGTCTTCGTCACCGCCGATGGCCGAGATGGGCGTAAAGCGTCCGCTGAACGCGCCGATGACCTGGTCGTACAGGTCCCAGGTGTTGACGCCGAGGGCCTCGTTCTGGTACATCCGGCTCCAGGGATCCGGGGTCTTGAAGGCCGTCAGGTCCAGCAGGCCCTCGTCCACGATGGCCAGGGTGTAGGTCATGGGCTTGCCGCTCTTCTCGGATATCTTCACCAGGAAGGGCTCTTCCGGGTGGATGACATCCGGCAGCTGGATCACCGGCGTCAGGTGGGAATCGGGATTCTCCACCTTGATACGCTGGACGCCGTACAGGCGCAGCGGAAGGTCATTGGCCGATGCCCCGTAAGGCTGCAGCAGCGTCACGTGCACGTAGATGTTCGGAGCCATGTCCGGCGTAACCGTGAAGCTCCAGGGCGTATCCTGGGCCGATGTCGGCACCCACTCGCGGGAGATGACGCCGGCGCCGCTCTCCAGGGAGACGAGGGCTTTACCGCCCTGTGCCGCCGGGATATAGACGGTGGCCTTCTCTCCCACCTGGTAGGAGGGTTTGTCGGTGGAGAGGGTGATCATGGTCAGGGCTTCGGGGTCGCGGCGGTCGGCGCGGCCGCGGTATTCGGGCCAGTCGATGGTGAACTGGGCGCCGGAAACGTGGCCGGAGCTCATGTCGCGGGCCAGGATCATATACTGGCCCCAGGCGGGATACTTCTCCTTGAGATCGATGGTGGCGTCGGCGGTGCCCGGCGTGACGACGCCGCTCTTGATGCGCCCGACGGACTTGCCTTTCACGTAAGCGTCGATGCCGCTGCCGTCATTGTCCCACCACCAGTTCCAGCCCAGCTTGTAGATAGCGTATTCCACCTTGTGTCCCTTGACGCGTTTGCCGTTGGCATCTACGACGGCCAGGGAGAAGGTGTGGGCCTTGTCGGTTTCCAGGAATTCGCCTTCCGGTACGCGTACGCCCACGTAGGAGCTGTACGGGGAGAAGGGGATGGCTTCGGTGGTGAAGCTCTCGTCTCCGCCGGGTTCTTCCACGCTGGTGACGACGAAGGCCGTCAGCATGCCGGGTGCATTCTGGGCGGCGGGGAGTTTCACCTGTGCGTGGATGCCTCCGTTGGCATCCAGGCGTCCGTTGAACAGTTCCTGCTCATCGGCCTTGAAGGCGCCGGAAGGTCTGTAGAAGCTGTATTTCTCGAAGCCCTTGAAGGGGGCGTTACCGCTTTTCTTGAGGGTGATCTGGGCGCGAACGGGCATGTTGCCGGCCACGCCGCCGCTCAGCCAGGCTGCGCTCACGGGAACGGAGAGGCTCTTGCCGGCTTCCAGTACGGACGGGTAATTCGTGTTCACCTTGAGCCGGTTCGGCTTTACGTTCTCGATGTGCAGCACTTTGTGGAAGCTGCTGCCGCCCAGTTTCAGGTAGGCGTTCCAGTAGCCGGTGGGATCATCGGCCTTGGTGGGGACGTCGAAGCTGTAGAAGCCGTCGGTGCCCTTGCGGGTGTATTTGGCATAGAACTGTCCGGCGGGGGTGTACACTTCCAGGGTGGCAGGGTGTGCGGCCGGGAGGGTCTTGCCCTTGTCGGCTACGATGGCGCTCACGTGCAGGGTGTCACCGGGACGCCAGACGCCGCGTTCTCCGTAGATGAAGGCCTTGATGCCTTCCTTGAGAACCTCACCGCCCACGTCGAAGCGGCTCAGGGAGCGTTCGTTTCCGGTCTTGATCTTCAGGTAGGCGGTGCTGCCGCCGGCCTTGGCCACGACGGCGAAGGGCTTGCGGCTCAGCTCGATTTCTGCCAGGCCTTTGGCGTCGGTCTTGCCGCTGCCGATGGTCTGCAGCTGGAAGTCATACACTTCAATGCCGGCGCCGGAGACGGGACCGGCCGTGATGAGGTCGGTAGCGGCAATCCAAATCTTGTTGCCGCCGGCATACTCGGCCATCAGGCCCAGGTCGCTGGACAGCAGCTGGACGGCCGGGAAGCGGTTGGCGTCCATGTAGTAGGAAGGCTTGGTGGGGTCATCGGCTTCTTCCCACTCGTAGTCTTCCCAGTCGTAGAAGTTGTCCCAGTAGTAGGTCTCCTGGGTGTCCCAGGTCCTTTCATCGGCCGGGGTGGGCTTGCCGCCCGGCGTGCTCAGGGTCTTCATCACCTCCTTGCCGCCGTACAGGCTCTGGTCCTGGCGGAAGCTGATGCGGATGCGGTAGATGGCACCGGGCTCCTGGCGGAACAGGCCGCTCAGGTCCAGGCTATGGGTGTTCCACTGGTGCAGGTTCTTGGTGGCGTCCAGGGGAATGTCTCCCTTGTACACCAGACGGCCGCTGCGGCGCAGGCTGTTGTCCTGGCCCAGGTCGTTGTCCTGCAGGAACATGAGGATGTTCTTCTCGTAGATCTTGATGACGCGTACCTCCACGGCGCTCAGGCTCACGGCGCGGAAGGGGAGGATGAGCTGCTGCTTGTCGGGCAGGATGTTTCCCTTGAAGGGGAACTGCACGGCGGGCTTCTCCTCTTTCAGGGTGAAGATGCGCACATAGTCCTCTTCCAGGGCGTTGCCGCTGACTCCTTTCAGGCCTTTGTCCAGAGTGAGGGTCAGGTCTCCTTTCCGGTTCTCGAAGTGGACCAGGACGGTATCTCCCTGTACCTGCACGTAGCTGCGGGCGGCGCCGGTGAGTTCGATCATGCCCTTCACCGTTGCATTGGCGGGGGCTTCGCTCAGGACTACCTTGACGGCGGCATCGGCCAGGCTCACTTCCGTTATGCGGAAGGCTTTGCCGTTGTCCGGTTCGGTCTCGGCCTTGTTCCCTTCCTGTTCGCCCTTTACGGTGAATCCGAAGCCGAACTTCTCAGGTGCGCCGGGCAGCACTTTGCCCAGGGCGAAGTTCACCTCGTAGGTCTGCCCGGGTTTGAGGGCGCCTTCGATGGGGACGAAACTCACGGACTGGCTTCCGTTCCACTTGATGTCTCCTTTCACGGAGGGTTTGAAACTGAACAGGCCGTCGGCAGGCATCTCGGCGGCTTCTTCTACCAGGTCCACTCTTATCTGCGCGTCGGTATTGACGATACCGCCGGTATAGGCCTGGATGTAGGGAGCAAAATCCTGTGCGGACGGTTCACTTGCCGTCTTCCTGGGGCCGCAGGAAACGATGGCCGCCAGAGCGGCCACGATAAGCATAAACTTACGCATATCTGTAGTTGTTAAATCCTTCCTTGAAACGGTCCAGTCCTTCCAGCAGGCGGGTTCTGGGACAGGCGATGTTCAGCCTTTCGAACCCTTCTCCGGCTTCTCCGTAGATGGTGCCGGTGCTCAGGACCAGGCCGTGCTTCTCCCTGAGGTGTTGGGCAAAGCGTTCGCTGAATCCGTCCAGCGCTTCGCCGGGTTTCATGGCGGCGCGGCAGTCCAGCCACATCAGGTAGGTGCCTTCCAGGGGCAGGACGTTCACGCGCGGCAGTTCGTCTTCCAGGAAGCAGGATACGGTACGGGCGTTGTGCCAAAGGTAGTCCCGCAGCTGGTCCAGCCAGGCGCCGCCTTCGTTATAGGCTGCCTGCAGGGCTGTGGCGCCGAATACGTTCACGTCACAGCATTCGTTGTCGTTGATGGCGCGGTCCATCCTGGCCAGGACGGCGGGGTCTTTGGCGTAGATGTTCGCAATCTGGATACCGGCGATATTGAAGGCCTTGGTAGGGGAGATGCAGGAGACGGAGTTCACGACATACTGTTCCGGCAAGGTGGCCCAGGGGGTGTAGTCGTGTCCGGGGTAGGTGAGTTCGCAGTGGATCTCGTCGGAGACTACGAAGACGTTGTTCCGGCGGCAGATTTCGGCCATCAGGAGCAGTTCTTCGCGGGTCCAGACGCGTCCGGCGGGGTTGTGCGGGTTGCACAGCAGGAACACTTTGGCTTCGCGCGCCTTGGCTTCGAAGTCGTCCCAGTCCACGATGTAGCGGGAGCCGTCGTAGCGGAGGGGGCTCACCAGCTGCTCGCACTTGTTGTTGCGGATGGCGGGGAAGAAGGCGTTGTAGCAGGGCGTCATGACAAGGACTTTGTCGCCGGGGACCGTCATGGCCTTGATGGCCGCGCTGTAAGCGGCGATGACGCCGGTCGTCGGCACGATATTGCTCCGGCCGATGCCTTCCCACCCGTGCCTTCCCGCAAACCATCGGCCGATAGCCTCGAAATAGGTGTCGGGCAGCAGCTCGTAACCGAAGACGCCGTGATCCAGCCGCTTCTGCAGGGCGGCGCGGATCTCCGGCGCTACTTCAAAGTCCATATCGGCCACCCACATGGGCAGCGTTCCGGGGAACTCGTCCCATTTTACGCTCTCCGTCCCTCTCCGGTCCGGACATGTGTCAAAATTGTAGTTTGTCATTCTGAGCGAAGCGAAGAATCTATTTTGCAGTTTGCGGGTGCCTTGATGTTTTCATCCAGGATAATCTCTCCGATGGAGTCGGCCTTGATGAAGCCGGTCCTGGGGTTCTTCACGGAGACAATGTGGCCTTTCACGGTGGCCTGGACGCTGCTGTACTCGAAGGCGAGGTCTGCGTCGGGTTCGAAGGTGCAGTCCTCCAGGATGAGGTTCTCGCAGTAGCACAGGGGCTGGCTTCCGCCGATGTGGCAGCGGACCAGCTTCAGGTTCTTGGCATACCAGCCCAGGAACTCGCCCTGGATGCGGGAATCATATACGGTGACGTTCTCGCTCTCCCAGAAGGCATCCTTCGTGTCCAGGTCGGAGTTGCGGATGACGACGTTCTTCGAATACTGGAAGGAGTAGTTGCCCTGCAGTTTGAAGTTGTCCACCTCGATGTTGTCCGTGTGCATGAAGATGTAGTTGGCGTTGACGGCCTCCACGTTCTTCAATGTTACTTTGTCACAGTCCCAGAAGGTCTCCTGGGCGTCGGTGAACTTCACGTTCTCCAGACGGGCGCCGGTAATGCGGCGGAACATCTTGGGCGCCTCGACGAGCGTGTCGTACATCTTGCAGTCGCGGGTGTACCACAGCGCCGCCCGGGCTCCTTCCCGGAAGATGCAGTTCTTGATGACGAACCCGTCGCACTCCCAGAAGGGGTACTTGCCCTTGAACTCGCAGTGCTCGGCCTCGATATCGGCCCCCTCTTTCAAGGAAGATTCGCCAGGGCCGATGACGACATCCTTCAGGCGCAGGCCGTCCCTTCTGCAGTACAGCGGACGCTCGCCTTCAAAATACTTGTTACAAATGATTTCCATACAGTACAAATATATGCAAAAAAAACGCCTGACGTTTCGCTTTTCGGCGGAAAGTCAGGCGCTTTTAGGTTTATTTCAGATTACATCATGCCACCGGCGGGCATGGCGGGAGCGGCGGGAGCGGGCTCCGGGATGTCCACGATGCCGCATTCGGTGGTGAGGAACATGCCGGCTACGCTGGCGGCGTTCTCCAGGGCCACGCGGGATACCTTGGTGGGGTCGATGACACCGGCCTCGTACATATTCACGTACTCGTCGGTGCGGGCGTTGTAACCGAAGTCGCCCTTGCCCTCGCGGATCTTGTTGATGATCACGGAAGCTTCCACGCCGGCGTTGGCGGCAATCTGGCGCAGCGGCTCTTCGATGGCGCGTTCGATGATGCGGATACCGGTGGTCTCGTCGTCGTTCTCGCCCTTGAGGTTCTTCAGAGCCTCTGCGGCACGGATGTAAGCGACACCGCCGCCCGGCAGGTAACCCTCTTCAACGGCAGCGCGGGTTGCATTCAGAGCATCGTCCACACGGTCTTTCTTCTCTTTCATTTCCACCTCGGTGGTAGCACCGACGTAGATGACGGCCACGCCGCCGGCGAGTTTTCCAAGGCGCTCCTGGAGCTTCTCGCGGTCGTAGTCGCTCTTGGTGGTCTCGATCTGGGCGCGGATCTGGTCGGCGCGGTCCTTGATATCGGCCTGGAGGCCTGCACCGCCCACGATGGTGGTGTTCTCCTTGGTGATGGTCACCTTCTCGGCCTTGCCCAGCATCTGCACGTTGGCGTTCTGGAGGGTGAAGCCGCGCTCTTCGCTGATGACCACGGCGCCGGTGAGGGTGGCGATGTCCTGCAGCATTTCCTTGCGGCGGTCACCGAAGCCGGGGGCCTTTACGGCGGCTACCTTCAGGGTGCCGCGCAGACGGTTCACCACGAGGGTGGTGAGGGCCTGGCCTTCCACGTCCTCGGCCACAATCAGCAGGCTCTTGCCTTCACGGGCTACGGGTTCCAGCACGGGCATGAGGTCTTCCATGTTGGAAATCTTTTTGTCGGTGAGGAGGATGTAGGCGTCGTCCAGGACAGCTTCCATCTTGTCGCCGTTGGTCATGAAGTAGGGGCTGATGTAGCCGCGGTCGAACTGCATGCCTTCCACGACCTTCACTTCAGTCTCGGTGCCCTTGGCTTCCTCGACGGTGATGACGCCGTCCTTCTTGACCTTGGCCATGGCGTCGGCGATGAGCTTGCCGATGTGGGCGTCGTTGTTGGCGGAAACCGTACCCACCTGCTCTACCTTGGAGTAGTCCTCGCCCACGGGCTGGCTCTGCTCTTTGAGCTTGGCCACCACGGCGGCGACGGCCTTGTCGATACCCTTCTTCAGGTCCATCGGGTTGGCACCGGCGGCCACGTTCTTGAGGCCCACATTGATGATGGCCTGGGCCAGCACGGTAGCGGTGGTGGTACCGTCACCGGCCTGGTCGTTGGTCTTGGAAGCGACTTCCTTGACCATCTGGGCGCCCATGTTCTGGAACTGGTCTTCCAGCTCCACTTCCTTGGCCACAGTTACACCGTCCTTGGTGATCTGGGGAGCGCCGAATTTCTTGGAGATAACCACGTTGCGTCCTTTAGGGCCCAGCGTTACCTTAACTGCATTAGCCAGTGCATCGGCGCCTTCCTTCATGGCGGCGCGGACGTCGGTATTGAATTTAATTTCCTTTGCCATAATTACAGAGTTGCCAAAATATCAGACTGCTTCACGATGAGGTACTTCTTGCCTTCCACGGTGACCTCGGTGCCGGCGTACTTTCCATAGAGAACGACATCGTTCACTTTTACTTCCATGGGTTCGTCCTTGGAGCCCGGGCCCACGGCCACGATGACGCCCTGCTGGGGCTTTTCCTTGGCGTTATCCGGGATGTAGAGGCCCCCGGCGGTCATGGTCTCGGCCTCTTTGGGCTCGATGACCACTCTTGTTCCTAAAGGTTTCAGCATAATATTGTGTTTTTTAAGTTTCAAAAAGCCGCCTCCATTTGCGGAAGCGGCTTAAAGAAATCAATTGGTGTGCCATGCGGCTGCAACTGACATTTTGGCAGGGATGTCTATTGCACGCGGGTAATTGAAAGATTGTCGTCAATCATGATGGTCCCGGCATCCCCGGCGAGCGTATATCCGCTTCCTCCGTAATACAGGCGAATGCGGAAGGCCTTATAGGGAAGTCCGGTAGAACGCTCCAGGGCGGTGATGGCGGTGCTTCCGTCCTCCTTCATGGCCAGACGCATGAATTTCGCTCCCGTTACATTCGAGTAGGAAGTGCTTCCGCTCTTGACGTACATGGAGAGCAGCTGAAGCTGGCTGCCGGATCCCTTCGAACTTGTGAACGTTTTCTTTCCGGTTTGTCCGTAGAAGGTGATTTCGCCGGTTTCCTTGTCAAATGACAGGAGCATGTCGCCGATGCCGGATTCGGGCGTAACACCCTCTGCAGCCTGGTTCTTGCTGCAGAGACCTCTGGCAATCAGCCTCGTCTGCTTCAGCTGTCCTTCTTCGTCCACATCGCTTTCATCAACCATAATCTCGAAAACCTCCTCGTAGTTGCTCTTGTCCAGCGCCTTGCCGGTGAGTTTCCATTTTCCCGACCACTTGAAATAGGTGGGGCGGATGTCTTCGATGGTGACTTCCTTGTACTGGTAAAGGCCTGACACATAACCGTTTTCTCCGAATCCGACGGCAATCATGTAGTTCGGCCCAACGGAGATGTCGTCGATGCTGGCCGATGCATCCCCGCTCAGGAGGTAGTCCTTGAACTCGGTTCCGGGGGCCTCCTCCATCTTATCCAGGATGGAACGGCGGGCCTCGGGTGCCAGTTTGTCAAAGATCCAGTTCTCCAGGGCCGCTTCCTCTTCCACCTGGGACTTGGCCACCAGGAAGAGCTGGTACAAGTCATCTCCGCCCGCCGTGAGCGAGACGGTGGTGCTGAACTTAGGGTATGCGAAGGATGTCTCACCTTCTGTCAGGATCCAATCCTGAGGCCTCTTGAGTTCCGGAAGCTGCGTTACTTCGAAGGATCCTTCGGCCGATCCGGCCTCATAGCTCACGGTCCCGACGCGGGTCCTGGGCTCGGTGTTGGGATCTACCGTTATGATGAGTTCCTTTTCTGTGACTTCCGCATGGATCCAGGGCTCGGAGGGAGAGACGGTGACGGAAACGTTCACTTTGATGGGAACGCGGAGGACATCCCCGTCCTTGGTGGCTGTGATGTCACTGAGGGTACTCAGCCCGGCGAGCACCTCGCCATATTGGATGACCGTGAGGTCCAGGGCCGCGTCCGCGGTTTTCAGTTTGAGCAGGGCATAGCGGCTCTGCTTGCCGATGTTTTCCGCGACGGAAACGCTGACCTTATTACCCGACACGGAAGGGACGCACCAGTCGCGGTCCGATGTGGCGGTGATGGGAGACTGCGTGTCCACGACGACCTCTCCCGTGGCAGCGCCGGGCATGAACTCAAGTTCCGCGCTTACGATGGCAAGCTTCGGCGTGGGAGTGTACCCGGGGCCGGTCTCCTTCTTGCAGGATACGGCCAGCGCCAGGGCTGCAAGCATGAATAGATATAGTGTCTTTTTCATAATGGGTTCGTTTTGCTGTTACTGACTACTCGCCTTGAAGGTCCAGCTGGACGTCCTCTGCCGTCATCTTGCCGGTTTCGGCATCAAAGATGAGGGTCTGGAGCGTGAAGCCGCCGATCTCCAGGGGCTTATACAGGCAGATGCCCTTGTCGGTGTAGATGTACGGCATTTTCTTGGAAAGCGTGTTTCCTTCTTCGTCCTTTTTCTCGGTCAGGGTAAAGGTGGCCTGGCGGTTATTCTGATCCAGAGCCAGTTCCATGATTTCCTGGCCGATGGTTCCGGCGAAGTCGTCAAACTCCATGCTTTCGCGCATGTCCACGACCTTCTGCAGATAGTCTTCCGCATCCTCCTGCAGCGGGAACAGGTGGATGTGGCTGCTGAAGCGCTTGCCGCAGAGGACGACTTCCTCATCGGAGGCCGACAGGATCATGAATTCATAGTCTCCGCCGTAGGCCTGGTATCGGCCCGATACTCCGTAAAGGTTGCTCGAAGAGCCGGAAGGTGTGGCGAAGAAATGGAATGCGTAGTTGTTGGTGTCGAAGGACAGGACAGGTCCGTCGTCCCTGGTCATCGAATATAGGGAAGTATAGTAGTCGTTTACGAACAGTTCGCTTCCAACGGTTACCTCCTCGTCAGTGAATGTCATGGTGTAGATGTAACCGCCATTAACCCGGGAGGTTCCTCCGGGATAATAGTACATGACCCAGCCCTTCTCCGCGGAGGTAAGTGCATGCTGGGCTTTTGCCAGGGCCTCGTTTACGCGCACGGAGGTCGGTTTGTCGAAGAGATTTCCTTCATCCTTCACGCAGGAAGTGAGCGAAAGCGCCGCGCAGGCGGCAAGGATCGATATGTAAATCGTTTTCATACGACAGTCATTTAAAGGATTTCAAGGGACTCGAGTTCTACCTCGCCGGAAGCAACCTCCTCCTGGCGCCGCAGGATGATGCTGCGAAGGACTTCCAGATCAATGCCGAAAGAGGTTTTGAAGTAACTCTTGACGATGTCCAGCTTCGCGGAGATGGATGCCTTTCCGCTGTCTCCGGCTTTCGTCAGCTGCTCTTCCCACCAATCGGCATCATGGGTGATGAACATGGATGTCATTTCCGCAAAGTCCTCGCGGTCGGAGTGCTGGGAATACGTGGTGATGAATCCGCGTTCCAGGTTGTTCTTGTATTCCGCCGTGTTCCAGGCGTCGGTTACATAGGAGTCGGGGGTAACCTGGGTGAAGTCGGCCGGGAAGTCGTAGGTCTGGTTCAGGATGTGGGTGAACTCGTGGTGGATTGTCTTTACGTAGAAGTGGTTGATGGCCTCGGCCGGATCCCGGTGTCCGGACATCTGGCCGCTCATGACGTAAGGCAGATAGTTGACGCCGGCCAGGAATATTTTCTTGCCGCCTTCGGCCGTGCCGAGGATATAGGTGCCGTTGTTCTTGTATTCCCATTCTCCGACGTAGAAGAACATCTTGGGGAAATAGCGGCGGGTGAATGCGGCCCCGGCCACCTCGTCATACGAGTCGATACACATGTATTTCACCAGATGGGCCATGATGATGGAGCAGTCCATGTCGGCCGGAATGGTGTAGTAGGAGTAGTCCGATTCATCCATCTCGTAACGGTATTTCACCCGGATGTTGTACGGATTCACGTAGTTGGCCTCCAGCCATTTGTCGAAAGCGTTCTTGGCGTGGGTAGGTACGCTGATGATGCTCTCTGGATTCAGCGCAGGTTCTTTCTGGCAGGAAGCGAGGGCGACCGCCAGAACAGCCAGGACGGATATGATTGTCTTTTTCATAATGTGCAGGGATTAGTTGTTGTCGGCCTGTTCGCGTCGGGTTGCTTCGAATCCGGCATCGCGGGCCTTCTGGGGAACCTGGAATGCGCGGCGAAGGTCACCGGGCGTCATGGTGTCGGAGATGTGGTCCAGTTGGGAGTTCGAACTTACATGACGGCGGTAAATCTCGATGCCGTAACGCTTGATGTCGAACCAGCGGTATCCGTAAGCCAGGGTCTCGATGCGCTTGGCGGCAAGGATGGCCTGGAGCATGCTCTCCTGGACGGAGCCTTCTTCCTCGATGGCAAATCCCGGATGCAGGTGCTTCCTGGGGGTGGGGACATCCCAGGTATAGTACTCCATGGTGCGGAAGAAGTCCCGGATTCCTTCCGGCGTAAGGTCGAAGGTGATCTTCGAGTTCCCGGGGACATAAGTGTTGCTCACCCACAGTTCAAGATCTTCGCAGGCCTTGTCATACTCTTTCAGCATGGCGTAAGCCTCGGCGCGTTCCAGCAGGACCTGGTCCGTGGTGAAGGTGGCCACGATGGTCTGTGTGTAGCCGCGGCCGGCGACAGGGTCCGTGTACTCGAACAGGTTGGGCACCTTCCATACCAGCGTATAGTGCAGGGCGGAAGCGTTGTAGTTGTGCGGCTGAAAACGGTAGGAGGAGCCGGTGACGCCGTTTATCATCCAGGGAAGCTTGGCATACAGGACTTCGCTCTTGGCAATCTCGGTGGTGAAAGCGTACCGTTTGGAAGCGCCGGAGGTGTTTCTCCAGGTGTTCCGGCCCATGTACGGGGACATGTTGGTCTGCAGCAGGAGGTTGCACTTCTGGTCGGACGCAACATACAGGGCGGCCGCCGTCTGGATGTCCGGCTTGTGCTGGAGCGCGTCATTGTCTCGGAGCAGGGCCTGCGGGGCCGTGCCCAGGCAGTTGTTGGCGGCTTCGACGGCCTTGTCCCACTTCTCGTAGAAGAGATAGAAGCGGGTGGCGAAGGCGTAGGCGGCCTGGCGCGTGAAGTGGTACTTGGGCACCGAGTAGTTGTCTGCTACATATTTGAGACCCTCTTCGATGTCCTTTTCGATTTTCTCGTACACCTCGGCAACATTGCCGCGGGAATACTGCGGATTAAGGCCTTCCTCTACGTTCTCCATGTAGGGAATGCCCTGGTCGGTGGCGCTGGTGGCCTTGTTGTAGTTGAGGCAGAACATATTCACCAGGACAAAGTGGCCGTAGGCGCGGCACAGGAGTGCTTCGCCGTAGGAGGCCGACAGACGGGGATCGTCCTTGCCGCCCAACTCTTCGATGGCTTCCAGGGCCTGGTTGGCGGCGGCAATGGCCAGCCAGTTGTTGGACCACACGTTGTCCGGGGAGTCGTTGGCCGTTTCCGTGATGTCCTCCCAGTTCCAGATCTGTTCATAGTATCGGCCCGGGGAGGCGTTGTTGACGACCATGGCATTGTCGTCCATGTTGTCCGAATACATTTCGGCGGACTGGGCGTAATGCTTGGTGGCATAGGCCGATACCAGCATGGCTTTTACCTTTTCGGGGGTATCCACTTCCGCGCGGTTGTCCGGCATGGTGTCCAGGAAACTGTCGTTGCAGGATGCCAGGGTAGCCAGGATGGCGCAGAGTATCAGTATATTTCTTGTTTTCATATGCGTATCACTGTTATTTGTTGGACGTACCGCCTCCCAGACCGATTTTCAGGCTCAGGGTGAACTGCTTGGCCATGGGAACAGCCACGCCGCCGGTGTTGAAGAACTCCGGATCCTGGCCGTTCAGTTTCTTGTCGGCATACAGGAGGCAGAGGTTCGTCGCCTGGAGCTTGAGGCCCAGGCTGTGGCAGTTGATGGCTTGCGCCCACTTCTTGGGAAGGTCGTAGCTCAGGGAGATTTCCTTCAGGCGGATGAAATCTCCGCTGGCGATACGCTCTGTGGAATAGTTGTAGGCGTTGTAGGCGTATTCCAGATGGGAGTATTTCACGTTCTGCAGGCGGCTTGCGATGACGGGAACCGTGGTGATGTGTTCATCTCCGGGAACAGCCCAGCGGTTGTTGAATTCCTTGGGCATGGAGTCCAGGTCGCTGTAGTGATTGTCAAACACGGGGTCCAGACGGACGACATTTCCGAAGGAACCGGTGATGAAAATGTTCAGGCGGAAGCCTTTCCACTCGAAGGTGTTGCCGATGGAGCCCACGTCCGTGGGATCGGATACGCCGGAGTACTCCAGGAAGGCGATGTTCTTGGGGTCCGATGCATTGGTCTGGAAATAGATGTCGTCCACGCTCACTTTTCCTTCCTGGTCCAGGAACGTCGGCAGACCCTCTTCGTTGAGTCCTCGGAAGGGAATCGAGAAGATGGAGTGGTTGGGATAACCCTGAAGGCCGAAGCCGGAGCCCGAAATCAGGTCGATGACTTTCTTGGTGGTGTACAGCTTGGTGATGAGGTTCTTGGAATGGGAGTAGATCAGGTTGGTGGTCCATTTGAAATCCCGTGTCCGGATGTTCTCCGTAGTAAGGGAGAGCTCATAACCGTTGGAAGTCATGCTGGCCACGTTGCCGTACTTCGTGAGTTCGCCGCCGATACCCTGGGTGTTGGTGAGGGCGATGAGGTCGAAGTTGTTGCGTTTGTACCAGTCTCCGGCGAAGTTGATGCGGTTGTCCAGGAAGCCCAGCTCCAGGCCCACGTTGAACTCGTGCTTCTTCTCGAAGGTGAGGTCCGGGTTGGCGAGGCTGCTGATCTGGAGGCTGGATTCCACGTCGCGGGCGTTGTTTCTCCAGGGATTGTCGGCCTTGATGACTGCGTGGGAGTTGGTGACCCATGCCGGGCCGCTTTCCGCCGTAAGGGAGTAGGAAAGCTTGAGTGCGGCGTGGGAGAGGACCGGGTCGAGGGCGTTCATCCACGGCTCGTCGCTGATATTCCATCGGCCCGACACATTCCATGTGGGCAGCCAGCGGGCGCTGCGGGCCTTGCCCAGGCGGTTGGAGCCCTCATAGCGGACGGTGGCGTTGATGCTGTAACGGTTCATCAGGCCGTAGGTGAACGTTCCGAAGTAGGCCTTGCGGCGCTCGTGGGTGTTATCCATGCTGAAGTAGTCGGAGTTTTCTTCCGTACCCTTCTTGAAGACTTTATAATTGGTGATGGGGATTTCTCCCATGTCGTACTGAAGGCCCCAGCCGCGGAACCATTTGCCGTGACGGTCCACGGAGTTCATCTCCATACCGCCGTAAGCGCTGATGGTATGGATACGGTTGAAGGTCTGATTGTAGTTCAGGGAGATACGGGTATCCATGCCGATCATGGAATTGTCGTCGGTCTCGTAGATACCGCCGTAAGGAAGGATGGTTTCCGGAAGAGCGAACGGAACGTCCGGGTCCGTGTACAGCAGGGAGTTGCCGTCACGGATGACGGTGGTGTAGGCGGCACGGTGGGCCTGGGCCTGGTTGGAACTGTCCGTGATGTGGTGTTCGCGGGTGGTGCCGGAATACTTGGCGGCAATAAGGCCCGAGGCTTCCAGGTGCCGGGAGATTTTCCACTTGAGCTCGCCCTGGAAACGCAGGCTGGTCACGTCCAGGTCCAGGTAGTTGTTTTCCAGCTCATGGAGGATGTTGAACGGAGCGTAGTCACGGGTGTAGTAAACATCCGGATCCAGGGCGCGGGACGTGTTAAGGGCGTAGGAGTACGGGTTGATGTCGAACTGGCGGGATACCTTGCCGCTCACGCCGTCCACCTTGGAAGAGAGGGTTCCGGGTGCGCGCTGCTTGCGGTAGGAAGCGTTGCCGATCATGTTCAGGGATAAATTGTCCGTAATCTTGAACGTGGTGTTCATGTTAAGGGTATAGCGGCGGACGGAACTCTGCAGGCTCCATCCTTCGTCGTCCATGACGGACATGGATGCGTAATAGCTGGCCTGGTCCGAGCCTCCCGACATGGAGAGGGAGTGGTTGTGCTGGATGGTATTGCGGAACAGCAGGTCGAACCAGTTGGTGTTGCGGAACTCGGCGGCCTTGAGATAATCGGCCCGGGCTTCGTCGGTATTGGCCAGCATGAACTGGCCGGTGGCAGGATCGATCTCGGTGAGGAGCTGGTACATCTTGCCATAGATACCGCTGTCGGAAGCATTGGCCAGGCGGGCATAATTGAGCCAGCCTTTCTGCTCCAGTTCCTGGTAGATGGCCATCTGGTCCTGGGAATTCATGATATTGAAGTTGGCATAGTTGGGCTTGAGGCGGACGGTGTACTCTCCGTTGTAGGTGATGGAGTTGTGACCGCTGCGGCCCTTCTTCGTGGTGACCACGATAACGCCGGCCATGGCGCGTGCGCCATATATGGAGGTGGCCGATCCGTCCTTGAGGATGTCGAAGCTCTCGATATCGTCCGAGTTGAGGCCTGCGATTGCGCTGGAAATAAGCGTGTTGGCATCTCCGGAGCTCAGGCTCTCGGCCGATACTTCCACCACGTCCTCCATGATGACGCCGTCCACCACCCACAGGGGTTTGGAGGAGCCGTAGATGGACGTGGCGCCGCGGACGCGGATTTTGGGAGCCGTGCCGAAGGTTCCCGACACGTTCTGCACGGACACGCCGGCCACGCGCCCTTCGAGGGAGCGGGAGATATCGGCAATACCGCTGATCTTGGCTTCGGCCGCGTCCACCTTGGCGGCGGAGCCGGTGAAGAGGCGGCGGTCCATGCTGGTCATACCCGTGACGACGGCCGATTCAAGCGTCTCGGTGTCGGATTTCAGGACAACCTTCCGGTTGTCTTCGGCCGGAATGACCTCATCCAGGTATCCCATGAACGAGATAACCAGATTCTTCGCATTCTGCGGAACATTGGGCAGCACATAGTTGCCGTCCAGATCGGTGAGGGTTCCAATCTTGGCGTTTCCCTGCACGGTCACGAAGGCGCCGACCACAGGTTGCCCGTCATCTTCCGCGATGACGGTTCCGTGGAGCGTCCTGTTCTGCGCATATGCAGAAGAGAGTCCAAGAAGGAAGAAGCCTGAGCCGACGAGTAAAGCAGTCAGTTTGCTTCTCATAAATTTGGGTTTTTGAAGTGTTTTGTGTGATAGTAGGTTGCTTTTCAGGTTAAAAGCGTCCCAAATTTATGTTTTTTGACCGACTTTTCAAACAGTTACTTCTATATAATAGAGAAAAATTCTAACTTTGCGTATATGAAAAGAATCGTAAGCATTTTGTGCCTGCTTCTGGTCGCAACAGTCCTGCAGGCCCAGTCTTTCAAACTGGTTTTTTCCGACAGCGTTCCCGAAGGGGTGAGACCCCTTTTGGAGCAGCGCTTCACCCAGATGCTTCAGGCGGGCGGTCTCACGCTCTCCGAAGAAGGCGCCCCTCTCCTTGTAGATGCCAAGGTGACCAGCCGGATGGAGACGCCCGGTTCCATGAGCCAGGTGGCCCTTACGATAGACCTGACGGCGAAGGCCGGAGAGGTGGCCGAAACCTTCCCCCTCAAGGGGGTCGGAGAAGGGGAGGCCGATGCCTGGCTCAGGGCTGTCAAGCAGCTTCTGCCGAAGTCAAAATCGGCCCTCAGTTTTATTGAAAAGCTGAAATAGCTGGTTTTCAGGACTTTGTAAAATTTTTTAAAAATTTCTTCGAAAAATTGTTCGAAAAAATTTGCTAGTTCAAAAAAAGGTAGTACCTTTGCAGTCCCGTTCGGAAACGAGCGGGTTTTTAACGCCCCAAACCGAAAGGTTGGGCACCAAAAAAGTTCATTGAAAAGACTGAAAGGAAAGTACAAGCAAGTACCGGAAATTTGTAACAAAATTTCAAGTAAACGAGCGTCAGTTTCTTTAAGAAACTAGAAGCGTCAGGAACAAGCTAAGCATTATAAAAATATACAATGAAGAGTTTGATCCTGGCTCAGGATGAACG
>JAEEGI010008917.1_pt1 | contig 22075 bp, 23 predicted proteins | sample 8958751 | NCBI WGS metagenome assembly JAEEGI01 (sample SAMN16246545, study PRJNA631951) | gut metagenome | biome: gut microbiome; feature: rumen; material: KS-attached | host: Bos | place: Iran: Karaj | collected 2018-10 | reverse complement strand
CATACCAATCATAGACGCGTTTCGTTGGCTCAAGCAGCCATTTCCCGTCCCGGGTCTTGACACCCACCTTGTCGATGTACCTCAAGACATAAAAGCCGTCGTGCAAAAACAACTCTGCTTTTTTCTGAGGCTTCACTATCCAACCGTTTTCGTCAGCCAAACCGACTTTTCCGTTCACACGGATGCGTCCCCAGCCATCCTTGAAATCGTCGATCACCCAGGAATCCTCATTCTTCTGGAACTCAACAACGGTTTTACCGCTGTTATTGATCATAGATACTTTACCATCGTTCTCGACGAACGACACTTGCCCGAAGGCGTTTGCTATAGCCAACCATACCATGGAAGCCAAACAAATTATTCTAATTGTTGTTTTCATTGTTTTTTACCTTGATTTCTTGCCGGACAGAACTATTAAATGTGAGGCGTGGAATGTACGAAATGGGTGGATTATGCCTATGAAATACTTATTTCTCTTTCCAAATATATTGGCCTGTTTTGTCGATGTATGCCCGTTTCTCGTCTATAACGACAAGTGCCAAACCATTCTCAAAAAAATCAGCTTCGTCAAACTGAGGATTAATTACCATCTTTCCAGTCTTGTCGATATACCCCCATTTGCCATCTTGCTTAATCGGAGCCAGACCTTCAATGATTCCCATTGCATCATCGTATTGAGGTTCAATTACAATCTTCCCGGTTTTGTCAATCCAACCATATTTTCCTTTTTTTTCAATCCTGGCAAGACCTTCAGAGAAACAATACGCATCCTCGTATTGTGGCTGGATTACCATTTTTCCTGCCTTGTCGATATAGCCCCATTTACCATCTTTCATAACAGGAGCCAAATCATCAGAATACCAATCCACTGAATCATATTGAGGCTCAATCACCATCTTTCCTGTTTTATCAATAAAACCAATTTTTGCTTCATCACCACATATAGCCATGCCTTCGACAAAACCATATAAATAGTTATAATGAGGCTCAATCACCAACTTGCCGATTTTATCGATGCAACCCCATCGTCCGTCTATTTCGACTAGTGCCAAGCCTTCAGTAAAAACATCTGCATCATCAAATTGAGGCTCAATTATCATCTTTCCTGTTTTATTGATGTAGCCCAAACGGCCGTCTTTTTCGACTAGTGCCAAGCCTTCAGTAAAAACATCTGCATCATAAAATTGAGGCTCAACCACCGTTTTCCCTGTTTTATCAATATAGCCCCACTTACCATCCAACTCAACACATGCCAAACCTTCACTAAAACCATAGGCATAGTCAAACTGTGGCTCAACCGCCATTTTCCCTGTTTTATGGATATAGCCCCACTTACCATCCAACTCAACACGTGCCAAACTTTCACTAAAACCATAGGCATAGTCAAATTGAGGCTCAATTACCGTTTTTCCGGTTTTGTCAATCCATCCACATTTTCCATCTTTTTCAACAATCGCCAAGCCATCTTTAAATGAAAAAACCCTATCGAACTGAGGCTCAACCACCAATTTGCCCTTTTTGTCAATGAAGCCTTGTCTCTCCATACGCACCCAAGCCAAGCCTTCGTTAAAGCCATCTACGGTTTTAAACCGAGGCTTAATCACCATTTTTCCAGTTTTGTCAATAAAGCCCCAACCTCCATATTCAAATTCTTTTACCTCAGCCAGACCGTCTTCTCCGAAAGGATAAGCCTCAAAATAATCCGGCTCAATGACAAACTCACCCGTTTTATCGATATAGCCATAGTATATGTATTCTTTTACACAAGCAAGTCCGCCAGAGAAGTGAGAAACTGATAAAAACTGAGGTTCAATCACCATCTTTCCCGTTTTGTCAATGAATCCCCATTTTCCATTCTGGCTCACCGCCGCCAGGCCTTCACTAAAGAAGCTTGCATCATCATACTGAGGCTTAATGATTACCCTGCCTGTCGAATCCATAAAACCATATCTGTCATTCTCACTAATGCAAAACAAAGCACCGTTATAATCAACCTTTGACTTGCATCCTGCAAATGATGCCACGATTGCTATTGCAATCAGCACACAAATCATAGTTCTTCTACTTTTTAAACACATAGTTTTCTGTTTTTTATTCGTAATATTCAATAAATTATTATTATAAATCCATATTATATATTTCATCATACCATTCATCGTTCTCTTTTTGGCCGACAATTCGTATTTTATGTTTGGTAGCGTCGTCAAAGAATATGACACGAGCCTTGTCAGACTCCGCTTCCAAAACCAAGCCACCCTGAACCTCCCAACGACATGTTTTTACCTCACCTGCATTCATTATGTCAAACCACTGTTGCTTTCCCCAAAAACCTGAATGTATAGTCGGTCGAGGGAACATTCTCGAATATAGAAAAAGCATTGTAGTATCCGTAATCAAAGTAAAATAATCTGTGAGTTCCTTACAATCAGCATGGAGACTATGGCGAATCACACCTGTCTTGGTATGCAACTCACTCTTTCTTCCGTGTTGCAAGGCTCGCTCGTGGATACATTCCGACCCATACATTTTGTTGCATAAAAGCTTATCGAACGGCTCCATATTAGTGAATGGATGATCGTAACCATAAGGCACTATTGGATCGGCATCACAGTGAAACGAAAGGATGGCTGTAGATGGTGAAGTTGTGTCAATCATTTCGATTTTATGTACTGCACCCCACATGTTAACAACCGTATTAATAGTAAAATCAACAGCACCTCCCCATTCATCTGCCACACTATTGATGCCGTTGAGATCCTCCAACCCCAACTCCTTATGCATTTTGTTTTGAAGAAACGGGTGTTTACTAGCCCACTTAATATAAACTTTTTCATAGGCATCGTTTACAACTCCTGAATAAGAGCTTACAGGTCTATCTTCCTCTCTCAAAAAAGCAAGATTTAAAGCTGTAATAGCCCCAGCACTAGAACCTGCCACAAAAAGGCAACTGGGATTTATGTGATACTGTCCAGGACGAGATAGTAAATAACTCAAGGCAGCACGTGCATCTTGCAAAGCTCGATAGCCCGCCCTGTCAATACGCTTCGGTCCAAAAGGTTTAAAGCCGAGACGATAGTTGATGCTAGCCACCACATACCCGCGAGATGCAAAATAGTTAGCCCATTCCTTATATCCTGGACTCTGCTTGTCTCCATTGAAAAAAGCTCCACCATGAATGAGCATCAGCAAGGGACGTTGCATTGTATCGATAACCACTGGGGTATAAACGTCCATTGTCAGGGGCAAATCGTCCTTGAGGGTCATTTCCTCTTGGTCCATCCACTTTTCCATCAAAATCGGAAAATAATCATCACAATCGTTTTCAGGTTCGGGATAACTGGTCCAATAACCCTTGGCATAAGCATAAACAACATTCGTATCGACAGTCACTTCAAACAAGCTGTCATGATAAAGATAATCACGATGCATATCCATGATGGGTGGCTGCGTCCAAGGTAGAAAACACAGTCTCCTCCATTCTCCATCAAACAAAATTTCCACCGCCAAGGAATCTCCGCTATGATAGGTGTTGTCCATTACAATCACCGAGTCAGATCTCAGCTCTCCTTTATACAACAACCTAGAAGTAGCTTTAAAGCTGCTAGGTTTGGCACAGAAAGACTCATCCTCAATATACCAACGCCCCTCCATAGAACTCTTTGTGACTTTATCAATATAGAGGACAACACTTCTTTCTTTGTATTGAGCAACATAATAACTTTCATTGGACAAATTCCGAAAACTTGGTCCGACCCGATTACAAGCCGCTATAGCCAGAAAGAAGACAAATGGGGAAAAAACTATATGTTTTTTACAAGCGAGCCTCATGATCCTTGATCATCTGCGACCACGATTACGTCTTGAATCTTCTTTTTGTGGGTCGCCCTCCAACCTACTTTTATCATAGTTACCTTTATAAAAAACAAGATTGCAATTGGTTTCCGACACTTTCAAAGTACCCTCAACCCCTATTTGGAAAGTACCTCTTCTCCTTCTTTTGTCAACTATTCTTGGAAACCACTTTTCAGCAGTGCCACCTCGTCTAAAAGCCTTTCCTTCCAATTCGACGAAAACCCAACAAAAACCTCTCTTTTCGTTTTTGCCTTCAACGACATTTACATCAACTTCGTCATTAAGTATTTCACATCCAAGATTCACTACATTGAATTTTCTATACCATATTTTAGCCAAGTCAATTGCATAATTCATTAAATATGGTTTAAAATCATCTTCATCTATCGAATCCAATCTTTCTTTCATATAAGAAGCTTTTAAATCACCAACTAGATAATTCCAAGTAAGCTTCACTGTTTCGAATTTACTATTTGCGAAGGTTTTATTATTGGATTTGACCATTGACATAAATGCACAATAATCATCATCAGCACCACCCTTGTCAATATTGGAAAGCAAATCATCCATGGCAATGAATTCGGAATTCATCTGTACCGCTTTGTCATAACAATCTGAGCACTGTTCTTTATCAGCGAATTTAGATAAAAACTCTTTGGCAGCATCTCGGGCCTCCTTTACCGAATGGAATTCTTTCGTAGACAACTCATTGTATGCTTCTCTACATTTTGTTTTGGAAGCTGAATTGCCATTTGGGTTCGTACCACTACTTGAACAGCCACTTAACATTAACAATGACATTGCAAAAACAAGCAACAGAGCTAAGCCTTGGGTTTTTCCTCTTGAAATCATTTCTTTTTTCATAGTGTTATAAATTTTAATATTAATCATTTTGCTTTTTCACATAAATACTAACCAGCCTCACTGATGAGCCAGTATTTCTTGGCGTGAATGGAGTCACAAAAGGCACGTTTTGGTCGTCTGTGATAAAAACGGATGTTGCCGCTTTATATGATAACGTATCAGTATCACCCTCATTTATCACCCCCATATCCATTCCCATTGAAGATGTCCAATATGAAGCGAAGCACAAACTATCGTTTACATTACTATAATAGCCTCCCCTTCTAATCCCTGCCAACGGTAAAAACACCACTCCTTTTTCTTCCAACAAATTCCATTGCTCATCAGAAAACACATTGTCAGCACAACTATTGGATTTCACAATATCCATCCCCTTGGGATTTTTCCATTCGTCAGGAAACAACAACATGCCTTTCACGTCATGGACAATCCCAAGTGTATATGCCAATCCATGCCTATAAAAGAAAAGATATTGCCATTCCACACCATTAAGAGTACGCCATAGCGATGGTTTGTCACCTCCATTAGCGATACTATTAAAATATCCCCAGTCGGAATTGGTATATTTGCCTCCTAAACCAACTTCAGGCCCATAGTCAGCATCTTGAACCGTATCGTATGGATGATAGTAAGGACTACCACAATTCCAACCACTAGTGCCCCAGCCGAAAAGATCAATCCAACCGTCATAGATTGGGGAAATGTTTTCATTGTCTTTTCCAATAAAATCGTATTGGTGTTCGGCAAAACGCCACTCATCTAATGCGGCATTATATTGAAGATTACCCTTAGCAAAGCGAACTTGCGTATTCTCATCAACGGAAAACCAGTCTGAAAGCACACCTTCCGTCCGATTCTTAACTATACTATCTACCATAGATTTCGCAATTCTCATCCCCAAAATAATCCCAACCATAAATATAATAGAAGCGAAAAATATCAGATTGAGAATTTTTTCTCTTTTTGTTGTTCCAACAAGCAACTCTTTAAGCTTTGTTTTATTTGTGTCATTCATACACATCGTTTCCTTAACTTTAATCGTTCTTTTTTCCATATTCATTATTTAATTGAAGCAACATGATTCATTCTATCTCATTGTTTCACATCTGATAATCCTTTTTTGTCAGACCTATTTGTATCTGTTTTGAGGGTAAGATAGCTAGAGCAGTCCTCGAAGAAGTCGTGATCCAAAACCTTGCTGATTTCGAAGAGCAGGTGCATGGTGACCCACCGCTGCCGGCATACCTTGTAAATGTTCTCAGGCGTGCAATGCACTTGTCGGGCGAGCCAGGCTGCTGAGCGTCCCTGCCTTGCCAGCTCCGCCTTGATGAGCTTGCCCATGTGGAAGTCGCTATTTATCTCCGATGCGCTCTTCATACCCAAAACAGATGGTCAAAATTAGGTCATTTCAAAACCCATTTCACATTTTTACACCAACTTGTTTTACCAATAATACGGAATTATTTTACCAGAAATCTATAACTGTTTTTTAGCTTTTTCAGCAAGGAGATAATCCGAGCAGTCCTTGAAGAAGTCGTGATTGAGCGCCTCACTAATCATGAACAGCCTTGGTAAGGTGACCCATTGCTGGCGTAGTGTCTTATAGATGTTTTCAGGCGTGCAATGCACCTGACGCGAGAGCCAAGCAGCCGAGCGGCCCTGCCGTTCCAACTCCGCCTTGATGCGCGAGCCCAAGTGGAATTCTTCGTTAGGATATGTTTTTTCCATATTGCGTTGAATTATGATTAAACCATCATTCAAAACAATAGAGGGGTTGAGAGTTAAATTATTGGAACAAAAGTTTCATGAAATATTCAAAAAATTGATTATTTCTCTGGTTTATAGGAAGAAAATAAAATAGTGACATGGCTATTCACGCCACCAGATACGTCCCGAGGTTCATTGTGTCACGGTCGAACTGGACGCCTAATGCTAACATAATCAATTATTTCGCGGCAAAGATAACAAATAGATCCATTCTTGGCAAAAAAAGTGTCGTCCACAACGGATTCTGACAAAATTGTCGGAATCAACGCCTGCCAACATCCTGAACCAAGCGGACAGAACACGCAAAATTGCGAAATACAGTATATATCTCGATATCATCATGGCTGAACATGACGTTATAAACATATTTCAAGCTCCTACACACCGAAGTTTGATAACTGCCTATCGATCCTGCTTGTTCGACATATAGGTCTGACCTTCGGCCAGCTGCCGGCAGAAATATAGCCCCATAATGCTGCAAATAGGATTCCCAAATGCCTTGTTGCATGACATTGCCTCCGAAACTTGCATTTATCTGATTGACATTGTTCAGATGATACATTGAACTGCTCCAATCGTCGGGAAGTAGAATCAAACCATTCACCCCTTCCACCTGTGCCTTGGCAAAACGGATGCCCGAAGGCGTGCTGCGATAATATAAGATGAAATCCCATTCCTCATCCATGAGGGTACGCCATTGGCTTTCAGTGTTTCCTCCGTTCGAGATGGCATTGTAGCCCCAATCTGCCATACCCGTCTGATCATACAAATGGCTGTTCTCGTTTCCGTAAGCCAAATAGTTTCCCGTAATATTAATCGTACTCCAAGGCTGATAGCTTATCGCGCCATGGTTATATCCACTGGTCCCCCACGCGAAAAGGTCGAGCCAGCCGGGATAATCCTCTGACGCATTTGCATTGCATTCACCAATATAGTCAAACTGGTTTTCAGAGAAGCGCCATTCATTCAAAGATGGATTGTACTGAAGGTTGCCTTGCGAGAACCACACCTGACGATTTTCTGCCACGGAAAACCGTCCATCAAGAGCGCCCAAAGGAGCTACGATATACTCCAACGTGCTGAAACAAATTGTTTCCCCGTAATTGATGCCTTTGCTGTTTTTTGCATAGGCACGCACGTAATAGGTGGTATTAGCATCAAGTTCATTTAAACCAATGACGTAGTCGCCCAACCCTCCACCATTAGCATACACGTAACTGGCAATGTTGGGGTTAGGGTCAATGCCCCAACAGGCACCACGCTCATAAACAGGTGCACCACCATCGTCAACCACGTTGCACAAGCAGGATGCCGTCGTGACAGAAACGTCATTCATCCCGACAGTGACCACTGTCGGGAGATTTACTTCCGTACCAGTGATCAAGTCCAGTACCGCACCATAGCTTGTGCCGCAAGTGTTTTTGGCATAGGCACGTACGTAATACTTCGTAAACGGCTCCAAGTCGGTCAGCTTGCAGGTATATTCGCCCAACCCACTTTCGGCATGGACAAGCCGATTGTCGTCAGTGGTAGGGTCGCCGTAGTCGTTCCAGCACACACCTCGCTCCGTCACCGTGGCGCCACCTTCGTAGCTCACCGCGCCTTTCACCCTGGCCATCAGGCTGTCGATCATCAGCACTTCAAGGGTTTGCACTATAGGCAGTTCCGAAGCGGTAGTTAACGTATACACCTCGCTGTGCCAATCTGTCATGGCGCCAAAGTCGGCGATGTAGCAATAGTAATACAAGGTACCGGCCTCAAGCCCAGTGATACTCACGGTGTAGGACTTGCCGTTGAGCGAGGCTTGATAGTCGTCAGCTCCATGCAGATGCTCTTCTTTGCTCACCCTCAGTTTCAGGCTGTTGATATGGCCTGGATAGGCGTATTCGCCTCGGATGCTGACACTATCGACGCCAATCTCAATTTTTTCCTTTTCTTTCAGAATCTGGATGGTTTGTGATTCTGGCAGAACATCTTTTTCGCATGACGAAAGCAACGCAACGGAACATAATAGTGCAAATAAGAAGATTTTAGAACGCATAACCAAGACCTATTTTAGTTTCAAAACAGTTGAATTGTGTGGTGACGGCCTCCAACGAGCCCACAAAGCCATACCAATGCAGCTGAATGCCGGCCGAGAGGTCGAGTCCCTGACAACTGAAAGCTGTGTTGCGGTACCAGTGGCCTTCGGTAGTCTGCCAGCGCAGGGTTCGATTGCCATAACCCAAACCGACACGGAGCGACAAAGATCCCGTCACCCGCATCAGACCACCAGTCATGACGGATAGGCGCATCTTGGAGGACTCGCCAGTATAATATGGATAATAGTCGCCGTCGACAAAACCTTCGCGGTCGCAGTCACCGTCATAGCGGAAACCACCAAAGCTGCCGTTAGTCATCAGGCTCACGAACCAGCCGAAACGCTTCACCTGTCCCACACTCACTCCAAACGATGCTTGCGGACTGAAACTGTAGGCGGCATTGAGGGTGACAAAGGTCTCTTTGGGCCAACGTTCCTTCAGCTTCACGCCGAGTTTGAAACGTACGTTGTCGTTCTCGAACTCGTCTACAGCCATCTCTTTCAGCACGTCCCACACTATGGTGTGGCCGAAACCGGCCTTCACGTCGGCAACATCGCCACTCACTTGCTGCAAGGGACCACGATAAGTGTTGCCGCCGTCCAACGACACCGACAATCGAACCAAGTCGGCATCGGCGCCGAGGTCGTATTCCACCACGATGGCTTTGCCTCGCGGATAGGCTCTTACGATGTTCGCTGCCTCTTGACCCAACGCTCTTTGCAGCATCATGGTGCCAAGTAAGACCATTATTACCAATATTCTTTTCATTTCCTTACGTTATTTCAACTTCATTGACCTCCAATCCTCAAAAGCGCCATTCGCCGATGGTCGCTGTGTCTTCATCCTTTGTAAGGCCGACGTGCGAGCTACATTCTCGTTGATATAGTCAGCCAACTCGCCCACCGTGACCTCGCCATAGGTCTCTTTCAGCTTCTTCAACAGATAGTAAGTGAACAAGCCGTGCGACTTCTCTTGGTAGGCGAAGGCCGTCTCGTTGCCCCGTGCCGCCGAAAAGGCAATAGCATTGCCGTACAAGACGCCCGCCTTCGAGTTGACAGCCACGCTACGACTCTCGGACATCATGTCGCCCTCACGGGTGGCACCGCTGAAGCATGCGTCAATGAAATACATCATCGATTCGGCATTGGCAGATCCCAATTGGGCATAGAGCTCGTCCAAACCATAGCTCGACTCCATGTTGGAGCCGTAACCGTCAACAGGCAACAGGTAGGCGCTGCGGCTCACTTCATCGGGGATGCCGTGACCCGAATAATAAAAGATGCCCTTGGCCTCGCCTTGGAATGCTCCCAAAGTGGCTTGTAGCCAGTCTACCTCGTAACGGATGTCGTTGAGCGTCGCGTCGGTCACAATATGGACATTGGTTTCAGGGATGCCTAACAATGTGGTGCAATACTCCTTGAACACCTCACCGTCGTGGATGGCGAAAGGCACGTTTTGTTCCCGTTGGTAATCCTCGTTAGCGATAATGACTGCAAAGGTCTTGTCGTTCACCACATCGGCAACAGGGATGTCAATGTCGACATCCGAAGGTGTCACGCCATGGCTATACCGACTGATGTGGAAGGTGAAGAGTTGTGACTCCACTTCGTAAAGCGACATACCGTCAATCAAAAATCCATCGGGAATAAATCCACTCATTTCGTAATACTGCCTCCTTGCTTCCTTGACCTTGTTTTTGGGTGCCATGACGATGCGTAGCGTGTCGACTGAAGTCAGTGTCCAACTGCGGGTGACATGCAAGTTGACCACCTCGTAGCCGCTTTTCCTCGCTGTGATGTTGCGCACCACATCGCCCACTTGATGTTTGCCGAAACACAGGCGAAAACAGCCTTTTGAGTCGCTTTGTGTAGGTTGGCAGTCGTGCACTGAAGGCACGGTGAGCGTCACCCCTGCCATCAGGTTACCTTGCTCGTCAATCTCCAGCACCTTGCCGTGTTGTACCATCTGGCCGTAGGTCGTGGAGGCAAGCATCATGATGACAAATATTAGCTTTCTCATAGCTGCACCTCCTTTTCCAAACTGATGAGCCAGGGCTCCGTGGCCGAAGGCCTGTAAATCTCATCCCAAGTAAGATAACCGGCCTTGCTGACCATCACCCGTTGCGTCTCGTCCTGCTTCTCCAATGGAATATCGATGCGGAACTGCCCCGAGGCATCGGTGGTGACCACAAGGTCGAGCAGGCTCACCGTAGCACCTGAGATGGGCTGACCATTCTCGAAGTCGCACACCCGACCGAACACCACGCCCAAATCGTTGTTGCGCCTGATGCAAAGCTTGACGCAACGTTGTGCTTTCAGGATGGTGTCGATGGTTTGGTAGCCCTCGGCCTCGAACACAAGGTGGACTGGGTTGCCTTTCAGTCGGTAGGGTATGTCGTTAAGGAACACCGTCCTGCTTTCAGTACTGATGGAAAAACACTGCAAGGCATTGTCGGCATAATGACATTCGAGCCTGCCTTTTTCGAAAGGCAGGTTGGGAATGACAAAAGCCTTGTCTTCCATGATGTTGACTTTCATCTGTATGGGCGTAAGAAAGCGCCACACCAACAAGCCGAGGCAAGCCAACAACACAAACCCAATGATGCCAATGACATAAAAGCGTCGTTTGACATGTCGGAATCCAAGCTCATAACGCGCCATCATCAGAGCATCCATGGCTTTTTTGTTTGAAGAGAGATAAGCTTCCACGGCCTCTTTCTCCTCATCCGTCAGTTTACCTTCCAAGTAACAAGCCAACATTTCATCCGTGATTTGCATTGTGCCGTTTTTCATAACTCTACCCCTTTCATAATTTTGCTGACGGCATTCTTGGCTCTTTTGATCATTTTATAGACCGCCGATGACGAGCAACCCATTTCGTCCGCAATTGTCTCAACCTGTTTGCCCACCAAAAAGCCAATCATGGCCTGCCGTTCTCGAGCCTTTGGGAGCTTCTCGACCGCCTTGTAAAGCTCAAGCTTCGAGATCTCGTTGAGGATGTCGGGCTCATTGGTGACTGAAGTGAGTTCGTCAATCAACTCGGTGTCCGACTCCTCAAGTTCGGTGGGTTGAAACGTTTTTTTCTCATTGAAGAACCTAATGGCCACCACAGTGAACCAAGTAGCCAACTCCGACTTGAACTCAAACTGACGCAGTCGACGCCAGTCGTCGGTCCTAAGATAAAGATAGAATTCCGTAATGAGCTCTTCCTTCTTGACATTGGAATGGAACAAGCCCTTAGCAATATGGGCAAACATCCTGTTGCAACGGTGGAAAAAGACATACTCCACAGCCTCCTCGTCGTTGGCAAGAAGGAGGTCGACCAATTGTCGGTCCGACAAGTTGTCAAATTTCCGAAGCCGCTTCCTCAAAGTCGATAGATTGTGGTTTTTCCGACGGCAAAAATAAGGAAATTATAAAACTTATTGGATTATTTTTCAACTTCTTTCAAAAATCCAACGATGCGCTCCAGCACCTCGGGCGAAATGGTCTCGTCAATGTCGGAGTATTCTTCTAACAAACCCGTTTCGCAATGCTGGAAAAGATGGTTCAGGCCGGGCAGCTCGCGAAGGGTAAGGTTGGTCTTGCCATGTTCGGCGATGATTTTCTCGTAAGCAGTGAAGTTCTGCGTAACTAATACCTGCAAATCCTTGGAACCGTTCAACAACAAGACGGGACAAGTGGTTTTCACGATAGCATCCGTGGGGTCGTATTTCAGGAAATAGTACATCCACGGCATGGTCATCTGCGACACCGTTTGTTCGGTCAGCTTCTCGTTATAGCCCCAGCCTTTCACAAGTTGGCGCAAGAGGCTGTCAGCCTCTTCCCTGTCATTTGAAGCTTCAACAATGTCAAACAGCTGTTTGTTGGAGTTCTGTGTGAATGCTATCATTTCTTCCGAATAGCCAGAAGCCTTCAGCATCGCCTCCGACTGTGCCTTTAAAATCTCGATGCCGTTCACTGCAGGACCTGCCAAAGATATCAAAAACGCCACTTCGGGACGACGCGACGACACCATGAAGTTGATGATACCGCCTTCACTGTGGCCCAAGATGCCGATTTTTGATGCGTTGATTTCCTTGCGATTGCGCAAATAGTCGAACGCGGCTTCGGTGTCGTATGAGAAGTCCAATGATGTGGCCGCCATCACCTCACCTGTCGAGCCACCCATGCCTCGGTCGTCGTAGCGCAACACGGCAATGCCTCTTCGGGTCAGGTAATCTGCAATGACCCCAAAAGGCCGATGGCCTTCAATCTCCTCATCGCGGTTCTGCTGTCCGCTGCCCGAGACAAGTATCACTGCCGTAAACGGGCCTTTGCCCTCGGGAATGGTCAAGGTGCCGGTCAGAGTGTTTCCCTCTTTTCCGTTGACAAATGACACCTCCTCAATACGATAGTTGAACGGCGGCTGTGGGTCTTGGAGACGTGCCTTTTTCCGATCGTTCTTCTCTGCCTTGGCAAGGTTGAGCGGGAAGGTCACACCCCTTTGCGTGAATTCGCCTTCGATGACACCCTCTTTCAGTGTTCCTGAATAGCTTGCGTCCATCGCCGACATCGTCAATTGCAAATGCCCATCTTGGAAAGTCGTTTCGTCTACATGAATGTCGAACCCACCTTGTGAAGGTACGTCAAAAGTAGCGGAAAAGCCGTTTTCAATTGCCTTGATGTCGAAAGCCATCTCCACCTCTTGTTCACTAAAATTGATTTTGCCTTTCCAATAGCCCTCGATTTGGGCATGGGATTGCAGGACTACGAATAACAATGGGATTAGAATTTTTGTTTTCATAATCTACAGATTTTATTTGTATAACTACGGATTACACAGATTTTATTGATTAAATTACAACTACAAATTAGGGCATAAAGTCATCTCTAGTGCCCATGAACATACGAATCCACCCGACAGGCGGTATGATGAGAAAACAAACGGCAAACCAGAGCCAAAACGATTTGCCACGGCTTCGGGCAACCAAACCACCCGCTACAGCTTGCAGGATGTAAAGGAATACCAAGAAAATGATGATCCAAGTTTCTTTGTCCATATTATTATTCAATTGGTTTTGTTTATATTTTTCGACTATGACTTGTGACAATGACAATGACCACTGAATGGGAAGCCATCACTTAACGCCTTGGGGAAAGTGGTCATAGTCATAGTCAATGGTCATAATCATTTCTTCTTCCTCCCGCTCTTCTTCAATGCTTCCGCAATAATCCATTGCAGCTGGCCGTTGACGGAGCGGAACTCGTCGGCAGCCCATTTTTCGACAGCTTCCATCGTCTCGGCATCGACGCGGAGCAGGAAGGTCTTGTTATTGGTACTATTTTCTTTTTCCTTTGCCATAACTTATCTCTCCAATGCTTCGCCCAAGGTCATCCCACAGAGGTTTTCCTTGGAAATGCGTTTGTCGTAAAACCAGATGCACAAAATGGTCACCATCATGACGATGAAGCCCGACAGGCCTGCCATACCGTTCAGGAAGTCGTTGCCACCCAAGGTGAAATAAATGGTCGTACCTGAAACCGCATTGATAGTGCCGTGCAGGATGGCTGCCACAATCATGGACTTGGATTTCAGCACGAAATACAATTCTATGATGCCCAGCAGAATACACATCACCACCATGAGCAGCACGCCCCAATAAGGCTCGTTCGGGTAGTTGTGACCCATTAGGATGAGCGGGAAATGCCAAATGCCCCACACGATGCCGATGAACAAGGCGGCTTTCCAGAACTTCAGCCCGCGCATGGCTCCGACAAGGTAGTTGCGCCAGCCGTATTCCTCGCCGAAGGCGGCGATGGCGTTGACGGTGATGCCTGCCAGCAACCCACTGAAAACAACGGAAATCAACATCAAATAGCCGGGCATGTTACCCAACTGCTCACGCACCATCTCCTGTTGCTCCTCGGGAACATGATACTGGTTGATGAGTTGCTCGGAGTTATATTGCAGCTCCACACCTGGCATCCAACCATTGATGATAATACAGAGAAATGTCATCACCACAGGCAAGAGCCATGCCACGACCCATGTCCAGGACACTTTGAAGTTGACCAAACCCGTATGGTTGAATTTTTCCTTGTCGATGGCTTGCAGCGCCAAGGCCGTGATGAGCGGGAAAAACATATACACTGCGGAGAAGACCATGAGTCCCGTAGGGGTGTCCGCTCCAATGCCGAACCCCCAGTGGGCTAAGGCAAACATCGCCCAACTGAAGAGGCAGACGACTATTGAGTATCTTATTGCTTTTTTCATTGTTCAGAGATTTGTTGTTTGACTTTTGCAATCATTTCAAGCGTTTCCTCCTCCGTCGCGCAGTTGAAGTAATACAAACTGCCATCCGCGGTGCGCACTTCGAGCACAGGGCCGCCATCGTCGCAGAGGAACAACATGCAGCTTTCTCCACCTTTTAGCCGAAAATGCCCGATGCTGACCTTGTCGGTAGAGAGTCCGTTGGTTCGGAGGGAAATGTCGGGCCAGCGGGACAACATGGTGGTCGAAGTGATGTTTTGTACGGGTATCGAAGCACTATATCCGCCACCTTTAGCCGTGATGTAATCCTCTGACACTTCAACCGTTGCGGGTTTGCTGCCTTTGAAGAAGAAAAACAATATTACTGCAAAAGCCACAGCGGTAATAATGATGCCTATCCAGTTTTTTCTTCTCTCCTTCTTGCCTTCCTCACCTTGCATGCCCATGTCGTATCTTTTGCTGAGCACAAAGCAGGTAACAACGAGGGCAAGAATCGCCACGAGTTGCATCACCAAATGAAAGCCGAATGGCAAATGCGCCAGCGTGAAGATGCCGCCAAGAAGCACTATCGCCCCGCCGCAAATGAGGAACACATTGCGAAAACCGAGCTTAAGGCCTTCCAAATTGACCTTGGCCAAGCGTTTTTTCGACATGGTGTTCACGCCTGAAATCAGCATCGGGAACTTGTAAACCGCCCAGCCCGTGAGCATTAAAATTGCGCCTGTTATTAAATCTGTCCAAATCATAACTATTTGTTTTTCATCTATTTTACTATAAAATAAACCAGCAATGCAAGCCCGATGGCGAAAGCAACGAACCACGACTTGCTAAACTCTCCAGTAAAACGCAACTTTGCAATAACCCACACCAAACAAAGGCAAGTTGCAGAAATAAGCATGGAAGGGAACGCCTCCATGTCGAAGAAGAATTGAAGCACCGTTGCCAACACCCAAGCGAGTCCAGTAGACAAGTAATTAACCATATATAAATTCTGCATTCCCTCCTCGTATTCAGTGCCTCGTTGTTTAGCCATCACCTTTTTCATGTTTTCATCCTTTTCAGGATGCCGTTTCACCCGAATGGCAAGCCATACAAAAAAGGAAGCCATGAGGAGCAATAAAGCGATTATTAATATGTTATCCATCATAATAGTTTATTTCAAAGTAATACACCATTAATATACGCTGAACCCAATCAGCAACAACAAAAGCAGCATCACTTCGGCAAAGCCAACCCTACCGAACCTATCATTTTGTCTCCAATTCTATCTCTCAATTCTTCAATCAATTGCTCGGTCTCTGCAGGCGTTTTCCGATTGACGAAAACCAAGCCTGGATAAGTGTACATCAACAAGTAAGGCCCCTCATTCCCCAACACGTAAAACTTGGCGACAGAACCGTTCTCCAAACGATACTCGCCTCTCTTGCCACGGAATAAATTGTGTCCATCCTTGCAATACTTTGTCTTAGGCAATTCATTCACAACAAACACGGAATCAATGCCTTCATAAGGAATCGTTTGACTATAGTTTCCTCCTATGGAAAGCATATCGGGAAGCACTTCCACTTTGCTGCTTTGGGAAGCCCAAATGTGATAGCCGATACCCAAAGACAACAACACTGCCAAGATTACAAAGACCCATTTAGAGAAATCGCCAGTATAACGCCATCCGACAATGAACAGCGCTAAGAATAATGCCACATTAATAGTCAGTATCATAGGGGGGTCAACTAAATTTCCTAACCAATTAAACAACACCAAAGAGACTCCAAAAGACAGGTAAAAGAATATCAAACATTTTTGCATCCCCTTCTCATAATCAACGCCCTTTTGTTCTTTCATTACTTTTTGCATAAATTTGTCTCTCTCTGGATGCCGTTTCACCCGAATGGCGAGCCAAACAAAGCCAGAAACTATGAGAAGCGAAACAACAAAAAACACAATCTTTTCAAACATAATGGATTGTTTTAGAGTTCCATTCATAACAGCTTGTTTTAGAACTGATGTATACCAGTAATATCCAGCAAAGACGAACAAACCAACTGATAGTAGCAACACGGCCGCTAAAGCAATTCTGCTCCATCTTTTGTCTTGGCTCAAAATGTATTTCCACATCATAAACAACACCACCGAAATCGTCACCATAACAATGGAAATAAGTATCGCATCAATATGGCTCTGCCATTGTGGAATGCTTATTGCCCCTGCAGACACGAGCATCATAATGCCTAAAAGCAACAATAGGATAAAGCCAAACTTTTGTCGTTCAGGCGGTAGGATAGTTTCACTCACTCTGTCCTTCCATATGATGTCGGGACGAATCTTTGCGAATATGGCTATGCCGATGAACGCAATGCCTATAATTAATAAGATAGTTAAAGCGATATCCATTTGATTCTGTTTTTTTGTTGTTATTGATGTCTTTTGCCGCGCTTTGCGTCATTGCGAGGAGGAACGACGAAGCAAGGATGCCTGTTTTCTGGATTGCTTCGTTTCGCTCGCAGTGACGCAAAGCGGCAGTCCGTATTAATATAGGCTACCAGTATTCACCACCGGCTGTGCCGACTCGTCGGCGCAGAGCACCACCATCAGGTTGCTCACCATGGCGGCCTTGCGTTCCTCGTCAAGTTCGACGACGCCTTCGTCCTTCAGCTTGTCCAAAGCCATCTTGACCATCGAGACGGCGCCCTCCACAATCTTCTCGCGGGCTGAGATGATGGCGGCAGCCTGCTGACGACGCAACATGACGGCGGCAATCTCAGGCGAATAAGCCAGGTAGTTGATGCGAGCCTCAAGCACTTCGAGACCCGACATGGCCAGACGCTCGTTCAGCTTGGCCAGCAGCACCTCGTTGATTTCGTTGCCGCCCGAACGGAGGGTCAACTCACCATTCTCGGCCTCATTCTCGTCGTAGGCGTACATGCCCGCCACCTCACGCAAGGCGGCATCACTCTGCACCTGGATGAAGCTCTCGAAAGCCCTCATGCGACTCGACACCGAAACGGGAGCCGTGCCCGAGCCGCCACCCGCCATGGTCTGCGAGTCAATTTCAAACATGGCCTTGTAGGTGTCCTTCAGCTTCCACACCAAAATCTGGCCAATCATAATGGGGTTGCCCGTCTTGTCGTTCACCTTGATGTTGTCAGGGTTGAGGTTACGGGCGCGGAGTGAGACCTTCTTTGAGGTCATCAGGAAGTTGACCCAATAGAAGCCGGTTCTGGTGAAAGTACCTTTGTACTTGCCAAAGAACAGCATCACCATGGCCTCGTTGGGTTCCAATTTGCGGAAACCGATGGGCAGGATACAGGCTAACAGCAAACCAATAACGGAAAACAGCGGCGAGGCAAATTTGCCTTGCGCAAATGCTACCAAGCCCAAAATGCTCAGAGCAATGATAACGAGTTCAACAAACAATGCGACGAATCCGTTCATCGCGAAACCTTTGAATTCAAATTCTTTTGTTTCCATAGTTCTATAGTTTTATGATATTATTTTGATATTATTTTGATGTGGCAAAGATACATTAATTTTGAAACATGCAAGAAAAAAATGCACTTTTTTTGAAAAAAATTTCATCGAATGCACTATTTTTGCAGTGACATCGTAGGAACAAATTCAAAACTCAATCAATATGAAGAAGTTAGCATTAATTTGTGCAGTGGTCATATCCTTGGCCAGTTGCAGTACCATGAAAATTGTAGACCCAAACGCAGCCGCGAATGCCGGTGCAGCTGCCGTGCAAGCTTTGACAATCAGTGATGCGCAGATTGCCCAACTATGCAGTCAATATATGGTGGAATCTGACGGACAGAACACCATCCTGCCCGCAAGCAACGACTATACCAAGCGCCTTGACCGCATCATGGGCCGATTCCACAACATCAAGGACTTGAACCTGAACTACAAGGTGTATCAGTCGAACACGGTCAACGCTTTTGCCAGCGGCGACGGCAGCGTGCGTGTCTACACTGGCTTAATGGATGCCATGAACGATGACGAGGTGTTTGCTGTCATCGGCCACGAGTTGGGACACCTTATTAATAAAGATGTCCGCGACGCCTATCGTGCCGCTTATCTTGTTGTGGCAGCCCGTTATGGTATCGCAGCCGTCAACACGACCGCCGGTGCCCTCTCGACGGGCTTCCTCGGCGACCTCGGGCAGGAGTTGGCCAGTCGCGCCTACTCGCGCCGCCAAGAAACCCAAGCCGACGAGACCGCTTTCCAGTTCTGCATCCAAAACGGCGTTGACCCCTACGCCATGTATCACGCACTCAACGTGTTGATTCAACTAAGCGGAGAAAGCGCACAACAAGGCAAACTAGCTGAATTGCTCTCCACTCACCCCGACACGCACAAACGTGCCACGCACATCAAGGAAATGTGTGAGGCTGCGGGATACAAGATGACTACACCCAGTTCGACAGGTTCAAAGCCCTCCACAGGCGGCACAACGACTAAACCAAAGAAAGGGGTCAGTATTAAGAAAGGATAAACCTTCAGAAGCCAACAAAAAAAGCCGAGTTTCCACTCGGCTTTTTTGTTACAATTCACATCACTTTTTCTTCCGCTTGAATATCTTTGTCCGCAGCATGAAGACCGTGAGTGCAATCCAGAAGACGACCAAGACTCCCAAAGTAATCCATGTGGCTTTGAGACTTTGCGGCGCGTAACCCACTAAGAGCAGCACGGGGAAGCCCAACACAATGGCCGAAAGGGTTTGCAGCACAAGGTTGTTGGCGGCAGGGGTCTCAAACTTCGGGTCGATTTCGCGCAATAGAATCATGCCATTACTGGCCGTGCCCGTCAGCATGCCGAACATCGAGAAGAAGCCCTCGTATTTGTAATCGGGATAGAGGTGTTTGGAGATCCACAGGACATTCACGAAAGTCACAATGGCTCCCAAAGTGACGATGAGGACGAAAGGCAAAACAAACTTGCCAAGCTCATTAAAGTTGATAGCCGCCGTGCCCGCCACAATCATGATGTCGAAACAGAAGCCGCTAATGCGGTTCAGCATGTAGTTGTTGATATATTCGCGACTCATCAGTCTGGCCTTCTTGAATCGGCCCAACAACCATTTGAAAAGGATGCCAAACAGTGTACCAATCAAGAAGTTGAATCCCCAAAGCATAGGTTTCAACGTATTGGTGCCAAAGTCACCCAACTCCATGCCTTGGATCCACTTAGTGAACAGATAGACAAGGAAATAGACGAAAAGCACCATGCAAATCTGCACCGAGAGCTTGTCGATAGACTCGGCATCGGGAATCTCGCCTTTGCTTTCATAGTCTTCCAAGGTATTCACTTGGGCATGAGCGATTTTCTTTCTTGAAAGTATCCCCTTGCGGCGAAGGATATTCATGTAAATCACGCCCACCAAACTGCCCACGACGAAGCCGGTTGCAGCAATGGAAAGGCCGAAGTCGGCGCCAGGGAAGTCAATGCCCTGCTGTGTGGCCCAGCCCGTGAAAATCTTACCAAAATTCAAGGCCTGTCCCGGACCCTGTCCATAACCCATAGGCAGCAGCAGACCTGCGGCATAGAACAAACGCTTGCCGAAATAGAAGAACAAAATGGAGACGATGAGACCCACAATGCCTTGAATGACGTATGTGGAAGCCGTCAAAGCGCCTGTCTCTATCACCTTCATCGGAGTGGATTTCGATTCTATCTTGTTGTTTTTCAACGCCAAGGCAACGAAGCCAAGACCCAAAGCGTGATAGGTAACGATTTCCATCATCGGTTTGTTGATGATTCCGCGGCAGCTAGGAAACTGCTTGAAAATCAACAACAACAAACCGCCTAATAAGGCCGAAGGCAACAAACTCTTGTTAAGGAATGGCACTTTGGTTCTAAGCACGTTACCAAGCAACAAGGCCGTCGCCAAAATGCAAAATTGCACCAACCATTGCCAAGCCTCTGGCCGGTCAAAGGTCATCACAGAAACATCTAAAAGCATAATATCTACTTATTTGATTATCATTTATTGAAGCCTCACAGCGGTACCTGAAGCAGAGACCATCAGCATCGAACCGCTTTGGCCTAACACTTCATAATCTATATCAATACCCACAACAGCATCTGCATTCATCTGTCGAGCCCGTTCTTCCAATTCCCTCAGGGCTTGGGCGCGAGCATTGATCAACTCCTGTTCGTATGAGCCTGAACGTCCGCCAACTATATCGCGGAGACTGGCCTTAATATCCTTAATAAAATTCACTCCAGTAATCACTTCCCCGAATACAACGCCTTTGTATTCAATGATTGTTCTGCCTTCAACAGTCGGTGTAGTTGTAAGTATCATAATGCAACCATATTATTTGATTAAACTTTATTTAATTCCGTCTTTACTGCAGTGCCAGAAGCATATACCAATACGCCCGAACTCATATCAATCAATTCGAAATCAATATTTACCCCCACTACAGCATCCGCACCCAAATTGCTTGCCTGCTCTTCCAATTGATTGAGTGCCATCATACGAGCCTTGGATAACGTAGGAACATAGGACCTATGTCCACGAAATGCTTGATTTTCGAAAGCTTCTCCAGAAACGACACCCACATATTCCGTTATGGTACGGCCTTCAATGTTTTGTGTAGTGGTAAGAATCATAATGCAACAAAAAACGACGGACTTTTACTATTTTCTGCCCGCAAAGATAAGGTATTTTTCAATCAATGAACGAAAAACCCGTATTTTTGCGCCATGAAAAAGCCGCTGCAACTCTTCCTGACTTTCTTCAAAATCGGGGCTTTCACCCTTGGAGGTGGCTACGCCATGCTCTCGATGGTGGAGAAGGCCGTCGTCGACCAGAAGAAATGGATTCCCAACGATGAGTTTTGGGACATGATTGCCGTGGTTCAGTCGCTTCCGGGTGTGTTTGCGGTCAATACGGCTTTGTATGTCGGGCATCGCGTAGCAGGCAGAAGTGGTGCTTTTGCCGCTATGCTCGGTGCCATCATCCCTTCCATCACCATCATTTTGCTGTTGGCCACGGTCTTCCGCGAATACCGCGACCAACCTGTGGTGGAGCGCATCTTCAAGGGCATCCGTCCCTGCGTGGTGGCACTCATCCTCGCCCCTTCCCTGCGCATGATCAAATCGGCCAAGGTGACTTGGAAGACCGCCATCATCCCCATCGTCACGGTGTTTTTGATTTGGTGGTGCAAGATTTCGCCAGCCTACGTCATCCTTGCCGCCATTGCAGGAAGTCTTATCTACGCACTGATAATCAATAGACGCGAGATTACGAGACT
>JAEEGI010008916.1_pt1 | contig 22076 bp, 17 predicted proteins | sample 8958751 | NCBI WGS metagenome assembly JAEEGI01 (sample SAMN16246545, study PRJNA631951) | gut metagenome | biome: gut microbiome; feature: rumen; material: KS-attached | host: Bos | place: Iran: Karaj | collected 2018-10 | reverse complement strand
TCCAGCATGAGCCGGTCCCGGCTCACCTTGGCCAGGATGGAGGCGGCGGCGATGCAGTCGTATTTTCCGTCTCCCCCCACCACGCAGCGCACCGGGACCGGCAGCTGCGGCGGGCGGTTCCCGTCCACAAAGGCATAGTCCGGCGCCCGGTCCAGCTGACCGAAGGCCCGGCCCATGGCCTGAAAGGTGGCCTGCAGGATGTTGATCCGGTCGATCTCCTTCTCGTCCGCCCAGCCGACGCCCCAGGCGACTGCGGTTTCCAGGATGCGGTCGAACAGCGCATCCCGGGCTTTGGGGCTGAGCTTCTTGGAATCGTTCAGGCCGGGCAGGTCGTACTCCTCCGGGAGGATCACGGCGGCGGCGCACACCGGTCCCGCCAAAGGGCCCCGGCCCGCCTCGTCGATCCCGCATACCAGACCGTATTCTCCTTCCGGCTTCAGCATTCCGGTTCCTCCAGGGTGATCCTGCCCAGGCTTCCCGCCTGGAATTCATCCAGCAGCACCCTGCTCATCCGTTCCAGATCCGTCTCTCCCCCGGAGACCAGGAATCCCCGCTTCCGGGCGGCGGCCTCCAGAAGGGCGGGGCCGTCCAGCCCCTCCGTATCCCCCAGCTTGTACCGGGCCCGGAACAGCTCCCGGTATTCCCGGTTCAGCAGCTCCGCCAGGCGCAGGGCCAGGGCCTCCTGGTCCAGGATCTCCTCCTTCACCGCCCCCGTGAAGGCCAGGTGCTCCCCCACCGAGGGATCCTCGAAACGGGGCCAGAGGACGCCGGGGGTATCCAGAAGCTCCAGGCTCCGGTCCACCGTGATCCATTGTCTTCCCTTGGTCACGCCGGGTTTGTTCCCCGCCGCGGCGGCTTTGCGTCCCGCTGCCTTGTTGATGAAGGTGGATTTTCCCACGTTGGGGATGCCCACCACCATGGCCCGGATGGGACGGCTGGCCTGGCCCTTTGCCGCCAGACGCTCCAGCTTTTCCTTCAGCAGCGCGCGCATGGCCGCCGGGAGCTTCTCCACGCCCTTTCCTCCCCGGCTGTCCGCCGCCAGAGCGGCGACGCCGGAGGCGCGGTAATACCGCAGCCAGCGCTCCGTGGCCGCCGGATCCGCCAGATCCGCCCGGTTCAGCAGCACCAGCCTGGGCTTCTGCCCCAGCACCTCATCCAGCGCCGGGTTCCGGCTGGACCGGGGGATGCGGGCGTCCGTCAGCTCGATCACCGCGTCCACCAGCTTCAGGTCCCCCTCCATGGCCCGCAGGGCCTTGGTCATATGCCCGGGGAACCAGTTCACATTCACCTGATCCCGGTCAGCCACTGCTTTTTCCTCCGGCCAGGAAGGTCAGGGGCCAGATGCGGAACAGCACCTTCCCCAGCACGCAGCGGGTGTCGATCTGCCCGATGCGGCTGCTGCGGCTGTCCGTGCTCTCGTTCCGATTGTCCCCCATGCAGAAGATGCACCCTTCCTTCACGGTGACGGGACCGGTCATATCCAGCTCCCGGTGGGTGAGCTCCGCGATATAGGGTTCATCCAGCACCTTGCCGTCCACGGTGACGACGCCCTTCTTGAAATCGATCTTCACCGTCTGTCCCTCCGTGGCGATGACCCGCTTCACCAGGCTGTCGTCCCCGTAGCTGCGTTGGGTGAACACCACGATGTCCCCCTGCTTCGGGGCGGAATGGATCCGGCTGATCACGACCCTTTCCCCGTCAAACAGGGTGGGATTCATGCTGCCTCCGTCCACGGTCACGACCCGCACCACGAACAGGAAGAGCAGGATGCAGATGACGATGGCGCTGACGATGCTCTCCAGCCAGTCGTACACGCCGCTGAGAAACGAGGGCTTCTTCTCCGTATCCTTGTTTTCTTCCATGACTTCTCGCCTCCTGCATGATCCGTAATGGCAATCGATCGCGGTAAATCGGAAGGGGGCGCTGAAAGCGGCTCCTTCACCGTTCCCCGCCAAGGCCGACGATTTGCCCGATGCTCTTGATATGCTGAAGGGGGTGCCATCAGCACCCCCTTGCATTTTACAGTTTTTCCTTGACCTTTGCCTTCTTGCCGACTCTGTCCCGCAGGTAATGGAGCTTCGCCCGGCGGACCTTGCCGCGGCGGACGGTCTCGATGGACGCGATATTGGGGGAGTGGATCGGGAAGACTTTTTCGTAGCCCACGTTGTAGGCCACGCGGCGGACGGTGATGGTCTCGTTGATGCCGCCGTGCTTCCGGGCGATCACGATGCCCTCAAACACCTGAATCCGCTCCCGGTTGCCTTCCTTTACCTTAACGGAAACGCGGACCGTATCGCCCACGTTGATCTCAGGCAGCTCCGGCTTCAGATACTGATCGGAGAGCGCTTTTACCAGATCCATGATTTGTTTTCCTCCTTTCAGAGCAGGTGTTCGTACCGCGTCTGACGGCATAGGACCACCCTTATCCAAGCTGCAAGCACGCTTGCAGACTGAGGGATTTTACCATAGTCTCCCGGGAAATGCAAGCACTTTTTACGCAAATTCCTTCATTTCTCCGTCGTACAGGGCAATGCGGCGGCATTTCCGGGGCGCGGGCAGTCCGCAGCCCTCCAGGGCCCGGGAAACGTCCCCGGTGTTCACCGTGGGCTCCGCCGCCCGGATGCGCAGGCGGAGGATCTCCCCCTCCCTGTCCAGCACCCGGATATGGGGAGCGATATCCAGGGGATTCAGGCCCCGCTTGGTCTTCTTTTCCACCACCAGGGGATTTCCCGCCCGGAGGAGGCTATCCGCTTCGGCGCAGTCCCGCTCGAAGATCAGCTCCCAGTCCGCCCAGGCGATCTTCCCCGCCCCCAGCACGGGTTCTCCGGCTTCCAGCACCCGCAGGCCCTCCGGCAGCGCCGGGTTCAGAGCGGCGGGCAGGTCTGCCGGACCGGAGAGGATCTGCACGTCCAGCACCTCGCAGACGCTTTCGCACCCCAGCTGCAGGGGGGCGGCGATGCTCATCTTCGGATGGGGGTTGAAGCCCTCGGAGTGCTTCACCGGGATCCCCGCCCGGATGAAGGCCCGCTGGAAGGTGCGCAGCACGTCCAGATGGGAGAGATAGGCGGCCTTCCCCGTCTTCTCGAAACGCAGGCGCAGCTCAGGCATCGCATTTTCCTCCCTTCAGCAGGGACGCGGCTCCGCAGCCCAGGCACTGCTGCCGGCAGTCCGGGCTCACCTTCCCCTCCCGGGCCAGGCGCAGCTCCCGCAGGAGATGGGCCTTGGTCACCCCGTCGTCGATCACGTCCCAGGGAAGGTACTCCTCCTCCCCCCGCTCCCGGCGGGCGTAGAAATCCGGGTCCAGTCCCTCCTCCCGGAAGGCGGCGAGCCAGTCCTCCAGGGAGAAGAATTCCTCCCAGGCCTGGAGCCCGCCGGACTTTTCAAAGAGCCGCCGGAGCACACCGCCCATGCGCCGGTCCCCCGCCGCCAGGGCCGCCTCCACATAGCTCACGTCCTGGGCATGCCAGTTGTATGTGATGGCCTTGGTGCGGATGGCGTCCTTCAGCAGCCGCTGCCGCCGGATGAGCTCCTCCATGGAGCACTGGGGGCACCACTGGAAGGGGGTCATGGGCTTGGGAATGAACATGGAGGTGGATACGGTGATCCGCACTCCCCGGCTCCGGTTGGGACTGGCCTCCCGCCAAACCTGCCAGACCTTCTGAGCCAGGTCCGCAATGGCCAGCACGTCCTCGTCCGTCTCCGTGGGCAGACCCAGCATGAAATACAGCTTCACCCCGTTCCACCCACCGGCGAAGGCGGTGCGGCAGGATCGGAGGAGATCCTCCTCCGTCACGTTCTTGTTGATCACATCCCGCAGACGCTGGGACCCCGCCTCCGGAGCGAAGGTGAGGCCGCTTTTCCGCACCTTCTGCACCCGCTGCATCAGGTCCATGGAGAAATTGTCCGCCCGCAGGGAGGGCAGGGACAGGCTCACGCTCCGGGGCTCGCACCAGTTCAGCAGCCCGTCGCACAGTTCCCCCAGCTCCTTATAGTCGCTGGTGCTGAGGGAGGTGAGGCTGATCTCCTCGTATCCGGCATACCGGAGGCTCTCGATCCCCTGACGGATCAGCGTCTCCGCCTTTTTGGCCCGCACCGGGCGGTAGATGTATCCCGCCTGGCAGAAGCGGCAGCCCCGGATGCAGCCCCGGAACAGCTCCAGCATGGTCCGGTCATGGACGATCTCCGTGGAGGGGACGATGGTGTGCTCCGGGAAATAGACGGAATCCAGATCTTCGATGATGCGCTTCCGCACCCGCTCCGGGGCGCCCCCATGGGGAACGTGCCCCTTCATCCGTCCGTCCGGCAGGTATTCCGGGGTATAGAGGGAGGGGACGTAGACCCCTTTGATCTGCGCCGCGGCCTCCAGGAAGGCGGCCTTTGTCCAGCCCTCCTCCTTGGCCCGCATGAGCAGGGCCGCCACCTCCCGGTCCGCGTCCTCCCCTTCTCCGATGACGCACAGGTCCAGGAAGTCCGCCATGGGCTCCGGATTCATCATGCAGGCCCCTCCGGCGAAAACGATGGGGGTGAGACCGGGCCTGTCCGCGCTCTTCAGGGGGATCCCCGCCAGGTCCAGCATATCCAGGATGCCGGGGAAGCTCATTTCATATCCCACGGAGAAACCGATGAGATCGAAGTCCTTCACCGGGTCCCCGCTCTCCAGGGCATACAGGGGGATCCCCGCCTTCCGCATGGCCTCGCCCATATCCCGCCAGGGCTCGAAGACCCGCTCGCACCAGACCCCGTCCATGCCGTTCAGTATCCCGTACAGGATCCGCAGGCCCAGGTTGGACATGCCGATCTCATAGGTATCGGGAAAGCAGAGGGCGAAGCGCAGGCGCACGTCCGCTTGATTCTTCTTGATCTCCCCGTATTCCCCGCCGGTATACCGGGCGGGCTTCTGTACCCGGGGCAGGATAGCTTCCAGTTCTGGCAGCATGCCGATAACTCCCTTGATGGGGGAGCTTGCGTCCCCCAGAAATTCAAATCATCATACATGATTCTCCGGGAGAAATCAACCGTTCACCCTTTCCTCACCCGGCGGACCAGGAGCCAGGCGCTCCACAGGAGCCAGTCCGGTCTGCCCTTCAGCCCCAGACAAGCGAACAGGAGGATGCAGGCCCAGTCCAGCGCAAGGCTGATCCGCTCCGCCGGCAGGGGACCCAGGGTCAGGACCGCCAGACTCCGCAGCAGCCTGCCCCCGTCCAGGCAGGAGGCGGGCAGGAGATTCATGCCGGAAAGGGCCAGGCTGGTCTCTCCGCAGAGGCGCAGGAAGGGTTCCCCGCTTCCCCGGAGGGCAAGAGCCAGGAGCAGCCCCGCCGCCGGGCCTGCCAGGGTGCGCAGCAGCTCCCGGCCTTCGGTCTCCGCCGGAGGGCAGCGGAGGCAGAGCCCGGCAAGATCCATCCGCAGGCCCCGGGGAAGCTGACCCAGGCGCAGAAGGACCGCAGCGTGGCCCAGCTCATGGACCGCCGCCGCCAGCAGAAGGGCGGCCAGGGTCTCCCCGCCCCAGAAGAACCAGGTGAGGGTCAGGAGCAGCAGAAAGTCCCCGGCGATCTCCAGCCGGAAGGCTTCCGCCCTCCCGGAAACCCCGGATTTCGACATTTCGTTTGACATGCTCTGCCGTTCTGCTATATTATACATAGTTATCATGGCGAAATAATGGGCTGTTGCGGGGTGCGGAATGGACTATCGGGACGAGGCGCCGGAGATCCTCCGGGATTTTCTCCAGTATCATGAGGTGGTAAAGGGCCACTCCCAGGCCACCATCGACGAATACTATCTGGATCTGCGCACCTTTTTCCGCTTCCTGAAGCTCCGCCGGGGCCTGGTGCCCAAGGAGACGGAGTTTTCCGAGATCCCCATCGGGGACGTGGACCTGGGCATGCTGGCCGCGGTGACGAAATCGGAGGTCTACGATTTCCTCAGCTTCCTCAGCCGGGACCGGGTGCGGCAGCAGCGCTCCCGGGAAGCGGAATACGGCCTCTCCGCCGTGTCCCGGGCCAGGAAGCTGGCCACCCTGAAATCCCTGTACCAATATCTGACGGTGAAAACGGGCAAACTGGAGAAGAACCCCCTGGAGGGCTTCGACACCCCCAAGACCCGCCGTTCCCTGCCCAAGTATCTGACCCTGGAGGAGAGTCTTTCCCTTCTCCGCAGCGTGGGGGGACGGAACAAGGAACGGGACCGGTGCATCCTCACCATCTTTCTGAACTGCGGCCTGCGGATCAGCGAGCTCACGGGGCTGAACCTCTCCGACGTGACCGGGGACCAGCTCCGGGTCCTGGGCAAGGGGGGCAAGGAACGGGTGGTGTTTCTGAACGACAGCACCCGGGAGGCCATCGACACCTACCTGGCCCTGCGGCCCAAGGAGACGGCGACCCCCGCCCTCTTCCTCTCCGAACGGGGGGATCGGATCGCCCGGAGCACCGTCCACCGGCTGGTGAAGGTGCATCTGGGGGAGGCGGGGCTGAGTCAGGAGGGCTTCTCCTCCCATAAGCTGCGGCATACCGCCGCCACCCTCATGCTCCATAACGGGGTGGACGTACGCACCCTCCAGGAGCTGCTGGGCCATGAGCACCTGAACACCACGGAGATCTACACCCATGTGGAAAGCACGGACCTGCGCCAGGCGGCGGACGCCAGCCCCCTGTCCTCGTTCCGGCCGGAAGAGGAGGAAGAGGAAGGATAATGCTGTTTTCCAGCCTGCTGTTCCTGTTCGTCTATCTCCCGGTGACGCTGGCGGTGTATTTCCTGGTCCCCGCCCGGTGGCGCAACCTCTGGCTCTTCATCGTGAACCTGGTGTTCTACGGCTGGGGAGAACCGGTATACATCCTTCTGATGGTATTCTCCATCACCCTGAACTATGTCTCCGGCCTGCTCATCTCCCGGCGGAGGGAAAAGGGCAAGACTGTTCTCACCCTCTGCATCGTGCTGAATCTGGCCCTGCTGTTTTTCTTCAAGTACTACGATTTTCTCGCTGAGAATCTGCGGCTGATCCCCTTCCTGGCCTTTCTGACTCCCCTGGGGCTGCGGCTGCCCATCGGCATCTCCTTCTATACCTTCCAGGCCATGAGCTATCCCATCGACGTGTACCGGGGCCAGGTGGAGCCCCAGCGGAATTACGTCCGCTTCGGCACCTTCGTCGCCCTCTTCCCCCAGCTCATCGCCGGGCCCATCGTGCGGTACCGGGATATCGCGGCGGAGCTCTCCGACCGGCGGATCACCCGTTCCTCCTTCGCCTCCGGCGTGCGGCGCTTCATCCAGGGCCTGGGGAAAAAAGTCCTCCTGGCCAACGCCATCGGCGCCCTGTGGGACGTGTACAAGGCCATGGATCCCTCCGCCCTCTCCGTGGCGGACGCCTGGCTGGGGGCCGTCGCCTTCACCTTCCAGATCTATTTCGATTTTTCCGGCTATTCGGACATGGCCATCGGCCTGGGGCGGATGCTGGGCTTCGAGTTTCCCGAAAACTTCCGGTATCCCTATCTGGCGGACAGCATCACGGATTTCTGGCGCCGCTGGCATATCACCCTTTCCTCCTGGTTCCGGGACTATGTATATATCCCCCTGGGAGGCAACCGGAAAGGGCTGAAACGGCAGCTGCTGAACCTCCTCATCGTCTGGTGCCTCACGGGCATCTGGCACGGGGCCAGCTGGAACTATCTGCTCTGGGGCCTGTATTACGCCCTGCTCCTGATGCTGGAAAAGGCCTTCCTCCTCCGGCGGCTGGACCGGGGCCCCCGGTGGATCGCCCACCTCTACGCCCTGATCCTGGTGGTGATCGGCTGGGTGGTCTTCAGTCTGGAGGATCTGGGCCAGTGCGCCGGGTATCTGGCCGCCCTGTTCGGCGGCGGAGAAGGCCTGGTTTCCTCCGTCTTCCTGTACTATCTCCGGAGCTTCGCTCCTACCCTGGTGATCCTGGCCCTGTGCGCCACCCCTCTGCCCCGGCGGATCTTTGACCGGCTGCCGGAAAAGGTCCGGGGCTGCGCCGCGCCCATCCTGATGCTGGGCTGCCTGGTGCTGGTCACCGCCTATCTGGTGGACGGGAGCTACAATCCCTTCCTCTATTTCCGCTTCTAGGAGGTGCGCCGGATGAAACGTTTTTCCGATCTGACGCAGATCCTGGTCTTTCTTCTGTTCCTGGCCCTGGGGCTCGTCCTGCTGATCGCCCTTCCCCGCCGGACCTTCTCCGAGCAGGAGAACCGGGTCCTGGCCCAGCCGCCCCGCTTCCGTGTCTCCGATCTGGCCTCCGGCGCCTTTACCCAAGGTGTGGAGGACTGCATCACGGACCAGTTCCCCCTGCGGGACAGCTGGATCAGCCTGAAATCCCGCACCGAGCGGGCTCTGGGAAAAACGGAAAACAACAACGTGTTCTTCTGCCGGGAGGACACCCTCATCACCCGCTTCCCCCAGCCTGAGGAAAGCACCGTGGTTTCCGCCGTCCGGGCGGTGAACGCCCTGGCGGAGGGAACGAAGGCCCGGGTCTTCCTGGCCCTGATCCCCTCCTCCGCCGCAGTCTGGTCGGACCGGCTCCCGGCCCACGCCAACACTGCGGACCAGGAGGCGCTGATCCGCCGGATCTATGGGGAGGCTGCGTGCCCCGCGGCGGACGTCCTCTCCGCTCTGACGGAGCACCGGGACGAGGAGATCTATTACCGCACGGACCACCACTGGACCACCCTGGGCGCCTATTACGGCTATGCCGCCTCCGCCCGGGCCATGGGCCTGACCCCGGCCCCGAAGGAGAGCTTTCAGCCTGCGACCGTCACGGAGGCGTTCTACGGCACCGTGTATTCCTCCTCCGGCGTCCGCTGGGTGAAGCCGGACAGCATCAGCCGCTGGGTGGAACCGGAGGGAGTGACCGTGTACCGGGACGACGGGGAGGAGCCCTCCCCCGTCTACGCGGAGGAGAAGCTGGCCGTCAAGGACAAATACGCCTATTTCTTCGGGGGCAACACCCCCCGGATGGTGATCGAGACCGGGCAGACCGGCGGCAGGCTCCTGGTGCTGCGGGATTCCTATTCCGACTGTGAGCTGCCCTTTTTCTTCTCCCATTACAGCGAGATCCATGTGCTGGATCTGCGGTATTTCCGCCGAAGCGTGCGGGAATACGCGGAAGACAACGCCATTGACGATATCCTCATCAACTACAGTCTTTCCACCTTCCTGAGCGATCCCTCGGTCTTCCTGCTGGGGACCTGAATCCCCGGCGGTCAAAGAGAAAGGACGATGCCTATGTTCCGCAAAAACGCCCTGCCGATCCCGACGCTGGCCCTGATCCTGGCCATCGTGCTTCTGGCGTGCTCCAAACTGATCCCCATGGGGGAAACGCTGAAGCTCATCCTCTGCGTTCTCTCCTTCCTGGCTGCCGGCTACCCGCTGGCCCTGCCGATCCTGCGGGATCTCACCCGGAACAAGCGTCCGGGGTACCCTCTGCTCCTTGTCCTGGCCTGCATCCTCTGCCTCTGCGCCAATAAGCCCGCCGCCGGAGCGGCGGCCATGATCCTGTACCGGATCACCCTGCCGGTGCTGGAATGGCGGCGCAGCGCGGCGGTACGGATCATCACCCGCAGGAAGGAGCAGGCGGACCTGGGGGACCGGATCGGCGAGTTTCAGCCGGACCCCGACCCGGGAGACGATCTGGGCCGCTTCCTGAAGCTCTGGCTGCCCTACATCGTTCCGGCCCTCGCCGCCCTGTACGTCATCCTGGCCGCGCTCCTCACCAAGACGAGCATCCCCGCGATCCTGCGGCGGGCTGCCATGTTCCTGGCCCTGGGGAACGTCGTCCCCCTGTTCTGGTCCTTTGGTCTGTGTGATTTTTCTGCCTCCGTGAACGCCTGCGAGCAGGGAGCGATCTTCACCGGGGATTCCCTCTCCCGGCTCTGCGGGACGAAGCTCTGCTGTTTCCAGCTGCCGGATACGCTGGTCCGGGGAGACGCCGTGATCCAGAGCGCCATGCCGAAGGAAGTGCCTCCCGCCGCCCTGCTGGAGCTGGCCGCCTGCGCCTGGTCCTGCTCTCCCAGCCACCTGGGGGACACCCTGGCGGAGCTGCTGGGTCACCGCACGGATCCCGAGCTGCTGGAGCGGTACCAGGAGCTGCGGGACTTCGGCGTCCTGGCCCGCATCCGGGGCCGGGTGATCATCTGCGGCAGCGCGGAGTTCATGCAGCGGGCCAGCCTGCCCCTGGTCCCCTTCAAGGATCGGGAGAACACCATCCACGTGGGGATCGACGGCAAATACGCCGGCTGCATCCGCCTGAACCAGACGGAGCCGGAGGAGGGCGAGCTGGAGGACAAGATCCGTGCCTGCGGCCTCTACCGATTCGGGGATATGACCGAAGCCGGGGAAAAGCGCTTCCCGGAGGAGACGCTGCTTTACGCCTCCGGGGACGGAGACCGGGGTCCCGCCTGGGAATCGGATCTGTACGCCGCCCTGGGCGGCTGCGGAAAGGATCCGGAGATCGTCACCGCCCCCGGCGGCAGCCGGGGCGCCCTGCTGCTCCTGGGAGCCCTGCTGAACGACAAGAACAGCCGGAAGCTCTGCTTCCTCCCCGCCCTGGGGCTGAAGATCCTGCTCCTGGTGCTGGCCTTTGCGGGGTACTGCCCCGTGTGGTTCACGGTGCTGGTCGAGCTGGCGGTCACTCTGCTGGGCGGCCTTCTGGCCCGGAGAGCGCTGAAGGCAAAGCTGTGAACTTCGCTTCGATGCTGACCCGCTCCGCCGGGCTTTGCGTCCAGCAGGATGTTGCTTCATTCGCGGCTTGCGGGCCGTGAACTCTGCTGAATACATGTCGCCCCCGATCCGCGTTGTGCGGATCGGGGGCGGTTTCATGCGCAGAAACGGTGCTTGCCGATGGTGTCCTTCCCTCTTCCGGCGTTTTCATATTTTTCATCCTTTGGAACGCACGTTCCCTGACACGTCAAAAACCCCCTCCGGCCCGTCTGAGCCGGAGGGGGATATCCTTTCAACTTCAGGTTGAAGGACGCGGGGTTCAGTTGTTTGAGTCAACGACCGTGATGGTGTAGGAACCTTCATTCACGAACTTGCCGAAGAAGGTGACGACTTTCATGGTGGCGGCAGGCTCGGCGGTAAAAGCGCCGTGCCAGTAGTTGTCAGGTCCGTAGTTCCGACTCGTATCCTGCTCGATCTGCCCGATCCCGTTTTGATACTCGGAGTCCGATTCGGTATTGCCGATGTACAGGGTGCCCGCGCCGGGGATCGTGCCCTGGTTCTGCAGCACCGTGCCGTTGACGTTGAGCGTGCAGCCCTCGCCCAGTTCGATGGTGCCGGATTCAGCGTTCACGATGGTGTAGCCGGTGTTGCTTGCGGAAGCGTAAGATGAAGAGCCATCGCTCCGGGTGATCTTGATGGTACCATAGTTCTCCAGGCGGCCGTTGAAGTAGAGGTTTCTGCCGGTATGGGTGATCTTACCATAGTTTTGTGTCAGGCCGCTGAACGAGCAGTATCCGGAGCTGATAACGGAACCGGTCTCCGCAATGACGCTGGCGCCCTGGACGTACAAGGCGTCGGTAGAGGTCACCTTGCCGCCGATGGTGATGCTTTTGCTGCTGGAATAGAGCTCAAACAGGCCATTGGAGGTGACAGTGGAACCGGCCTTCAGATCGATGATCCCGTCGTTGACATACAGCTCAAAGTACCCCCTGGTGGGGACGTTGATGCGTCCGCCCTTCTTCACTACGATGCTGCCCGAGTAAGCGTAGACTTCGGTCCAGTAAGAGCGGCTCTGGTTTTCTCCCTGGCTGTTCGTGGCCAGGGTGCCTCCGTAGGCCACGGTGAAGGTCTTTCCCTGGCCGTACATATTCAATGAGGCGCCATGATTGTCATCGCCGGTGATGGTGAGCACGCCGCCGTTGCCGATGGTGAAGTTGGCGTTCCCGATCGAGAGACGCTGATCCGGGTTGAGGGTCAGCTCGGAGGTGAGGGTAACGTCCTCCGCGCCTCGGTAGTAGACGCTCTGCGTTCCCTTGGCCAGTTCCGCCAGGGTCTCCTCCCAGGTATCGCAGTAAATCGTCGTTGTGCCGGAGCTGGTGCTGTTTCCGAGCCAGAGGTAAACGCTGACCGTCTGCGTGACGCCGTTCAGAGTAATGTTCACGTTGATGGTAAGGTTGGTAAGATCCTCCCGTTCGGGACGAGCGGCGGTCAGGATGATCTTGCCGTTCTTCAGGGAGGCGCGGAAGCTGACGTTCACCTGCTCCTGCTTCGTGCTGTCCCAGTAAGAGGCGGTGACGTCGGGCACGGAACTGAAGCTCTCCCCTTTAAAGGGGGTGATCTCCACCCGGATTTTCTTATAGTTGGTACTGTAGATGTAGTACCAGGCTCCGGTTTCCTGGTCGTATCCATCGTTGAACGAGTTGCCGAAGTTGCCGCTCACGGAGAGGTACCGTTCGGGGACCCCATTGATGTAACGTCTCGACACACTGCCGCTGACGCTGCCCACATAATCGGGGATATCCTCGCCGCTGTGGTTCTTGCCGCCGGTCAGGTAGAACGCATAGGTGCCGATGCCCCGGTCCACGGGGACGATCTCCGTGGTGACCCGGGTGTCGTACAGGCTCTCCACGGTGACGCCCTTGCTCAGCTTGTTGACCTTTGAGTCCGCCGCATCCTTTACATAGACCCTGACTTTATATACCCCGGCTTCCTCAGGCGTATAGGCAAAGGTTTTCTTCGTGCTGTAGGCGCGGGTCTTGACCTTGGTCCCATCCTTGTACACGATGAAGTAGTACTGCAGCGTTCCGGTTCCGCCGGCGGCCGTTGCCGTCCAGGTGATCGTCTCGCCGACATTGGCGCTTGTCTTGTCCGCCTTGATGCTGCTGATGGTGAGCTCCGCTCCCGCGGTCACCGTGATGGCGGTGCCCAGCTTGCTGACCTTCGTGTCTGCGGCGTCCTTCACATAGACCTTCCCTTTGTATGTACCCGCCTCCGTGGGGGTATAGCTGAAGGTGTTCGCCGTGCTGTAGGCGCGGGTCTTGACCTTGGTCCCGTCCTTGTACACGATGAAGTAGTACTGCAGCGTTCCGGTTCCGCCGGTGGCCGTTGCCGTCCAGGTGATGGATTCACCCGTACTTGCTGTGGTTTTGTTCGCTTTGATTCCGGTAACCGAGAGCGGCTCTGCTGCCAATGCCCCAAACTGCAGCATTCCTGCGCACAGGATCAGGCACAGGATAAAAGCCAGCGCTCTTTTCCCTGCATGCTTCATATGATCAATCCTTTCAAATAGAATACAAAATAATACCACGATATACCAAATATCTGCGTCTCTGTATTTGTGAACGCATCACCAGTTGATATTAGCATAGTCCCATGGGGAAAACAAGGATAAATCTCCAGATATTGTCGACGCATCCGGAAAATGGAACCGCTCTCATGCGCAGAAACGGTGCTTGCCGATGGTGACGATCAAGGGACGGGACCAGATCCATTTGCTGGTGGCCGTGACGGGGTTGAAGTAATAGATGGCTCCCCCGCTGGGGTCCCAGCCGTTCAGGGCGTCCCGGGCTGCCCGGTAGGCGCTCTCCGCCACGGGCTGCTGGAACTGGCCGTCCGTCACGCAGGTGAAGGCCCCGGACTGGTAGATGACCCCGGAGATGGTATTGGGAAAGGATGGGTGCTCCACCCGGTTCAGCACCACCGCTCCCACGGCTACCTGGCCCACGTAGGGCTCTCCCCGGGCCTCGGCGGAGATGAGCCGGGCCAGGAGGTTCACGTTGTTCTCCGTGCTGTCTGCCGCCTTGACGCTGATCCCCAGGGCGCCCAGGGTCTCCGGCCCGCAGATGCCGTCCACCTTCAGGCCCCTGTCCCGCTGGTAGCTTCGCACCGCCGCTGCGGTTCGGCTGCCGTAGATCCCGTCGATGGAGGCCTTGTAGTACCCCTCCGCAGCCAGCTTTTTCTGGATCTGGGTGACCACGGAGCCGGAGGAGCCCTGCCGATAGGACGCGGCCTCCGCCCGCTGGGAAAACGTGATGAGGGCAAGATTCAGCAGAAACAGCAGCGCCAGGGCCGCGGCGGTCTTCTTTCGGTCCATATGGATCCCTCCCGAACAAATAAGTCCCTGCGCATAGCATGCGCAGGGACCTGCTTTCTAAAGCCGGAAAAATCAGAGGGCTTTGGTATCCCGTTCCTCCGTGATCTTTTTCAGGAAATCGGCATAGCTCATGTTCATCTGTTCGCCGGTGCGGGTGCGGACCGCCACGCTGCCGTCCTCCACTTCCTTGTCGCCGATGACCAGCATATAGGGGACCTTCTGCATCTGGGCTTCCCGGATCTTATAGCCGATCTTCTCGTTCCGCAGATCCGCCTCCGCCCGGAAGCCGGCCTCCTCCAGCAGCTTCACCAGTTCCTTGCAGCGGTCGCCGCTCCGGTCTGTGATGGGCATGACCTTCACCTGCACCGGGCTGAGCCACAGGGGGAAGGCCCCGGCGAAATGCTCGGTGATGACGCCGATGAAGCGCTCGATGGAGCCGAAGACCACCCGGTGGATCATCACGGGGCGATGCTTCTCCCCGTCCGCGCCGGTGTATTCCAGTTCGAAGCGCTCGGGCAGCTGGCTGTCCAGCTGGATGGTGCCGCACTGCCAGGTCCGGCCCAGGCAGTCTTCGATATGAAAGTCCAGCTTGGGCCCGTAGAAGGCGCCGTCCCCTTCGTTGATGATGAAGGTCTTGCCCATGGCGGTGATGGCATCCTTCAGGATATTCTGGTTGACTTCCCACTCCTCCACCGTGCCGATATGGTCCTCGGGCATGGTGGAAAGCTCGATCTCATACTTGAGGCCGAAGACGGAATAGACCTCGTCAAAGAGCTTGACCACGTTCTGGATCTCGTCCTTCATCTGCTCACGGGTCATGAAGATATGGGCGTCGTCCTGGGTGAAGCAGCGCACCCGGAAAAGGCCGTGGAGGGTGCCGGAGAGCTCATGCCGGTGCACCAGGCCCAGCTCGCCGCAGCGCAGGGGCAGATCCCGGTAGGAATGGGGCTCCAGCTTGTACACCAGCATGCCGCCGGGGCAGTTCATGGGCTTGATGGCGAAATCCTCTTCGTCGATCTGGGTGGTGTACATATTGGCCTTGTAATGGTCCCAGTGGCCGCTGCGCTCCCAGAGCTGCCGGTTCAGGATCATGGGGGTGGAGATCTCCACATAGCCGTAGCGCTTATGGATCTCCCGCCAGTAGTCGATCAGGGTGTTCCGCAGCACCATGCCCTTGGGCAGGAAGAAGGGGAATCCGGGTCCCTCGTCCATGAGGGTAAACAGGCCCAGCTCCTTGCCCAGCTTGCGGTGGTCCCGCTTCTTGGCCTCCTCGATCCGCTGAAGGTAGGCGTCCAGCTCCTCCTTCTTGGGGAAGCAGGTGCCGTAGATCCGCTGGAGCATCTTCCGCTTGGAGTCCCCGCGCCAGTAGGCGCCGGTGCAGCTGGTGAGCTTGATGGCGTTGCCCTTCAGCTTTCCGGTGCTCACCAGATGGGGGCCTGCGCACAGGTCCGTAAAATCTCCCTGGCTGTAGAAGGAGATGGCCACGTCCTCCGGCAGGTCCTGGATGAGCTCCACCTTGTAGGGCTCCTCCAGGCTTTCCATATACTGGATGGCCTGGGCGCGGGGCATCTCATACCGGACCAGCGGGATGTTCTCCTTGATGATCTTGCGCATCTCCACCTCCAGCTTCGCCAGGATATCCGGCGTGAAGGGGAAATCGCTGTCCACATCATAATAGAAGCCGTCGTCGATGGCGGGGCCGATGGCCAGCTTCACCTCGGGATAGAGGCGCTTCACCGCCTGGGCCAGGACGTGGGAGCAGGTATGCCGGAAGGCCAGACGGCCGCCCTCGTCCTCAAAGGTGTGGAAATTGACGGTGCAGTCGTGCTTCAGGGGCAGGGGCAGGCCGTGCACCTCCCCGTCCACGGTGGCGGACAGGACCTTCCGGGCAAAGCCCTCCGAGATCTTTTCGGCCACGTCCAGCAGGGTGCTCCCCTTTTCCACCTGGATGACGCTGCCGTCCTTCAGGGTCACGTTGATCATGTGTGATAACCTCCTTGGGCGTCCATACGAAAGACTACCCATTTGTAAATTATATCACAGGCCGTATGCCTATAATATGCCGAATATCGCGCCGATCCCCAGAGTGATCAGCAGCAGAACGGGCTGATGCAGGATATAGATCAGCAGGGCGTGCCGTCCCACAGCGGGGAAAAAGGGCACGCGGTAGGTATAAAACCCCTCCGGCAGCTTCCCCGCCCGGATCTTCTCCCCCAGCCAGGTGCCGAAGAGGAAGACGAAGAGCCAGGGAAACAGGGGAAAGTAATCCGCCGAATAAAACCCCTCCGCAATGAAACCGAAGGGAAAGAGCCATTCCGGCCCGTCGATCAGCACCCCGTTTGCCAGCCGGGCTGTCAGGACCGTGGCCAGAACGCAGAAAAGGATCATCCCCCAATCCGGCAGCCGGTCCCAGAACCGGTGGGTAAAGCCGTAAAAGAGCATACAAACCGCCAGCATATGCAGCACGCCGCAGACGATGAGGACGCCCGGCTCCCAGCCCAGCAGCTTCCCGCCCAGATGATCCCCCAGCCAGGTCACGGCGGTGAGGGCCAGGGCGATGAGCAGAAGGATCCCGCCCCGGCGGAGATTGCTGCGGGAAAAGCGGGAGGACACCCCGGACAGGAGGATGAAGCAGCCCGCAAAGATATAGTGCAGCACGTTGAATACGGGATTGGAAAAGATCCACCAGGGGGCGCCCAGAAAGGCCGCCAGGTCATAGAAGAAATGGTGGAAGCACATGAGGACCACGCAGAAGCCCCGGAGGGCGTCGATGGCCTGGATGCGTCCGCCGGATGGGGAACTCATTTGGTCACGTTGAAACGGAAGAGGACGATATCCCCGTCCTGCATGACGTAGTCCTTGCCTTCGCTGCGGATGAGGCCCTTCTCCTTGGCGGCCTGCATGGTGCCTGCCTTCACCAGATCGTCGAAGGAGACCACCTCCGCCCGGATGAAGCCCCGCTCGATATCCGTATGGATCTTTCCCGCCGCCTGGGGCGCCTTGGAGCCCTTCTTGATGGTCCAGGCCCGGACCTCCGGCTTGCCCGCGGTGAGGAAGCTCATGAGGCCCAGCAGATCATAGGCGCAGTTGATGAGCCGGTTGAGGCCCAGCTCCTTGATGCCCATCTCCTCCAGGAAGGGCTCCCGCTCCTCCTCCGGCATCTCCATCAGATCCATCTCCAGCCGGGCGCAGATGGGCATGCACTGCTCCCCCTGCTCCTGGGCGAAGGCCTTCAGCTTCAGATAGTTCTCGTTATGCTCCAGATCCGCGTAGCCGTCCTCGCTCAGGTTGGCCACGTAGATCACCTGCTTCAGGCTCAGGAGGCCGCCATCCAGGAAATAATACTGGTCCTCGTCGGCGATGGGGTAGGTCCGGGCGGGCTGGCCTTCGTTCAGGTGCTGCAGAAGGCCTTCGAAGAGATCCGCCTCGTGCTTGTATTTCTTGTCCCCCTTCATGTTCTTCCGGGCCTTCTCCAGGCGGCGTTCCACCACTTCGATATCCGCCAGCACCAGCTCCAGGTTCAGCACCTCCACGTCCCGGAGGGAATCCGCCGGTTCGTCGAAGATCTCGTCGTTGTCGAAGCAGCGCACCACGTGCACCAGGGCGTCCGTCTGCCGGACGGCGGCCAGGTACTTGTTCCCGGAGCCCTCGCCCCGGGCCAGGCCCGCGATATCCACGAACTCGATGGTGGCGGGGGTGACTTTATCCGGCTGATGGAGCTGCGCCAGCCAGTCCAGCCGGCTGTCCGGCACCTTCACGACCCCCAGGTTGGGCTTATCGTCAAAGGAGCGGTACATGGCGGTCTCCGCCTTTTCGCCGGTCATGGCGTTGAACAGGGTGCTCTTGCCCACGTTGGGCAGACCCACGATGCCTAATTTCATGTGTTAAGCCTCCCATCTCGGAAGATTAAATGAGTATAACACAGCTCCGGACTTTGTACAAGCCCGGAGCCGCAAAAACCGTCATCCGGCTCAGCCGCCGGTCTCCCCCAGCAGCTGATCCAGGTTATCCCGATAGGCCTGGAGGTCCGCCCCCACGACCATATTCCCCAACAGGTTCCCCCGGCTGTCCACAAATACCGTGGCGGGGATATACTGCACGTTCAGCAGGTCCCCCATCTCGTTACTGGGGCGCAGGACGGTATAGGTGATCCCCGCCTTGATCATGAGGGTCTTGGCGCTCTCAATGGCGGAATCCGAGGTGCCGTCCAGAAGGATGCCGACCACCTCCACGCCCCGGTCCCGGTACTCCATGTACAGTTCCTCCAGATCCGGCAGCTCCCGGATGCAGGGGGAGCACCAGGTGGCCCAGAGGTTGATCATCGTCACCTTGGCTTTCCCGAAGAGATTCTCGCTGGTCACTTTGCTGCCGTCGATATCCTTCGCGGTGAAGGAGAGGCTGGTCAGGCGGGCGTCCGTCGCCTCCTGGGCCGCCTCCTTTTTCCCGCAGGCGCAGAGGGTCAGGAGCAGGATCAGGGCCAAAGTCATAAGCTTCGCGGACTTAAACCAAAACGTTTTCATCTTGCACCTCGTTGTCGCATATCCTCACTTTGTCCATCAGGGTTTAATCAATATAACACAGCGCCGGGCTTCTTACAAGCCCGGCGCAAAAGCGTGCCGACGTCGGCATATTTACGGGATACTGCCCTCTCCTGCGAGATCGATCATCTGCCGCAGCAGATGGGCCTCCTCCGGGAAGGCCGCCAGCGCCTCCGCCCAGGCGCCGGGGTCCGCCTCGTACTGATCCCGTAGGACGGCGGCAAGGAGCTCTGCATAAGCCCCGTCTGAGCGGAGGGCGGCGGTCATCACGTAAATGTCCCGCCGGACCTGCCCTTCCCCGACTGCGGCTTGGCTTAGAGATTCATACAGGTTTTCCAACTGTCCGTCCCGGCTCAGCCTGTCCCAATCCGCCGGGGAATACTCGGACAATTCTTTCAAAAGGGCAAATCCGGGCGCTTCCTCCATGATCCCATACGTCTCCAGATCGAAGGAGCCATACCAGTCGCCTTCTCCCCAGTCGGCGGTATTCTCGTTGTAGGCCTCCATGCTCCGAAGAAGCTCCTGTCTCCGGTTCTCGGGGAGCTTGTCCATCTCCTCCCGGAGCTCCTCCGCGGGCTTTTGGGCCATGGCCCGCATGAGCCGCCAGTCACGGGTATTGCCGGAAGTGAGAAAGTACAGCTCCAGGAGCTGCTCCGTGCTCAGGCGTTCATCCGGGAAGTCCCAGCCCAGACCGTAGGGCAGCCAGACCGTAGCCCCGCCGGAGCCCATGGCCAGGAGCCGCCAGGTCCCGTCCACCAACCCCACCGTGGTTTCGCTCCACCAGGGACGCCAGCCCGCGTACGGTCCTTCCTCCAGGGCGACGCCCAGGCCCGGACCCGCCTGGAACCAGAGCTCGTTCTTCTCGTCCACGTCCAGAGCCAGACGCATGACGAAGCAGAAATTGGGAAAATCCTCCCCATAGTAGGCGTCGAACAGCTCGGCGGCGAGCACCCCCGCGCCGTAAGGCCTGCCATAGGAGCACCAATCGGGTCGGTCCAGAAGCAGGGCGGCGTACTGCTCGGATACCTGTCTCGCCACTTCCTCAAGATCCGTGACCGTGCCGGGGACGGCGATCCGGTCATAGAATTTCTCGGTCATCTCCGCCTGTCCGGCGTAGCCCAGGAAGCAGTCATAGAGGGGCGCTGTGTCATCCCCGACGGGCTCCGGTCGGAACCAGTGCCCGGTCCCGTCTCCCTCGACCCAGAGCAGCAGGTTTTCCTCTCCATAAACGGTGAAGCTCGCCTCCTCTGTCCGGATGCGCAGGAACGGGCCGGAGGGGTCCGTCGGCAGGGCCGCGGCCTCGCTTTCCGTAAGCGGGGACCATGTGTAATCCGTCTTCATACGGTAGCCCTGGGAGCTCTGTACATTGGGAACTTTGTACCGGGAGCCCGGGTAGGTGTATTCGTCCAGACGGCCGTTGGCTTCCACGGAGATTTGGAAGTCCGAGCCCTGGAGGCCGTAAGTGCCGAAGACCCGGTCCGCGGCATCCCGGAACTGCTGGGTAATCTTATCCCCAGCAGGCTCTTCCCCGCTGCTCTCCGCCGTCCGGCCTCCGGGGACGGTGAAGCTCTCCAGCATGGCCTCCAGCAGCCGGGGTTCATCCAGGATCTCCGGGGAACCGGTGATCCGCTCCGGGTCATATTGGGTGAAGACCAGCCAGAGTTTCCCGTTCTCCCCCTCGATATACCGCTCCGCCTGGCCTTCCGCAAGGGCCGGGCGCTCTGCCGTCAGCTCCTCCCGGCTCGCTGCCCGCACGGCGATGCTGGAGCCGGTGCCGTACCGGGACACCCATCGTGCCGTACCCCCGCTGCTCGCCTCCGACCAGCCTGAGATGGGGATATAGAGATACCAGCCGTCAACGTCCCAGCGGCGGGCGGGATGATTGCCTCCCGTTCCCTCGGGCAGCAGGTCCAGGGTCCAGGGCGGCAGATCCGGGCGATAGGTCCGCACGTACCAGTCGTACAGCATCTCCTCCGGGGTCTCCTCATAGTAGAAAAGTCCGCCCATGTCGTCGTTGTTGGGCCGGTCATGAAGGGGCGTCACACTGCCGTCCGGATATCGGAGCATCACCAGGGAATGGCCTCCCTGACCTTCCAGGTCATACCAGCCCTCTTCATCCATTGACATGCCCCCCACCAGGGCAATGCTGCCGGGCTCCGCATCCGGCTTCACTTCCAACACATAGCCGTACAGCTCCAGGGTCCCCTCCGGAGCCAGATCGGAAAGCTTCCCCGTCTTCTGCAGAAATACCCGGGTATCCAGCACGGGGACCGTCATCTCCCCGCCGCCGTCCGCGGCGACGCAAGTCACCTCTTTCATCTCCCGCCGCAGGGAATCCAGATAGGCCTCAGGCCGCACATACTCCCCGCTGACCGGATGTGGGGTAGCTGAAGGACCCTCCTCAGCCGTTTCCCTCCCCTTCGGTCCCGTGAAGGTCACGAGGCAGACGACGGCCGCCAGGACCAGCGCCGCCGCCAGGGCAATGAACAGGGGCTTTCTGTGCTCCGCGATCCGTCGGATCCGGTCCTTCATCTGCCGCTTCCCCGCGGTCATGGTGGTGGCGGTGAGCACGGGATTCCCCGCCCGGCCCACGGGGATGAGCTTCAGCAGCGTCTCCCCATAGGGGATGCGTTTCTCCTCCCCCAGCCTTCGCAGAACGCCCTCGTCGCAGGCCAGCTCGCAGTCGATCCTGCTGAAGTGGGCCGCCAGCCATACCAGTGGATCGAACCACCAGATCACCAGGCACAGGCTCCGCAGCAGGGACCACAGGGGATCCAGATGCCGGGCGTGGGTCTCCTCATGGGCGATCACGTACCGCAGGGTCTCCGGGTCCTTCGCCGCCGCGCTGGTGACATAGATCTTTGGTTTACATAACCCAAACAGACAGGGGGACGGGATATCGTCGCAGAGATAGACCGGGTACCGGCTCTCCGCCCCCTCCAGGGACACCCGGGTACGCCGGAGTTTTAAGGCAAAGCGGAGATTTTCTGCCAGGAACAGGAGGGCCATAAAGCCCATGCCTACGTACCACATGAGACGCAGGGCGTCCTGAACCGTGAGGCTGCTCATCATTCGCACATAGGCTCTGTCGTCCAGCTCGCTGTCGCTGAAGGCGGACAGGTCCTCCCCCGCGTTCCGCGCCTCTTCCATCACCTGCTCGTATGCCCTGGTGTAACTCATACGGGGCATGTTTTGCTTGTAAGCCTCGGACGCCGTCTCCCAAACCTGCGTCTGCTTCACCGGCTCCGCCGCGGTGAGCACGCTGTACTTCAAAGCGGGCAGGTTCGCCGGGATCAGCAGCCGCAGGAGCACCAGGGCCCACAGGGCGTACTGGGCCCGGCGGGAGATGGTCCTCCGGAACAGGAGGCGCAGCAGAAGCACCGCCGGGATCAGCACGGAGGAGGTGATGAGGATCTCCTTCATTTCCCCTCCCCTGCCTTTCTCAGGATGGCCGAAAGCTCCTCGATGTCCTCCCTGCTCAGAGCGTGATCCTCCACCAGGGC
>JAEEGI010008915.1_pt1 | contig 22076 bp, 14 predicted proteins | sample 8958751 | NCBI WGS metagenome assembly JAEEGI01 (sample SAMN16246545, study PRJNA631951) | gut metagenome | biome: gut microbiome; feature: rumen; material: KS-attached | host: Bos | place: Iran: Karaj | collected 2018-10 | reverse complement strand
CTGAATTTGGTGTCTTCTTCGAGCATTCCCAGGTAGGAATTGTAACGCTCGGCGCTGATCCTTCCCTCATCCACGGCGGCCTTGACCGCGCAGCCGGGCTCGTGGGTATGCGTGCAGGGGGTGAAGCGGCAGTCCCTGGACGCCTTCAGCATCTCGGGGAAATAGAGGGCGATCTCTTCCTTCTTCAGGTCCACGAGGCCGAAGCCCCGCAGCCCGGGGGTGTCGATCAGGAAAGCATCGTCACGGGTGCGGTACATCTCATACAGGGAAGTGGTGTGCTTGCCCTGGAGATGGACTTCCGAGATCTCGCCGACCTTGGGGTCCAGGGCCGGGTCGATGGCGCGGATGAGGCTCGACTTGCCCACGCCCGATTCGCCGGAAAGCAGGCAGACCTTGCCGCGGGTGGCTTCCCGCAGGGCGTCGATCCCTTCGAGCGTGACGGCGGAAGTCTCGATCACGCGGTACCCAGCGCCCTCGTAGATGCGCCGGAAGGCGGAGACCTGCTCCGGGATCTCGTCCCGGTAGAGGTCCACCTTGTTGAGCACCAGGGTGACGGGCACGCCGTAGACCTGGCAGGTCACCAGCAGGCGGTCCAGGAAGGGCAGCTTGATCTCCGGGAACCACAGGGAGACGACAAGGAAGGCCTCGTCGACGTTGGCTGCGATGACATGGGCCTGGCGCGAGAGGTTGGTGGAGCGGCGGATGACATAGTTCTTGCGCGGCAGCACTTCCAGGATGGTTGCCGGATGCTCGGGCGTCGGGTCCTCCGCGAAGGCATAGCGTACGCGGTCGCCGACTGCCACGGGATTGGTCGCAACCCCGCCCTTGAGCCGGATACGGCCCCGGAGCACCGCCGGGATGAGATTCCACTCCGGCAGTTCGCTCAGCAGGTACTGGCTGCCCGTATTCTTGACGACGGTTGCGGTTCCGCTCTTTTCCATAACGTACAAAGATACGAGTTTTCTGCTTATATTTGTATGGCTAACTATTGTCCCCATGATTGAAGACCGCATCCTGGACCGGGCCGTCACCGACCTGTTCGCCGATATCGCTTTTCCGCAGGAGCCCGCTGGGCTTTATGACCCCTTGCGCTATATGATCGCCATCGGCGGCAAGCGCATCCGCCCGAAACTCTGCCTGCTGACCTATTCGCTCTTCCGCGATGCGCTTACACCCGGCGTGCTGGAGCCGGCCGCGGGGCTGGAGGTCTTCCACACGTTCACCCTGATCCACGACGACATCATGGACCGCTCCCCGATGCGCCGCGGTTGTGACACGGTCTGGAAAAAGTGGAATGAGGACACCGCCATCCTGTCCGGTGATGTGATGTGCATCGACAGCTACCGGCGTATCGCCCAGGCCCCGGCTTCCGTCCTGGGCGCCGTCCTGGCCCTGTTTACCCGGACGGCCGCCGAGGTCTGCGAGGGGCAGCAGCTGGATATGGACTTCGAATCGGTCCCGCAGGTCCCGATGGCGGATTACATGAAGATGATCGGACTGAAGACCGGTGTCCTGATCGCCTGCGCGGCCCAGATGGGCGCCTTGATCGGCGGCGCTCCGGCGGAGGTGGCAGACCGGATCTACGGATACGGTTTCCGCCTGGGCCTGGCTTTCCAGGTCGCAGACGACTATCTTGACACCTATGGCGACGAGGCCGTTTTCGGCAAGCCGATCGGCGGGGATATCGTCAATAATAAGAAGAGCTGGCTGTTGACCCGGGCGCTGGAGAAGGTCCATTGCCGGGAAGCTTTGCTGAAAGCGATGGAACTGCCTGTCGGCACGGCGGATGAACGGGCCGCCAAGATCGCGGCGGTGCGCTCCATCTACGATGCCGCCGGAGTGGGAGAAGACGCCCGCGCCGAAGTCCGCCGCCTCAGCGACGAGGCTCTCGCCGCGGTTTCAAGCCTTGATGCCGCCATCGGTCTTCCGGGCACCGCTGCCTTTGACCGCCTCCGTGACTTCGCCGACCGTCTCGTCTCCCGCGCGAAATAATCCGCTGGCCACCGACAGGCAGGGCCTTCAAGAGAGCATTCCCCGTAAGGGTACTTTCCTGCTCTCCTGAAGGCCCTGCCTGTCGGTTGGCGCAAGGCTTACAACTTCAGGCTGAGGCCGCCGAGGACGGTGATGCCGGGCTCGGGGAAGCCGTCCATGGTCTCGTAGAGTTGGTTGAGGAGGTTGATGCCGCGGACAAACAGCTCGAAACGGTCCGTGACCCGGAAGCCGGCGCGGGCCTTCAGGTCCACGTACTGCGCCGTGCGGGCATTCTCCCCGGTGGTCAGATACAGTCCGGAGATTCCCATCGCGCCCAGGTCGAAATAGAAGCGGCCAGGAGTCCAACGGCCACCCAGCCAAGCCTTGTGGACGGGGGCCCCGGTATAGATCTTCTCCATGTGGAGGTAACTGTAGTTGGCATTGAAGGAAAGGTTCTTCGCGACTTTCCAGTCCGCGGCGAACTCGGCGCCCAAGTTGGCGAAAGCGCCCACGTTGCGGTTCTGCCGGACACCCTCCACGACATTCACTTCGATGATGTTGGAGCCCTTGGTATAGAAAGCGGTCGCTTCGACGTTCAGGCGTCCGTCCAGGAAATGCTGCCCGACGGTGAAATCATAGCACCATGCCTTTTCGGGCAGGAGGGCCTCATTGGCCACGGCGTACATATAGAGCTCGCGCATGTTGGGCATGCGGAAACCCTTGGAAGCGGAGATCTTGACAGTGGTCCCGCCCGCCGGCGTCCAGGTGGCGCCGAACTGGGGGATCCATTCCACGCCATAAGTGCTGTGGCGGTCCAGACGGATACCCGCGCTGAAAGTGAAGGCGCCCAGGGTCTGTTTGTCCAACAGATAAACGGCCTCCTCATTGAGATGCTTGTGGTTGGCGTAGATTTCCTTGACCGGGTTGCGGAAGGCGTTGCCGCCGTAATAAAGGTAATCCAGACCGGCGGTAAGACCGTTGCCCTGCCAGGGGGTGAAGGTCTGGTAGGCGGTGAGGCCGGCCGTGAAGTCGGTGCCGTGGAAGAGATATTCCTGGGCGGGCTTGTCCGCCGTGTGACCGTCGTTGATGATGTGGTTGCCCCAGTTGTAGAAGAGGTCAATGGCGCCGGAACTGCAGTGACCGTGATTCTCCAGGGCGACGCCCGCCATGCCGCGGATCGTGTTGGCCGTACCGTCCAGCATCGGGGCGGAGACGGGGCCGGGATTCTGTGAATAAGCGTCGGAGAAACTCACGCGCGCCTTGGCTTTCCATACATCGGTGAGTTGGTAACCGGCATTGATCATCCCGCCGATGGAGTTGAAGGCGGAATTGTCCCGGTGACCGGCGGTCCGGTCGGCGCTGATTGTACTGACGAGGGTGAAGCGACCTTGTTTGTAGCTGTCGGTGACATTGCCGCGGAAGGTTCCGAAGGATCCTCCCATCAGCTTGACATTCAGTTCATTGCCGTCCTGCAAAGGCTGGCGCGTGATGATGTTGATGGCTCCGCCCATCGCGTTGGATCCGTAGAGGACGGAAGCGGCTCCGCGGGAGACTTCCACGCGGGCGGCATTGCCGGCGAGGTATTCATCTGCCACGGGGTGGCCGTAGATGGACTCGAACTGGGGATGGCCGTCGATCAGGATCGCGACACGCCCGCTGCCGGCACCGAAACCGCGCAGGGAGATCGCTCCGGCCGCGCCGTTGGAGACGCTGTAGCCCGTGACGCCGCGCGAGGTGATGAAGAGGCCCGGGACCTGCTCCATCAGGGACGGCATCAGGACATTCTCATCGCTGGTTTCCAGGGTTTCCCGGCCCACGACGCTGATCGGAGCGGGAATCTGGTCCCGGAGCGCTGAGACGCGTGTTCCGGTCACGACTGAAGTGCGGAGGGTGTCGGCCTGGCCGGCATCCGGGGTAGAAGTATTTTGGGCGTACAGTCCGGCGCAGAGGGCCAGGCAACTGAAGAGCAGGGCGGTTCTTTTCATGACAGGTATTTTTCCGGATGCAAAGAAACAATCAATTATTTATTGTAATTTTGCTGTGCGTACCATTTTGTTTTGCTGACAATGCCATCTTATCAAGACTCGCGGGTTCTGGCCTATTACGGCATCTCCTTTTCCTGTATCCATGACGAGACGATCCGGGAGACCTTCTCCCTGAAGGACCATGCCCTGATCCATCTGATCGGGGGCACTTTGGAAATCTCCGGACCGGAACGGACCCTTTCCCTCGCGCCGGGGGAGTGTATCTTTGTCCGGAAGGACTGCAATATCACCCTGGCGAAATCCTGCGGACCGGCGGGGGAGCCCTACAAGGCCGTGACGATGGTCTTCGACCGCGCCTTCCTGCTCGCGTTCTATCGCCGTTCCCGTCCCGAAATCATCCCGGTCAGCGCGGTGCGGACGGAGAACCCGTTGCGCAAGATCCCGGCGCGCCCGGATGTATCCGGCCTGTTCCAGTCGCTGCTGCCCTATTTCTGGTCGGCGGAGAAGCCGGACCGGGACTGGGCGGACATGAAAAAGACGGAAGGCCTGCGCTGTCTGCTCAAGACCGACGCCAATCTGTATGCATCCCTCTTCGACTTCACCAGCCGCTGGAAGATCGACCTCCGTGAATTCATGGAGGAGAACTATATGATGGAACTGTCGCTCTCGGATTTTGCCAATTTTTCGGGCCGGAGCCTCTCGGCTTTCAACCGCGATTTCCGGCGCCTGTTCGGGATGCCGCCGCAAAAATGGCTGATCGGCAGACGCTTGGCACTGGCCCGCGAACTGTTGCAGTCCGGGGACATGCGGGTCCAGGATGCGATGGCGGATGCGGGCTTCAGCAATCTCTCTCATTTTTCCCGGATCTACAAGGAAAACTTCGGCTATCCGCCGAGTGAAGAGAAAAAGGAAAGCTAGTGCGAAAACTCAAAAAAAAACGTTATATTTAACGGAATAAAAACTAATACCTATGGCCAAGAACACCTATGATTGGAAATACGTCTCCCTGGGAGGCGTTCCCCGCGTCCAGATTGCCAGCGGCGAGGATATCGCCCATCTCGGAGAGCTGGACCAGAAGAAATGGACCGTCCTGAGCTGCCCGGTGAAGGGGCTCGAGTTCGATGAGAAGACCCTTTCGATGATCGACACCGACGGCGATGGCCGTGTCCGCGTCGCGGAGATCATCGCCGCCGCCGAGTGGCTGACTTCCGTCCTGAAAGACAAGGACGCCATCCTGAAAGGGGAGGATACCATCCCGCTCGCACAGATCGATACTGACTGCGAGGCCGGCAAGAAGCTTTTCGATTCTGCCAGGCAGATCCTTTCCAATCTGGGTCTCGAAAAGGACAGCATTTCCGTGGCGGATACCTCCGACAGCGTGGCCATTTTTGCCAAGACCAAGCTCAACGGCGACGGTGTCGTCACTCCGGCTTCCACCGATGACGAGGAGCTGAAGAAGACGATCGAGACCATCGTTTCCACGGTCGGCAGCGCGACAGACCGCAGCGGCGAGGAGGGTGTCAACGAGGAGATCGTGGAGAAGTTCTACGCCGCCCTGGCCGACTACGCCGCCTGGCTAGATGCCGCGGAAGCGGACCTGGAGGCCGTGCAGCCTTATGGAGCGGATACTTCCGCCGCCCTGGATGCGGTCAATGCCGTCCGGGACAAGGTGGCCGATTATTTCATGCGCTGCAAGCTCATCAACTTCGACGAGGCCGTTTCGGACGCCCTGGATGTGTCCGTGGAGAAAGTCAGCGCCATCAGCGGGACCGACCTGGTCGCCAACGAGGCCGAGATCGCGACTTATCCGCTGGCCCGCCCTGACAAGGAGACCGTGCTCCCGTTGAAGGCCCTCAACCCTGCCTGGCAGGCCGCTTTTGCGAACCTTAAGGCCCTTGTTCTGGACAAGGATTTCCCGGGCAAGGACGAGCTCACCGAGGCCGACTGGCTGGCCGTATTGGACAAGTTCAAACCCTATACCGCGTGGATGGACGCCAAGAAGGGTTCCGAAGTGGAGCCTCTGGGCGGAGACGGCATCCGTGCTTTGCTCGCCGCCGACAAGAAGGCGGCCCTGCTGGAACTCATCGCAGAGGATAAGGCCCTGGAGGAAGAAGCGGCCGGAATCGATGCCGTGGATAAGCTCACGCACCTGAACCGCGACTTCTTCCGCCTGCTGAAGAACTATGTCAATTTCTCCGAGTATTACGGGCGCAATGGCGAGCCCGCCGCGATCTTCGAGGTGGGCAAGCTCTACATCGACGAGCGTTGCTGCAATTTCTGCGTTCGCGTGGAGGATATGGGCAAGCATGGCGAAATGGCCGGCCTGAGCAACATGTTCCTGATCTATTGCACCTGCACGCAGAAGGCTACGGGCAAGACGATGAATGTCGTCGCCGCGATGACCGCGGGCGACACCGACGACCTGCGTCCCGGCAAGAACGCCCTGTTCTATGACAGGAACGGCGGGGACTGGGATGCCGTCGTGACCAAGGTGGTCGAGAACCCGATCAGCATCCGCAAGGCTTTCTGGACGCCTTACCGCAAGCTGGCCAAGTTCATCTCCGACCGGATCGACAAATCCGCGGCTGACAAGGATACCGCGGCCGTCGCGAAATTGCAGACCGGCGCTGAAGCGGGCGTGCCCGCCGCTCCGGCCGCCAAGCAGCCTTTCGACATCGCCAAGTTCGCCGGCATCTTCGCCGCCATCGGCATGGCCGTCGGCGCCCTGGGTGTCGCCCTCTCTTCCATCTTCAAGGGCATCTTCGCCCTCAAGTGGTGGCAGGTCCTGCTCGTGGTCGTCGCGATCATGCTGATCATTTCCGCACCCGCCTGCTTCATCGCCTGGCGTAAGCTGCGCCGCCGCAACCTGGGCCCCGTGCTCAACGCGAACGGCTGGGCCGTCAACTCCAGGGCCCTGATCAACATCCTCTTCGGCAAGACGCTCACCTCCGTGGCGAAGTATCCGGCCGTCAGGGGTAGGGATCCCTATCGCCCGTCGGTCTGGCGCAGGGTCCTGTGCTGGCTGGTCGCCCTGCTTCTGGTCGCGTTCGGCTGCCTGTACTTCACCAACAACCTGAAGTGGATGGGCATCGAGCGGAAAGCGAAGGTCGAGGCGGTGGAAGAAGCGCCCGAGGCAGTGGAAGAGGCGGCCGTCGAGGCTGCGGAAGCGGTGGAAGCGGCTGCCGAAGCCGCCGAAACTCCGGCCGAATAAAACGTAACTAAATCCAAAAACTCATCATTATGGCACAAGGTATTTATGATGCCCGTCAGTTGGGCAAAGGCAAAATGACGGTCCTCGGACTCCAGCACATGTTCGCCATGTTCGGAGCCACGGTCCTGGTACCTGCGATCACGGGCCTGTCCGTGTCGGCGACGCTTCTCTTCGCCGGTCTGGGCACGCTGCTGTTCCACTGGATCACGAAGTTCAAGGTGCCCGCCTTCCTGGGATCTTCATTCGCCTTCCTCGGCGGTTATGCCGCCGTGGTCGAGATGGGAGCCAAGACGGGAATGCCTGCCGCACAGGCGCTTCCGTATGCGTGCATCGGCGTATGCTGCGCCGGTTTGCTGTATTTCGTGCTGGCCGGCCTGATCCGGGCCTTCGGTATCCAGAAGGTCATGCGCTTCTTCCCGCCCGTCGTGACCGGCCCGATCATCATCGCCATCGGTCTGACCCTGTCCGGCAGCGCCATCGCCAACTGCAACGCCAACTGGTGGGTGGCCCTCGTGGCCCTCGCCACTGTGGTGATCTGCAATATCTGGGGCAAGGGAATGATCAAGATCGTCCCCATCCTGCTGGGCGTCATCGTGTCTTATATCTTCGCCGCCTGCATCGGCCAGGTCGACTTCTCCTCCGTCCGCGAGGCGGCTTGGATCGGTCTGCCGTTCAAGAGCCAGGACACCGTCCTGTCCGTGTTCCAGAATCCGAATTCTTCCCTGGTTTGGGGCGCCATCTTCACCATCATGCCGATCGCCCTTGCTACGATGGTCGAGCATATCGGTGACATCTGCGCAATCTCCTCGACGACCGGGATCAATTATCTCGAGGATCCGGGCCTGCACAGGACCCTGATGGGTGACGGTGCCGCGACGATGCTCGCTTCTCTCTTCGGCGCTCCCGCCAACACGACTTACGGCGAGAATACCGGCGTGCTGAACCTGACCAAGGTATTCGATCCCCGCGTGATCCGCATCGCGGCCGTCTTCGCCATCCTGTTCTCCTTCAGCCCGAAGTTCGCAGCTGTCGTGAGCTCGATGCCGGCCGCCACCATCGGCGGTATCTCCCTGATCCTCTACGGTATGATCTCCGCGGTCGGTGTGCGTAACATCGTCGAGAACCGCGTGGACTTCACCAATTCCCGCAACGTCATCGTCGCCGCCCTGATCCTGGTCCTTGCGATCGGTATCAAGTACGGTGCGGGCGATGCGATTTCAATCGGATTCACCAGCCTCAGCGGCCTGGCCGTCGCTGCCCTGGTGGGCATTATCCTCAATGCTATCCTGCCGGGCAAGGATTATGAGTTCGGCACACGCAAGGAGGGGGATTCCGCCGTCAATTTCGGCGATCCCGACCACAAATAGCAGATGAAAAACATAACTTTGAAAGATAACTGCGCCCGATATACCCTCGCGGACGAGGTCCGGGCGCAAGGGATTTATCCCTATTACCGTCCCATTTCCTCGGGCCAGGATCCCCTTGTCCGGATGGCAGACGGAAAAGAGGTGCTGATGTTCGGCTCCAACTCTTATCTTGGCCTTTCCGATGATCCGCGCCTCAAGGAGGCCGCCATCAAGGCCATCGAGAAATACGGGACCAGTTGCTCCGGAAGCCGCTTTCTCAACGGGACGCTTGACCTCCACGAAGAGTTGGAGGCCAAGCTCGCCCGTTTTGTGGGAAAGGAGGAGGCTGTCACCTACAGCACCGGTTTCCAGGTCAACCTGGGCGTGGTGAGCTGCCTGTCTCCCCGGGGGACTTATGTGTTCCTGGATGCCCTGGACCATGCCTGCATCATCGACGGCAGCCGCCTGGGTTTCGCCGATGTCCGCAAGTTCCCCCACAACGACATGTCTGTCCTGGAGCGCCGGCTCCGGGGGACGCCGCGCCATGCGCAGAAACTGATCGTCGTGGACGGCATCTACTCGATGGAGGGCGACATCGCGCCGCTGCCCCAGATCGTGGAGCTTTGCAAAAAGTACAACGCTTCCGTGATGGTGGACGACGCCCACGCCTTGGGTGTGATCGGAGAGAACGGATCCGGCACTGCAAGCCATTACGGACTGACGGCCGAGACCGACCTGATCATGGGAACCTTCTCCAAGAGTTTCGGTTCGCTGGGTGGTTTTATCGCCGGGGACCATACGGTCATCGACTTCATCAAGCATAATTCCCGTTCGCTGATTTTCAGCGCCTCGATGACGCCCGCCGCCGTGGCGGCCGCATCCACCGCGCTGGACATCATGATCAGCGAACCCGAGCGCCGGGAGCATCTCTGGGAGGTCACGCGCCATGCGCAGGAAGCGTTCAGGGCAGCAGGTTTCGACATCGGGCACACGCAGTCGCCGATCATCCCGCTTTTCGTGCGGGATACGGTCAAGGCGATGACGGTCGTCAAGCTGGCCTATGAGAAAGGCGTTTTCATCACACCGGTGATCGCGCCGGCCGTTCCGGAGAAGGATGTGCTGATCCGTTTCGCCCTGATGGCGACGCATTCTCTCGCCCAGGTGGACGAAGCGGTGGAGGTGCTGACCGGCATTTTCAAGGAACTGGGTATCATTGCATAGTATGGTTATCCTCATCACGGGCATCACGTCCGGTTTCGGCCGGGCGATGGCGGAGCGGCTCGCCGCCGACGGACATAAGGTCTATGGTACTTTTCGCCGGGAGTCTGAAAGGCTCCCCGGCGTCGTTTATCTGCGGGCGGATGTTTCTTTTCCGACCGATTGTGAGAATGTCGTGAAGAAGGTCGTGGAGGCCGAAGGCCGGCTGGATGTCTTCATCAACAACGCCGGCATGGGGATAGGCGGCCCATTGGAGTTTTCCTCCCTTGAGGATGCGCAGAAGCAGATGGACATCAACTGGATGGGAATGGTGCGCATGCTCCATTACGTATTGCCGGTGATGCGCCGGCAGGGAGGAGGCAAGGTGCTGTGCTTCAGTTCGATCGGGGGCCTGATGGGCTTGCCGTTCCAAGGCTTGTATTCAGCTTCGAAATTCGCCATCGAGGGCTATTGCGAGGCGCTCCGGCTGGAGACGCAGGGCTGGGGCCTGAAGGTCGTCGTGATCGAACCGGGAGATTTCGCGACCGGTTTCACGGGCAGCCGCAAGAGTGTCTCGGATCCCGAGGCGGATGCAGCCTATCCGGCCTGGGCCCGCGCCCTCGCTTCAATCGAGAAGGACGAGACCGGCGGCTTGAAACCCGAGTATCTGGCGGAAAAGGTCGCCAGGATCGTCAAGATGAAGCGCCCGCGCTACCACTATGTCATCTCCACCCTGGAGCAGCGGCTTTCCGTGACCTTGAAAAAGATCCTTCCGCCTTCCTGGTTCGCAAAGATCCTGGGGAGCTACTATAAACTCTAGCTATTGATGCGCAGGTGGCTCGTGTCAGCGCTGTTCCTGGCGCTTTGTTCTCTGGCTGCGGCGCAGATGCATCCGAGCCAGAATCGGGTGGATTGGCGCTGCGACCTGGGTTTCCAATACTACTTTGACAATCGGGAGTATGACGCCTCGGAGCCCTATCTGCTGCCGTCGGGGACGACGCATGCGGCAGTGCTGACGCCGACGCTGAGCGCGCAGTGGCGGCCGTCTCGGCGGGTGCGGCACAGCCTCACCCTGGGGGCGGACCTCCAGCATGACATGGGCGCTGGGACCTGGGCCGGAACCTTCCGGGAGGGGATCCTGTACTACGATGCCCGGGTCCGGGGAGAGAATGGGGTCTTCGAAGGCGTGGCGGGCATCTATCCCCGTACGCTGATGAATTCGTACTTCTCCGAGGCCTTCTTCTCGGACCTGAACCGTTTCACGGACCGTAATTATGAAGGCGTGCTGCTGAAATGGACGGCCTGCCGCTTCCGGACAGAAACGGCCCTGGACTGGCTGGGGCAGCGTGGATATGATCGCAAAGAGCGTTTCCAGATCATCAGCGCCGGTACCTGGCAGGTGGCCCGTGTCCTGTCGCTGGGCTGGGCGCTGGATTATTACCATTACGCCGGCTCGGAACTGGCTCCGGGTGTGGTGGACCACGGCCTGCTGGAGCCCTGGCTGAAACTGGACCTCGCGCCGGGCACGGAGTGGCAGGAGATATCCCTGCGTGCAGGCGCCTTGCTCTCTTACCAGTGGGACCGGCGGCGCGCTGACCGGCCTTCAACGCCAGGTGGCGCGGAAGTGACGGCGACGCTCCGGCGCTGGAATGTCACCGTGCAGAACAATGCTTATTTCGGTGGTGACCTGCTGCCGCTGTATGACGGTGTGGACCTGGCCGGCCACCCTTATGGCGAGCAACTCTATTTCGGGCACCGTTTCTATTTTGGCTTTTATGACCGGACGCTCGTTTGCTGGGAGCCCCGGATCGCTCGTTCGGTGCGGCTCCGGATCGGTGCCCGTATCCACTTCACTTCCAATGGTTTCATGGGCTGGCAGCAGACGGCCGGACTGCGTTTCGACCTGGGCACATCCCTTCGGAAGAAATAAAAAAGGGGGAGTTTTAATCCCTTTTTAGTATTATTCATAGGGATTCAGATTTGGATTGATTATCTTTGCAAACTTTATTATAATAAAGTACCACATTGATAATCGACAGTACTGATAGCCCATGACATTCCGGCTTAAGAAGTTCCGCGCAGCAGCGATTGCCGCGTTGGTGGTGCTCTTCTCTTGCACCTGTACGCCGCAGACTCCTGCGGACAATCCTGAGAAAGAAGAGGGTAAATCGATTAACGTAACCGGTGTCCAGATCACCCGTGCCGACTTGGAACTGTATGTCGGCGAAGGGTTCCATCTGGGGGTACGGATTACGCCTTCCAATGCAACCAATCCCCGCGTAACCTGGAGTTCCGACAACGAGTCCGTCGCGACGGTTTCCCGTGAAGAGGGCCAGGTGAAGGCGGTCGCCGCCGGCCAGGCCGTCATCACGGCTACGACCGTGGACGGCGGATTCACTTCAACCTGCCCGGTCAAGGTGCTTTCCAAGTCCGACCCGGAGCCGCCGACCCCGCCTACGCCTCCGACACCCTCCGATCCTGGCAAACCAACTGCTTTTGGTGCGGTCCCGACCGATGGTCAGCTGGCCTGGCAGCGCCGCGAGTTGCTGTTGTTCTACCACTACGGGCAGGCCACCTTCTCCGGCTATGACGGCGAGAACGAGGCCTCCCGCATCGGCATCGGCCAGTGGACTGAAGACCTGCTGCTCAGGAATTACAAGCCTTCCACGATCGACACCGACCAGTGGGTGAAAGTGGCTGCCGACAACGACTTCGGCGAGATCATCATCACGGCCAAGCACCACGACGGTTTCTGCCTCTGGGACAATCCCGAGAGCACCACTGACGTGGCAAACGCCAAGTGCTCCAACCATACGGATGTACTGCAGGGCCTGCGTGAGGCCTGCAACAAATACGGCGTCGCGATGGGCATCTATCTTTCCCCTTGGGACCGGATGATCGAGACGGCGGGCCTGAGCCTGAGCGTCTATGAGACGAAATACAAGAATGCCTTGAAGGACCTGATGACCCGCTACGCCCCGGTGGTGGAGATGTGGTTCGACGGCAACCATGCCGGCGGATTCAACTGGCCTTCGGTCAACCAGGTGGTCTTCGACGCCAATCCGGAGTGCGTCATCTTTTCCAACGGCGGCCCTGGCTGCCGCTGGGTCGGCAATGAGAACGGCGACGCCCGGGAGACGAACTGGGCCACGCTGGATATCGCTGGCCGCGGCCTGTCTCCTTCCAACCTGCCGGGCGATTACGGCTCTTATCTGGGTAGTGGCGACGAGGGTGCCGCTTCCTGGTGCCCGGCCGAGTGCGACTTCTCCATCCAGGCGATCGGCGACCGCAACGGATGGTTCTACGGTGCGAACGACAGCCGCAAGAGCGCCCGCGACCTGATGGATCTCTACTACAAGAGCGTGGGCCGCAACGGCGTCTTCCTGATGAATGTCCCGCCGTCGAACCAGGGTGTCATCGACGCCAAGGAAGTCAAGGTCATCGAGGAGTTCACCCGGATGCGCCGGCAGATTTTCGGAAAGAATCTCGCTGACGGCGCGACGGCGACCGCTTCGGCCGTGCGGGGCAACAATAATGAGAAATACGGCCCCCAGCTGATGCTGGACGGCGATTACGACCACTATTTCTGCACAGATGACGGCGTGACCGAGGTGCAGATCGAAGTGGCACTGAACGGCGCGCAGACCTTCAACCGCGTGCAGTTGCAGGAATACATCCCGCTGGGACAGCGCGTGAAGGGCTTCGAGATCGAGGTGCGTCGGAACGGTTCCTGGACGACCTGGGGCCGCGGCACGACCATCGGCTGCAAGCGCATCCTGACCGGCAGTTCCGTGACGGCGGATGCCGTGCGCATCAAGATCACGGCTTCCCGGGCCTGCCCGGTCCTCAACGGTTTCGGTCTCTTTAACGATACGGTCTCTGGCTTATGAGGAAATGGATGATCCTGCTGGCTGCCCTCGTGCTGACGGTCGCCTGTGCACCCAAGGACGGGATCCGTACGATCCGCACCGCCCCCGACCGGGAGGCGGACCTGGGCAAGATCCGGGAGATCGACGGTCCGGTGACGGTCCGGCTCGTGGTGCGCAACGAGTATGCGGATACGTTGTATCCTGTGTACGTCCATACGCCATGCGGCTGTACGGAAGGCCGTTTTGACCCGAATCCGGTCGCACCGGGTGCCGATGAGACCATCGAGGTGACCTACAATCCCGCCTACCGGCCCGGTCCGATGATGGAGCAGATCCAGGTGTATTATGACCATTCCCCGGTCCAGATGCGCACCTTCGTCATCAAGGGCGAGGTGACCGGATACAACCACCCGATCGAGGAAGACCGGCCTTACAACTTCGGCGGCGGCCTGTATATGAGCCACATGCTGCTCCATTACGGCGTCCGTCAGCCCGGTGAGACGGCGGATTTCTTCTTCCGTTACGGCAATGGCAATACGCACAAGTCCACGCTCACTTTCGACGTTCCGGAAGAGTGGAAGCCTTACCTCGGGCTGCGTTCTCCCGGCCGGATGAAGGCGGACCAGCGCGACACGCTCCATGTGGGATTCACGATGCCTGCGGGGGTTGATTCGGTGGACTTCACCGTGCAGCCCTTGATGGACGGCCGCCCCACGGAGCAGGTGCTGACCGTCCGTGCTTATCGAAAATAGTTTCTATTAACCCTATTACTTAATTATCAACTTTTATGAATTTCCAACTCAAGAAACTCTTCACGACGGCCCTCGCGACCGTCGCGGGGATGTTCATCGCAGGCGGACTGGCGCTGGCCCAGAACCGGGTCATCACGGGTACTGTCACCGATGACTATGGCGAGCCGCTCATCGGAGCCGGTGTCGTCGTGGAAGGAAATCCGAGCATCGGCACCGTGACCGACCTGGACGGACATTACGAACTGTCCGTCCCCGAGTCGGCCGCCGCCCTGCACTTTTCCTACATCGGACAGAAGGATGCCGTGGTCCCGATTGAAGGCCGCTCCGTCATCGACGTGAAGCTGGCTTCGGAGAACGTGGCCCTCACGGCGACCGTTGTAACGGCGATGGGCATCAAGAAGGAGGAGAAATCGCTGTCCTACAACGTACAGCAGGCGAAATTGGAGACGGTGAGCCCGGTGGGCTCCTTCGTCAACACCTTGAACGGTAAGGTGGCGGGTGTCTCCATCAACCAGTCCTCAACGGGTGTGGGCGGTACCTCGCGTATCGTGATGCGCGGCTCCAAGTCCATCTCCAACAACAACAACGCCCTCTACGTGATCGACGGTATCCCGATGCAGTCCCTGCGTGGCGAGCAGCCCGAGGGTACGTATGCTGGCGCCGGCCAGACCGGTGACGTGCTGGGTACGCTCAACCAGGATGATATCGAGTCCATCTCCGTGCTTTCCGGCCCTTCCGCGGCCGCCCTGTACGGCGCCAACGCGGCGAACGGTGTCATCATCGTCACAACCAAGAAAGGCCAGAAGGACCGTCTGGATATCGACTACTCCAACAGCACGATCTTCTCGCGGGCCTATGTGATGCCCCAGTTCCAGAACACCTACGGTCCTTCCTCTCCCGGCTCGTATTATAGCTGGGGTGCGAAGCTGGACACGCCGTCCACGTACAATCCGCGTGACTTCTTCCAGACGGGCGTGAACGAGATCAACTCCGTCAGCCTGTCCACCGGTACGGACCGCAGCCAGACCTATCTGTCACTGGCGGCCGCCAATGCGCGCGGCATCGTCCATAACAACAACGTGGGCCGCTACAATGTCTCCTTCCGCAATACGACCGACCTGGTGAAGGACCTCCTGACGATGGATGTCAACCTGACCTATGGCCGCGTGAACGAGCAGAACATGATTGCCCAGGGTGAATACGGCAACCCTGTCGTCCCGGTCTATCTCTTCCCTGCGGGAGACGATTTCTCCAAGGTACAGGTGTATGAGCGCTTTGACACGGGCCGCAACTTCAAGACTCAGTTCTGGCCGTACGACTTCATCCAGTCGATGCAGAACCCGTACTGGATCACCGAACACCAGAAGTGGCAGAACGCCAAGACGCGCCTGATGGGCAGCGCCCAGTTGTCTTACAAGCCGTTCAAGTGGCTCACCCTGAGCGCCCGTGCCAAGTATGACCGCACGGATGAGAAGCAGGAGCAGAAGTTCGACGCCGGCACCAACACCCTCTTCACCGAGGGCTCCAAGCATGGTAAGTACGGCTTGAATAACCAGTTCACCGAGCAGAAGTTCGGCGAAGTCCTCGCCACGTTCAACAAATACTTCGGAGACAATGTGGTCAACCTGAGCGGTGTCGTGGGTGCCAACATCGACGACATCACCTTCCGGACCGACTACATCAACGGTCCGCTCGCGCAGGTGAACAACAAGTTCGACCTCAGCAACATCGACCGCAACAACTCCCACACCAACCTGGGCACCCGGGGATGGCGTTCCCAGAACCAGTCCGTCTTCGCCAACGCCCAGGTCGGATACCGCAGCAAGGTTTACCTGGACATGACCTACCGCGTGGACTGGAACTCCACCCTCTGGACAGCGGGTGCCATCACCTATCCGACCGTCGGTCTGTCCGGCATCCTGACCGAAATCATCCCGGGCATCAAGAGCAGCTTCTTCCCTTACTGGAAGGTCCGCGCCTCTTATTCCGAGGTGGGTAACACGCCCAACCCGGCCGACTACGTCCTGGATCCCCGGTACGAGCAGGTCAACGGCAACGTCATGACTGACATCCGTCGCCGGAACCTCCAGCTCCGGCCCGAGCGCACGAAGTCCTGGGAAGTGGGTACCAACATCCACTTCTTAGACAGCAAGCTGCAGATCGATGCCACCTGGTACAACGCCAACACGTTCGACCAGTTCTATACCGCCCGCCTGAGCTCCACGTCCACCAACAGCGACATGATCCTGAACGGCGGACAGGTCAACAACCGGGGTATCGAGCTGGCCCTGCGCTTCGATGACAGCGTCGGCAAGTTCAATTACGGCACCTATGTCACCTGGACCTGGAACCGCAACAAGATCATCGACCTGAGCTTTGTCGATCCGCAGGATGGCAATGTGTATGGCCGTGACGGCATCTCCGTCGGCGGTTTCGGCGGCGTCCACAACGTCCTGTACGAGGGTGGTTCGCTGGGTGACGTCTATGTTACGACCATCGCGACCGACGAGCACGGTTTTTACCGGCTCAACAATGAGGGCATGATCATGGCCGACTATGATGAGAATGACATGATCTATGCCGGCTCCACCGATGCCAAGCACCGTCTCAGCTGGGGCGGTCATCTGGGCTACGGCGGTCTCGTGGCCAACTTCCTCTTTACGGCCCGCCTCGGCGGCGTCGCCATCTCCAAGACCCAGGCCGTAATGGATTATTACGGCGTGTCCCAGGATACGGCGGATGCCCGTGAGATCGGTTATTTCGAGTTCAACGGCATGAAGACCTCCGACGTCCAGGGCTACTACCAGGTGCTCGGACGCGACAACGGTGTCATGAGCCAGTATGTCTATGATGCGACCAACGTCCGTCTGGCCGAGGTCTCCCTGGGCTATGACTTCCCGGTCTCGAAGTGGAACAACTGGGTCAAGGGCCTGAATGTGTCCGTCGTCGGCAACAACCTGGCGATGCTTTACCTGAAGGCTCCGTTCGATCCCGAACTGACCTCCAGCGCCGGTACCTACAACCAGGGTATCGACTACTTCATGCAGCCTTCCACCCGCAGCCTGGGCTTCTCCGTCAAGGTGAAGTTCGGCGGAAGCACCGCTTCCCACGATGTGGCGGCCGCCATCCGCGAACCGCAGGTGGTCGAGAAGATCGTCGAGAAGATCGTTGAGAAACCGGTCGAGAAGATTGTCGAGAAGCGGGTTGAAGTCCCGGTCTACAAGAACGACGCCAGCCTGTCGGACGATCTCTATTTCGTCATTAACAAGGCCGAGCTCCGTCCGGAGGAGGCCTTCAAGCTGGGCCGTCTCTGCCGCGTCCTTGAAGAGAACCCGGATGCGAAGATCGCTGTCACCGGTTATGCTGACAGCGGTACCGGTACCGCCAAGATCAACAAGGATCTCTCCGCACGCCGCGCCCAGGTCGTCGTCGACCTGCTCAAGAAAGCCGGCATCGCCGCTTCCCGGATCATCTCCGGAAACGTGGGCGGTGACCGCGACAAGAGCCTGAGCCCCGAGTCCAACCGTGTCGCCGTTTGTGTCGTCAAATAATCAGAGCGTTATGAATATGAAAAATATCGTGAAATATTTCCTTGCCTTCGCAGCCGCCGCCTCCGTGGTTACGGGTTGCACCAAGGGCTTCGAAAACTTGAATCAGAACGTATTCGGCGTGAGTGACGAGGATCTGAGCAAAGACGGTTTGGCCGTGGGCGGCATGCTCCGCCAGTTGGAACGTTCCGTGATCATCTACCGGGACGGTACCTATCTGGACTCCGACTACCAGATCATGTACAACCTCTGCGCCGAGACCTGGTGCGGATACATGGCTCCGACGCTCAGCGACGGTCACAATGCCGGCTGGGATGTGAATGACGGCTGGCATCGCCGTATGTTCACCGTCAAGTACGAGTATGGGATGGGCGCTTTCAAGTCCTTCTTGGAGAAGGCGGAAAGCCTGGGCCTCGAAAATGAGATTGCCCTTGCCAAGATCTTGAAAGTCACGACGATGCATCAGGTGGCCGACTACTATGGCCCCATCGCTTACTCGCAGTTCGGTGCCATCACCAACCTCTATGATCCGCTGGATCAGGTGTACGGCCAGTTCTTCGACGAGCTGGACGGCGCCATCGAGGTGCTTGAGAAAGTCGCTGCTACCGGCGCCCGTCTCCTGGAGGACTATGACCTCATTTATGGCGGTGACGCCGTCAAGTGGGTCCAGTTCGCTAATTCCCTGCGCCTGCGTCTTGCGATGCGCGCCAGTTATGCCGATCCGTCGAAGGCCCGTGAAGAGGCGGAGAAATCCATCGCCAGCCCCTTCGGCCTGATCGAGAGCAACAGCGAGAATGCCGTCATCGCCGAGTCCGGCGTCCGTCATCCGCTGTATACCATCAACGTGGAGTTCAATGACGCCGACACCCAGATGGGTGCGTCGCTGGATTCCTACCTGAACGGATACAACGATCCCCGTAAGTTCTTGTATGCCAAGCCTGCCGGTGACGGCAACCTGCACGGTGTCCGCCCGGGTATCTCCCCGGCCGCCTGGACCAACTACAAGAACACGGCCGCCAAGGTGTCCGCTCCCAATGCCGGCATCTACAAGATCACTTGGATGAACGCCGCAGAGGTGGCCTTCCTTCGCGCCGAAGGCGCCCTGAAGGGCTGGAACATGGGCGGAAGCGCCCAGGAGTTCTATGAGAAGGGCATCAAGCTTTCCTTCGAAGAGTGGGGTGCTGAAGGCGCCTCGGCTTACGTGGCCAACACGACGGCCAAGCCTGCCGACTTCAAGGATAACGTGGCCAGAGCCAATGCTTCCGCTCCTTCCAAGGTGACCATCGCCTGGAACAATGCGGATTCCGACGAGGTGAAACTGGAGAAGATCGCCACCCAGAAGTGGATCGCGCTCTTCCCCAACGGCGCCGAGGCTTGGGCCGAATACCGCCGTCTCCATTACCCGGTGCTTATCCCTCCGGCAAAGAACTATGCCGAGGGCATCGTGAATACCAATCACGGCATGCGCCGCGTCCCTTATCCCGTCTCCGAGCAGAAAGACAATCCGGAAGGCTATGCTTCCGGCGTCGCGGCCCTCGGCGGTGAGGACAACGCAGGTGTGCGCCTCTGGTGGGATGCCAAGCCCTTTAACAATTAATGCTGCGAAGACATGAAAAAGATACTGAGCATATTCCCGATCCTGCTGGTCGCATTTGCGGTTGCCAGCTGTGATACCCGTGTGGAGAAGCTTGAGATCCAGCACTTCAATACATATGATCTCGAGGCGGATGCGCAGGATCCTTATTATCAGGACCTCCGCGAATGGAAAGCTACCAAGCATACCGTTTCGTACGTGTATTTCGCCCGCTGGGCCCCGCCGGAAGGCGCTACGAGCCTCTTCATCGAATACAAGACCATGCGTCCCCGCTTGATGTCCCTGCCTGATTCGCTGGATATCGTGAACCTCTGGATGGGTACGCCCATGAAGGAAGAGTACACGGATGCCTGCTTCTACGGCAACGTCAAGAACCCCGAGACCGGGGAGATCGAGCGCGGTCCGATGCATACTTATGATTTCTCACCCAACGCCTATGCCGACCTGGAGTATTGCCAGAAGGTCAAGGGCACGCGCTTCGTGATGCACGCCGACGCTTCCCACTACGGCCAGGAGTTCGATCTCCTGGATCCGGCTACCGGTGAAAAGAAGCACTGGGTGGTGGAGCGTGGCAACCGGGCCTCCATCGAGGCCTATGCACAGCTCGTCGTGGACATCGTCAACACCCACGGCCTGGACGGCGTCGATTTCGACTACGAAGGCTGGGGCTCCCAAGACATGTTCTGGGCGATCCAGAAGGCGGGCGAAACCTTCGGCCCCAAGGGTTCCGACCCTTCGAAACTCCTGATCATCGACTATTTCGGCGGCTATCCCGGCAGTGATGTAGAGCCTTACATCAACTACCTCGTCAAGCAGGCCTATTCGATGCAGGGTTCCGGCGTCGGAGGCCCGGCCTGGTGCCCTGAGGAGAAGATGATCTACTGTGAGCAGTACGAGCAGTCTTCCGGCGACGGCCCCAACTATCTCAACGGCGGCTATCCGACCAGTATGACGACGGAGGGCGGTGCCAAGATGTACACGCTCGAGCGGTACGCCCGCTATGCCAACGAGGCCGGTAACGGCGAAGGCGGCTTCGGCGCGTACTACATCGACAATGATTATGACAACGGAGTGGAGGCGCTCAAGAAGAAAGGCTATGCGGGCAATTTTGCCAACTACGCCTTCCTGCGCCGCGCCATCCAGATCGTGAACCCTGCCCAATAATGAGGAAAGCCATGAAAAAGTACTTCTTACTCATTTGCGCCGCGGCGGCTTGCCTGACCGCGTGCATCCAGAAGGCCGACAAGTTCGACTATACGCAGGAGATCGCACTCATTACCGGGACCGATTCGTCGCCCCTTTCCAAGGACCAGATCCTGGCCGACGAAATCCCGATTTCCTACAACTTCTCCGTCTCCATGACCGGTGTCGTGGATGAGGATGTGAACGTGCATATCGCGTATGACAGCCTGGCCGTCATCCGCTACAACGCCTTGAACAAGACCAATTATGCCGCCGTCCCCCGCAACACGTTCGTCATCAACGACGAGTATGTCACGATCAAGAAGGGTACGGCCACGTCTCCGATGACTTCCGTCACGCTCCGTGACAACAAGTTCATCGAAGAGGGCGTCAATTACGTGATCCCGCTGGCCGTCGCCTACCTGGACGGTGGCAACGCCCGCATCCTGGACGCCTCCAGGAATCTCTTCATCAAGATCGGAAAGACGATGGAGACCTTCTCCCTGGACATCCCCGGAACTGGGATCTACAGCACCCACAGCCTGGGCGCCGGTTATGACCTGAGCGGCTCCTGGACCCTGGAGATTAAGGCCCATCCCTACAACATGAAGTCCCGCGGCAACGACCAGCTCTGCCGTTTCTGCTGCTGGAACGAAGACGGAGGCGGCCAGGTGCTGCTCCGCTTCAACGAGAACGGAAAGCCTTGGAAGACCCTCGACATCGTGGCCCCGAGCGGCCGTTATGTCACGGGCGCGACCGGCGATCCTGCTACCGGTGCTTTCGAGCAGAACCAGTGGTACATGATCTCCATTGTCTGGGACGGCTCCAACATGTCCGTCTATGTCAATGGCGAGAAGGATACGCCGTCCGAGAACTCCGTCTCCGGCAACCAGGCGTTCCATCTCAACCGCTTCGAGATCGGCATGTCCTGGGGCGGCTATGGCAGCTCCCAGAGCTACACCGGCCGCATGGCCGAGATGCGCATCTGGAACATCGCCCGCAGCGCCAGCGACATCGCATCGACCCAGTGCTCCGTGGATCCCAAGTCCGAGGGCCTGGTCGGCTATTGGAAGATGAATGAAGGCGAAGGCCATGTCTTCCACGATGCCGTCGCCGGCAACGACATGGACTGGGACAAGTCCGAGCGCCAGAAGGACGAGAGCAATTATGTTACGACACCCGAAGCCGGTGCTGCCGTGCAGTGGGTGAAAGACGAAAAGAACAAGTGCGCCCAATAATTCCGCATAATCAATAACAAATAATACACAGACAAATGAAAAGATTTTTTACTGTTTTCGCAGCGGCGGCGCTCATCTTCGCAGGATGCGCCAAGCAGTATGATGACACCGAGCTTCGCAACCGGGTCACCACGCTCGAGACTAAAGTCGGCCACCTGGAGGCCAACATGGCGGCCATCCAGT
>JAEEGI010008914.1_pt1 | contig 22076 bp, 24 predicted proteins | sample 8958751 | NCBI WGS metagenome assembly JAEEGI01 (sample SAMN16246545, study PRJNA631951) | gut metagenome | biome: gut microbiome; feature: rumen; material: KS-attached | host: Bos | place: Iran: Karaj | collected 2018-10 | reverse complement strand
CAGAATGTCTCTATAAACGCCCTTAAAGCCTTCTAATCCTCCGGTCTGCTTTGGCCCTATCACGTATGGCTGATTACCAATAAACAGGGTATCATTGGCTTCGAGGGAAAAGTCATACGTCATCTTAAGTTGGTTTATCGCATTATAAATGTACACTTTCTTGTCTTCTTCGTACCATGCTCCAACATATCTTAAGGAAGGAATTTGTGCCATAGCAGCATAATCCGGATGATTTGGACTAACATACCGTTGACACATCATCTGCTTGCAGGTCTTTCCGCCGATAATAGTATCGCCATCGAAGTAGTAGTGGTCAATCACCTGCACAGGATTACCCGAAATGGTTCCCACCTTCCACACTTTACCCTCTTCGATAAACGGGCGGTAATCATCCTGAGGTGTTGGCTTGCTAACAATTCCTAATAATTCTTGTCGGGTATATATTCGCCCGTTAATTTGGCATGATAACAGAATATAGGCGTTGCCAGGTTCTCTAATGCTTGTTTCAAGAAGGCTTTCTGAGCCGACACCCTCAATCCAGAAGTTGTCTTCTACTGGTATGTTGGCATCTTGAACACGCATACGACGGAATTTGACACCATCAATATCAATCGTGTCCACACTGGCAACAATTAATGGGTAAGCCAACTCATTAATGACGTCCCCTGCATTCTTACTGAAGTCATACAGCAATGAAGTCGTTTCATGATGTGGATAGACAATATATATTTTCTTTCCTTTCTCACGCAAAGCATACTGATATTGTCCCCCGACTTTATCGTAAATTTTCTTATATGTCAGTCCGCCAATGATGGTATCACCATCAATGATGCGATCCACATTAAACTCTCGACCATTAAAACTATGATAGTGATACGTCCACACCTTACCTTCTTCGATAAGCGGATGATAATCATCCTGAGTCTCTTCGATGTTTGAGGTGATCTCGTTCACCATAGAATAGGCCATCACATAGCCTTCCTTTGGGATTTCAATACTAAGATGACGATAACCGACATTATTGTTATCGACCTCAAACCTGTTTCCGCCATCATTCCATCCCACAAGCCTCCATTCGCCATATAGCGATTCCATGGGGTTGGCATCTGCACTTGCCAACATTGGTGAGAGCACCAAAATGAATAAGAATAATAGTTTCTTCATTGTTGTTATCGTATTTGTTATTATTTGCTATTGAGTATCTGCTCCAAAGTGATATCCGGATTGCTCTCTCCGAACACATCTTTCTTTAGTTTGAGCTTGCGATGTTGGATGGCTGAGACGGTAATGCAGTAAATGTTCCCGATGGTGCGGTTGCTGAGGCCGAGTCGCGTGAGGATACACAGACGGATGTCATCTTCCTGCATAGCGGGATATTGTTCACGTATTTTTGCAAAACGATTGTTATCGATGGCATCGAGCGTGCGCTCTATCTCGCTCCATTCGTGCGGACTGAGGTAGATGAGCGAATCGCCGCTTTGGTTGAGTTTCTTCAGCACTTCCGTCCGTTCGAGGATGAAGTTTTGCAGGAATGCCACTACTTCATTTGCTTGATGCAACAAGGTCTTCTGATGCTCTGCCTCCTGCTGGAGCCGACGTCTCTCCTGTTCCTGCATACGAATGCGATAGCGGAGTGCCAGCACCACCGCAAAAAGGATAATCGCCGCAGCAATGATGACAATAAGGAGTGTACGAGCATACATCTGTGAGCGGTATTCCAGTTGCTGATTCTCCATTTCCTGTCGCAACGTTTCCTGATAGTACTGGTCTTTCTGCTCAAGTGCCTTATAATAGATGTCCTCTATCTGATTGAAGGCCTCATCCAAACTGTCCTCAATCTGTGTGGCGCCTATCCGTCGGAGCGCAATCTTAGCGAGGTTGCTCTGCACGATATAGGCCAGATGGACATCATCGCCTGAGTCAATCTGACGATAGATCGTTTCTGCCGAATCGAGCATGTTGAGGCTGAGGTAACTGCGGGCCAGCACTTGTAATGTGCCTTGTCTCAGGTCGGTTGTTGCTGCCGATTCTGCCCGATGGGCATAGTCGAGTGCCTTTTGATAGTCTTCCTGAGCCCAGGCAATGTTCGCAAGACTGGTGAGTGTCTGACACATCAAGTCCGTCATCTGGCTTTTCTCAGCGATATCGTATGCACGGTTGATGTAACCGAGTGCCTCATCGTATGCGCTCGGCTTTGCCGCTTCGCTCGTCGAAGAACCCTCGGTGGTGAAAGCCACTTGAGCAGCGTAGGTGCCTGCATAGTCGAGTAACAGGACTTGGTTACGCTCATCATCGGGATGCTGTTCATAAACGGTCAAGGCTTTCTTCATCAGTCGCAATGCTTCCTCAGGGTTGCTTTGTGATAGAGCTTCCGCTAAGCGCTGGTACGCGATATAATTGGTGTGCCAATCCTCTGATGCTTTCGATAGTTGTATGGCTTTGCGCAGCAAAGACTCACCCTGACGGATACTATCATTGGCCAGAGCGGCCTCTGCCTCCTCCAGAAGTCTGACTCCTGACTTCAGACTCCTATCTCCTGACTCCTGCCCACAAGCAACCATCAGAATGCCTATAATGAATATGTACAATGACCTTGCAAACATTGCTATCGTTTTTTCATTATTTCTCGGTTGCAAAGTTACGACATTATTTTGAAAGTTGTATCGCTTGCCTATGGAAAAGATGTAAACAAGATAAAAACGGAAGTTGCTACAAATCAACGGATTATGAAAAACCAGGCTTTAAACCCTATGGAAAACTTTTAGTTGTAAGGTGCCTTACACTCTGAAATAATAAGATTTGGGGACGGCTCAGACCCACTGAACCGCCCCCATGATTCCAATGAATGGATGACGTTTACTAAACGCCCATGCAGCTTGTTGCTCCCAGTGCAGTGAGAATCGCTGATGCTATTGACGCAATGATCTGCACAATCCACTTACATGTCTCTTTCTTTGTCATAACTTACCTCCTTTCTGATTAGTCTTTATCGATTCCATCGCCGTTGTCACCGCCTGTGTTACCAGTATTGATTACCAATGTTGAGGCCTGTCCGGGCATTGCGAAACTTCCGCTATATACGCCTTCCGACTCTGTCAGTTCAATTTCAGAACCGTTTACGGTAGCTGTAGGCACCTTGTCCTCTGCGGGCGTAATGCTAATTTCTACCTCGGCGTCCTCGTTCAGCGTAGCACCAGATGTAATGGCACTACCGTTATGGGTCACAGTTGCCGTACCTGAACCCGTCGTTGAGATGGTCAGTGCGAAGCTTGTGGGTTGGGTTTGGCTATTGCCCTGAGAGTTACCCTGCTCGCCGCCGCTCTGGGAACCGCTTTGCGAACCACTTGTTCCAGAGTCTGTCGAAGGAGTACCACCGCCCATAGCAGCTTTCTTTGCAGCCGCGATCTCAGCAGTAGCCTTATCGGTCCAAGCAAGCCGGCCGTCTTTGTTCAACTCCTCGCGAGTGTACTCACCAGTAGCCTGTGCCAGAAGCTTCAGACTGTTTACGGCAGGACCGGTCTTGTCGTTTGGGGCTAGAGTGCCGATGCTGGCGGAAATGGTCTTATCGGTGTCTGCATCATACAATTCTGTGCAGCCGTTACCTATCACACTCACCTTAAAGATCGCCAGATTGTCCACCTTGACTGTGTTACCATTCAAGGTCTGCTCACGCACACATTTCACGAAATCCCTTAAGATACCCTCGATGGTTCCTCCAGAGAAAGGTGTGTTGTGATCTGCCATGTGAACGGCCATGTCGTGGATGTTGAGCGTCTGCTTGTACGATACCCGGGGGTAGTGTTTGCCATACGCACCGTTCTTACTGTTGTTGTTTTGTGAAAGATAAAGTTCAATCATACAGTTTTAATTGTTAATGAGTTTCTTGTTCTTTCAGTCTTAAAACAATCCGGCCTGCGCACTGCCTTTTGTCTCTCGATTGCGGTTGCAAAGGTACGGCTTTTTCCAATACAATCCCCGAAAATACTCATCCCCAACAAATCCTAAAAACGCAAGCCGCTCTTTTTGAGCGGCTTGCGTATGCTAAAAAGACTCATAGAGAGACGTCCTCAGTGAGCCATAGTCCAACATTTTCAGGTACTGGTATTCATAATCTCCCACGTCCGCAATCCCTATTCTGATCTCTCATTCCCCTGCATTAGCGCAGAGCCTATTTCGTCATAAGTCTTCCTTTCACCACGCCATACTGAAATTTCCGATAAGGCCTATATGTATCTTCCTGATCTATTTTCTTCCATATTACAATATTCGGGTATTTCTGGTCGTCCCTCACTACAATATGATCGATGCCTATCACAAATGGTTCTCGACTCACTTCCTTCAAAGCCGCCTCCACAAGAGTTCTATATTTATACCCTACACCTTCTATAAGTTTATCATTCTTAAGAAGCATTTCTATGTCATATTCCACCTTGTTTGGACAATACTTTTCATCCGTAGGATACCTGTCCTTCAGTTTCTTCAACGACAGTTCGTACGAATTCTCCTTAAGCACAATCTTTGAATAATCCAAATCACGGCCAGAAAAGGTTTTCATGATGAAATCTATGTCCTCCTCAGCCATCCTATTTCCAAATATAAATCCCTTAACTGCCCTATAGTCTATCTTCAACCTCCTACCTCCTTTCTCAAACACAAGCCTATGTTCTGCCTCATGCTTCCAGGACTTCGACTTATTTCCCACAAAGCATTTCAGCATATCAACGATTGATTGTCTCATAATCTTGGTTATATCAAATTGTGGTAGCTTAGTTGAATAAGCTACATCAAACTCGTTCACATTATCATATTTCACTTCCTTAAACGACCGTGAAATCACCTCAGTATCGAAAATGATAGCATATCCACAATGACCGCTGGCATAATAGGCCCACATCAACTCATTGGCAGGTTCCTTACTTAGAGAATATATACCCGATGAACACACTTTATTATATAAATCACGTACACTATCCTTCACCCGCTCCATGGCGTCGCTAGAAGCTAATGGTTTAACCAGTTTCATCTGCAAATTGAAAAGACTGTCGTCAAACAAAGCCTCGGCAGGATCATTCAATTGCTCTATAGTCGGAATGTATATAGTATCATGCGACAGGAGTTCTATATCTCGTTCAAAGACATCCTTCCCATTACCATCCTTCGTCCCTCTTCCAGATCTATACTTATATGCTATCATATGCTTCTTTTTTCTTCTTGCACGTTTGTCGCTATGTCATAGCGACCTTCCACCTGCCACTGTTCCCTGCGTGTCAACGCAGGGTCTTATCTCCTACTGGTACTGATTCTTCCTCCTATATTGTTCCGTCAATTCAAAAAGTTTTCTAAACTTCTCTACTCTCTCCTCCTTCTGTTAGCCTTCAGCCAGTTGAGCATATCATGCTCCTCTATCCGGTACTTAGACGGATTTCTATGATTCTCATCCAGAAACCCATCACCTCCAGATACCTCACTATCCACTTCTCATCTTGCGTCATATTTCAATTCACATCGTATAAAAAGGAAACTCTTTCTGAGTATATCTTCCACAGGAAAGCTTGTATATATACAATAAAACCCTCCTCACCTATTTATTGCGAGAAGGGTAAATATATACGTTGAAGAATATTTGGCGGGGGAATATACTAACTCCTCGTTACTTGGCAGTGGGTACATTATAGACTCCCCCATATTCCCCACCACCAGGAATATTTTTATTCCTGTTGACAACTTATTCTTGATAATAATACTCAGATTTCTCATACGCTTTCCTCCTATGATTATTTTAAGTTTAACTCGTGTGGTGATAAGTTCCTAAAAGTTTGTGTACCTCGGGAAAAGTGAGTACCTTTGCGGCAAAATCATAAGTTATGCTGCTCAGTCAATTCGAATATCGTTTTCCTACAGAGGACAGTTGTATAGATTATTTCAAGGATGTTCGCTCGAAAGCACTTGGAGCGTGTCCGAAATGTGGTCATACAGAATACTATTGGCTTAGAGGGAAACAGGCCTTCGAATGCAAGTTTTGTCGTCATCGGACTCCCTTGACAAAAGGCACTGTGATGGAGCACAGTAAGCTTCCAATGCGCACATGGTTTTATACGATGCATCTAATGACTTCAATCAAGCAAGTGCTTTCTGCCAAAGAAGTGCAGCATCAGCTGCACATGCCAGAATATCCTCCTGTGTGGTTAATGATGATGAAGCTACGTAACATCATGGGCAAACGTGAGAGCATATACAAACTCTCCGGTACTGTTGAACTGGACGAGGCTTTCTTCCCAACGCGGATGGAGGCAGACGAAAAAGCAGAGCCGATGAAGCGCGGAGCAGGAAGCCAAAGGCAATCCAAAGTCTTGGTAATCGTTGAAAGTAAGGCGGTTGACGACATCCTAAGGCATATTTGGAGTCAAAGGACATCCCAACAGCTATGGATAAGGCTGCAAAGCTTACCAAACGGTCAAAGAGGCAGTCTGTGAAGAAGGTGGTTCATTACATCAAAATGTTTGCCATTGACGACCTGAAGGCTTCTACCATTGATGAGCTGCTTGCACAAAACGTGGATGCAAAAGCTATCATTCTCTCCGACGGTTCCTCCTCACATGTGAACTTGGACAAGAACTTTGCTAAGCATATTCCAATCGTAGAGAAGGGAAACGTGGACGAAGTGGTAAAGAAGGGACTACCTTGGGTACATATAATAATAGGTGAGTGTCGAAATGGCATTGCCGCTATCCATAAGGAGATTGACGGAAGATTCCTACAGCTGTATCTAAATGAATATTGCTGGAAGTTTAACCGCAGGTTCTTCCGTGACTCCAACGATCCAAAAAATTTTTTTTCCAATTCTTCTACTGTCTTGTGTTTTTTTGCTATCTTTGCACACGTAATTCATAATAAGTATAATGAAAGCAGGAAACTGTTGAAGTAAAACGATTATGTACGATCAGATCCGAAACGATACCCTCTTTGGCATGTTATATGCCGTAGTGTCAGCACTGTTTCTGGCAGCTTGTTGCTATCTGCTGTTCCGTCAAGGCAACGCCTTTGCCCGTGACGTTACACCGCCAGTACGACTGCGCCGGTGGACTGCGGCCTATTTCGCCGCCACTGCCGTGTGCCACTTGTGGTATATGCAGATATTCTTTCTTACCTCCGCTGAGGACATTATGATGACCGACCTTATAGGCGGACTGCTCGACAGCGTGCTCGCCGTGCCGTTGGTCATCTGCGTCATGCTCAACATGCTGCAAGACCGCCGGCGACCGCTGTGGCCCATTCCATTGATGATAGCACCGTTTGTCGTGGGAGAGGTATATAGCATTGCCACCCTTAGCTATGCCGTTATCCCGATGCTACATGTCTATCTGCTGCTGTTGAGCATATGTATCGCGATATACATGTTTCGCGCGACGAGACAATACGGACGCTGGCTGCGCGACAACTATGCCGACCTGGAGCACAAGGAGGTGTGGCAGAGTCTTGTGGTACTGGCCCTCATGCTCCTGCTGTTCGTCTTCTATACGTTTTTAGGCAATGTCACGCTTTTCCTATACGCCTATCAGCTGTTCGACATCGTGTTTCTCGGCTATCTCCTGTGGCGGGTAGAAACGTTGAGCGACCTGAGCATCCCAGTCAACGACCCCTCATCACCCACGCGCAATTACCCGGCCTTGCCGCCCGGCACGTGCAAGAACATCGGACTGTTGCTTCAGCAGCATTGCATAGATACGCAACTCTATTTACAGCACGACATGACCCTTGCCCAGCTTGCCAAGTCCATCGGTACCAACCGCTACTATCTCAGCCAGTATTTTTCCAGTCAGGGCACCACCTACAATAACTATATCAACGATTTACGCATCAATCATTTCATCCATCTCTGTCGCGAGGCAGCAGATGCCCAGCGCTCATACACCATCCAACAGTTGGCTTTAGAGAGTGGCTACCGCAGTTATAGCACTTTTCGTGATGTCATTAAGCGCAAGACGGGAAAGTCGGTGAGAGCTTGGATGAAAGAGTTTGGAGAGCCCTAAAGTCACGAAATCAACAAAAAAAGTCACGAAATCAGCAAGAATCACAGTTCAAGCCTTGGGACCGTGACTTTTTTTTAGGGAATATTGCTAATTTTGTAAGCGCAAAATTTCAAAAAAATGTCTATTCATATCAATCACATGTAGCAATGAAAAAATCGATTATCTTCGGCAATATCATCACGATGGATGAAAAGCGCCCCTTTGCCAAGGCCGCGTTAGTGAAAAACGGCATATTTGCCTATATCGGCAGTGCAAACGAAGCGAAGCAGCTCGCAGGCGCAGATGCGCAGGTGCTGGATTATGGCGACAACTATATCTATCCCGGATTCCTTGAGTCGCACAGTCACGGTCATCTGGCGGGAGACCGCTTTATCGGACAGGCCAACCTGAGCCAGGTGGGCTTGACCGACTATGCCAAATACCGCGAAATCATCAAGGAGTTTATTGCGAAGAACCCGCAGCGCCAACTCTATATGGCTGCAGGGTGGGTGGAGAATGATGAATACGTCACCAAAGCCTATCTGGATGATATCTGCGCAGACAAGCCTCTGATCATGCAAACTGGTGGCGGGCACTCCATGCTGCTCAATACCAAAGCACTTCAGTGGGCCGGCATTGATGCGGCATACGCGAAGAGATATGGCTATGACATGGTGCACGTTGACAAGAATGGCGACCCCGACGGCTACATCTGTGAAAATCCCCTGATGGATGTCATCGCCATACTACCCTGTTCGGTGGAGGATGCCAAGAGCTACTTGCTTGCGTGGCAGGATTTCGCCCTGCAGAATGGCTATACAGCCGTAGCCGACGCTGGTGTGGAACTCTTCTGCAAGGATTGTCCCCAGGCCTACTATGAACTGGAGAAGGAAGGCAAGCTGAAGATACGTACCTATGCTTATATGTACGTTACCGACAATATTGCCGACCCGAAGGCAGAGATTGCCCGCATTGCCGCACAGCGTGCCGAACTGAGTGGTGAGTATTTCCATATTGTCGGAGCCAAGGCGTTCCTCGATGGTGTGACCGAGGCGCATACAGGTTGGCAGAACCAGGACTACCTGGACCAGCCCGGCTATCACGGTGTGGAGCGCTACAACGACCACGACAAGATGGTTCAACTGATTGTTGAAGCCGACAAGGAGGGCATGTCTGTTCATGTACACTCAGAGGGCGGTGGTGCTACCCATTTCATGCTGGGCTGTATTGAGGATGCAGAGAAGATTACCGGAAACCTTGACCAGCGTAACGTGCTGGCCCACCTGCACTTCGTCACCGATGAGGATATCCGCCGTATGGGCGCAACAGGCTCCATACCCGCTGTTGCACCGCTGTGGACTCCGAAGATTCCCGGAGGTCCTTACGAACAGGAAGTCTCCTACGTCGGTAAGGAACTGACCGATCAGGCCTATCCCATCAAGTCGTTCTATGATGCAGGTGCCAACGTGGTATTCCATTCCGACTATCCCGTCTCGCCGATGATGAATGTCAAATTCAGCATTTATACGGCAGAAACGCGCTCGGCTCCAAAGGACATGTTGGGCGGGATATGCCAACCGCGTAATGTCAAGGAGGCCATCACCCGCGAGCAGTCGCTGCGTGCCATGACTATCAATGTGGCCCGTCAGTGGCACCAGGAGCATCGCATGGGTAGCATTGAGTTCGGTAAGATTGCCAATATGGCAGTATTTGATTGCGACTTCCTGCACGACGACATCGAGAAGGTCGCACAAGCTAATATCGTTGCCACAATCGTTGATGGCGAAGAAGTCTATAAAGCGTAATTGACTAAATGATTATACTTAGAAAACTATCGCAGATTCACCCAGACATCCCACTGGTGTGGAAACTTTTCTCTGAATCGTTCCACGAGCATGAGCGTATTATCTTTTCCGACCTATTGGACTGTCCACAGGCAACTTTATATGGCATTTACCCTGATGAAGAGTCCCTGCAGTTTGCGGGATTCTTCATCGTCCTCGACTGTGAGCGAATCGTGTATCTGTACTATTTAGCCGTCTGTCCTGAAATGCGCTCTACTGGCATAGGTGGAAAGGCGCTGCACACCTTAATAGACATGTATAATGGCAGACAGATAACGCTGGCCTACGAAAGCATCCTCCAGCCCAGTGACAACGCTGGTCAGCGTAAGCGCAGGCAGGCGTTCTATCTGCGAAACGGTTTCCATGAAAGCCCTTGGTATTTTTGCTTTGATGGTACCGAATATGTATTGGCTAGTACAGAAGAAGCAATCGATATTGCTGGCACCAAAGAGATATTTTATCAATTTGCCAACTTTGATTCCGATTTTTACACTCATAACATAACAGAAGACAAATAGTCAAATAAAGCAGCAAAACAATGAAAGAGACAGCAGACAAAGTTTATAGGAACGCAAAAGTTTATTCCGTTGCATTGGATGGAACAGAAACGCATGCGGAGGCACTTGTTATCAAAGACGGCAAATTCGCATACGTTGGAGATGAGACAGGTGCCACTGAGTGGATTGGGAATACCACAGAGGTCATTGACTGCAAAGGGAAGAGCATTATCCCCGGTCTTGGAGACGCACATTTGCATCATGCGCAAGCTGTGCTGAAGTACGGCACGTGCAGCTTTAGCCATATTGTACCAAATCCAGAGACTGACACCCCCGACGGTGTGGTCAAGCTGATTCAGGAGAAACTGAAGACCTATGCTGAAGAGCACAAGAATGCCCCTGTGATTAGAGGATTCGGCTGGGATAGAATGTGGTTTGCCGGTGTACTACAGGGCATTGTGAGACCGTTTACCAGACATGATGTGGATGCGGTTATACCTGATAAACCAGTCGTTCTCACATCGTTCTGCGGTCATCTTGTCTTGCTGAATACGAAGGCTCTGGAAGCTGCCGGTGTTACAAAAGATACTGATGACCATCATGGACTGATTGTCAAGGAAGCCGACGGAACGCCCAGCGGCTATATCTCTGAACCTGCCATATTCCGCCCTATCATCTATAGTATTCCGAACTATGATTTCACGCCGGAGGAGTATCACGACTGCTTAAAGAAAGCGTTTAATGACTTGAACGCAAGCGGATACACACTTTTATGCGACTGCCAACAGGTAGAGTCCTCTTATGCTGTGCTTTCAGAAATGGCCAGGAATGGCGAATTTACCGCCAGAGTATCCGGTGTTCATAATGTCAACGATGCAACAAGGGAGTCGGATCTCGAAAAGGCCATTGCCAACCGCACGAAGTTTGATGTCGATGAGCTCTTTATGGTGGATACGGTAAAATACTTTGCCGATGGTTCCCTCGCTATGATTGAGCCATACACAGAGCGTGCGTCCGACAAAGAACCAGGCACCAGAGAGCCGCTTCTATGGGATGAGGAGCATCTGAAGGAGTCGATGGCACTTGCCAACAAGGAAGGCTTCAACATCCATACACATGCCATGGGAAGTTATGCCATACGCAGAGTGATTGACTGCTATGAGAACGCGCAGCAGTTGTACCCGAATCCCAAAATCAGAAACATCATTGCGCATTGCACATTCATAGAGCCAGAGGATCGTGTGCGTATGGGCAAGAGCCATATCATAGCCAGCAATCAGCCCGGTTGGTTCAGTGACAACCCCACCGAAGAACCTGTCATGGTAGCTTGGTGGGGTGAAGATGTTGTCAGGCAGACCTATCCAAGTAAGTCCCTGATAAGCAATGGTGTGGTGTGTGCTTACGGTTCCGACTTTCCTGTCAATGCCGCTTACGGTCTTGCAGGTATTCAGGTAGCTATGACGCGAAGGCATGTTAAGTTGGATCCGACTTATGAGTTGTTCAAGGATTTACCCGCTGCCTTGCCCAATGAGTGTGTATCCTTGAAGGAAGCGCTTCAGGCACATACCATCCATGTGGCATATCAGGCACATCTGGAAAAAGTAACTGGCTCCATCGAAGTCGGAAAATCCGCAGAGCTGGTTGTTCTTGATAGTAATATAGAAACCACTCCTGCAGACCAAATTCAGGATATCAAAGTGCTTGAAACTGTATTTAAAGGGAAAACAGTATTCAAAAACACTTAATATCCCATGAAATCCTAACTTATGCAGACAAGATTCAAAAAAAAGGCAAAACTCTTTGACATTGGCATCACTGCCGTGGCAGGAATGCTGTCTGTGGGTATGATGCTCTATGGCGTGTTTCATTTCGGACAGGCCAAGATATTGCCTGAACTGGTGCTTAACCTGTTCTACATCGCCTGTCTGGTGATGATCTGGATGTACTTCTTCAACCGACTCAAGCCTCAGCAGTTCAACTACCGGTGCACCATCTGCGTGGGCATCACAGTACTGCTGCGCGACGTTCTGTTTCCACCACCATTGGCTTTCTACGCGCTCCATCTGGCTTGTCTGGCACTCTCGGTGCTGCTGCTACTCATGCTCACCTACTTCTATGCGCGCAAAGACTGGAAAAACTACACCAAGCGCAACATGTGGACTATCTGTATCATCGACATTATCATTGCAGCACTCTACAATGTGGACATCTACTTAGAACCCATCGATGAGTACACCACGTATTTGCTCACGGAAATTTGGATTCGCCCCACCATCACCTACGGTCTCGTGGCCTGTTTCATAACGGAAAAATCATAACTTTATATTAACATTATTATTCAATTAAAACAATTATGAAAAGACTGCAGAAAGGGCCCGCATTTGTGATGCGAGCCCCTTAATTATTTGTCAGTGGTGACTTCACTTTACACGAACTCCGAATGTCTCTTTCTTTGGGGTTCCACCTTTAACACGAATACCACCGTTTACATTCTCCAACTCTCCCATGTTCAGAGCGCGTGCGCTCATAAAATTCTTCTGTGTCATAATCTTATAAATTTTAAATTGTTAAACTTACTGTCTTTTTTCTTGTCGCTCAGACGTTGTTTGTTCTGATTGACGATGCAAGGACAGTGCAAGCCGAATGCAATCAAAGCTCGCTTTAGATTGCTGAGGCGCAGCCTGTCTTAGCGAGAGCAAAGTTACGGCGATTTTCTTCTGATTCCAAGAAAATTCACGAAATTGTAATAAGCAAATCTAAACACACCATTTTTTCGTAAAGTCCATTTGAAAATGAGTTCATATGTGAAAATGTGATTAGTTACATTTCTACAAATTTCTTTAGATTTCTTGTCCTTCAAAAGAAGACTTCTCAGAATGCAGCGAAAGGTGTTTATCAGTTCGTCCCTCTCCAAGACTACTCTCACCCATGGACAGATGAAATGCTTTACGAGAAATACGGGCTGAAGGAAAAAGAGATAGCCTTTATTGAGAGTATGATACGCCCAATGGAATAAACGAGAAAAAATGATAATGTTATCGATCCATCCAGTTTTCGACCTTGACATCAGGCATGTGTTCAAAGTGCTTGATATTGTCTGTCACAACTGTCAGTCCTTCGCTAAGGGCGTGGGCAGCAATAACCATGTCAAATTCATCCACAGGCTTCCCCATCTTTTTCAGAGCATACTTAATTCGTGCGTATTCATCGCCTCTGGTCTTAAGATCCAAAACTGTAAAATATTCAAGCAGTGTATTGATTTTCTCCAATTCGCGTTGGTAGTTTTCTGCGTTCTTCTCACCGGCAAGGTGGGCTCCATAATAAAGTTCGTGCAAAGAAATAACAGAAATACAGCATTGCTGTGTACCGACATGAAGAATATGCTTCACGACAGATGGAGCCTCGTTGAGAAAATCAATCAGGATATTTGTATCAAGGAGGTATTGCTTAGTCTTCATCGTAAGTGTATTTTATCTCACGTAAACCAAAATGATGACTGTCGCGCAATGTCTGCTTCAGCTCTTCTGCTGTCATCTCACCATCATAGCGCAGTGAGTGTAGTTTGCGCACAAGTTCCTCGTCACTCTTACGCTGACGGGCGCGTTCCAGTTCTTCAGGCTCGACCAGATGTTCTGCCAGCCACTGGCGGTTTGTCAGGCTCAGACCACTCAGCATGCGAAGAATCGCTTCAAGTGAAAGAGTTGTATTCATACCTTAGTGATAAATTTGATTTCTGGCTGCAAAGATAAGCATAAATTTGAAATAAACAAAAAAAATCCAATAATAATTGGAAATGAGAATCTAAATATGCAAGATATGGCACAGAGTAGTTTCTTCCCCAGTCGCCCAGATCTGACACCTCAGATTTACGCTTACAGCTACCCACGCTATGAGGGTATGCTGAAGGTGGGCTATACAACACGCGACGTGCAGAAACATGTAGCAGACCAATATCCCATTAAACGATTAATATGGCAGAAGATACAAACATACAGCCCATGCAGTCGGACTTCGAGCAAATCAAGAAGGTGACTGAGGAAGGTAAAGAATATTGGAGTGCCAGGGAACTGGCAACGGCCTTGGGCTACAGCACCTGGCAGAAGTTTAACCGTGTGCTGAACAAAGCGCTGAAGGTGGCTCAGGACAGAGGCATGGATATGGGCGAGCATTTTAACCAGATGGTTGAGATGGTTAAGTTGGGTTCTGGCACGTTTCGCGAGGTGGAGAATTTTCATCTGTCGCGCTTGGCTTGTCTGATCATTGCAGAAAATGCTGATAACAAAAAGCCGCAGGTGCAAGCAGCCCGCATCTATTTCAAAGAACAGACATCGGCTTTGGAACTCGTTGAGAATCAGAATACTTCGCGCATACTTATCTATAAAACCCATCAAGGTGAGAGCCGCGTAGAGGTGATATTCAACAGCCAGACATTTTGGCTCACGCAGAAGCGGATGGCAGATCTGTATGGGGTGGATGTGAGAACTATCAGCTATCATCTGGGGGAGATTTTTGACAGTGGCGAACTGAATCCGCAGGCAGTTATCCGAAAAAATTGGATAACTGCTGCAGATGGTAAAGACTATGAAACGATGATGTATAACCTCGATGCCATTATTGCCGTAGGCTATCGTGTGAACAGCTATCAGGCCACTCAGTTCCGCATCTGGGCAACGACTGTGCTGAAGGAATATATCATCAAGGGCTTTGTGCTCGATGATGAACGGTTGAAGCAGGGCAAGCATTTTGGCCAGGACTATTTCGACGACTTGCTGGAACGCATCCGCGAGATTCGCACCTCTGAGCGTCGCTACTACCAGAAGATTACGGATGTGTATGCCGAGTGTAGTGCCGACTACGACCCTAAGAGCGAGACTACCAAGTTGTTCTTCAAGATGGTGCAGAATATGATGCACTGGGCCGTGACTCATCAGACGGCAGCAGAGATCATTTATACCAGAGCCGATGCCGACATGCCTCACATGGGACTGACCACATGGAAGAATGCGCCTGACGGCAGGGTGCAGCGATCAGACACTATCGTTGCAAAGAATTATCTGAGCGATAAGGAGGTATCAGAACTGAACCTGATTTCTAATGCTTTCCTGGATTTGGCAGAAAACAGAGCAGGCCGTCAGCTCATCACCACGATGGCCGAATGGAAAGAACAGCTGGAGAGGTTTATGGCCATGTATAGCTATGAGGTACTGGAGAGTGCTGGTAAAGTGACAGCTGAAGAAGCCAAAGAGAAAGCCTTTGGTGAATACGATAAGTTTCGCTTGATTCAAGACCGTGAATATTTGTCTGACTTCGACAAAGAAATAAAGAATTGGAAAGAACTGGGGCTGTTTGACGAGGATAATTCCCGCTGATTTTCCAGATTCTATCCCTATCTTTTCCCGTTTTCCCTGTAAACACCATATAATGGTAGTTTGCAGGGATTTTCTTTTTTTATCTTTATAATTTTGCAAAGTAAACCTGAGGGCCATAATGGTCTGAATGGTAGAAATCATTTTATTGTTTAACCAGAGTGGAGTGAGAGTCCTCTGAGGTGAAAAGCTAGCAATCTTTCTCTTCTCACAACGCTTTGAGTTATGGAAAGAGACATGAGTGAGTACGCCTGCGTAGATGGCGTGTACTTCAAGGAGGAACAGGTGGTGAAGATGGCCCAGAATGCTGGCAGCTTCGCCGTGGCTGAACATTATCTGTGTGCGCTGTTGGCACATGGGCTGATGTATGCCAAAACGGAGATTATCGACCGTGTGAACGAGGTGAGGGAGCAGTATCAGGTGTTGCCCTTCAAGAAGCCTGAGCATCAGGTGGCGCGCGATGAGTATGGTCGCAGTCGTATGGAGTCTGTGGAACTGAAGGTTCGCAAAGCATATGGCCAGATGACTGAGGAGCGGCGGCATGAGGTGATGAAGCAGTGCCTTCAGATGTTGAGGATGCAGAGTGACCTCTTTTCAAAGAAAAACGACTGGCTGAGTGTGATGCTGGTGACGCGAGACCGTCTGGACGGCAACATCAATCAGAACAACTTTTATGAATACGCGTGCGCGATTACGCCAGAGGACTGGCCTGAGGCATTGCGCATAGGTGAGCACACGGCCAAGAACTTCAGCCGTCAGTTGGCTGCTGAGGACAGAATGGAGGCTTATTATGATATGGAGAGTAATCCTCAGGAGAAACTCTGCGATAAGCTTTGGGAGATCATTATTCAGGCCGTTCTTACGGAAATTCCGTAAAGCAGAGGCATTGCTTACGGAAGAATTTACGGAAATCTTACGGACTTACGGAATACGGGGTGGTGCATAAAAAATCGATGTACTTTTGCATCAGAAATCAAAAGTAAAACGAAAAATAAAAGTTATGAAACGGAGAATTATTTACGTAGGAACGCTGATAGATCTGGCCGCGATGTTCGAGCCGGATGAGGAGGCAGAGAGTATCGAAGTTACGAACATTTTAAAATATGACAGTTATGAATAAGTATGTTGAAAAGGCTCCTGTTTCAGAGAAGGAACAGACCAAGGATCAGGATCAAAGACTCACGATTCTGCTGAGAACAATGACGAACGGCTATATGCTGGAGGTGAACGACGAGGGCTATATGTACTTCAATGCCCAAAGTCTGCTGGAGGGTTTCATGGTTCACGTAGGACTGGAACGACTGGAGGCGATGACCAGGGAGGAGATCAAGGAGATGCTGGACGCGCTGAAGGATGGCAGTGCTGTGAAGAAGCTCCAGGCCGAGGTGACAGAGCTGAAGAGCCTGGCGGATGAGCAGAGGAAGCAGATTAGAGAACTAAAGATTAAAATTAAAAAATTAAAAAACGGATAAGAATTAAAAAATTAAAAAATTAGAAAATTAAATGATATGGCAAGGGGGATTAGAATTACGAGCGTGAGAAACGCTCATGGTGTGAAAGTGAAGCGCTGCTGCGCCTCGTGTCAGCACAAGTGCATCGATACTGACGGCACAAGGGTTTGCGCTAAGATGATGCTGAAGGTTGAACAGAAGTTCAAGTGCAAGCAGTGGCAGATGAGCGACGGTATGAGGAATGCCGGTAAAGGGGGAGGCGTGGCGCGCCACAAGGAAACGAAAGAGATAGTGATTGATTAAGAAACGAATGGCCATAATTAATCATAATTGACCATAATAATATTACGGACAATTACGAGAAATTACGGAAATTAGTTTCAAATAGTAACTAATAAAAACAAAAAGAGTATGAAACAGAAAAAGATCAAGATTGCTAACGGTCTGAACAAGTTGGTTTATGACCGTGATGAAGACCCTGTAGATGGCGTGAAGCTGCCTCTTGAACAGTTGGCAGTGTTGTACCACGAGGGTGAGAAACTGGGAGTGAAGTTGGCCAGAGAGATGATGGGCTATGGCTTCGACTACTATGGAACGTTCGTAAAGACCTTTGCCCTGTCGCAGATGGTGGCATGTCTGAAGGTCTTTGCTGAGGATCAGGGCTTCGACGCCATGGCGATGTTCAATATCCTGATGCCTAAATTCACTAAGGAAGCACAGGAGATGCTGGAGGAAATCAAGAACGAAAAGCAATAACCGAGTCGAAGCGAGTGGAGGAAGTCTACGTAGTGAAAATGGCCAAATTCCGACATGACCTTCACTCACAAATTCGACAAGATTATGCAAATAAAAGTAGAAATCAGCCAGGAGGTACTGGCCGCCATCATGAATGGCAAGTGTGTGGAAGGAAGGTTGCGCATGCAGCTTTCGAGTCAGGGAACGCATCAGGTGATAGGGTTCGCACCCTACAACCGAAAGCCCAGAAGCAGAAAGGACAAGGTGATCTGCCAGTTGGAGAACGGATGGCTGAAGGAAAGCCCAAGGCGCATCAAGTTCTACAACTCGGTGAAGAAAGAGCTGGGGCGCCGTATGGTGGAAGTGGTGATGCATCGCGATCTCAAATCGGCTATGGATGTCATGAGGATTCAGGAAATTTTGGACAACGTTTAAAGAAAGGAGGAATTATATGGAAAATAAGATTATTGTGTACGGTAAGTGTGGCGGCTTTGCTACCATTGCGACATTCCTGGGCAACCAGTGGTGGGTAACCAACAAGGACGAGCGACTGGAGCCGCTGTATAGTGGAGAACCTTATGACCAGAGCGACTATCGCTATCTGTGCGATGTTGGTGAGTTGGTGCAGACGCGCGACTTGGCAGGCATGATGGGCTGTGCCCTGCAGTATGCCGAGGAGGACATCAAGGATGTGATGAACAAACGCCTGAAAGAGTTGAACATGATGGGTGTGACGTTTGTTTCGAGTGCGCAGTACCTGAACATCAGAATAAGTGTGTTCGACAACAAGGGCACAAGCCGTAAGGGCAAGTACAGTGTGCATTGCTGTGATACCGACCGCGACCTGATGCTCTTTGACATTGACTCGTTCGACGACGCCAAGACGGCCTTGAAGTGGGCGCGTGCGTATATGGACTTCTTCCTGAAGCATGGTGTGAGGGTGGCAGCCACGCTGCACTGTACGGAGGATGTGCTGGAACAGCTGAACGGGCTGACCAGTGGCATGAAGATAGAGATTACAAACCTTTAAAAACTATAAGTATGGAAACATTAGGACTGATCAAGGAGGTAGGCGCATACTCTGAGCGCCAGTACCAGAAGCAGGATGGTACAACGGAGTATTTCAAGAGTCGTGGCGTGGTGCTGAAGCACGGTGGCGACGAGGTGTATGGCGAGATGACAGGCGACTATGCCTCGAAGAACCGCGACACGCAGTATTACGAGAACCAGCCGTATGTGGTGAAGGGCTTCTGGAAGCATCGCACGTGGCAGGACCAGAACGGCCAGACGCGACACGAGAACGCACTGTACATCACTGATCTGCAGAGTCTTTAACAACGGATTTAACGGATTAAACAGATTTGTATGCAAGGATTCTGTTATCAGGAAAACACTCACTTCTCTCAGGCCGTCAGGTGCGGCCGAGAGAAGTTCTGGGAGAGCGTGAGGAGCACGTCTACTGCCTGGAAGATTGATTCACGTCGAGACATACTCGATGTGGTGGAGCGACACGACGCAGAGGGGATCAAGCGTTGGCTGAAGAATGAGGACTATGGGAAGTTTCTGGCTAAGAAGCGTGGACTTAAGAAATTGTCAGCGCGTCAGAAGTTCTTTGAGAAGAGCGATGAGGAGAGACTGCTGGCCTTTGCTCAGGAGTTGAAGGATAACTTGACGGCGTTTATCTTTAGCTGCTATGAGTTTGACGCAACGCCAACGGCTAATGGCAATCCCTTTTGCCATCGCAGACTGGCTGACTGTCATCTGAACGGTTTGGTGATGCTCGACATCGACCATGTGGAGAATCCATTGGAGGTTTTCGAGGCCCTGAAAGCCAATCAGGAGCTGATGGTTCGCACGGCACTGGCGCATATCACTTCATCGAAGAAAGGTATTCGCATCGTGTTTACTGCGAATATGAAGGACGGTAATTTGGCTGACAACCAGATTGTGTTCGCTGAAAAGCTCGGCTATAAGGCCGACTCCAGCTGCATCGACGCTACCAGAAACTCTTTTGCTCCCAAGGAGGAGGATATTTTGTACATTAACGAAGATTTACTATTCAATTATTATGACGAAGAATTTGACAGGGAGTTCACTCCCCAGTATCGTGACAAGAAAACTCAGCCGATTTTTCAAGGAGACAGGAGTAAGGAGACAGGAGACAGTAGAAATGTCCTGCCGCATGGTAATCTACAGACTCCTGACTCCTCGACTCCTGACTCCTCAACCATAAAATGGCGCGGCTATGATGTACAGTCTATTATTGATGCTAGGTATGCAGACAAGCTGCCCTGCGCTGCAGACAGCAATCGTCACAACGAGAGTCTTAAACTGGCAACAGACTTGTTGCTCATGCTCGATGGCGACAAGACCGCAGTGCTGCGCATCGTGGAGGCGCAGCCGTGGGTCAAGGAGATCATCGACGAGAGGGATGAGAAAGTCAGCCAGACGGTGGCAAGCGCAGCTGACTGCGTGGCGCAGAAGGAGAAGAAATATGCCAGTAGTCTTCCGTCCAAGGCAATGCTCGAAGCGATCCAGAAGGTCACAGGCAAGTCGTATCAGGAGATTACGAAGGCGCAGGCGCAAGGGACGGTAGCGCCAGCCGAAGCGGATATTAACCGCTGGCTCTGGGACTGGGGGGAGCAGATAGAGGCGCTGATGCCTGACTTCCCATTGCTTCGCGACATCTGCCGAGGCTTGAAGAAGAACCAATATCCCGCGGCTGTGTTCGTGGCTGGAGGATTGATGATGACGCTGATGACGAGATGTACTTATAGGTTCTATCATCGTCCTGAGGAGTTGCGTCGCTTGAATAACTCGACGCTGATTATCGGCGATCCTGCAAGTGGTAAGAGCTTTGCGACAAGGCTCTTTAAGCTCCTGGCGGCTCCTATGGTAGCAGCGGATAAGGATGGTATTGCAGCCATCAACCGCTACAAGGAGGAGATGAAGACCAAGGGTGCGAACAAGGAGAAACCGCAGAAGCCCAAGGCTTTGTTCAGGGTGCATCCGGCTCGAACTTCGAATGCCCAGTTCATTCAGGACATGGTGAATGCCGTGGAGGTGGTTGATGGTACTGAAATGCAGCTGCATATGCTAACCTTCGACACAGAGCTCGACAATACGTTGACAGTTCAGAAGGGCGGATCATGGATTGATAAGCAGTCGATGGAGTTGAAGGCCTTCCATAACGAGGAGGATGGTCAGGCCTATTCGAATTTGGATTCTGTGGTTCAGAACTTCTTCGTGACTTGGAACTATATCTACACGGGCACGCCTATGGCCTTGAAGAAGAAAGTGAATGCTCAGAATTTTGGTTCAGGTCTCGCTACACGCCTCACTTGTATTCCGCTGCCAGGCACCAACTTCGAGATGATGGAGCGTGAAAGCAAGGTGGACTTTGAGAGTGATGAACGTCTGAAGACATGGGCTTTCAAGTTGGATCGCGTGAAGGGTGAGTTGACGGTTCAGAAGATCGTGGATGAACTCTACGAGTGGACGGCCCGCCGTATGGCTGATGCCAAGGAGAACGACTCCAAGGCCGACGAGATGCTCCTGAAGCGCTGTGCCTATCATGGACTGAATTTCGCAGCTCCGTTTATCGTGATGCGCCATTGGGCCGATATCCATCAGGACGGCCAGTTCTGGTGTGGTGAGTTTGAGACGGACGATGTGGACTGGCGTCTCACGGAGTTGCTGGTGAACATTCAGTACGCCTGCCAGCGTCATTATTTTGGGGCACTTGCCGAGAAGTACTTTGACGATAAGACACGCGATGCTGCTGCCAATGTGCAGCGCAGGGCGAAGACTATCGAGGCGTTCAATCGACTGCCAGAGGAGTTTACCATCGACGATGTGATTCAGTGCTTCGCGCTGAAGAATAACACCTCGGCACGTTCAAGGGTGGTTCGACTGATGAAGGATGGTCTTGTGATGAAAGCGGACGAGTACGTAGAAAACGGCACCACCAAGGCTATGTATAAGAAAACGGGCACGGCAATGCTCTAACGGTGTGACACTGTGACGCTGTGACGCAGTTGCATTAGTGAAATTGAAAAATTAACTAAAGAAATTATGGCAGAAATAAGTATTAATAAGCAGGTAAAACTCTCCCAGCATTTTACGCTGGGGGAGTTGACCAAGAGCAGACATACTGAGGTGTATAATATCCCCA